>Ga0136642_1000295_pt1 | contig 28401 bp, 20 predicted proteins | sample LowCatLa1302831Y_FD_115313 | JGI IMG/M metagenome (GOLD analysis project Ga0136642, IMG submission 115313) | Freshwater microbial communities from Lower Cathedral Lake, Yosemite National Park, California, USA - 13028-31Y | ecosystem: Environmental > Aquatic > Freshwater > Lake ... | reverse complement strand
GCATATGCACGCCGAGATGAAAATAGCCGCCACTCGGCCCCTCGGGCGGCAACGTCGCGAGTGCTACACTAGTCTTCGCCCCATCCACTATTTCCATCGGTGCACCAGCGCCGCCCATGTCTGTTTTAACCCAACCTGGATGCGCCGAATTCACCTTGAGCGGGGTACCCTTCAGCTCCTGCGCAAGTTCTACCGTGAACATATTTACCGCCGCCTTCGATGCGTCGTAACCGAGCAGTCGAGCCGGATATATCGGCGAATTCATATCGGCGTGTTCCGTGATTGAACCAAGAATTGAGGACAGATTCACTATGCGGCCCGCCGGTGATTTTTTCAACAAAGGTAAAAATGCCTGCGTCACCGCGACCAAACCGAAGAAATTCGTATCAAAAGTCGCCCGCATCGATGCCTGCGTGATAGTCGCCGGCCCCGTTTCCGTCGCGTAATCGAGCACGCCGGCGTTATTCACGAGAATATCGAGTTTGCCGAATTCTTTTTCGACCCACGCCGCGGCGGTGCGGATTGAGGCCTCATCTGTAACGATTAAGGGCACCACGCGCGCCTCAACTCCTTCAGATTTTAGCAGCGCCACCGCACCAGCGCCACGCTGCGCATCGCGCGCACCGACAAGAATAAATATACCCTGGCGTCCCAGCTGACGGGCCGTTTCGAGACCGATGCCCTTATTGGCACCGGTAATGAGAGCGATTTTTGAAGACATAGTTTTTGAATAATGAATAGTGTGAAAATATCAGGAACCAAGAGCCGGATAATCCGTATAGCCACGCTCATCCCCCCCATAAAATGACTCTGGCACGGGCGCATTTAATGGTGCGCCTTCACGTAAACGCCGGGGTAAATCTGGATTCGCGATAAAGGCCTTTCCCCAGGCCACAGCGTCCGCCCGCCCTGCGACGATCTCCCCCGTGGCCTCGGCCGCCGTAAAACCTTGGTTGGCGATGAACACGCCTCCGAAAATCTGTTTCAAACTCGGTCCGAGGCGTGGCTCGACCAAACCTTCACGCGCACACAGAAACGCCAATTTACGTTTACCCAGTTGCGTCGCGAGATAGCCAAACGTTGCCGCGAGATTAGAATCACCGACTCCATGCGCATCACCCCGCGGTGCAAGATGGTAGCCAACGCGATCTGCGCCCCACACGCCGACGACCGCATCAGTGACTTCTAGCGCCAACCGCGCGCGGTTCTCAATCGAGCCGCCGTACTCATCCGTACGCCGATTGGATGAATCTTGTAAAAATTGATCTAACAAGTAACCGTTCGCACCGTGGATTTCAACGCCGTCGAAGCCCGCGCGCTGCGCGTTCTCAGCACCAAGCCGATACGCAGCCACGACTCCCGGCAGCTCCGCGCGCTCGAGGGCGCGCGGCGTCACAAATGCCTTCTCCGGCCGAATCAGGCTCACATGGCCCGCTGCCGCAATCGCACTCGGGGCCACGGGCAACGCGCCGCCAAGATAAACCGGATCAGAAATTCGCCCCACGTGCCAAAGTTGCAGAAAAATCCGCCCGCCCGCGGCGTGGACGGCGGCGGTGATAGCTTTCCAACCCGCAACCTGCTCCGGCGACCAGATACCCGGAGTGTCTGGATATCCGACTCCCATCGGATCGACCGAGGTTGCCTCGCTCAGGATCAAACCCGCAGTCGCCCGTTGAGCGTAATACTTTGCCATCATTTGATTCGGCACCCGACCGGCCGAGGCGCGGCAACGCGTGAGCGGAGCCATAATGATGCGATTCGGCAGCACTAAAGCACCGAGGCGGAGAGAATCATGTAACGAAGACATCCCTCCATGATTAAACGAATTCAACTAGGCGCAACTCTGAGCGCAAAAAACTCTCGAGCTCGCGTATTGCCGCAGAGCGTTCGACCTGTTTGCTGAAACCTATGCGCTCTGTTCCTTTCCTAACACTTATCGTCCGCTCCCTGATCACCAGTGCGCTTTTTTTGAGCGCCAGCATCTTTGCCACCCCTGAGAAGTGGGCCGCCGAAATCGATAAGTTCACCCAGGCTGACGCCATCAAAGCACCCGCCAAAGGCGCCGTGGTCTTCGTCGGCAGTTCTTCGATTCGTAAATGGACGAGCCTCGCCGCCGATTTTTCTAGCATCACCACGCTCAACCGCGGCTTTGGCGGCTCGGAGCTTTCTGACAGCGTATTTTATGCGGACCGCGTCGTGATTCCCTATGTGCCGCGAACAGTTGTTGTTTACGCGGGTGAAAACGACCTCCAAGCCGGCAAATCAGCCGAAGCCTTGCTCGCCGATTTCCAAGCATTCTGCACCAAAATCCATACTGCTTTACCCAAAACTAAGATTATTTTTCTAGCAGTCAAAGAGAGTCCCTCCCGCGCCAAGATTCGCGATAAAGTCCTGCTCGCCAATAAGCTCATCGCCGCCGAATGCGCCAAAGATCCGCGCCGTGCTTTCGTCGACGTCGCCACTCCGATGCTCGACGCCGCAGGCAAAACCCGCCCCGAACTCTTCCTCGCCGATCAACTCCACATGCAGCCAACAGGCTACGCGATCTGGACCAAAGTACTGGGGGCTCACCTAAAACCGTGAGCGCCACCCCGCTCGATCGCCTCTCACGCCAGATCGCCTTCATCGTCGAGGTCGATCAGCTCAAAAATATTTTTCGGCAGACCGTGAACACCGTCAGCGGTCGTGCAGAAAACGACGCCGAACACTCATGGGGTCTCTGCCTGCTCGTCATCACCCTCGCAGAGCACGCCAACGTCCCGCACCTTGATCTCCTCCGGGTACTTAAGATGGTAATCATTCATGATCTGGTCGAAATCGATGCCGGAGACACCTTTGCTTACGATACGAAAAATATGGCCGATCAGCACGCCCGGGAGTGCCTCGCCGCGGATCGCATCTTCGGCCTCTTGCCGCTCGGACAATCCGCCGAATTTCGCTCGCTCTGGGATGAGTTTGAGGCCCGCCAAACTCCCGAGGCTAAATTCGCCGCCGCCGTGGACCGCTTTCACCCGATGTTGCTCAATTGCTCAACCGAAGGCGCCGCATGGAAAAAACACGGTATCACCTCCGATCGCGTCCTCGCCCGCAACGCCCACATTGCTGAAGGCAGCGCTGATCTCTGGACCTACGCCCAAGCCATGGTCGCCCGAGCTGTCCGAGACGGATATCTCTCGAGCTGAAAGACTCAGCTCAAATCCCGGATCGAACCCAACTCAGGATCAAACAACCGCTGGTAAGTCCGCACGATCATTCCATCGGTGAGGCCCGCCAACCAATCGCAAATTTGCCGCGCCATCCCTGCTTGTGTCGTTTCTAGGGCGATCAATTTACCGACGCGCGGCGGCAAGATGTGAATAATGCGACCCGAGCACTCGACGTAATTTCTCCACGCCGAATCCCAGAGCTCGAACATAACCTTCCGCGCCTTGTGCTCCATCTGCTGAAGCTGCGGGCTCTCGAAGATAATGTCGTTGGCCATCTTTTTATAAAACATGGCCTCACGCCCCGCCGACGGCGCCACGACGAGTTCGAAACGATAACGGTTCGTCGCCGTGCTCATGAAATTTTTTCGCTCCCGCAAGCGGCACGCCGTGATGAACACCCCAATCTTGGCCGAGAACACATTCTCAAGTCGATCCGCCCGAATTGCCATGAATAACGCGTCGAGCCAACTCTGCCGCTCGGCATCAATCGCCTCGCCCGCTGCCCAGGCCTCGACGCGCTCAATCGTTAAAAAACCCGCTTTCACGCCGTCTACAATGTCGTTGAGCGAGTACGCCGCATCATCAGCCCAGTCCATGATCTGACATTCAACGCTCTTGAACGCGTTCAATTTCTCCTCGGCGTGTAACTCGACGGGAATCGTCGCTGCCCCCAATACAAACATTCGCACCGCACCCTGTGGATCGTAGAGAAAATGATTCGCCGGCGGCGCAGGAAATTCCGCGAACAGTTTTTTGTATTTTAAAACTCCATCAAGCAATGCCCGCGTCGCCTGCATCCCGCGCACGCCAGATTCATTTTGAAACATTGTTTCCGTGAGCAGGTGCAGGGTCTGTGCGTTCCCTTCGAAACCGCCCCAAGGCAACATCAGCTCCTGCAGAGTCCGTTCACCCGAGTGCCCAAACGGCGGATGTCCGAGATCATGCGCGAGACACACCGCCTCAACCAAATCTCCGTCGATAAAAAAATCATTAGTCAACGGAGCGCCCTGCGTACGTAAATAGTGGCAAATCGAGCGACCTATCTGCGCAACTTCCATCGAGTGGGTTAGCCGCGTACGGTAAAAATCATATTCACCCGAGAGAAACACCTGCGTCTTCGACTGCAGTTTCCGAAATGCGTGTGCATGAATGATCCGGTCACGGTCGATTTGAAACGCATTGCGATAATCGGTCTTGCGGACCGCGCCGTACGTCTCTGCGTCGAAGTCAGTGTAAAATCGGTTCATCATCGGCTGAACGCCCAGCGCACCCACTCCCAGCCGCAGACGCAAACCCATATCACACCACCTAACCTAGCTCACCTTCCCCTTGTAGCCTAGAAATGAAATTTCGTTAAGCTTAGTAAATCTGTGTCATGTGCGAGCGTTCACCATTGTTTCTCGACCGCCCCCATCGCTAATATCGGACCAATCAAAAATTCTATGTCCGCTTCCACTATGCGTGCCATCGCTAAACTCCAAGTCGGCCCCGGCCTCTCCCTCACAGAAGTCCCCATACCCAAGCCCGGCGTCAATGATGTCCTTATCAAGGTCAAAAAAACCTCTATCTGCGGCACTGATGTGCACATTTACAACTGGGATACCTGGGCGGAAAAAACGATCAAGCCACCTATGGTTGTCGGCCACGAATTCGTCGGCACTATCGAAGCCGTGGGCGCCAACGTCATTGGCTTCAAGCCCGGTGATCTGGTCGACGGCGAGGGCCACATCGTCTGCGGTCTCTGCCGCAACTGTCTCGCTGGCCGCCGCCACCTTTGCAAAGACACCAAAGGCGTTGGGGTGAACCGCGACGGTGCGTTCGCCGAATATCTTTGTATACCCGCCAGCAACGCCGTCCACGTCGATCCCGCTATTTCTCTAGAGGTATTGTCGTGCTTCGACCCACTCGGCAACGCCACCCACACCGCCCTCCAATATGATCTCGTCGGCGAGGACGTACTTATAACCGGCGCCGGACCCATCGGCTGCATGGCAACTGCCATCGCCCAGCAAGCCGGCGCGCGCAAGGTCGTTGTTACCGACGTCAATCCCGACCGCCTTGCCCTCGCCGCCCGCATGGGCGCAACGCGCACGGTCGATGTATCCAAAGAAAATCTCGCCGAGGTCCAGCGCGAGATAAGCATGAAAGAAGGCTTCGACGTCGGCCTTGAGATGTCCGGCAACTCCGTCGCGCTCAATACTATGATCGACAACATGGCCCACGGCGGGCGCATCGCGTTGCTCGGTATTATGCCCGGCGCCGCTGCCGTCGATTGGAATAAAGTCGTATTCAACATGCTCACGATCCGCGGCATTTACGGCCGTGAAATGTATGAAACATGGTACAAGATGACCTCACTCATTCAACGAGGCTTGGATATCTCTCCAGTCATCACGCACCGTTTCCATTATACGGATTTCCAAAAAGGATTCGAGCTCATGCGCTCTGGCCGTAGCGGTAAAATCATCCTTAACTGGGACTGATCAATGACGCCCGCCTACCTCGCGCACCTCGGAAAAACCCTCGGCGAAATTGACGCCGCCGGCCTCACCAAAAGCGAGCGCCTCATCGCCACCTCGCAATCCGCTCACATCGCTGTCGCAGGGGGTCGCGAAGTACTTAATTTCTGCGCCAACAACTACCTCGGCCTCGCTAACCATCCCGCGCTGATCAAAGCCGCCCACGCCGCCCTTGATCGCTGGGGCTATGGCCTCGCCTCGGTCCGTTTCATCTGCGGCACACAAGCAATCCACCGCGAACTCGAGATACGCCTAAGCGCCTTCCTTAATACCGAAGATACGATTCTTTATTCCTCTTGTTTCGACGCCAACGGCGGCGCCTTTGAAACGCTTCTAACCGCTGAGGACGCCGTCATCAGTGATGAATTAAACCACGCCTCGATCATAGACGGCATCCGCCTGTGCAAGGCCCAGCGCTTCCGCTACAAAAACTGCAACCTTTCCGATCTCGAGACCCAACTCAAAGCCGCCGAAGCCGCCCACGCTCGCTTCAAACTCGTCGTCACCGACGGCGTTTTTTCCATGGACGGTTTCATCGCTCCTTTACGCGAGATTTGCGACCTCGCGGATCGCTACGGCGCCCTCGTCATGGTCGACGACAGTCACGCCGTCGGCTTCATGGGCAAGACCGGCCGCGGAACGGCCGAGTACTGCGGCGTCGAGGGCCGTATCGACCTGATTTCCGGCACCCTCGGCAAAGCCCTCGGTGGCGCCAGCGGCGGCTACCTCAGCGGTAACAAAAAAATCATCGCCCTACTCCGTCAACGCTCGCGCCCATATTTATTTTCCAACTCGCTCGCGCCTGCGATCGTCGCCGGTTCTCTCGCCGCCCTCGATCTAATTAGCACCTCAACCACTTTACGCGATCAACTAGAAGAAAACACGAGATACTTCCGCGCCGGTCTCACCGCCGCCGGCCTCACGCTCAAACCTGGATCTCATCCAATTGTTCCAGTGATGCTGGGCGATGCTGCGCTCTCACAGAAATTCGCCGCCCGCATGCTTGAAAAAGGCGTGTACGTCGTCGGTTTTTTCTATCCGGTCGTACCCCAAGGCGGTGCTCGCATCCGAACCCAAGTCAGCGCCGGCCACTCCCGCACCGATCTCGATTTTGCGATCAACGCTTTCGCCAGCACCAAAACCGAACTCGGCCTCTGAGCTTTTCCCATGGCTAAAAAAATCTCTACCCCCGTCTGCCGCCGGCTCGAAAAAGCTGCCCACGTTGCCTCGAAAAAATCATACTCCCCGTACTCAAAGTTTCCCGTCGGCGCCGCCGTGCTCGCTGCATCAGGAAAAATTTACTCAGGCTGCAACGTCGAGAACGCCTCCTACGGTCTGTGCAATTGCGCCGAGCGCACCGCGGTTTTCGCCGCCGCCGCCGCTGGCGAGCGTCACATACTAGCCGTTGCCGTTTACACGCCCACGGCGCAGCCCACGAGCCCGTGCGGCGCCTGCCGACAAGTGATCAACGAATTTGGCCCGAGTACCCTCGTCATCAGCGTCTGCGCTTCCAGTGCGCGCCATGAAACCACGCTCGATCGCTTGCTCCCCAACGCCTTTGGCCCAGACGCTCTTTCCTGATTTTGCGCCATGTCACTTTTCTTTACCGTATTTCTTTCCGCCGCTCTCAGCGCTCTTATCGTCTGGTTTTATTGGCGCGGCCGCGCTGCCACCCTTACCGAACGCACCCGCGCCCTCGCTGAGGAAAATAACCGGCTCGCAAACGATCTTTCCACGCAACGCGCCGAGACCCAGCGACTATCGACCCTCGTCACCCAGCACGCCACAGAACTTACTACCGAGAAATCCGCTCACGAGCGACTTGTCGCCGAGTTTAAAGCCCTCTCCGCCGACGCGCTCCGCACCAATCGCGCCGACTTCCTCGCCCAAGCCCAACAATCATTCGCCCAACTCCAGACTCAATCCGCCGGCGACCTCGAGAAACGCCAACTCGCCATCGATGCCCTCGTTAAACCGCTCCGCGAGTCCCTCGAAAAAGTAGACGGTAAGATCGCTGAGATCGAGAAGACCCGCGCTACCGCCTACGGCACCCTCACCGAGCAACTCAAAGGTCTCGCGACCGCGCAAACCTCTCTGCAGTCCGAGACCACTAAACTCTCCCGCTCGCTCCGCTCCACCTCGACTGCCGGTCGTTGGGGCGAACTCCAACTTCAACGCGTCGTCGAACTCGCCGGCATGCTGGAAAACGTCGATTTTATTCAACAAAGCGCCGTGGGCGAAGTGCGCCCAGACATGATCATCCGTTTGCCCGGCGGCAAATCCATAGCTGTCGATGCCAAGGCCCCCATGCAAGCCTACCTCGAGGCCCTCGAATCGGACGACGAAACGATCCGCAAAGCCAAATTCACCGAACACGCCCGCGTCGTCCGCGGCCACATCGACGCCTTGGGCAACAAATCCTACTGGAAAAATATCCAGCCTTCACCCGAGTTTGTCGTCCTATTTATTCCCGGAGAAGCCTTTTACAGCGCCGCCCTTCGCTACGAACCAGACCTCTTTGAGCGCGGAACCGCCGTCGGCGTCATCCTTGCCTCCCCTGCTACGCTCATCGCTCTGCTCAAAGCCGCCGCCTACGGCTGGAAACAAGAGGCCCTTTCCAAAAATACCGAAGAAATTCGTAAACTCGGCCTTGAGCTACATGAACGCGTCGCCGCCGTCGGCAAAAATCTAGACGAACTCGGCCAACGCCTCGCTCAAGCCGTCACCGCTTACAACAGCACCATTTACCAGACGGAAAACCAAGTCCTCGTCACCGGCCGAAAACTCGAAAAGCTCGGCGCAGGTAGCGAAAAGAAAATCACCGAGCCACGCAGCGTCGCCGAGATTCCCAAGACCCTAACCGCCCCCGAATTTCTCAGCCCATGACACCCACCCAGCTTCATGGCACCTGGAAAATGGTTCGCGCTGAACTCTCAGGCGAGCCCGCTCATCCCCTCATCGTTGACAATACCACTCTCGAGATCAGCGCCACGCATTACAAGGTACACTTCGGCCAAGAAATCGCGGACAGCGGCCACATTACGGCCGCCGATTTCTCCGACCCAGCTGCTCATCCAACTCTCACTTTACGCGGCGTCGAAGGTCCGAACACCGGCCGCGTCATTCCTGCAATTTACCAAGCCAAAGGCAACCTTCTACGCATCTGCTACGGCCTCGATGGTAGGACGCCTGAAGCCTTCGCCACTCATTCAGATTCCCCACGCTACCTTGTGGTCTACCGCCGGAACTTACCTTCCGCGTAATCGCATCTGTCTATCGCCTTTTTTCAACCCATCGGGGGTTGGATCGGAATTTACCAAGCCCTGCCTTTTTTGGCCAACGCTCACGATTTTAAACCATCAAATATTAGCCACTAAAACGGGCGCAGCCAGCGGAACTAGTCGAGCGAAAGGCTGGCCGGCGCGGGCGATGGTGATTTCTTCCCCGGCCTCCACTCGAGCCAGGAGGCGAGAAAGCTGAGTCTTAGCTTCGTGGACATTAAAAATGGAGGGTATCTTGATCGGGGGAGATGCCAGGCTAAAGGGGGGGGGCGAACAGTACGCTGGACGGACTTGCGAAGAACCAGATTTGTGGACACAAATTATAAGTTAGCTAATGCCTTAGCTAATTCAAAAAACTGGCGATTTTTTGAATATCGTTGGGCCCTATTGATCACAGCTGCTGCTGCTATGAGGCTAGGTCGAGTTGCTCTCCTGAGGCATGCTTGCCGCCTCCAGCGCGCGTGATCCGATCCAATCGTAAAAGCGCGGATCATCAACAAGCCTAGGAGCGCATGATTGCCAATCTTCGCGGCGCAAGTTGAGTTTTAAGGCATGCGCCTTAGCGGACTTTATCTTTATCCGGTCAAATCCCTGGGAGGCTTTGCGGTTTCCACCGCCCAAATCGATGCCCACGGCCTCGTCGGCGACCGACGATTTCTGGTCATCGACGACACAGGGCGCTTTCTCACCCAACGTAGCCTACCACGCATGGCCCTCATCGCCACCGCCCTAGACACCACCCACCTCACCCTTTCCCCACCCCAATTCGCCTCACTCCGTGTTCCCCTCGCGCCCGATCCCGCCGCTCAACTCCGCACCGTGAGTGTGTGGAAAAGCGAAAACCTCATCACCGAAGACTGCGGCGAGGCCCCCGCCGCGCTGCTTTCAGTCTTTCTCGGTACGCGTTGCCGCCTCGTCCGTCTAGGCCCAGCCTTTCTCCGCCCAATTCCAAAAGCCAACGTGTACCCGAGCGACACCGTTAGCTTCGCCGACGCTTACCCTATGCTCGTCATCGGCGAATCCTCCCTCGCCGATCTCAACGACCGCCTAATCACCCGTGGCTCTACCGCTCTCACGATGGATCGCTTCCGCCCCAACCTCATCATCGCTGACACCCCCGCCTACGCCGAAGACACGTGGCCACGTTTTCGCCTCGGCGAAATCACCTTCCGTGCCGGCGGCCCCTGCGCGCGTTGCACGGTCACGAGCATCGACCAAGCCACCGGCCTGCTCGAAGGCCCCGAGCCGCTCCAAACGCTCGCCAGCTACCGGCGCGACACGACTCAATCCACCGCAGTCAACTTTGGCCAAAACCTCATCCACGAAAGCAAATCAGGTGTCCTAAGCGTCGGCGACACGCTAAATCCTCTGTAAAAAACCCAGCCCGTAGCCATGCGCTTATCCCTTCTTCGTTTTCTACTCACGTGCGGCGCTGCAGCCGTTTCCCTCAACGCCACCTTGGCCGAGGCCGAAGGGCAACCCGTCATCCTAGCCGCGCCTGCGTCCGATAACCTCGACCGCTGGCAAGAGCATGCGCGGAAGGTCACTATCATGCGCGACACCTGGGGCATAGCCCACGTTTTTGGCCAAACCGACGCCGACACGGTCTTTGGGCTGCTCTACGCTCAAGCCGAAGACGACTTCAACCGCATTGAGCTCAACTACGTTAACGCCCTCGGACGCCTCGCCGAGATCGAAGGCGAAAAGGAACTATACCGGGACCTGCGCATGAAGCTCTTCATCGACCCGATCGAGCTACGCGCAAAGTACGATACCAGCCCTGCGTGGCTGCGTGCTCTCATGGATGCATTTGCCGACGGCTTGAATTTTTACCTCTACACGCACCCTAGTGCACGTCCGAAATTGATCACCCATTTCGAGCCTTGGATGGCCCTTGCCTTCACCGAGGGCAGCATCGGCGGCGACATCGAATCAATTTCGCTCAACAATCTCGAAGCCTTCTACGGAACCGGCACCAAGCTAACGGCCGCAGAGCCCGCCCCCACCACACCTCCCGCGCCCCACGAGGCCCAGGGCTCCAACGGCTTCGCCATCGCCCCGAGCAGAAGCGCTTCAGGCCACGCACTCCTGTTAATAAACCCGCACACCTCGTTTTATTTTCGCCCTGAGCTACACGCTGTGAGCGACGAGGGCCTTAATGCCTATGGCGCCACTACGTGGGGCCAGTTCTTTGTCTATCAAGGTTTCAACGAACACCTAGGCTGGATGCACACCTCCAACGGCGCCGACGTTATCGACGAATACCGCGAGACGCTCGTCCCCGCACCCACCGGCCCCACCTACCGCTATGGCGATGCCACCCGCCCGTTTCTCACTAAAAAAATCGCCCTCCTCTACCGCGCTGGTCCCGCCGGTACGCCGCTCGCAGAGCGCAACATCACGGTATATTTTAGTCACCACGGCCCGATCGTGCGCACTGCCGACGGCCAATGGATCGCCGTCAAAATGATGAACGATCCCGTCCCCGCGCTCACTCAATCCTATCAGCGCACCAAAGCCCGCACCTACACTGAGTTCACCCAAGTGATGGAACTGCGCACCAATACCTCTAACAACACCGTCTACGCCGACGCCGACGGCAACATCGCCTACTTCCATGGCAACTTCGCCCCACGCCGAGACCCCCGCTTCAACTGGAAACTCCCGGTCGACGGTAGCGACCCCGCCACCGAATGGCACGGCCTGCACGCAGTGGCGGAAACCATCCACCTACTCAATCCATCGAGTGGCTGGATTCAAAACACAAACAACTGGCCCTTCTCCGCGGCCGGATCAGCCAGTCCCAAGCTCACCGATTACCCCTCTTATCTCTGGTCTAATCCCGAAAACGCCCGCGGACTCAACGCCGTTCGCGTTCTCTCACACCAAGCTGCCTTCACGCTCAATAGTCTAATCGAGGCCGCCTACGACCCCGCACTTCCGGCGTTTGAAACGCTCCTACCTGTACTTTTCCGAGCCTATGATGCTATGCCCCACAACAATCCGCGCCACGCTGATCTCGCTGCGCCGATCACCGCACTGCGCGCGTGGGACCATCGCGCCGCCGTCGATTCTATCCCGACCACGCTCGCAATTCTATGGGCCCAATCCTTCGGCCCCTTGATCAGCGAAGCGAAAAACCGCGAACTCGTTGTCATCGATCACCTCGTCGCCTCGCTCAGCTCATCCCAATGCCTCGACGCACTCGCGCAGGTCATCGCCCGGCTCACGCGCGATTTCGGCACATGGCAAACTCCCTGGGGCGAGATCAACCGTTTCCAGCGCCCTTCCGGTGACATTTACCCCAAGTTTGATGATAACTTACCAAGTCTGCCGATCGCCTTCGCCCCGAGCGACTGGGGTTCTCTCCCAGCGTTTGGCGTTTCCGGCCCGCCGCAAACTACGAAGCGAATCTACGGCAACCGCGGTAACAGCTTTGTCGCCGTCGTCGAATTCGGACCGCGCATCCAAGCCAAAACACTCCTAGCCGGCGGCGTCAGTGGCGACCCCACCTCGCCCCATTTTAACGACCAAGCCGCACATTACGCTACCGGCACATTCAAAGACGCTTGGTTTTACCGCGCCGACATCGAGAAACACACCGAACGCACCTACCACCCTGGCCAATAAAACCGCGCCCACCGCACTTCAGTCTTCACCAGCGACCCGACCTCGACGCGCCTTATGTTTTGCGCGGTGTTTCTTCGCCTGAATCATCCGAATTTTCTGGCCGCGCGATTTCTGCCGCGTCCGACGCCGTTCTTCTTCACGCGCATCAACGGCTGCCGCGAGCGCCCGCGTTTTACGAGCCTGCAGCTTCGCCGCCAGTTCTGCCCATGCTAATTCTCGGTTCGCACCTTGCGAACGTTCACGCTGACAGCGTACTTCGAGGCCCGTCGGCCCGTGCCGTAGCCAGACGGTCGAGCTGGTTTTGTTTATTTTTTGCCCGCCAGGCCCCGTTCCGCGGACAAAACGCTCCTCAACATCATCCAAGCGCACCCCGATGGCAGCCAGTTTTTCCAAGATTTGGGATGGCAAGGTCATGGCAGGTCGTTTTCTAATTGAAACTCTTTGCTAGGCTCCGAGTCAAATCGGCCTCAGTCCTAGTAAAGTTATAATTTATCATCCGCCGACTCTTCTTCATTTAACGCCCCCACCGCTCATGCTCAACGGTCCCGCTTGGTCCCAGAAACTCCGCACCGAAATCGCCAAAGCCGTCATCGGCCAGGAAGCCGTCGTCGAACGACTCCTCGTAGCGCTCCTTGCCAACGGCCACGTCTTACTAGAAGGCATGCCCGGCCTCGCTAAGACGCTACTCATTAAATCCCTCGGTACCGCCCTCGGCGTCCAGTTTGAGCGCGTGCAATTCACCCCTGACCTCCTTCCAAGCGATGTCGTGGGCACGATGATTTTCTCGCCTAAGAACGGCGAATTCACTGCCCACCGCGGCCCGATCTTCGCGAATCTCGTTCTCGCCGACGAAATCAACCGCGCTCCGGCTAAAGTCCAGTCCGCCCTGCTCGAAGCCATGCAGGAGCGCCAAGTTACCATCGGCGGCCAGACCCATCCGTTACCTAAACCGTTCTTTGTGATGGCCACCCAAAATCCTGTAGAGCAAGAAGGCACCTACCCGTTGCCCGAGGCGCAGACCGATCGCTTTCTCTTCAAGCTCATTGTCGATTACCCATCCGCTGCCGAGGAATCCATGATGGTATTGCGCTGGGGCCAGGTAACTAAACAGCCCGCGCTCGTCGCCGCCTCCAGCGCAGAAGAACTCCTCGAACTGCGTGCTCAAGTTGACCAGATCCACGTCTCTCCAGCGGTACATAACTACATTCTAGCACTCGTCCGCGCGACGCGTGCTCTCACCGAGGGCCCAGCGGCGCAACGTCTCCTCACCTTCGGCGCTTCGCCTCGCGCCTCACTAGCGCTCTATCAAGCCACTCGAGCCCTCGCTTGGTTGCGTGGCCTCGATTTCGTCTCGCCCGCACTCGTGCAAGAAATCGCCCCCGATGTACTGCGTCACCGCATCGGCCTAACCTACGAAGCTGAAGCCAAAGAAATCACCGCCGATAAGATCGTCACCCAAGTTATTGCGACGACGCCAATTCCCGCCACCTGATTTTCGCTCGGCCCGTCGCCTTGGCTTATCAACCTCCAGTTTACGCCACGTCCATCGGCGACGCCCCCGCGTCGCCCTTAGCCTTGCTCCGCCAACTCGAATGGCGCGTCCGCCACGCCGTAGAAAACGTCCTTAGCGGCGAATACCGCTCGGCCTTCCGTGGTCGCGGCATGGAGTTCGACCAAGTCGTCAAATACACCTTCGGCGACGACGTGCGCGACATCGATTGGAACGTGACTGCGCGCCTCGGTGAACCGTATCGCAAAAAATTTGTCGAAGAACGAGAGGTCACCTTGCTGGTGGTATTCGAGGATACGCCTAGCCTCCAATTTGGCTCTGGCGCGCAATCGAAACGCGAGGCGCTACTGGAACTGGCGGGGCTGGTGATGTTGCTCGGCGCGGTGAATCGCGACCGCGTCGGCTTCGTGCACGCAACGCCCGGCGGCGATTATCTTTTCCGGGAACCCGTACGCGGCCGCGGTGCGATCATGCACGCGGCGGCCACCCTGATCGCACGCCCAGCTCCGCCTTTGTCTGCAATCAACGCCGAGCCCGCCAGGGATTCAGGTATCCCTTGGCGGTTGTTATCTCGTGCGGCGCCAAAGCATAGTGTCATGTTGTGGCTGGGCGATTTTGCCCCGCGCCCTGAGCCTGAAGGCTGGGCAGTATTGCGCCGACGTTACCAGATGATGGGCTTCCGCGTAGACGACCCATGGGAACGCACCTTACCTAATCAAGGTCAATTCGCCGCGTACGACCCGACGGCAGGGCACCTCGTGACAATTGAAAATTCCGCCGCAGAACGTGCCGCACATGGCGAGTGGCGTAACGCGCGTGAAGCCACCTGGACCGCGCTCTTTCCAGATGTCCTCAGCCGCCTCATCGTGAGCACCAGTGAAAACCGCCTCGATGCGCTGGTGCGTTTTTTCCACGCCCGCATGCGCGCCGGCTCAATCCGCTGAAGCGATGCCAAATTACACGCTCCACGATCCCCTTTGGTTTCTCGCACTCGCGCTTCTACCTTTGAGCATCTGGCTTCGGGGCCGGCGACGCTTGCCTGTATTGCTCGTACCCTTCGCCGCCGCATGGCATCGACCCTCGCTGGCGTCAGCGTCACGCTGGCCGACGGGCTTAGCGTTTACCGGCTTAATTCTAGTCGTCGCCGCACTCGCCCGTCCGCAACACATCGAAGACAAACGCGAAGTGCGTTCTGAAGGCTACGACATCATGCTAGCCATCGACCTTTCCTCCTCGATGCTCGCAGAAGATTATGAACGAGGGAGCGAGCGCATCAACCGCCTGCAAGCGATCAAACCCGTAATCCAAGCTTTTATTGAGAAACGCCCGTCGGACCGCATCGGCATCGTGCTCTTCTCTGGTCGAGCCTATACTATGGCGCCGCTCACCACCGACCATGATTGGCTCGCCGCACAACTCGAGCGGGTGAAAATTGGCCTCATCGAAGACGGCACCGCGATCGGCGACGGCCTCGGCGTCGCACTCACCCGACTCGAACAAGCCAAACGTGAATCCGCCGGCAAACGCCAAGGCGCCTTTGTCGTTCTTATGACCGATGGAGCCAACAATCGCGGCGCACTTTCACCCACGCAAGCCGCCGATCTCGCCAAGTCGCGCAACATTCCCATCTACGCCATCGGCGCCGGCAAGGACGGCATCGTCCCATTCCCGGTCTTCGACGATAAAGGCAATAAAGTAGGCTACCGCCGCATGATGTCCGACCTCGATGAAGGCGCCCTCCGCGAACTCGCCGAGAGCACCGGAGGACTATTCTTCCGCGCCTTCGACACTGGCGCCGCCGAATCCGCGTTCAAGGCGATTGAACGCGCTCAGAAAATCGAGTTTCAATCCAAGAGCTACTTGCTCACGACGGAGCTTTTCCCGTGGGTCGCAATTCCCGGACTCGTGTTACTCCTCACCGCCGCCTTGCTCGCCCGCCCCGCCGCCGCCGCGCGCTCCACCGCATGACCTTCGCGACGCCCCAACTGCTCTGGTTATTGTTCGTGCCTCTCGCTGTACTCATTTGGGAGCTAACCCGCGCACGCCGCGCCAACGATCTTGCCCAACCAAAAATTCTCCGCGCTGAAGTCGGCGGCGATTCCCTGCAGCTCTCATTGTTCAAAGCGCAAAACACAGATGCCAAGACGCCGCAGCGCCGACCGCGCCTGTGGTTATTCTGCGGCCTTACCCTTGCCATCGCCGCACTCGCCCGCCCACAATATGGCCGCATCGATGAACCCGTCTTCGACCAATCCCGTGAAATTATCCTGGCGGTAGATCTCTCCCGCTCGATGCTCGCGCCTGACGTCAAACCGTCGCGCCTGGAGCGCGCCAAACTTCTCATCCAATCGTTGCTCGAACGTCTCGCCGGTGAGCGTATCGGCCTAGTGGTATTCTCTGGCACGGCGTTTCTGCAATCTCCGCTCAGCGCCGATTACGAGATTCTTCGCGAGTTTCTCCCAAATCTTGGCCCCGACTATCTACCCGAAGGCGGCACTAATTATACAGCCTTGGTCCAGACCGCACTTTCAGCCTTCAAGCAAAGCGGCTCAGCGGATCGCTTTCTCATCATTCTCTCCGACGGCGAAGCCACCGACGACACCTGGAAATCCACCGCCGAGGAGCTCAAAAAGAAAAATATCCGTGTGATCGCGCTTGGTATCGGCACCGCCGCTGGCGCTATGATTCCCGACGGGCCCAACGGCTTTGTAAAAGACGACCGCGGCGCCGTTGTTCTCTCCAAACTTGAACCCTACACACTCCGCGAACTCGCCGATATGACCGGCGGTGTTTACCGCGATGCCTCAACCTGGGTCGATCTCGCCTCGCTCATTCAATCCACGGTTGAAGCCGGCCAGAAAGGCGAGTTTCTGGAGAAAAATTCCATCCGCCTAGTCGAGCGATACCAATGGCCTCTCGCCGCCGCACTGCTTTGCCTAATTCTCAGCTTCTGGCGCGAATTCCCCGTCCGCCCCAAACCACGTCCTATTCGCAATCAATCGCGCTTACCTATAACTCCTGCCGCCGCCGCGCTCTTGTTTATCGCTTTAACCTTATCGCTCGCGCCCGCCGCCCTCCACGCCGCCGCCGCCAAAGTCCCCGCCCGCGGTGTCGCCGAGACTAATGCCCCTACCTCCACCCCGGCCTCCGCTGCCCTCACTCAAACCGTCACTCGCCTAGCCGCCGCACCTACGCACTCCGGCCAAGACTGGGCTGAACTCGCCCGCGAAACAGTTGCCTGGGGCCAACGACTCCAGTCCGACCAACAACCCGTCGCTCCCGGACCACTTCAAGACGCACTCGCCGCCGTTGATACCGGCGCCGCTCTAGAACCCAAAACCGCTGATTGGCCCAAGCTACGTGACCAACTCAATGCCTTGCTGAAAAAGCCGGACGACGATCAAAAAAAAGAAGATCAAAAACAAGATCAGGACAAAAAAAATCAAGAAGACAAAAATCAGCAGCAGGATAAAAATCAGCCGCAGAACAAGGACGACAAGAGCAAGTCCTCCGACAAGTCTGATCCATCGCAGAAAAAACAAGACCAACAAAATTCGGAAGACCAAAAAAACGATTCAAAGGATTCGTCCGACTCTAAGCCCCAAGACAGTAAACAAGGCCAGAAAGCTTTCGGCGACATGAAGGACCAGACCCCGCCTCCACCGCAGCCGCCCGAAGGTGATACCCAACAAGTCGGCGGCAACCCTGATAAAAAACCCGCTGACGCCACCGCCGATCCCGCCCTCACAATGCCACTCCAGAAGCTCGATCAGCTCCGCAATCAGGATTCTCCCGCCAAACTGTTTAAACTCATGCAGGGCGAACCTCAGCCCGCTCCCGCCAAAAAAGGTAAAAACTGGTGAACACCCGCATGTCCCGCCATCCCTCATTCCTCTTGTTAGTGCTTATCGTCTTGAGCGCAGCCGCGTCTGCCCATGCGCAGTCCGTCCGCTGGGAGCCCTTGCAGGGCGCTCTCGCCGTCGGACAGACGAGTGAACTGCTCCTGATTTTTGAAGACTGCTCGCCCAAGGAAACTCCACGCCTACCCAAAATTGACGGCCTCTCGCTTGATTTCGCCGGCCAGTCCACCAGCACCTCGATCATCAATTTCACCCGCTCGGATTCGGTCACATTCACCTACGCAGCTCGCCTCACCAAAAAACAGCGCGTCACCATCCCTTCCTTCGAGGTTGAGACCGACAAAGGCAAGCTGCGCACACCCGTCGCGGCCTACGAACCCGGCGCCGCTACCGTCGGAAACACCGGCGTTTCCCTAGAAAATGCCGCCAACGCCCGCCTCGTCGCCACTCCCACCAGCGTCTGGGTCGGCGAAGTTTTCAATCTGACCTACAGCCTCGACGCTTCGCGCAGCTACTTTCCCGATTTCGGCCGCGGCCAGATTGAATGGAACGGCGAACCCCTCGTTTCCGAAGATTGGTCCCGCCCTGAACCCCTCGATTTCCGCGCCGGTAGTGAACCTCGCACCGGACTTTCCTACCGGACGAGGGCTATTGCCCGCACCCCAGGCAGCATTCGCCTCAACGCCGTTAATCAACTTCTCAACCTCTCCGTCGGCGTGACCGGTTTCGGCTTCTTCCAGCAACGCCAATACCAACAATTCTCTATCACTAGTGCCACACCCGTGCTCGAGGTAAAAACCCTGCCGGTCGCCCCTGCCGGTTTCAACGGCGCCGTCGGCAGCCTCAAGCTCGTCTCCAAAATCGTCCCACTGACAGCCGCCGTCGGTGAGCCCATCACCTGGACGCTCGAACTCTCCGGCGTCGCCAATTGGCCCGACATTACCGGACTGCCCGCCCGCGCTGTTTCCAAGAATTTCCAAGTGGTCTCCCCACAAGCCAAACGCACCCCAGCCGAAGGCAAGCTCTTCGACGCCACGCTCAACGAAGATGTCGTCCTTGTTCCTACCAAAGCCGGCACCTACACCCTTGGACCCGTTACCTTCACGTACTTCGAACCCAAATCCGGCACCTACAAAACCCTCATCACAACGGCGACCAGCGTCACCATCACCGAGCCGACTAATGCCCCTGCCGCGACCTCCGGACTTAACCTCAACGTGACGCCAAACCCCACCAGTGGTAGTCGCCCAGATACGTCCGCTAAAGCTAAAGTCGTCCCCGCTCCGCTGCCTCTAAGTCTGCCTCGGGAACCTCTCGCTGGCTCCGCTCTTGCCACCGTGCCGCTATCCACTCGCACCATTGTGGTTAGCTTGCTGGTCGCGCTCGTTAGTTTCTGGTTGTTCTGGCTTGGCCTCGCTTACCGCCGCGCACTCCGTACCGATCCGCTCGCCCCGCACCGAGCCGCAAAAGCACGGCTCGAAAAACTACTCCCAGCGCTCAACATCGCCGATCCCGCCGTCCTCCAGACGCAACTTATCGCCTGGCAACACGACACCGCGCTGCTTCTACGTCTCAACGTCGCCGCTCCCAGTCTAATCGATCTTGATCGCGCCGCAAAGGCTAGCGAGGCCTTACAAACTCTCTGGGCCGAAACCGACCGCACGCTCTACAGCGAGAATACACCACTGCCCGCCGATTGGCCCGCCCGTGCCCGCGCGTCACTCACCGCTCTACCACTAGAGCGGTTCTCGCCATTTCGACTGTTCCTGCCGAGCAATCTGTTCCCTTTCATCGCCGCACTCATCCTGGCCGTGCTTGTCACCCCCGCCAATCTTCAGGCCGAAGACGGCGCCGCCGATTACCGTCGCGGTGATTTTCCGGCCGCAGAAAAATCATTCCGCTCCGCTTTAGTCGCCGCACCTACTAACGCGCTTGCGCATCACAATCTCTCTCTAGCGCTAGCTCAGCAAGATCGCTGGGATGAAGCCGCTGCCCACGCCTCGGCCGCCTTCGTGCAAGCCCCGGACCACGAAGCGATCCGGGCGCAATTCAACCTAGCCGCAGAAAAATCTGGTCACGTCCCCCCCGCCCTAGCCTCCTTCCTCCAGCCCGGCCCGCGTCACACCTTGGCGCGCCTACAATCGCCCGCCGCCTGGCAAGTTACTCTGCTTGTTGCCGTATCACTTTTTCTGCTTTTTACGGCCATCCTACTTGCCTGGGTTTTTCAACCACACCCCCGCTCGCAGCGCGCTCGAAGCCTTTGGCGCCTAATCGCTTACCCGGCTTTGGCCGGTAGTCTGCTTTTAACCGCCGGAGCCTTAAGCAGCCTATCCGCTTACGGCGCAGCCACCGATGCCCGCGCCACGATTGCTTGGCACTCCGGCATACTTCGCTCAATTCCCACCGAAGCCGACACCGCTCAAAAAACAACGCCTCTCGCCGCGGGTAGCCTCGCTGCTATCGATCAATCGTTTCTAGGCTGGCGCCACCTCACCTTTACCTCTGGCCAGACTGGCTGGGTACGCGCCGAAGAGCTCGTGCTGCTTTGGCGTTGAAGCCTGCTGCTCGCATGTAGTGCGAGCGCACGCTCAGCTCGTGGTATGCGGCGCAAGAGCCAACGCTGGCCCGCATTCACGATAAAACCGGGGCACCGCGCAGTACCGCAACGGCAGGGGTGTTGCCTCCATTCCTTGAAGGCGAAACCATAATCAAACGTGAGCTCCTCACCCGCCGCGATCTCCCTTCGCGCGATGATCCAGATGTGTCCGCGGATAGTATCGGCGCGACAATTGGGCGCGCACGAATGGTTGATCAAGCGCGCGACGTTACGACGCGTGCGACCATCAAGATCGTATCGGGCGTTGAGCTCGAAAATATAAACACAGTCGTCGCCACCTCGCCGCCCGCGCGCCAAGCGTAACACTTCACGTCGCTCCGCCACCGCCTTGGTAATGCGTTCACCCGTGTATTCGATCACCGGCGTACCATCCGGAATGGTTGCACGAGCATAGACCCCGCGACCATGAATCGCCGAAGCTCGGTGCTCAATCCAGCGCGAGACTGCAGCGCGCCGACTTGGGGATTTATTCAATTTAGTTTTCAGGTGCGCAGCGGAGCGGGCGCGGCGCCATCAGACAACCCCCTTCTTAGGAAAACACGGCATTGGGACCCGCATGAGCTGCGCCACAAATTAGAAACGGAAACACTCCGCGTCAAAAACGCCACGCTACGATGCGGCTCTGTTTTTGCCCCTGCGCCATAGGTAACACTCGCGATTCGGTCACACCTACCTCCACGAGGGCACGGCCGATCGCGGGTAAATGCGTGCCTTTTGACACCAAGATCGTAAACCAACGGCACAATAACGGCATCTGCGCACTCTCGGCGATCAAACGCCGCGCAAACGCCACCTCACCGCCGGTGCACCACAGTTCAGTAGTTTTACCGCCAAAATTAAGCACCGGCGCCGCGTCGTCGCGCCCGCCAAGGTTGCGCACTTTACGCCGGGTACCGGCCGCCGCCTCCTCCGGCGAGGCGTGAAAGGGCGGATTACAAATGCAGGCGGCAAAGGTTTCGCCTGGCTCAATGATACCACGAAACATCGCCCGCGCCGAACGCTGCCGGCGTAATTTCACCCGCAGGGCCAGCTGAGCATCGGCCCGCAGCAAACTTTGTGCGTGCTGCAGAGCCACCGGATCGGTTTCCGTACCGACGAAGCTCCAGTCATAGTCTCGCCCTCCGAGGATCGGATATATGCAGTTCGCTCCGACCCCGATATCTAGAATGGCAGTACCCGCACCGCGGGGAATTGCACGCTCATCGCCGCCGCTCAACAGATCAGCCAAGTGGTGCAGATAGTCGGCTCGTCCGGGAACCGGCGGACATAAATAACCAGGTGGAATATCCCACGCCTCAAAGCCGTAATCCACGCGCAGCAACGCTTGATTCAAAGTCTTCACCGCGGCCGGATCCGAGAAATCAATCGAAGCATTACCGTAGTCATTAACGGCAACAAAAGAAACCAAAGCCGGCGCTCGCGCGGTGAGCCGATTAAAGTCATAGCCCGCCTGATGCCGGTTACGCGGGTGCAATCCCGCTTTAGCTTTTGATGTATGTTGTAAAGTGATGAATGACAGAAAGCGTAATTCCCTCGGATTTAAAACAGGATTCGAACACATTATAACCAGCCCGCACCTTCCCCTATGGCGAAACGTCTGGCTAAAAACCTAACCCGTACCTCCTAGCGCGCCTCGCGGTGTTACCCTCTACCCCTTTACCCCATGCTCCCCTTTGCTCTTTCCATCTTCACGGGCGCCTTTCTGTTGTTTCAAGTCCAGCCGCTCATCGGTAAATACATCTTACCCTGGTTTGGCGGTAGCCCAGGGGTATGGACAACGTGTCTGCTTTTTTTCCAAATGTTGCTGTTAGGCGGATATGCCTACGCCCATTTTTCCACAAAATATCTTAAACCTCGCACCCAGATATTACTCCATGTTGGTCTGCTGCTGGGCTCACTCGCGCTGCTACCGATCACCCCTTCAGAGAGTTGGAAACCGCTGCTCGCGGGTGATCCATCCCTACGCATCTTAGTGCTACTCACGGTGACGATCGGACTGCCGTATTTCGTTCTCTCATCCACCGGGCCGCTCATGCAGCGCTGGTTCAGCGTCACCCATCCGGACGTCTCTCCTTACCGACTTTACGCACTGTCCAACGTCGGTTCATTGCTCGCGCTACTGAGTTATCCAGTATTTTTCGAGGTTAACTTTACCCGAAGCGAACAGGCCGTGCTGTGGTCGATCGGCCTTGTCATATTTACCATGCTTTGCGCGTGGAGCGCCTGGCGGGTCTGGCGCCACGAGCCCACGTGGGACGCGGGCAAGGAGACGCTTAAAGCCGAAGCGCCCCACGCCACCCCCACACCCTGGGGCCACAAAACCCTGTGGGTCACCCTGCCCGCCATCGCCTCCGTGCTATTATTAGCCATCACCAACAAGCTCAGCCAAGAAGTCGCTGTGATTCCGTTTCTGTGGGTGCTACCGCTCGCTCTGTACCTGCTAAGTTTCGTCATTTGTTTTGATCATGCGCGTTGGTATCACCGCGGTATCTTCGCAGCTTGTTTGGTCGTCGGACTCGCTAGTGTAGGCGTGTTGCTAGATGCCGGCAGCGATGCGCCGATGAAACTCCAAATCGTCGTCTATAACGCCACTCTCTTCATCGCCTGCATGATCTGCCATGGTGAATTATATCGTCTCAAACCGCCGCCACAGCTGCTAACCGGATATTTTCTTTTGATCTCCGCGGGCGGTGCCCTTGGGGGGCTGCTCATCGCCGTCCTGGCTCCGGCTATTTTCAACGATTACATCGAACTCCCACTTGGTCTCATCATCCTTGGCCTTGTAATCGCAGGCATCTGCGTACTTCAACGCAGTCGCTCGCTCGCCCTCGGCGCGATCGCTGGGGCCACCCTTCTAACGGTGGCACTACCCGCGCTTTTCTCGACTTTCGACGGTAGCGACGGACTCGCTTTTGAATTTCATAAATTCTTCGACCTCCATCTAACCCTACTGGCCTCGGGTCTGGCGGTGGCCATGCTAAGCGTGATCGATTTGAAACGACGCACACTTAACGCGACCTGGCGCCCCATCCTCGCCCTTCCAGTGGTGTTGCTCGCAGCCGGACTCGGCTACGCCATCACGAAACAACTCCGCGCGGCCGATCCGGTACCGGTATTACGCTCCTCCCGCAATTTTTACGGCACGCTCAAAGTCTTAGATTACTCGCGCGAAAATCCCGCCGAACATTACCACCTGCTCATGCACGGAGCGACCACCCACGGACTGCAATTCACCGCCCCAGACCGCGCCTTTTCAATCACATCCTACTATGGCCCCACGAGCGGGGTCGGACTCGCGCTTAATCACTTCACCACAAAAGGCCCCAAACGCTTAGGCGTCGTTGGCTTAGGTACAGGTTCACTTGCCGCCTACGGAGCGGACGGTGATTACGTGCGCATTTACGAGATTAACCCCGCCGTCGAACGCCTTGCCCGTGATCCTTTCACCTATCTAGCCCGTTGCCCTGCTAAGCTCGATGTGATCATGGGCGACGCACGACTCATGATGGAACGAGAACTAGCGCTCGGGAAACCCCAGTCGCTAGACCTACTCGCTCTTGACGCTTTCAGCAGCGACGCGATCCCGGTGCACCTGCTCACCCGCGAGGCCTTCGGCATCTACTTAAAGCACCTCAAACCCGATGGGGTCATCGCGATCCACATTTCAAACCGCTACCTCGATCTACAGCCTGTTGTCGAACGCCTGGCGCAAGAATTCGACCTTGGGGTCGCTTGCATTTCGGATGAACCGATCGACGACTGGTGGCTTTACTCCACGACATGGATGCTTGTCTCCCGCGATCGCTCGCTATTGACCACCCAAAAAATTGCGGCCGCTACCGAAACGCCGAAGCCCAGTCGCCCACCGGGCATTCTCTGGACTGACGATAACGCGAATTTGTATTCGATTATGAAGTGATGCTCCATCCAGACGAGCACCGTGGATGCCCTCCCGTCAGCGTGAGGCAATTAACACAAAATTTTTTCAGAAGCTTTTCCGGCCGGACCTAAAAAGAACCTTCGCTCTAACTTGAGCTTCGAAAACTGCTAAATAGGGCTGAAACTTCCCGCCGAGAGCCAATCCCCGTATGCAAAAAGTCCGCCCGCTTGGGCCCTTCCATTATTATTTTCTGCTACTAGTCCTTGGGTTTGGGTTTCTCATGCACAGCTCTCTGCTGTGCGCTACGAGCACGGCAGAGCCCGCCTTTCTCTCCGCCCAACCCGTCTGGTTGGAGGGCCGCGAGCGAGAAATGAATCTCACCTTGGGGTTTCACGCCGCCATCCGCAAACCGTGGTTCCGTCACGTTACCCTCCGCCTCACCGGCGCCACCCTCTACCGCATTTTTATCAACGGCGAATTCGTCGGTCACGGCCCAGCCCGCGCCGCCCATGGATTCTATCGCGTCGATGAAATCGACCTCACTCCGCACCTGCACGCGGGCGAAAACATCATCGCCATTGAGGTCGCTGGCTACAACGCCAACAGCTACTACCTCCTCAATCAGCCCTCATTTATTCAAGCCGAGGTTGTAGCCGGATCCAAGGTCCTTGCCTCCACCGCTGGCGCTGGCCGTACCTTTGCTGCCACGCTGGTTAAGGAGCGCGTGCAAAAGGTCCAGCGCTACAGTTTTCAGCGCCCTTTTTCCGAAATCTGGCAACTCAGCCCAGGCTGGAATACGTGGCGCCACGCCGTTGCACCCGCTGCAGACGCCCTGCCTCTCGCCATCGTTTCCCCCAAGGCCCTCCTTGACCGCGGCGTGCCTTACTGTCGCTTCGAAATGCGCTCGCCTGTCCTCCAAATTGGTGCCGGCGCACTTGAGATTAACCCGCTCCCTGAAAAACCCTGGAAAGATCGCTCACTCGCCAAGATCGGCCCAACACTCGCCGGTTATTCCGCGTCCGAACTCACCAACACCCCCAGCATTGAGTTACAGGGACTACGTACGCTGCCCTCTCTGCCGCTGCCCAATAACTCCTACCTCGGCGCGCCCGTCACTCTCACCGCCAACACCTGGGCTACCTTCGACCTCGGCGTCAATCGTACCGGCTTCATTGGCGCCCACCTCGAGGTTCGCCAGCCCACGCGCTTATTCTTCACCTTCGATGAAATCCTTACTGCGGGCGATGTAGACTTTAAACGCAACGACACCGTCAACGTCGTCGCCTACGAACTCGCCCCGGGCCACTACGACCTCGAATCCTTCGAGCCCTACACCTTCCGCTATCTGAAGCTGCTGGTGCTAGCGGGCGATTGCTCAGCGTCAGAGCTCCGTCTTCGCGAGTTCATTAATCCCAATGTGGGCCATGCCCAGTTTGAAAGCGCCGATCCCCGCCTCGAGCGCATCTTCACCGCCGCCCAAGAGACATTTGCCCAAAACGCGGTGGATCTTTTGATGGATTGCCCGTCTCGAGAACGCGCGGGATGGCTCTGCGACAGTCTGTTCACCGCACGCGTCGCCCAATCACTTACAGGTACCACCGTGGTGGAAGGAAACTTCCTGCAAAATTTTCTGCTTCCGGTCACTTTCGCACACCTCCCCCAAGGCATGCTGCCGATGTGCTATCCCGCCGACCATGACGACGGCATCTACATCCCTAACTGGTCCCTGTGGTTCGTCCTCCAACTCGAAGAATACCTCGCCCGCTCCGGTGACCACGCCACCGTCGCCGCCTTCCGTCCGCGCCTGCACGCACTGCTCGATTATTTTAAACCATACGAAAACTCTGACGGTCTCCTCGAAAAACTCTCCTCATGGGTCTTCGTCGAATGGTCTCAGGCCAATAAATTCACCCAGGACGTGAACTATCCCACCAACATGCTTTACGCGGGTGCTCTTTCTGCGATGGCACGACTCTACGATGAACCTATACTCGCCGCCAAAGCCGAAAAAATTCGCGAGGTGATCCGCCGCCAATCCTTCGACGGTGAATTCTTTGTCGACAACGGTGTGCGCCGCGAAGGCCGGCTCGAGCTCACGCGCAACCGTAGCGAGGTTTGCCAATATTTCGCATTCTACTTCGACGTCGCCACGCCCACCACGCATGCCCAACTCTGGTCTCGGCTCACCCGCGAATTCGGCCCACAATGCCAGGAGAGTCACACTTGGCCCGAGGTCTGGCCCGCCAACGCTTTTGTCGGTAATCTACTCCGCTTTGAGCTGCTCGCCCGCGCCGGCCTTCGTCAGCAGATTCTCGACGAGGCCGTCGACTACTGGCTCTCCCAAGCCAATCGCACCGGCACCCTTTGGGAAAACGATCGACCCTCCGCCAGCTGCAATCACGGCTTCGCCTCACACGCCGCCCAGGTCCTACTACGCGATGTCCTCGGTCTGCGCGTGGTTGACGTGCCCGCCCGTCACCTCGTTCTGGGTTTTTCTAATCTAAAACTCGCTTCCTGCAGAGGTTGCGTGCCTACCCCTGACGGCCTGATTGAATTGGAGTGGACGAAAAAAAACGGCCACCTCCAGTACCGCCTCCGCACCCCCGCCGGTTGGAAAGTTGAAATTCACAACGACAGCAACCTGCCTTTAAGCGCGAATTAGGCCATCGCTGTGACTTCCACGGAGCACTACCGTACACTTTCGAGTTCTATTTCTGTAACCAGAGCCCGAGCCGGTTTTTTCGGGAATCTTGGTGTTCATTGCGCGTTGCGGCCAAGATCTTGAAACTCATCAAGCTCACGCCGAAAATTCAACATCACCTAGCCAACCTCAAAGCTAGGCATAAGTACCGACTTAAAGGATAGCTTTTTTCGATTCTACTAAAAAATGGTGGTTATTGACTTAAGATATAAACTTGAAAATCGGCAACCATATTGCCAGATTTCACCTATGATCACGCGAGCGCGCTACTTTCAGGATATGGAGCGGGCTTTAAAACGCAGTCCGGTGGTCTCCCTGCTCGGACCTCGACAGTGCGGGAAAACTACGTTGGCGCGTGAGTTTCTCGGGGCGGAAAATCCTAACTATTTCGATCTAGAAGAACCCGCGGTGGCCGCGTTGTTAGAGCATCCAGCGGTGGCGCTGCGCGATCTACGCGGCTTGGTGGTGATCGATGAGGCGCAGCGTCAACCAGGGCTATTTCCGGTGCTACGGGTGCTGGCGGACCGGCCGGGGCGACCGGCAACTTTTTTACTTTTGGGTAGCGCTTCACCGGAGCTTTCGCGGCAGACCGCGGAGTCGTTGGCGGGGCGGGTTGAGATCATCGAGATGCGAGGGCTTGATCTAGTCGAAGTGACGGCCGAAGCCCAGGAACGCCTGTGGTGGCGCGGCGGGTTTCCGCGTTCGTTTTTGGCGGAAAGCGACGAAGACAGCGTGGCGTGGCGCAAAAATTTTACGCGGACTTTTCTCGAGCGCGATCTGGCTCTGCTTGGATTCGGACTTTCCCCGGCGCTGATGGGGCGTTTATGGACGATGATCGCGCACTATCACGGCCAGATATGGAACGGCAGCGAACTGGCCGCCTCGCTCGGCGTGGCCCCCAATACCGTGCGTGCCTACCTCGACGCGTTAGAGCAGACCTACATGGTGCGCCGTCTTCAGCCCTGGCATACAAATCTGGGCAAACGCGTGGTGAAGAGTTCCAAGATTTATCTGCGCGACTCCGGGTTGTTGCACACGCTACTCGGTCTCCGCAATGCCTCCGAACTGCGTACACATCCCAAGCTTGGCGCATCGTGGGAAGGCTTCGTGATCGAGGAACTGCTGCGGGCGCTCGGGCCGGACGAGGCTTATTTCTACGCGGTGCACAGCGGGAGCGAACTGGATTTACTGCTGGTC
>Ga0136642_1000294_pt1 | contig 28441 bp, 35 predicted proteins | sample LowCatLa1302831Y_FD_115313 | JGI IMG/M metagenome (GOLD analysis project Ga0136642, IMG submission 115313) | Freshwater microbial communities from Lower Cathedral Lake, Yosemite National Park, California, USA - 13028-31Y | ecosystem: Environmental > Aquatic > Freshwater > Lake ... | reverse complement strand
ATGGATGCGACCTTGGCGAACTACATCAAGATGCGAGCTGCAATTGCCGACATGAAGTTCAAGGCTTGGAGCGACGTGTGCGCTTCTTGGCTCTCCGAGCTTCGGACTGTGTCCTGAGTAGTAAACTACTCTAGCCAATATTTAATCTGCGTCTCGGAGATCTTGGTGCCAATGCGCAGTAACCGGTTGTTGTCCTCGAAGGCTTGACCATCAAAGATCTCCTTGGAATCTGGATCCATGAAGTAGACGATATCCTTGATCTTCAGCTTCTGCAGTCTCCTCTTCTTGCGTGTCATATTGCGCAAATACGTTTCATCCAGATCATCTGTCTTGATGTTCGGCTTGAAGGCTAAGTCTTCGCCTGTCGCGGTGGTATCGAAACGCATGCACGAGATCTGCGGCTTCTCGCGCGAGTGAAGCTTTCGATGGACTTCGCAGTCCACCGCAGCCTGCTTCAGTAGCACGGAGATCCGTTGATTGACCTTGTCCTTTTCATACACCTTCTCATATAGGTATTCGTCCGTGGACATAAACGTTTCCACAGCCGGTTCACCTTCATATCGCTTCAGCTCAACGTCGGATTTGCGGACAGCCACTACGTTAGGTCCTTCGACACCCTTGGACTGGGCAGGTGAGATCACGGAGATATAAAAGCTAACCCGCACGGTGCGCTCTGCCATGGGGAGTGTGGCATGGGAACAGATACGAATGGCACGTCCAATGACCTGATCGTGGCGAGCTGGAGTCCAGTGCGGCTCCATGATGTGAACGTGGCGAACATTAGCTAGCGTAATACCTTCTGCGCCGCTTGAGGTTGCCATCAGCAAACACAACAGCTTCTTTCCACGTTGTTCGATGCTCGTCTTCAGACTAGCCGGAAAGCTGTTCTCGTAGCGCTTGTTCAGAATCTGACGCATCAGTTCACGCTGATCTTCCTTCTCTTCACCGGAGAAGAAGGCATACGCAGGTTTGTCTGCCATCTCATCTTCAACCCACTGCCCGTTCTTGTTGGTAATCTTATACGGCTGCCAGCCATTCGCATCCAGAATCGCAGCAAAGACGCCCAACCCTTCAAGCTGGCGATACTGCGAATACACAAACTGATTTGCCCAGTCCTCTCCGGGGATTTTGCGAGTTTCTTCGATATTTGCCAGCATCTTCAGCAGTTTGGGACTATACTTCTCCAGGGCTTCTGCGCTCAGATACTTCTTGGGGTTGGCTTTCAGAGCTGCGAGAATCTCAGGCTTGTCAGGCACATCCGTTTCCTTCACAATGTCATTATACTCCTTGTCGACCTTCTTGGTCAGCAGCTTCAGCTCGGGAGGCACAGCAAAGTTACAGGCTAACCTAGAGATCACGCGATAGGATCCACCATCGTCATTCATGCTCAGCGCTTTCTTTGCATCCGCCTTGATCTCGGCGAAGCGGACATCGAGATACTGCACAAACTGCTCGGGACTCATGACCACCTTCTCCAGCATCTTGTCATCATCCACGCGCTTCGGAATTAAGCGTTCATCTGCGCCCTTGAAATAGGACACCAACCCTTGAATACGCTTTCCGAACAGCAGAGCGTTCTTGATGTTCAGTCCGTCGAGAAACATATTGGCAAACTCCTCAAACTTAGTGGGCAGGCACTCTAGGTTCTCCGTAGATACACGCTCTACGTCTATTTCTGAACCGATCTCACCCGCAACCTTCTTGTCGAATGTCTTGACCCAGTCTGCTGCGAGAGGCACAAATGGGATATCCTTCTTATACTGGACGGCAATGCGGTCACCGGCTTCGTTATACACAGACCGAAAGTGAGGAGGATTACGTGTCACCATCACATACTTCTTGACCGCGTTGAACTCGATAGTATCCACATCCGGAAGCGCCTTGAACGCAGTCTTCATCTTCTCCTCGTCCCATGTCGCAGCCTTCACGAAGGGAATGGTGATGCGCTCGATCGGTCCACGCAGAAGGTTCATGAGATAAGCGATTTCGTTGGGGCGATTGATCACTGGTGTGCCCGACAGACCGACAATCTTGCAGTCAGTTGCCTTGTAGACGGCATCGTATAACCGGCGAGCAATCTCAGACGAGTTCACGATACGCGAGATCAAGTTGTGGACTTCATCAATGATCACCACGCAGTTATTGAACGGATTTGCGGGAAAACGACCTTCAGCATCCGGAGCAGGCACGAACTTATCAATGTTCTTGGAGCTCAGTCCATTGTAGTTGATAAAATTGAAGCGCTGTCCAATGATATCCTCGATCTGGGCTTTGATAATGTCCTGAGCAGTCTTGGGCAGATCTTTGTAGTTCGGGTTCTCCCCGGCAATGGTCACAAAGAACTTGCCGTTACGATCCAGAAATCCATCGGAGATGTTGAGTGCTTTGGCTTCAGCTCGGGACTGCTCATTCAGACCCTTCTCTCGCCAGTGCTGCTCAAAGGAGTAAATGGGGTCACCACACTTGCGGAGTTCGGACCTGTAGTTCTGCTGGAGCGAGGCAGGGGTCAGCACCCATACCTTCTTGTAGCTCATCAGCGACTCAGCGACTGCGATGGACGTGCACGTCTTACCTGATCCCAATCCGTGGTATAACAAAATACCCCGATAGGGCGTTTCCATCATCAGATAGTCCCGGATCAGCTTCTGATACGGAAACATCTCACGGGCATTCGACTGCTTCAGGCATAAGTCAGTATCCTTGTCTTCAGCATCCAGCGGATCGCGGTCTTCCTTTCGGTATTTCAGAAAGATACGGGTAATGTAGTCCGCGAACGCTTTCCGGTTCGGAAGCACGAAGCTCATTATCTTGTGGTGCGTTGAAATTATCTTAGGGATGAACAAAGATGCCCACTCCAGACGAACTTAAGGGCATGGTGGGAAAAAAAATTACGATTCCCGCAGGTGACCTAGAGCCCAGCGATAAAGATTTGGTGGCGAGGACTGATAATATACTGCGCACTGGAACGCTTGCTGCTTCTAAGTATGGATTTGCATTACTTGCTTCCGATACGTATGGATCTTCCGAAGCTGTTCAATTAATCAACAACACAAGTAATATTAGGGTTGTATCTGGGGGTCGCCGTCGTCACAAGACGCGTGCGCGCAAGTCCCGTCGCCACCAGCGCAAAACTCGTCGCTCCCGTAAGTAATGGAGCCGCTGACCAGGAAAAATCACCGCATCTGGATGGTGTCCATCTATCTGTTTTTGATGGCAGCCTTTCTGTATCTCAAGCCGTCCGTAGCGTTCGGGCGTGAGGGCAGAATTCGCCCCTTCGGAGTCGAGGACAAGGAAGCGACCGTCTTCCCTGTGTGGTGGTGGGTCTTCATGTTGAGTGTGGTTGCTTACTGCATGACGATCTATCTGGCACGTTTTAGGTTTGCTTAATACAATGAGTTGTCCGTATAAAAACATATTTGGAGCACCAGGAACAGGTGCGCACTCAATTCGCTTCATGGGAGTCGCTGTGGCAGATACTGCGTTGACCTTTATGCTGGCAGTCTATACATCGTGGGAGTTTGGAGGTAATGTCATCCTTCACTTCTTGTTTTGGGTAATTCTTGGTGAGCTTTTCCATTATGCTTTTGGAACACAGACGGCTGTGTTAAGTGCATTAGGAATCAAAGCGTGCTCTCATACGTCTTGACGATATTCTCCAGCCTCTCAACCATAATCTCCCTCTGGACATGGTGTGGGCGGATATATCCACGGCACTCTTCAAACGACTTCCACCCAATGCCCGAGATCTCTCGGCGCTGCATGTAGGTCATCTTCTGATTCAGATTCACTAGCTCGGGTGCAGTCAACAAGGCTACGAAGTATACGTGGCGGTAGGCGATTCCATTCAGCCCCATGAACGTTTCCTCTAGCATGATGTTGTTGACAATGGTATAGGCTTCACGGGGTATGTTAGTTTCCTCGTTGAACTCGCGAACAGCGCACTCGATATCTGTTTCACATCGAACACGCCTGCCCTTCGGAAACCCCCACTCGGGCTCCTTATACACCGACATGTGAGCGCGCATGATTGCCTGTCGATCCACCTGTCCAAACTTCTCCTTGGACATCAAATACTCGGGCGATGTATGATCATCTCCCCACAACTGCCGCCAAATGGAATCAAATGGATCACAGACAATCATCGTCTGCTCCTGAAGCGTCATGTTCTCGAAGAGAAGGGAAATATACTCGGTATTACTCGGGTTATACTTACCCCTCATGAATTCTGCGAAACTCATGCTATCCTTTCGACGGATCATGAGGATCTTAGCATTTGTAGGATTAGTTGGAAGCATTGGCGCATCCACCAATGCTAACCCACAGGACAAAACCGGATCTTCGCAGAACTTAAACATATGACCTTTTCCTCCGCAGTTATTGCAGAACATTGGTAGTGGTGTTCGTTGTGGCGGTGTGGTTCGTTTTTCCATTAATACTTGAATACCTTTCCCTTGTAAAGCATAAATATGGCAAGTTACTATGGTCGGGATGCCTTATATGATGCATACGATAGCTATGCTCCTAGATCATCGTCTGTCCTTATGCCGATTGTTGGTGCGATCGCTGTGATTGCAGTCTTCTTTGCGATCAGCTACTTTCTGAAGACAAGTGCAGCAGCCGGAGGAATCACAGGTGCTGCAGTTCAAGCCCCAACCGAAGTGGACGGTAAGTCTGGCACGGTTATTGCTGCATCGGCTATTCCAACAAGTGGCTCTGCGAGTGGACTACAGTTCTGGATGTATATCAAAGACTGGGACTACAAGTATGGTCAAGAGAAGCATGTCATTGACCGCGTAGATCCCACAAACAATGGCGTTGTGAACCCCGGTATCAGCCTTCACCCTACAGACAATACTCTTGATATCAATATCAGCATATACTCGAGTGGAACGAATACATCGACGAGTGATACAGGATCAGGAGAAAAACAGACAATCACCGTAGAGAACGTGCCCCTTCAGTCGTGGTTCTCGGTTTCCGTGACAGTGTTCCAGCGTAACGTAGATGTCTTCCTCAACGGTATGTTGGTGAAGTCTGTAATGTTGGTAGGTGTTCCCAGACCAGTCAATGGAAACATTATCATCGGCGATAAGGGTGGTTTCTCTGGATCTGTCTGCAATGTCCAGTCACTGCCTAGCACAATTACTCCCGCAATTGCCTCTGCTTTCTATGCAGCCGGATCTTCTTGTTCCGGCTCTGCGTCGACCTCCGCGTCCTCCGACTTATCCAATCTCTCGATGTTCGGATACACCTTTGTCTTCGGAGTGAAGGACAGCGCTGGAAAGGATGTAACGGGTTTATCAAGCTCGGATGTATCTTCCTTTTTCGGTTCTTCCAAGTAATTAATGCGTATCCTTCTCAAATGCCCTACGCGTGGGCGTCCAGAACAAGTGATAGCTACACTTAAAAAGTATGTCCAGCTTGCCCGTCGTCCAGACCGAATTGGAATTGCGATTTCATGCGATGTGGACGATTTGACAATGACCCCATCTGTTGTGCAACAACGGGTTCTTAACACTGTTTCAAATTTTGAATGGACAGCGTTATACTTTGGCGGAAGTAAGACAAAAATTGAAGCATGTAACGCAGATATCGAAAAGGTTGAATACCCATGGGATGTTGTGGTGCTCGTATCCGATGACATGGTTCCTGAAATATTTGGTTATGACGAATTGATTCGATATGCAATGAGTCCGGATCGAGATTGTATTCTCTGGTTCAATGATGGACATCAGGAATATTTCTTGAACACCCTTGCGATCTACGGAAGAGTGATGTATGAGCGCTTAGGACATATCTACGAACCTGCATATAAGAGTTTTTATTGCGATACAGAATTGACAGACCGCTGTAAAACAGATCTTCTTCCGAAAACTCGGTATATTTCTAAGTGTATTATTCGTCATAAGCATCCCTTTTGGACCAAGGAATCGCCGGATGCGCTCTATCAACAGAATCAGCGGTTTTGGTCTGATGATTTCAGAACCTACATGGCTAGAAAGAAGTATGACTTTGACCTTTCGATTCTTATTGCTACATTGGAACAGCGGAGACCATTATTTGACAAGTTGACCGCCGAGATCCGGGAGAAGTTTGCACGTATATGCCCTGGACTCAGATTGGAAATTCTCGAAGAACGTGACTCTGGACAAATGAGTGTCGGAATGAAACGCCGTCGACTTCTTCATAATACAAAGGGGGTGTATAGTGCGTTCATAGACGACGATGATGATGTGACTGATGCGTATTTTGAGGATTTCCTTGCATGTTTCAACGAGAAGAAGGATGTCATGCGCATCCGTGGTCAGATGCATGACCAGACATTCACGCATAGTCTTGAAAATAAGCTTAATGGAATGATGTGGGTCGATGGTGTGTTTGTTCGCCTACCCAACCATCTGAATCCCATGCGGTCCGAAATTGCTCGAATGATTCAGTTTGAAGACGCAACCAGAGGAGAAGACCTGAAGTGGACAATTCAACTTTCACAATCCGGACTCCTAAAGTCTGAGTATACTTCGGATCCCAGCAGGATTCATTATAAGTATAATCTCGGAGATCGAGTTATCGGACCAGAGTTTATAGAGTATCAAAAATCACATACACACCAGGATTGGATTTCTACAATTCTTGTAAGCGCAATAAAGCCCCAATCTCAGCCTCAGTCGCAAGCTCAGCAGCAAACGCGACGAATCGTAATTATGCGTCTAGGATCAAGGGGGTTTGTTTCTAGGCAATGAGTAATGAATCCAGTGGCATATGGAGCGATCGGAGGGCTTGTCCTTGTGTTGGGATACTCGTGGATCACGACACAAGCAAATGATCCAAATACGGTAGCTGTTCAGCGAGCCAGCGTAACCGGAAAGGTAGGGACATCGTCTGGTGTTACACTCCCCCGGAGTGTCAATCAGGCTGAAGGCGCAACCTTCAGTTTTGATGGCTGGTTCGAGGTACATGATTTTGAATACGGCTTTGGAAAGAAGCGATTGATCTTCTCTCGTGGAGACTGTCCTGGCGTCTATCTGGATTCAACATCGAATTCGATTTTGGTTCTTATCAATACCTTTGGTTCAGTTGAGTCGGTAATGGTGTCAAATATCCCAGCGCAGAAGTGGATTCATATTGCCGTCGTGGTGACGCAGTATACCGTTGACATCTATATCAACGGAATGATCCGCCAGCACCACACCCTTACACAGCTTCCGAAGCAGGAAGCTGCAGCCACCCAGATCGGTTCGGATACGAATGGATTCGACGGACAGGTTGGTGGACTGACATACTATGCCCGGGCGCTTTCTCCATCCGAGATTGGGCGGCATGCGGCTTCGGGACCGCCTGCATCTTTGATCCAAGCGCCTGCGTCCGGACAGTATTTTGACATCCGATGGTATACGGGTTGATAAAAATGTCCAGGGTATACAATGAGTTCTGGTTCTCAACGCGGTACTGACATTGCTGGTCTGCAGGGCATGCGTATTCGCGATGCGTCAGATGTGTTAACACAGACGAAGCTTCGTCTGACATATACCACGAACAACAGCGTAAACTCTGGGTATGTTGGTGTGAACGCCTATCGTTCGAAAGGCGTTCAAAACAGTTATAACTTCCTTGTTCAGGTGCAACAAGGGCTGCGGGAATGTGCGGCTGTTCAGGGCACTGCGATTAACTTCCTTCCACCCACCGGCAGTGTAGTCACGAATAACACGATTCCGCTTACAAATCAGTTCCCTTAAACTTTCCCACTCAAGCGCTCCTTCCTGGTCTTCTTCAGCAGATCTCGTATCTTTTTACGTTCTGTCTTGCTTCCTGTCGGGCTGTAGGTAAAGAAATACTGAACAAAATCGGGAGAGTCTTTCTTATCCTTCATCTTCGTGTATAGTCCAACCCGCTCCCGACGCAAATCAATTAACTCTTTCTGCTTACCCAGACATGTTGTCGGGGTCAATAGAGAGAACATGCGGGTTGGCTTATCAGCAGCCAACTCCATCAATCGCTGGGACACACACAATAACCGGGAGATCTCATCGGCTGACTCACCCGAATACGCAAGAGCCAGAAAGAACGTCAGTGTTGTGGGAATACTCGCAATTTTCAAGCCGTCACCTGTCGTGTGGTAGCTGTGACATGCCTGTGTCTCGTAGAACTGAAATATGGCTTCTCCGTCTTCATCGAGTACATCTGTGCGATGCGGTAACAACTCGGTGGCTTCGTGCTCAACTGTCTTCTTTCCCTTCACAATCTTCTCAATATGTTCCTTCTCTGCAAGCATGGAAACTGGAGTATACCAATGAGCCTTCTTCTCGTGACGAGACACTGCGGTGAACCCAAGTAGAATAACCGGGTGGTTCTTCAGAATCGACATGGCTTCCTTCTTATGCTCTGGAGACAGATCCTCAGGCGCTTTTCCATGACGGGTGCACTTGAGCGGATAGTGCTTGTTCAGCAAAGTTAACCGGGTATACACCTTCTCCCATCTGGATACATCGCCCTCGGGGCGTGACAGCTCGAGATACATAGACATCCGAAGGAAGTTGGGGTGAACGTAGTTGATTCCATGACGCGTGATCCGCTCCTTCCACAGATGGTTGAAGATATCAGGAGCAAGAAATGTCAGATCAGCCATGCCATGGTAATCGGCAAAGACCTTGTAGGTTCCCAGATGCACACCGGGCTTCATCTCGATACTATCGATGCCTGCAGCGGACATCTTATCCGAGAGATACACTCCGTGCTCCTGAGGGGTCTCGGTAAAGAAATCGTAATCAGGTGTCTCTGTCTCTCCGTAGAAACGATCCTTCTCGGGGAGCAGGTTGTTGATCGCGGTTCCACCATAACAAAGCACTCTGTGCGTCTTCAGGAAGTCCTCGACGATTTTTGTGCTTTTTGTCACTGACGGGTCTTTAGCTCCCCGCTCCTCGAGCATTTCAGCCTGGGAATCAGCGATCTTTTTGATGCTCTCGAGCTCACTCATTGTTATACAGGATCAAAAAACGGATGCCCTTTGTTTTTTTCCTCGAGAGGCAGCAAGATGCCTCCCAAGTATAATCTTCGTTCTCTTAAGTCTCGGGCTACATGGGTCAAGGACGAGACCTTAAAGCCCGAGCCGGAGTCTGACACTTCTTCGGAGGAAGAGGACGATGACTACGAGCCAGATGATGACGAAGACGAAGACGAAGACGAAGAGGAAGAGGAAGAGGAAGAGGAAGAGGAAGAGGAAGCGCCCGTCATTCGTCTTCCCAAGGGGTCTAAGATCAGTGTTCGCCTTCACATCCACACTATTACCAACGGGAAGGCACAGATCCACGTAGGCGAGTCCGAAGACGAAGAGGAGTCCGAGTCCGAAGAGGAGGATTTCATCAAGCACCTTGAGAAGAAGTATAGCGGAGGCGGTGAAACCCGCCGGCAAGCACGCCGAGAGGAGAAGGAGACAGCAGCCATTGAGCTCAACTCGGACGAGGAGGAGTATTTCGAGGATCTGTCCAAGTCAAAGCGCCGCCGCCTCAATGAGCACATGAAGAGGTTGTCATCCCTCATTGAGGAGGGGGATGTGCCCTTCAAGTTCCGTGTTCTGGAGATGGCAATCCCCGATCCCCTCAAGGCTACGGTGATCAAGAAGATTGACATTCTGAATGAGATGGACGGGTCAGAGGGCTACAAGCTGCGGACGTGGGTCGAGTCTTTCCTTCGTATTCCGTTTGGAAAGGTTGTGCCTCTGCCCGTTCGACTGACCGATGGCGTGGAGCCCTGTGCAAAGTTCCTGTCGGACACCCGTCAGCTGCTTGATAAGGCGGTCTACGGCATGCCCACGGCTAAGACCCAGATCATGCAGACGCTTGCCCAATGGATCTCCAACCCCGGCTCGGCTGGCAACGTGATTGCGCTCAAGGGACCGATGGGAGTCGGCAAGACCTCGTTTGCCAAGCATGGTGTTGCGAAGGTGCTCCAGCGACCTTTCGAGTTCTTCTCACTGGGAGGTGCTTCGGACTCAGCCAACTTTGTTGGTCACTCGTTCACATACGAAGGTTCTATGTGTGGTCGGATTGCAGATTCGCTGATGAATGCTCGTTGCATGAACCCGGTGCTCTACTTCGATGAGGTGGACAAGATCTCGACAACCTCGCATGGCGATGAGATTGTCTCCATGCTGATCCACTTGACAGACCGGTCCCAGAACAGCCAGTTCCATGACAGGTATTTCGCGGGTGTGGATTTTGATCTCAGCCAGTGTCTGTTTGTGTTCTCCTTCAACGACGAAACAAAGGTTCACCCGATTCTGAAGGACCGCATGCAGGTCATCCACTGCTCGGGATATAATGCAGAGGACAAGAAGAGCATCCTGACCCAGTATGTTTGGCCTCAGGTACTTGAGCGCATTCAGCTGACAGGACAGCTTACCCTGACAGATGATGCGGTGCGGTTTCTGATTTCAGAGTTTAGCAAGGATGAGGAGGGTGTGCGCACGCTGATTCGGTCAGTCGAGTCCCTGGTGACTCGCATCAATCTCCTCCGCATTGCCGACGAGAAGACTGCAAAGGATTATGTGTTCTATAAGAAGATCACGCTGCCGTGCACGCTGGATGTGGACACCGTGCGTCATATCCTCAAGGACACTGCAGCAGTTACGAATGAATCGTGGCGTCAGCTCTATACCTGAACCCAGTCAATGCTATTCACGGGGATCTCCACACTTCGAGGATTATCATCCATGGTAGAAAAGATACAGGTTAGCGTGGTGAATGCTGGATCTGGCATACAACCAATGCAGTATTCGATTGTCTTTCCGCGAAACACGAACGGACAACTAATCATTTTTGGCTTGTAGTTCGAATCGAGGCGGACAAAGAGATGGAAATACTTGCGAGGCTGCGTATACTCGACGGTGTGCACAAGTGCCCATGTTTCGCCCGGATACTGGGGAGGCTTGAAAGCAACAGCTGAACCGCGAAAGTGCTCGAAATACCATGGTGTCTTGTGCTCCACATGAATGTTGAGATCCACCCCATTCAGCTTTCCAACGCGGAGAGGATTCCAGGTGTAAATGATATCGTCAGTTTCATTAATTGCCAACCAATTCTTTTCACACTCCTGATTGTTAGGAGAGTCTAACATACGACAGTTGAAGTAAAGACCTCGAACGGGGTCATACTCGGACTGGAAGATTCGAATCCTGTTAGTATACTCCCATGAGGTGGATGTACAGCACAATGTGCCTGCGGCATTGGTATAAATGCGAACATCCTCCAGACCGACAATGTGAGCGTCGGGGCGACGAGTCATTGTCACCGAACCGTCCCTCATCTTCACAATCTCACCTGTTGACGGAGTATACACCGCATTCTCTGTGCGCACCTTGAGATTCTCCCCAACGTTACCATTTTCCTTCATCAGGTAACTTCCGGTCTGTGGATTGATTGAGTAATTCACGAATCGAACATTGTGCTTGACAACTCCATTATGCACAAATATGGAGACTGACGTAGGATGAAAGTCCTCTCCAAATACACCGCGGTCGATGGGATGAGACTTGGAGACAATCCGCAACGGCTCAATATAGAACGGCATGTTGTTATACACGCTGCCATGATGCTCGCGGTCCTTAAGCAGGTACCGAACAGATACCTCGAGCCCCTCACTTTGCTTTCCGATGTAGTACAACAAGATCGTAGCCTCATATTCAAATAGCCCCTTATACACCGGTGTTTCCACAAAGAGTGCATCATGTGTAAGAGGAATACCCAATCCAATCTGGGTATAGTGATATGCTTTGTAGTGCTCAGAGTTCTCTCGGAAATACTTTGCGAGGACGTAGATAGGTTCTGCACGCTGAGGGCGCAGAGCATGTGCCTTCAACATCCACTGCTCAAACTTGGGAATGTTCTTCAAGCCCAACCACGACTTGCCAATCATGTAGTGGCTATACCAGATCTCCTCATCCCAACCACCGGTTGCAATCCGCTTCTTATACATCGCAATGCACTCCTTCAGCCTTCCGACTCCATTATAGGTCTGTGCAAGATAGAACATATACCGCCCATTTGTCGGCTCATCAATCAGCCCCTGTTCCAACAAACGGACATCCCGTTCAAACTTATCTGACTTGCAGCCACCATCGTTACGGTCATCAATGTAACATACTGACTTCGGCAGATGAGACGTTGGTCCATCCCAATACTCGTGGGTAACCCCCCGACATGTCCAGTTATAATCCATTCGAACCAGACGGCAGTTGGGATACTCGAGTCCACCGGCGGTCTGTACAATTGTATACCCCTCCACACCAAGTGTCTCTTTTGCAAGATTCATTGGAACGAACATCATATCTGCGTCGAGTAGCAGCCCATATGTATTCTTGAGGTCCCATCCCGTCTTCTTCAGATACGTCTGTGCGTTCTTGAAACTCACTGTGCGATTGTAACCGAAATCCTTCCAAGGTTCGGTTGTCAAACAGCCATCATATTCCTTGAGAAACTCGGTTGCGATCTCACAAGAGGAGTCTGTTGACCCAGTGTCACAAATACAGTATGCAGACACCAGATCCTTTACCGCACTGAGACAGCGCAACAAGATCTTCTCTTCATTCCGAATCATGAGGACGAGAACAAACTTCGGCATCTGCGTCGGTTTAATGAAACTCATTGACTCGCATGTAAACAAATGACAACCGACTTTGTCAAGTCCACCCTCCGCGAGAACCTGTCCCGTGTTCTCGTTCCTCATGTCGCGGATGGTCTCTGGAGCATTTACGATAACGGGAAGGCTGCCTGCGATCGGAATGGACAGTCTGACCAGATCCTAAAGACATTTCAGAATCTGTTAACACAGATCCCCAAGTGGAGCCCCGAGACACTGAAGAAGGAGGTCAAGCGTATTGAGGTTGCGTCGAAGTGCGAGTATCTTGAGGATCTTCTGCTTGGTGTATTTGTCAGCTACATCCGTGCGTTTGCTACCCTTCAGCAGTCGGAGAAGGTTCATGTAGATATTGACTTCAAGCGTCCGTCAGTGGAGACGTTCATCCATCAGCTCTACAAGCAGGCTGCTCGCCAGTCGTGGAGCTCGGCTTACCTCTTCAAGACGGTCGGCGTAACCTCTGAGCAGCAGGCGCGCAATCGCCGCGATATCGAGACGATGATCGGTGGAGCCATGAATGAGGTGATTGACAGCTTCATCCCCTGGAAGGATATCAGCAAGGCTTACTTTCAGAGCGGTGGTGGCTCGGCTACCACCGAGGAGCCCGCTGCCCTTGTTGCCCCTCCTGCTCCGGCTGCCCCTGCCCCGGCTCTTGTCGAAGTCCCGCCCGAGCCCCCGAAGGCTGTTCAGTTCGACGGGACAGAGGAGTCGGAAGACGATGACGACGATGATGAGCCGCCGCCGATTGCCCTCGGAGACGAAGTCACCCTCGGCGACGATGACTTTGATACGGAGGATGACGAGTCCGTGAAGCTGGAGCCGAAGGAGACGGTCGCCCTTAACATGTGAGCTCGTTTGCCTGCCCCTATAAAAAAATGGAGTCCGAAACAAACATGAGCGAGTTTTACACATATGGAATGATCGTAGGTGCAGTTGTAGTTGTGGCTCTTATCTTATATGTCATGGATCGTCGCTCCAAGGAGGAGGCAATCGATGTAATGGACGCGGCGAAGGTAGGCGGCGGCGCAGGGGTTCTTGCCGGCGGTGTAGTCTATGCGCTCGGTGGAGCGGAGGCTGCAGAACCCGTAATGACTGCGGTTCAGGATATGTTTACTGGCAAGCCGTCGTTCTAGAAACTTTCTCTGAACATAACAAACAGAATGTGGATGTCTTTATACGCGGCTGTGCTTTTCTTTGTTCTGACCCCGGGTGTCCTCCTTTCTCTGCCCCCGGGCGGGTCGCGCACGACGGTTGCGCTGACCCACGCAGTTGTCTTCGGACTTGTGTGGGCGCTGACACACAAGATGGTCTACAAGATGACAGGTAAGTAGGTGTTCATTCCGCAATGATCAACATACGTGTCCCGATAGGTGCAACGGCAACAAACTGACCGAACTTCGAAATTTCCTTTCGAGGAACTGCGCTCTCCTTCAAATAGCGAGCAATCGCCTTATATAAATCAAAGCCATGGTAGCGATCGTGGTTGTCCCCCTTCTTGCGGAAGATAACCGAAGATCCATCCGGAAGCGTCGTCCAGTGTTTGAACAACTCAAATAGTGGATGAGATGTCTCCTGCTTCGGTCCCTCGGGAAACATGTCCCAGAATACAGACGAAGCAAAACGCGCCAGATCAAAAGACGGAGACAACGGGATTCTCGGAGATGAAGCCACGTAAAATGGCTCAATGTTGTACTGACCCGCAGCCTCCTCGTCTTGATGGAACTGCGAGCTCATGAAGAATCGACTATCTTTCATTCCATTCAGCCGCACAGAGAACGCAGCACGATCGAAATCAATGATCTTGATCAGCACTCCATGGGTGGGCACTTTGTAAGTCACTCCATGGTGACGATACCACAGAAACTCCTCCGTTGTCGGTACATACATAACATTGTTGCCGTGGAGATCATTGTGAACGAAGCCAAATGTGCGCTGAGCATACGCCAGAGCAAACACAATCTGCGCAACCCATGCAGTGTGCTTGTCGGGATCTTCGGATGTCTTGATCAGATCATAGAATGTGCCCGTGCACTCCTCCATGACCGTAGTGACAACTGGCACATCAGAAAAAGTCACCCATGCAAAAGATTCATCGCCCTCGCTGGTTGCAGAGTCATCATCTTCCTCCGTTCGCTCACTGCAGTTACACGACTCGATATCAAACACATCTTCGTCCTCGGACTCAGAATCCTCTGAATCCCCAGACTCCGAAGGCAGCTCATACTCCTCCACAACACCCGCACTTGTTGGCTCGGGAACATAGTCGGCGACCACATCTTCTGTATCCAGCTCGATGTCTTCTCCCATCTGAACGGCTACGCGGTGTCCACGCGTATGGGTAAATGTCTCTCCATTCTCTCCTCGCAGACGAAGCTCAAAGGTCTTGCCGATATTGTCCACAAACCACTTGCGATCGCACAGATCTTCGTAGTCATCGGAGATATCAACCTCATGTCTAGAGGCTATCGCTGCATACACTCCATAGACACGCGGGAAATGGACGCACTCCGACAAAGACAGAGCAGACGACGCAAGGGCTCCAACATATGCGGCTGTGTGAGGGCTCTGCATCTGCTCGGCATATCCCTTCGCAGACTCGGCTGGCTTAGGAAGCCCGGGCGCAGAATACTCGCCCTTCATGGTCTTGAAGGGGCTCAGAATCATCGTGATCTTTCGGTGGATCTTCAGTGTCTGTCCCTTGGTGGTCTTGATGTGATCAGCATCTACAACAGATTCCACCTCTTCGGGAAGCTTGATTCCGTATTCGGGCATGGCTGTCAGCTTCTCTGTCTTGAAGAGCTGCTCGAGAGAGGGAAAGAAAGGCTGAGTTCGGTTAAGATTCCACTCTCCAGCCTGTAATTTAGGGAGTCTGTGCAGCTTCATGTCCACATTCTGTGTCCTCAGATCCTTCACCATTGTGAGAAGGACAGGGTAAACAAACATCGGACATATACGCAGAACACTTTCTGGGCGACAAAACAAGATGAACTTCCAGCTACGCAAGTTCAATATTGATATGTTGAAAGATCGTTGTCAGATCGATTCTCGCAAAAGTCCGATGATTGTCGTCATCGGCAAGAAGGACACTGGCAAGTCCTTCTTGGTTCGTGATATTCTGTTTAACACCCAGCATGACTTCCCCGTTGGAACAGTGATCTCTGGCACTGAGGTTGCGAACGAGTTCTTTCAACATATGGTCCCATCCAAATTCATTCATGACAAGTATGATCCGTCCATTGTGATGAATGTCATCAAGCGCCAAATGAGTGTCAAGCAGAACAGAAACAACGCTAAGAATGCGGGCGGTGGAAACTCGTCTGTTGACCCCCGTGCCTTTCTGATTCTCGACGACTGCTTATACGATTCTTCGTGGATCAAGGAGGAGTCCACACGGTATGTCTTCATGAATGGGCGTCACATCGATATGATGACCATTATCACTATGCAGTATCCGTTAGGTATCACACCCAACCTCCGCACAAACGTAGACTTTGTGTTCATTCTCCGCGAGAACATTCTGGGCAATCGTCGTCGTATTTACGAAAACTATGCAGGTATGTTTCCCACGTTTGAAATGTTCTGCACGTTCATGGATCAATGCACTGAGAACTTCGAGTGTCTGGTCATCTGTAATAACGTCAGTTCAAACAGGCTTGAAGACCAGGTGTTCTGGTATAAAGCTGCTGAGCATCCCCCGTTCCACATGTGCGATTCTTCCTTGTGGGCAAACAATCAGCCGTTCAACTCCGCTATGCTTAATGACCAGTGGGATCCTAGGCAAGCAAAGCCCAAGCAGCCATCGGTGTGGGTGAAGAAAACCGGGGGCGGAAACTAAATTACCTGCGTTTAATGTAAATGCCGGGAAATGCGATACTCCACCAAACAGGTGAGAATATGCGCAATACGCATAAGGTTCGGCGGCTGTTTTCCCACAACATGGCAAGACATACGACCTTGCGTAATCTCCCCGAAGGCAAGGCGGTGGCGCGCGCAAACGCATCCGAGATGGCGCAAGCTGCGATCCATCGTTATGATGAGCGCCATGGACTGACACGACGCGCGCTTCCTGAAATGAAGTATCGCCCAACTGGCAAGTTTAAGTTGGACCGCCAAGGAGAGAAAGAATTGGCGGCGCGCATGAAAGCTCATCGTGTTGCCGAGCTAATGAGGAAACGTGACGAGAACGCGCGGCTGGCTCCCCAGCGCCAGCTTGCTCAAAAGGCTGTCAGACAGGCTCACAAAAAGTCGGAAGAGGATGTAGATGAACTTACCGGAATGATGAAGTCTGTTAATCCGTTCGGGCGTGGTCGTCGCACCCGCCGCAGACACCGCCATCGCCGCACGCGTCGCTCTACTCGCGCATAACACCCTCGCTCGGGTGAACGGGCATTGAGGCAGCTGATACGATATCCTCGAGCTGAGCGGCACCTCCGGTGTTGGCGCGGTTAGGACGCTCGCGAGCCTCATCCTCCAGAGCCTTCTCCTGTGCATTCGCTTTCTTGCGGCGCTCATTCTCATCCTTCTGCTTCTTGATCGACTCCTCGCGCTGATCCGCAAAGAACATCTCCTTGTTAACCTCATTCTCCTTGTAACGGCGCATCAGCTCATTGAGCTCCTTCTCGGCATACTCCACCTCAGGCATCAGGTGCTCCGAAGGATCCCACGGCAGCCACGCACCCACCTTACCAATGAACAGATTGTCCTTCGGGTAGCGACGCTGGAGCACCTTAGCGAACATCTGCGTCTCCTCAACAGACGCAAAGCAGCGGCGGACCTTGACGCCACGCATGTTCGTCTGGAACTCAACCTTGTTGTCATACTGCTCCTGCAGGTCCTTCTCATTCTTCAGCTGGAACACAGCGAACTGCTCCTGGATATCCGTCTTCTTCACATCAGCATTGTGAACCGCGGTGAACTCCTGGGCATCCTTGAAGAGGTCGTCGACCTTCAGGGTATACTTCTTGGATAGGAACGCCATGAACTTCTCCATGCCCTTGATCTTCCACTCATAGTCCATCCACTCCACGAAGCGCTCGAACATGAAGTGCTCCTTCTGCTTGATCACCTTCTCCGGACTGAGGAAGGAGATGATGCAATACTTCTGGGTCGGGATCTCCGGGTCCTCGTCAAGGTAGTCAACATTTGTGCCGTCGTCCTCAGTCTTCGGGAGAGTCTCGCGCTGGCTAGGCATTTTCTTGTATAAATCTTCGCCTGTGAAAGTAACAAATGTATGACCTCATCACCACCGCGTTGCTCTTTGTTCTTCTGACTCCCGGTGTTCTGCTGTCTCTGCCCTCGAGCAACCACGGAGACATCTTGACAGCGCTCGTCCATGCCTTGGTGTTCTGGGTGATTCTTCGCTTCCTGACAGCCTACATCCCCTGGTGGATGGTGTGGGCTGCAGGTGTTGCTGCGATTGGATATAAGTTTTCTTCTGGTGGAGGCAATTCGGGACTCATGTAAAATTTCCTTGCTTCTTCAACAAATGGAGTCTAAGCCTAAGCCTACCTCGTCTGGTGTTGATATGAGTGACCTGGTGATGCGTCTTGTAAAGTATTTCCTTGAGGGTCTCGCGGTGGCGATCGCCGCATATGTTCTCCCTGGCAAGACGCTGAAGGTGTCGGAGGTTGGCATGATTGCTCTTGTCGCGACGGCTACGTTTGCGATCCTGGACATCTACGCCCCGAGTGTTGGAGCGTCGGCGCGCACGGGTGCTGGTTTCGGTATCGGCGCCGGACTGGTTGGTTTCCCGAGTGGCGGTCTGAAGGTCTAAACAGAGTTCACCTTATTAATGATCGTCGAGGCAAGAATACCTGTGATGAGTGCTGCATATGCATTCTGAGTTGTCTGCCCGACTGAAATAAGCGTTGAACACACGGGGCTCGCGGTGACAACAAGCCCCTTCACAATATCAGTCATTGTATGTGGCATGCACGCCCAGTTATGCAGTGCCATGCTGATACAATGAACCCCATAATTCAAGCCCACCCCCAAAAGAACCTTTCCCACCACTTCCATTTAACGGTATTCAACAGAATACTTCTAAATGCGGAATGTTGTCCGTCATCATGGACGTTGGATTGAGATCACACCTCGAACCTATGAACCAGAGCGCATGACTGCGGATGTAGCCTGGGTTCAGATCAAGGAAGGCGTGTCTCCAGAGGAAGCATATCGTATCTGGTATGAAAAGCAGCGCACAATTTCTCGCTTCTTTCAACAATGTGGATACAAGCCGCTATCCTCGTCCTCGTCCTTGTGATCGCGTACAGGTTTTGGAAGACACAGCCGAAGCGCGAGGTGAAGGGTAACACTGCTCGGTTATACTTCTTCTACACAACCTGGTGTGGGTATTCGAAGAAAGCCATGCCCGAATGGGAGAAGGTCAAATCGGATCTGAACACATCTCCGGTGTTCGGTAAGACAACAATTGAACCGGTGGACATTGATGCTGACAAGGATCGCAAGACTGCGTCGCTCTACGAAGTGGCTGGTTACCCGACCATCAAGCTCGAGACCTCAAGCGGCGTCTACGACTTCGATCGGAGCGTCACTCGCGACAACATTATGACTTTCCTTCGCGACACGCTTGGCAAAGAACCGCATCGCCTGTGAGTAGCCTGCATCGATCATACGCGTCTTCTCCTCATCCTTCAGCTCATCTAGCAAATAGATACCATCGATATTAAGGTTGATTGCATCTGCATGAACACGGACTGAACGCAGTCCTGCCCATAAGGTGCGGACCATATCAAAGATAGAAATGGACTCCAGTGTGGATGGAAAGATGGCTCGCCTGATATGTGCGATATCGAGCACTAACGTTCCCTTAGGAACGGCTTCATACATGTTCTCCGAGTATACACCTCCATCAAGGTAGAGCTGATTGTGAATCATCTGAGGATGAAAGATGAAGGGTAGGCAGCACGATGCCTTCATTGCAGCCAACAGGGGAATGTTGCCCGTGAGCAGTGTCGGTCGCTGGGTCGTGATATTCGATGCCAGCAAATACAACTTCTGAGGCGCATCCGAAATCATCTTGCCGCGGAGGTCGATGCCAACCGAATCGAAAATGCGAAGAAACAGCTCCTCCATCAAATCCATCGTAAACAAACCCTTCTTCTGTGTGAACGCAAGGATGGTTGCGTGCCGATAAGATGGGAGGAATGCAGAGGTATTCACGAACTTGTATCCAATCTCCTCCATCTGTCGATATGTTAACCCAAAGGCTACACCGGTAGCAATCACCGCCCCTACTGAGCATCCGTATACACCGTCGGGAAAGTTCAAATTTCCTTGGTGTTCTTCTACTGCTTTCAAGCCGCCAAATAACAAGAAACCGCGAATACCACCACCCCCGAGTGCAATCGAGCGGAACATTCTAGTAGTCAGAAGCAAGGATGCTGAAAGCCCGTGACGTGCTTCAGGAACAGGAGAATCAACGCGAGCGTCGCATGTCGGCTATGCGCCCCGTGCTGGCGCAGATCTACGCTCAAATCAAACGTCAAGCCATTCACTCATCGGATGCGCCCTATCTTGTCTTTGAGATTCCCAAGTTCGTCTTTGGATACCCTCTGTTCAAGCTGACAGAAGCCCGCGATTACCTGTTGGAAACTCTGACTCAATCTGGGTTTGGAGTTTGGCCGGTGAATAACGACTATTTATTGATTACGTGGGTCAAGCAGCAGATGAACCGCGGACGTCCGAGTTTGTTAACGCAGTATCGCCCAATGCCGTATGACCCAGTCATGCTCGCAAGTATGAATATGAACAATAACTGAAAACGAATCATGAAAGCTTCATGTGGATGAATAGCATGAACTGCGACCATGCCGACACTACGTGTTCTGATGGTGAGCATGTTTGCACAACTTGCGGAACGATTCTGGGCAGCATCGTCGACGAAGGTGCAGAATGGCGAATCTATGCCAACACCGAAGACGACCCCTCCCGCACCGGCGGTGTCACGAACGAACTCTTACCGGATTCATCCTACGGTTCAATGATGATGCGTCGTCGCATCCCCGGACAATCCGAGGAGGCGAAGACCATTGCGAAACTGTCATCGTGGTCGTTCTCGAGCCATGGTGAGCGTTCGTGGATGGGTATCTTTGATGCGATTCAGGCTTCGTGTTCTCGCATCGGCTTGCCCAAGGCGATTATTCACGATGCCTGTGCACTATTCAAGCAGATTGAAGATGCTCGCAAGTCCCGTGGAGAAACACGTCGCGCACTTATGGCAGGATCAGTGTTTACGGCGTGTCGCCAGCACAATGCCACGCGGACACATGAGGAAGTTGCGGGTATCTTTCACGTGTCCATCCGTGCCATGTGTAAGGGACTGAGTCGATTCGATGGAGAGGTATCCTCTGTTCTGAACACCCAGCTAGGGATTGCCGAGCGTATCTGTGCAGATCTTGGAGTTGGTGATGCAGAGCGCGATTCCATTCTGTTGCTTCTGAACAAGCTCCCCGAGATGGAGCATACGCCTAAGACCATTGTGGCTGGCGTGATCTCCCATGTGCTGGGTGGTCGTTTGGTTGAAATCTCCACAGCCTCCGGAGTGTCTTCAGTGTCTATCCGCAAAATGACGGAGAAGCTCAGAATGCCGGATACAGTGTGAAGTTGTAGAGCAAATTGCACGTAGTAGCAAATGCGTTACTAATCATTATACTGGGGGATGAAAAGGTCCAGTAAACTCCACCGGAGTTTGTGCCTGTACCAGTTTGAGTCTGTAAGACCCCGCCATTGATAATCATAGTAGACGTATAATAGTTTCCAGTGTTACTGACGCCTGTAGAATAATTGAATACAGTTCCGACAACTGTCCCGGTCCAATTCGAGCCATTTGTTGTTGGCAACGTGATTACGGAAACACCGGTTCCATTAGTCACTGCAACTCCAGTTACGGGACTTTGGTATGAGTAGAAACCACTGCTTGCCTTAACTTGTCCAGTAACATTCAGTCTCATTGTTCCGCCTGACGCAGTGCTTTGCAATATGAGAGAACCATTGCTTGAGCCATATACCGTGGGTGCAAATAGCATGTCACCGCCGGAACCGTCTGTCACGTGGAGCTGACCGTTGACATCCAATGCATAACTTCCCGGATCCGTTCCAATTCCCAAGCCATATCCAATACGAGCATACTTTTTCACGTCTAATTGAAGACCAAGCATCGGAATCGCATTCCATGATGGAACAGATTGTCCATTTACTATGCTGTAAGATGCCAGAAGTGAATTTGGTGTAGAATTCGTACTCCCAATCGACACACAACCGGATACAAAGTCTCCGGTTAACAGAATATTCGACCCCGACCCAATAAAGAGTTTATTGCTGCAATTTGTGGGGACGTATTGATTCGTTCCACCAGGAACATATGTATACGGAGCAAGAGCAAGGGCATTTGAGTTGATTCCATGTCCAATGATGACATTGTTGCTCCCCGTAAGCCCAGTTGCGGATGAATTACCAATGAAGATATTTGACACACCAACAGCTGTCTGTGTGCCCCATGCGGAGGTTCCAACACCAATTGCGATTACGTTGCTAGCATTTGAATTATATGCACCTGTCCCGGGTCCCATAAAGAGCGAGTTGGATACATTATATGAATTGCTACCGGCAGTCCAGCCTATAAATAATGAATTGAATACATTGGATGATCCATATCCCGCTTTAGCACCCGTAAACAATGAGTTAGATACTGTGGCTGCATTGCAGCCAGCACTTAGTCCAAGAAATGATGAGTTCGTCACATACTTGGCATTCTGTCCGGCGCCATAACCAACCGCTTCAAGTCCAGTTGAATTAGAAACACCAAGACCTGCGTTGACTCCAATAATTGTGTTCGAGGTGTTATTGTTTGTGAGGATATTCGCGCTCTCAGTTGTCGAGCTGCCAATATACATGTTGGCATTGCTGTCACCAATCTGCAGCTGTCCAACTGTCAGCGACCCTGCAGTGATGTTATCAATATTTCGAATATTAAAGGATGTCTTGAATCCAGCATTTGTGCTATACGCATATGTCGGTCGAAAGATATACGGCAGAAACGACTGCACGTTCGTCGTTGTGCTCATTGTCTACTCCACATACTTTCTCGTTTAGGCGCTTTCCTCGCGCTATATATAATGGCGAGCTATACCCTGTTCCCTATCAAGTCATCCGAGCAGCAGCTGTTTCGCATGTATAAGCAGTCCGTCGCCGTCTTCTGGACTCCAGAGGAGATTGACTTCAGCAAGGATATTGCTGACTGGGAGAAGCTTACCGCCGAAGAGAAGCATTTTATCAGTCGGGTCCTGGCGTTCTTCGCAGGATCGGATGGTATCGTCCAGGAGAACCTGGCGTCGAGGTTTCAGCGTGAAGTGGACTCGCAGGTCGTAAAGCTGTTCTATTCCTTCCAGAACGCCATGGAGGGTATTCACTCTGAGACCTATTCGCTGTTGATCGATACCTATGTGAAGGATCAAGCTGAGAAAGCCATGCTGTTCGATGGTATCAACACTATTCCGTGCATTGGTCACAAGGCTGACTGGGCGAAGAAGTGGATCGACTCGCCCGACGACTTCCAGACGCGGTTGATTGCCTTTGCCTGTGTCGAGGGTATCTTCTTCTCGGGTGCATTCTGTTCAATCTACTGGCTGAAGAAGCGTGGTCTGATGCCGGGTCTGACGTTCTCCAATGAGTTGATCTCTCGCGACGAGGGGCTGCACACCCAGTTCGCGGTGGCTCTGTATCACACGCTTGAGCCGCGTCCGTCTGCTCTGATTCACACCATTATCAAGGAGGCAGTCGTGCTGGAGAAGGAGTTCATCTGCAATGCGCTTCCTTGTTCGCTGATTGGTATGAACTCGAAGATGATGTCGCAGTATATCGAGTTTGTGGCAGATCGTCTGGCTGTCCAGTTGGGCACACAGAAGATCTATGGAACGCAGAATCCGTTTGATTTCATGGATCTCATCAGTTTGGAGGGCAAGACCAATTTCTTTGAGAAGAAGGTGTCTGACTATTCGCGTCCGATGGGAAATGACGCAGTGCGGTTTGACGAAGATTTCTAAGCCTTAGTATTGCCCATAGGAAGGTCATTGCCAATATCAGAGTCAACCTCTTCTTCGTCGCCCTCAGTATATAACACGTTTCCATAGGGAACAAGCAGCTTCGCGGGCTTCTCCGGGGGCTCGCGAGTTTCCATGGAGAACCTCTCACGGGAAAAGAACGCAATCAACAGGCACACCAGGAGAAACGCGCCAGCATACTTGAACCACTTCATTGTGTTAGGCGGAGTTAATAACGACGGCGTCCGCGGCGGGTGCGGCGACCACCGCTGTTGTGGTGTTTGCGACTCAGATGTCCCCGAACATGCTTCTGAATCTTGATTGCAGCGGTATGCTTCTTCGCCATTTCCGCATATCCTTTCTCGCGAGCCCGTTCTGCTTCATATGCTTTCAGTCCATTCTTTCCCATCTCGATCGCGAAGGCTTTCTGGTTGCGAGGCATTTACCTTTAGTAAAGAAGAGTGTTTCCAGCAGGTGTTACAAACTGATTGTCACCCGATGAAGGCATTGTAGGGGGAAGTTTGACGGGTTTGGCAGCCTGAGCCGACATCGATACGACTAACATAAACGCGAGGAGTGCGAACAATACATAGAAAATGCGAGACATTTGTTAGTAACTGACATTACATTCGTTCACCTCATGGCAATCCTGTCGTATGTCCATATAAATGGAGGTCCCTACACTCTCATTCGATCCTATGGTGGGCACAGTCGCTCTTCTCGGCACGCTCGTCTTCGCGCTGGTTGGCGCAGTCGCCTGGCTCTATTGGCAGCAGAACAAGCTCTTCACGAACATGAACAGCCTTGTGGGCGCTTTCTCCGAGCTCGTCCAGCAGACGCGTGCTCCAGTGGACGCTCCTGAGCCCCAGCCCGAGCCTGAACCCGAGCCCGCTCCCGAGGATGACCGCGCTTCAGTTGCGGAGTCCGAGAAGGTCGCTGCCCCCGAGGTTGTCGACGGACCGCCTGCGCCGATGGACGTAGACTCGCTGGACACCAAGACCAAGAAGGAGCTCCAGGATATCCTCACAAAGCGAGGGATTCCCTTCGGGAAGGGCGACTCCAAGAACGTCCTGGTGTCGCTACTGAAGGCGACGGCGTAGGCATGATCACTGGAGCAGCTGGTTTTGTTGTATTGAGCCACCGCAGACGAAACGGCTGAACCGGCACATTCGATACGCAATCACACGGCATTTATAGATATAAAGAGCAAACATCTAATGAAGGTCGTGTCGTTCGATCCTGGACTGCGCAACCTTGCTTATTGTGTGCTCGAAGGAACCACTCGCGCAGATGTGCGCATTGTAGACTGGAATATCATCGATGTTCTTGGAGAGACTGCAGGTGTTGGGGCGATTAAGTGTCACAAGTGCGCAACCGCTGCTCGATATGAGCACGCATCTAATGGGACGTTCTCGTGTGCGCGTCACGTCCCGAAGAAGCAGAAGAAGGTTACGAAGGTCGAGTTGAATAAGAAGACTCCAAATCAGCTTCAGGAGCAGATGACGGAGCTGGGACTGACTTCAGATGCGACGAAGAAGGCGGACATGGTCAAGTTGATCTTCAACCATCTCAAGCAGAATACGTGGAAAAAGTGCGTATCCTCTGCAACCCAGGGATCGTGTTTGGATCTTGCACCGGCAATCATTCGTAGTCTCGACCAGCGATCAGAGTCTTGGAAGGGGGCAGACTTGGTTTGTGTGGAGAACCAAATGGATCGACGCATGTTCGGAGTGCAGGCGATGCTCCAGATGTATTTTTCATGCCGGGGACTGAAGTGTTCGGGAGTGTCGGCAACTCACAAGCTGTCCAACATAGTGACCGTGGAAGATTCGACTGCATCGTATAAAGGTCGCAAAAAGACAGGCATAACTCACGCATACCAACTCGTGCCCGCAGCGAATCGAGCTCATTTCGCAGCGCATCCGAAGAAGGACGATCTTGCGGATTCATTCCTTCAGGGCTTGTGGTGCTTAGAACATCCTACGAGTAAGTAGTAATGAATCCGAATGCGAAGCCGTTTGTTCCAGTCCCTGAACACGTCAAGGCGGTTATTCGGCGCGTTATGACCCCTTCATCGGACAAGTTCGATCTATCAGCACTTAAATGGACAACGACAACATCCCCGCTCGTCGTATACAGGGGGCAATGTGCCCAGACCACGAAGGCGATACCGCGTGTTGGAAACAGTCCCCTTGAAATATCCCTTCAGTATGGGAAGCCCATTTCAACGAGCAGGGAGCTCACGGACAAGATTCGTGATTTCTCATGCAAGCCGCCGAGTGGGCGGCTCTTTCAAATTCATGTGGTTCCAGGTGTGCGGATTGCAGAGCTTCGAGACTCGTTAAGAGAGTATAATGTAGATGAATCGACCTTTCAATTCCTCAAAGATGAACTACCCAATACATCGGGTTATAACAAGTTGTCACTCAAACAAATTCGGGCTGCATTTTTCGGAACTCTAGCGAAGGAACAGGAAGTGCTGCTTGATCCATCCAAGGGTATATTTCGCAACGAGAGAGGTGAAACAGAGAATTGGAAGTCTCCAGAAGTGAACGGAGTCTATGTGACTGGGTTCTTTCCAAAGAAGGCAGGTCGTCGACACACACTGCGTTCACGCCGTAAGAAGCGAACTTATCGCCGCCGAGTGTAGCAGTTCTTATAGGGGCGACAGCTGGCTTTCTGTGTAAAGCCCATATGGCGGCACGGCGTCTTCTTGCAGTATTTACGAGACATCAACCGGGGCTTCTTGAACCGACGCGTCTCGTGATGATGCATCGCCCCAATCGCTCCGTGATTAGTAGCCGCATGAGCTGCTCCACGGCTGTCACCGCCTCTGACAACCGAAGCAGTCACACCCATTACTCTTTTCAGCTGATTTTTCTTGAACGCGTTCTAAGCTTAAGAAACAGACCCGAAGGAGAAGTAAATGGATATCGACCTGCTCGTAAATCCCAAAATGATGGGGGGCGGACTGGAAACGGTCGAGCTCCCCACCATTGATTTCAGCGATATCGGCGGCGGTGGTATGCAAGCCCCGGAGATCGTATCCGGTCCGCGTCTTGTTCCGACCATTGAGGAAACGGGTCCGACGCACGTGGGTGGTATGGCGAACCTCAACGCTGAGCCGTATATGACCCCGTCAGCCCCGGCTCGTATGTCGGACGATCACGTCATGAAGGAGAAGTACGAGATGTTGCGGAAGTTTGAGCGCCTCGGCAAGATGGGCGTGCCGATGCGTAAGCGCTTCACGATTGACTCGCCGATGGACGAGATGAAGCTGGAGCTTGAGTTCATCAAGCGCGAGAAGTCGATGGATGCAACCATCAAGCAGTTCTCCGAGTGGTTTGTTACCGGCATGTCCGCAGCTGAGTGGGGGTCGAAGAACGTGTCTGCGATGAAGGCATTTGGTCTTCAGCTTGATGGTCTGTCTGAGGCGGCGCAGATGAACGTCGTCGATCTGGAGGATGACTTTGAGGAGCTGTATGATCTGTATGGTGAGAACATGAAGATGCACCCGCTCGTGCGTATTCCTCTCCGGGTCTGCATGATGGTCTACATGGTTCACCTGACAAACCAGATGGCACAGAAAGCGCCCATCCCGAACATCCAGGATATTATGCGCCAGAACCCCGACATTGCTCGTCAGCTGGCTGGAGCTGCGATGCAGAACCAAGCCCAGCAGATGCGGTCTACGGCTAGTGTGCCTCCACCCGCCCAAGCTCCTAACCCTCTGGCGGGTCTGATGAGTTTCATGCAGCAGTCCCAGCCTCCTGCCCCGCCGCCGAACCTGGTGCCTCGTCAGCCTGCAGAGAACAAGCCGGTTCGCGTTGGTGTGCAGCGTCCTCCTCCCCAGCGTCAGCAACCGCCGCCACCTCCTCCCCAGCCCCAGCAGAATGTTCGCCCGCCGCCGAACATCGATGAGCTTCTTCGTGATATCAAGACCAGTGTAACTCCCGGTGCCCCCGCGTCAGTGAGCGGACGCAAGGGGCGCGGATCGACCGGCAAGTCTGTGAAGATTAGCTTGTAAAGGAGTAATGACAAAAACACGTCGGCGCGGTGGTGGAAGAATCACAGACGCTTTACGTAGACATGCTGAGCAAATTAAAAGGCTGGAGGAAGAGATGGCTCATTTAATTGCAGAGCCCGGCTCCAATGGCGCAAAACGTGGTGATTTGGCTACACGTATTACCAAACATCAAATGGCATATGCCCGATTGGCGAAACGACTGAGAACTCTTAGAAACTTTGGGGGATCGTCGCCGTTAAATCTGCGTATAGAACAAATGCGCGGAAGTATCACATCTTTTCCCAAGGGTCAGCGTCCGCCAGCGGCAAGAAACCAGACTGATGCCGAAAAGAAGAGGACAGACGCTGCGCAGGAAGCGGCTATTTTGGCGTCTCTCTCACCGGAAGAACTTAAAGAATTGAATGCGAGAAAAAAGATCGGAAAGTTTGTTATTACCCGTCACCGTAAGCACCGCGGAGGAACGCGTCGTCGGGGAACCCGCAAGACCCGTCGCCATCGTTAAACTTTAAGACAATGTGTAAACATTAACAATGATTCGAAACGTAACAGAGTCGCAAAAGAAACGTGTTGCTGGACGCCAGCGATTTAAGTGTGCTGCTTCTGTCCCCGATTACACATGTCCATTGAAAGGAGAACCTTTCGATGAATCTGGATGGGAGATTGATCATATCAAAGAACTCAGAGACGGTGGTTCAAACGACCCTACAAACCTACAGGCACTTTGCAT
>Ga0136642_1000293_pt1 | contig 28502 bp, 28 predicted proteins | sample LowCatLa1302831Y_FD_115313 | JGI IMG/M metagenome (GOLD analysis project Ga0136642, IMG submission 115313) | Freshwater microbial communities from Lower Cathedral Lake, Yosemite National Park, California, USA - 13028-31Y | ecosystem: Environmental > Aquatic > Freshwater > Lake ... | reverse complement strand
ATGCCCTTGACCGTGCGTCTGATTAGAACGTTTGGTGCCATCAGACGCATCTTCTTACAAAAGTAGTCGTACCACAGACAGGCATTTGAATGCTCCATCTCTGCCGTGATAGCCGCCTTGTTAAGAGGCTGCTTCTTGAAGGAGTCAAAATCTGACTGACACTGCGTACAGAAGGGGATGTGCCCTGTTGCAGGGTAGATCCAAGGATCGTACTCATCCTCTGGCGTAGTACTTACACCGTCCTTCGTGAGAAGGTTGGCGGCGACATACTTAGCCGAGACATAGCTTTGAACTTCTGACATCTTGACTTTGATGGGAACAGGTTGACTGAAGTGACTGCCTCAAGTCAAATTTACAAGGGCAATAAAAAATAAATAAGTGTCTGGTCTTACCCAGAGATCGCAGTGCCTCTCGGCTGTCGCCGCTACGCATCGGCGCCTAGTCGCTACCCGTCGGTAGCTTCCAGGGGTCAACAACAACTAAGGCGGGAGCACCAATCAATTTTTCAGGTTGGCAGTAAAAAGGAGGTTGCTCTCACAGTATGTCTGTTATCTGGCGCACTAGCATTAAAAAATTTACTCTTGACCTCTTCAGGTCTGGGATGGGGCAGTCGCGTTGCCGAAATACCAGATCAATACTGGCGCCCGCCTCAGCAGGATAGGCTGCAGAACGTGACTCCCATTATCACGCCGCTGCCACACCGTTGACTGAGGTAGCCGCGCAATTCAATTTTACATCAAAATTGAATGACTGCGGTACCCCCTCATCTGTAGCAGTCCAATATCCTCTCATACGATATTCAATTTTATCTTGAAATTGATTTGCGCGGGTACCTCAGTCAAACCTAGACTAAATAGCCTATTCAAATTGAAAAAAAAATTGAACTGATGACCGGCTAAAGGTACCATTGTCCCTGAAAAACAGCAATAGCCCGAAATGTCCTCTTCTACCGATATGAAGTCCGTCATCCTGAGCACGCTGAAGAACCTGGAGAGCCAGGTTGCCGCTCTGCGCGCTGCCCTGAACGAGATGCCCGAGATCTCGCCAGTGCAGCCGAAGGAGAAGCGTGAGCTCTCAGCTGCCATCCTCAAGATGAACGGCGAGCGCGGCGCCATCTTCGAGGAGCTCAAGGCAGCCTGGTGCTCTGCGCACCCTGAGTACGTTGCTCTGGATGTGGAGGCTCTCAAGAGCGCAGTCAAGAGCGGCGCAGTGCCGGCTAAGCCGCGCTTCTCTGAGGCTCTCCAGGAGCACTCTCGCCGTCTGCGCGAGGGAGATCCGGCGAAGCAGGCGAAGTACGAGGCGTACCGCAAGGTTGCAGATGCAAAGACGGCGAAGATCCAGGCGGCTCGCGCCGCTCCTTCTGGCTCGCCGCCTTCTGCGCCTGCCTCTGTCGTCGAGCCGCCTTCGGAGAAGAAGGAGCGCAAGAACCCGTGGCTTGCGCTGACGGAGGAGCAGAAGGCGGAGCGCGTGGCAAAGATGACGGCGGGCAAGCTGGCTAAGAAGGAGGCTGCTGTTGCCCCTGTCGCTGTTGCTGTCCCCCGCGCCTCGAATCCCTTTGAGGATGCCGCTGTTACAGAGGCGCCTGCCTCTGATGCGGAGAGCTCCACGTCGAGCAAGAAGCGCGGTCCGCCCAAGGGCGTGAAGCTCTCGGAGGAGGAGCGCATCAAGCGCGCCGCCAAGGCGAAGGCTACGCGCGATGCCAAGAAGGTCGCTAGTGCTGCTGCGGTGCCTCTGCCTGCGTCCCCCCCTTCATCTAGCGCCAGCTCTGTGATCGTGGACGAGATTGACGAGGAGACGTTCACGAAGCAGCAGATCGGCTCAAAGATCGTTTACAAGAACGCACTGGGGCATGTGCGTGCGTACACGACAGAGGGTGCTGGCATCTGGCTTGGCATGTACGACCTTGTCAAGAAGGTGATTGACGCGTCTGTTCCTGAGCCGGCGGAGTAAGCAGAAAAACAATAAAAAAAAAAAAAAAACAAAACATATAAAACAACAAAACAAAAGAAAAAATTTTTTTGTCAGTCGCTGTAATGACAGTAAAATTGAACTCACGAGCGCCCCTGAATTGACTGTCCCCCCAAAACATCAAGAAAATGTCTTCCCTCGCAATCAAGCAGATGATCGCCACGCTGGAGGAGCAGCTCCAGGCTGGTCTTGACGTCAAGAGCCAGCTCGACAACCTCTACAAGCAGCGCGACGCTGAGCAGAAGGCAGTGGTAGACGCTGCTCTTGCCGCTGAGCACCAGGCAGAGCTCGAGCAGAAGAAGCTCGACAAGAAGATGAAGGTCAAGCGCTACGAGCCTGAAGTGCCTGTGGCGCCAGCTGGGCGCAATATCAAGTGCTGCGACTGCCCCACGGAGTTCTTCTTTGCGCAGAAGGAGGAGGAGCTCTTCGCATCAGAGGGCATGCAGCCTCGCAAGCGCTGCGCTCCGTGCCTCCAGGCAAAGAAGGAGAAGCAGCTTCAGCCGATTGAGCTTGAATGCACTGAGTGTAAGGGCACCTTCATCTTCGGCGTTGGCTCGCAAAAGAACTTCAAGACGCAGGGCTGGGCAGCGCCTAAGCGCTGCTATGACTGCCGTAATCTGAAGAAGGTGAACGAGGCTGCAGCTGCGCGCAATGCTGCTGCGCTTCTTGAGGCTTCCACTTCAGTCACAGTGCCAACAGAGACATTCATCGTTGGCGACGTCGTGATCCCTCTCGTGTAAAGATAAAACAAAACAAAAACAAAACAAAACAAACAAAACAAAAAAAATTTTTTTCAGATAGAGCCATAGTAAAATTGATTACAGTCGAAATCAGTGGATTACTGACCCCAAAAAAATCAAGATGCCATTTACTCTCAATACTTTCACACTTGAAGAGCAGATCGCTGCAACCCAGCCGACGGGTAAGCATCAGCCAACTGTCTCAATGATTCTTGCAGACGAGGAGAGTGGCTGGCTAAATCAGCCACTCAAGGGCAACCAGACACTTCATGACTATGATGTGGCACAGGGCGTCATTGTTCTCGATGACCTGATGAAGCAAGAGATGGCACTAGAGAAGAAGATCCCCGAGCTCCAGAAGGAACTCGCAAAGCCCGCGAAGGAGGGTGGTGGGCGTCTCCTGACGAAGAATCAGCTCAAGGAAGCCTATGCCGCGCTCACTCTTTGTCGTGTCCAGATGACTCCTGCGAGAGCCGCATTAAAGAAGCACTCTACGCTCCAAGATATTGCGGGGAAGGAGCTCATTGCTCTCCGTTATGTTGTGAACGAGTACAAGAACAATAAGGACCGTGTCTGGCTGGAGAAGGCTGTGCATCTCGCATGCGAGTCAACGAACGAAGTCAAGGGTCTCTCGCCATCAGTTAATACAGATGATCAGAGCGCTTGGTAAGTAAAATTGACTAACAAAAAATACAAATAGAAAGTGGGAGGCGTCCCCATAATCACCGTACTATTTAGCTCCAGGGAAGTGGTTATGCGAGCATCACGTGATGTCTATAAGTGAGTATACAGATATTTAACCCATCAAAAAAGCAGACATTTTTACTGTAAATAAAATTGAACGCCAAAAAGCCGGCAACTAAACTGCTCCCTCAATAGAAACAAATGAAGTACACCGTGAAGCCGCTGACCTGTCTCGACTACAGGACAGCGAAAGAGACGTTTCTTGATGTCTTCGACAGTAGTGAATTTAGGGATTTTACTTCCGCTTGGAGAAACAGAGTCAGAGAAGAAAGTCTGGGTGTTTACACACATACAAATGAGCTCGTCGGGTTTGCCCTGGTTGATTACCAGAGAAAACTCAACTTCATTACGATCCACCCAGACTACCAGAAATACAAGTTAGGTACACAACTCTTACAGAAGATTCTGAAGAACTGTATTGAGAGACGTAAGGGTATCTCCCTAATTCCCGTTCCCAGCGACCACGTGATCGCATGGTATAAAAAGAACGGCTTCTACGAATCAGACACGTATGAAGCCGTCGACGGAAATCGTTGGATGCACCTCGGCTTTCACACCTATGAAACAAGAAGGCAGGCACCGTTTCTTCTGTCGCTGACCACCAAGTAAATTTGAACCTATTTTTTACATACTGACTAGTAGGAAAATGACAACAAACAGAGGAGCAAACGCATTCAAGTCGGGTATGGAATTTGAGGGTAGTCTTTTACAGACTTTAAAGCGCACGTACGATGTCGAGAACGGAGATTGCCTCTGTGCTTTCGATGCAGTCGGAGCTGGAGCAGGAGAGGGAATTGATGTCCCCTTTCATTTTCGCGGTGGCTCTTATGGCCTGGAAGCGAAGACTCTCAATGCATCCGAGGGCGGTCAGAGGAAGTTCACTCTCGTAAATGGTGTTATTCAGCTTCCAGATGATGAGCGCACAAAAGTACACAGGGCACTTTTGCCAGAGAACTTTATTCTGTGGGATGGAAAGGTCCCATCCTTTATGAAGGGCGACCGCACTCAAGAGACATGGAACAAGGAAGCTGCCTTCTTCCGTGATGTCTACGTGACAGCTTCACCGACAACGATCGCCGACTTCTACAAGAAAAAGGGCACACATTACATTCAGATTGAGGGTAAGGGCTTGTATCATACTGGCGAAGATCCCTGTAACTTTGGAGTTCCGCTCTTCTCCTGCGCCTCTCGCCTCCGCATTCGCTGTAAGCGTCATCATGGATCCGTACCTGGAACCGTCATGGCTGCTCTTAACTACAACAAAAATACTCTAGTAAAGTCACCATTCTGCCTGATGAACGGACCTCTCCCACCTAGTCTCGCCCAGCTCAACTAGGAAAGATGAGAACCTCTGAAGATTCTTTCGTTGAATTCATACCATACGCCCAAGACACTTTTTCTATTTTACACGCTTTGTAGAGATCTCTGATATATTGACAATCATTATAACAGAGAACCCAATCCGTTCGTCCCTTTAGTAATTCCATTAGACCCGAGTGATTAAATCCCTCGTGCATGTCGCCATCGCGACCATAGATGTATGTACTAATATAATAAGGCGGATCTAAGAACAGTATTGTATCGCTCGTTTGGGGATGCGACAGAATGAACTCGAGGCAATCCTTGTTCTCCAGACTAAGACCTTTCAGGTCTAGGGCGCCGATCTTTTTGACCGAATTCTCTGTGAAGCGTTTCTCACCTGATTCGGCTGAATAACCTCCGCAGAAGGTTGAACCGCTAAACGACGATCGGTTAATTACAAAGTATTTTGCGGCGACACTGATCGGGTCTAGATCAAGAAGAATACTTTCACGAATAGCGGCAAACTTTTCTTTGGTCATCGGCTGATATGTTTTTACAAGAGCCTGGAGAGCAGCGGGTTGCTCCTTACACATGAGCCAGAACGTGTAGAGAGGCTTAAACAGATCATTCGTAATTAGTTTGTACCCGAGCGACAACATGTGAAGCTCAAACGAGCCGCCGCCCATAAACGGAGAGAGTAGCGTCTTTTGTACTGGAAACCGTTTCTTTATAAGAGGCTCCAGGATTTTGATGGCGCGCGTTTTTCCTCCAGGATAGCGAAGAGGTGATGGTGTCATCTGTACCTAGTCTCTGGAATTTTCTAACGTCAATTTTTTAAAAATTGATTTGCTTTTTGGGCTGATGGGTATTGTGTCGCGGCGGCGACAATGGCGCTATAGTCTAGTGGTCAGGACAGGAGGCTTTGAACCTCTTAACCCAGGTTCGATCCCTGGTAGCGCCATTGTGCGAAAGCACGAGAGAGTTGACAATCTCTTTCAAAAAATGTTATAACGAGGATGTCCGAGTGGTTAAGGAGACAGGCTTAAGATCTGTTGGCGCAAGCCTCGTGGGTTCGATCCCCACTCCTCGTATATAAAGTTCGGATGGTCTTTTCAAAACCACCACTCCATCCGATATAGTCTAGCGGTTAGGATAGGGCTCTTTCACAGCCTTGACCCGGGTTCGACTCCCGGTATCGGAACTTAAGTTTGGTTCTTCTTTCCAAAAAGAACCTGGTGATCGTCCGACCCCAAGGCTCCGAACAGCAACCTTTAATAATTTCCTATTAAATGGAGCCTGCACAAAACGCTCATAATTCAGTGGTAGAATGCTACACTTCCAATGTAGATACGCGTGTTCGATTCCCGCTGAGCGTAAAGAGTTTGGTAGTTCTCTCTAAAAACACCAAGCAACGAAGATGTCCGAGTGGTTAAGGAGACGGTCTCAAGATCCGTTGGAGTAATCCGCATGGGTTCAAATCCCATTCTTCGTAAAGAGTTTGTTCGTTCTCTAAAAACGAACCCAACCGCGTTAGCTCAGTTGGTAGAGCATCGGGCTTTTAATCCGATAGCCAAGGGTTCGAGCCCCTTACGCGGTACAAGAGTTGATGAACTCTCCAAAATCATCAGTTAACCGGTTTAGCTCAGTTGGTAGAGCGTCGGCCTTTTAATCTTCGGATGTCAGCCGAATGTCGCGGGTTCAAGCCCCGCAATCGGTAACAATTACTTTTTTTTACAAAAAAAAATTGAAGGCAAAAACGCAACCCTTTGAGGCTATGCCAAATAAAAAATGGAGACAGTCTACACAGTTGTCGAAAACGGAGATGCCTATCCGTTTGCCTTCACAACCTACAAACAGGCAGTAACTGCAGTAAAGACTAAACATAAAGAGGCGCTGGATGAGGATGAAGAACGATCCAAGCTACCTGAGAATCAGGGCGAAGTCTCATGTAATGAGATTGATGTACCAGAGGCTAAAGAAAGAATAACACGTTTGTATATTGAAAAGGGAATCCATATTGAGATTCATAGGCTTCCTATCATAACAAATAACACAATTTATACATTGGAAGATCTCTTCACTCTTGTATCGCGCAATTCCTTCCATGTAACTGATAAACAAAGAAACCAGCTCTTTCAGCAGATCTGCACTGAGCTTGATGAGCGATACAGCGTTGAGCGTCCTGCTCTCAGAGAGATGATGATGAATATACCTGAACTTAGACTGGAAGAGCACTGTAAGGAGTGTAATACGCCCATTCCTGAACAGGAATCAGAAGATGAAGTGGAAGACCCCGTCCTCTGTTTCAAATGTATGCATAGTCAAAAAAAGTAAAAATAAAAATTGAGCCATGCCGCGGCATAAAGTGAGTTGCGCACCTGTGGCGTAGTGGATAGCGCGTCCGCCTTCTATATCTGGAAGTTTAGCGGAAGATCGTGGGTTCAATCCCCACCAGGTGTACCATTGCCTTGATAGCTCAGTGGTAGAGCACCCGCTTTGTATAATACATAATAGCGGTAGGTCCTGGGTTCAATCCCCAGTTGAGGCATTTGCCCTTTTAGGGCTCCAAAGCTCTCATAGCTCAGTTGGTAGAGCGCGGTGCTTATATTGTCATGATATACTAGATGCAACGCCGAAGTCCTGGGTTCAATCCCCAGTGGGAGCAAACTTTTTTTTTGATGTTTTACATCTAAAACAAAGTTTATATGTCTTATTATTATGAAAAGTGTATTATGTGCTTCTAATCATGTTAAGCACTTAGATTCGTTCTTATTTTTTTTAAACTCAGATTTATGTCCTGAAACAGATGTACCTATTGTTCTACGTTATTATGATGAAGAACTTCTCCCTCCGTCTTTCATATATTATAATACAGAACAATTAACATCAAAAAAGAATAAGTTAAAAGTAGACTATATAATAAACTACATAAAAAAGCACAATATAAAAGAGGTTTGGGATTATAGTAAATCAAATATAGAACTCTTTTTAAATAATTCTATTGTTGCAAAGTATGTTCCATTACAGACACCTAAATCGTATTCAGATAAACTACAAAACTATAGAAATGAAGGAATTGTATATGATGTTGGATTTTGTGGGTCAGTAACTCAAAGAAGACAAGAAATTTTTAATGAGTTAAGAAAAAATAATATTAATGTAAAAGTTATATATCCAGTATTCGGTGAGGAGAGAGATAAAGAGTTAGCTAAATGTAAAATACTTATAAATATTCATGCAGAAGAAGACTATAATATCTTTGAATCTTCTCGTTGCGATGCCTGGTTATCTATTGGTGTGCCTATTATTAGTGAAAATAGTTTGGATAATGATCCCAGATGTATTAATGTTGAGTATGATCAACTAGTATCTAAAGTAAAAGAGACATTACTAATAGAAAAAAAAACAAGTAAAATGTCAATCTGCCTGGTGATGATAGTAAAGAATGAAGAGGAAGTTATTCGTCGTTCGCTTTCAACAGTACTACCTTTTGTAGATACATGGTGTATTGTTGATACAGGTTCAACAGATTCTACAATGACAAAGATAAAGGAGATTACAGATGAGTTTTGTATACAAGGTACTCTATATCAACGTCCGTGGAAAAATTTTGGGCACAATCGCAGCGAAGCACTTGAACTTGCCAGACCACTTGCTGATTGGAGTATGATGTTTGATGCCGATGATATTTTCAAGGGGTTTGAAGATATGAAAAGGGAAAATAGAGTTGTTTTTTCTAAAGATGTCGATGTGTATAATTTAACAATTAAAAGAGGTAACATGACATGGTATAGACACGGATTTTTTAATAATACTCGTATGTGGCGTTATATAGGAGTTGTTCATGAGTATCCTGAGTGCCCAGGTATTCAAAATCAAAAAACAGTACTTTTAGATAATTTATATATAGACGCGAGGACAGAGGGAGCAAGGAGCAAGGATACAGATAAATATAAGCATGATGCTGAATTATTGGAGAGAGACCTAGAAGAAAATCCTACAAGCGAACGATCAATGTTTTACGCTGCCCAGAGTTGGCGAGATTATGGAAACAAAGAAAAAGCCTTATATTGGTATGGTAAAAGAGCAGATACAATGACTGGTTGGTATCAGGAACGTTATGTTAGTCTTTATAATATGATAAAACTAACCGATTCTCTTGAATTGAAATTTCAATATGCTTGGAGAGCACTTGCTGTTTGCCCTAAACGCCTTGAAGCAACATATGAAGTATTACAATATACACGTTCAAAAGATTTATGGAGTCAACAAGCTTATGCTCTTGGATATATTTCTAACAAGGAGGCTACAAGAAAAGTAGATCAAGGATTTTTATTTTTTGATAATGCTGTACATAATTATGCTTTTGATGATGAATTTGCGATTCATTGTTATTATTTACGTAAGTTTGAAGAGTGTGCAGAGTTTGCATTTAGAGCTTTACAGAATGCACCGCCCCATCAATTAGAACGCATTAGGAAAAATTTTGAATTTTCTATCATAAAGAGGTCATAAAAATTGAACAAAATATTTATACAAATGAAATGAAATAAAATGAATGACGCCCTTTATCTTACACTCCAAGTGTTTGGGAAATCCCTCGGAGTAAAGCAGGTTGTAGTGATTTGTCAGAGGTTTATTCTTGATAGTATTCCTTCTGAACCGGTGCCAGTGCCACTTCCAGTAACAACAGCAAAAAAGTTCAAGATAATTAAGACTGTTGTAGAAACAGAAACAGAAGCAGAATCTCCAAAAATAGTTCTACCAGCTGTAAAATCAGTGAAAAAAATAACTCCTGTAAATACAAATACATTGAATCGCAATTTCAAAAAGATGGCACAAGAGACACACTTTCTCCCAGTCGGAACAATTCTTATTATATCAGAAACCGATACGAATCCAGCTATCTTTGCCACGGTTACGAGAACACCCTTAGGTGCTCCCGCAATTCAGCCTTCATGGGACAAGAGCAAATTCTTTACAGGTACATTAACACCACCAGTCATGTTCTTGAAGGAAGCTACTAAACACTTCAAGATCATGTCATCAAAACCGGTTGATACTAGCAATGCGTGGAACAATGTTTACAAGCGAAATACGGACGGAACAAATATTTCTCTAGCAGATCTTTGGAAACAGACTGTATCTTAAGTCTTTCTTTCCTCTACATTTGTAACAGTACCAGGTTCGACATATATATTAGCATTTTCATCTCCTTGACCAACTACATCAATATGTATATCAGACAGTGTGTTTGTTCGTATTAATTCATTACGAGCTGAACGATTTTTTATTTTATTAAGAACCGCGTCCGCTTGGGCGTTCTGTTGTTTAAGTAATTTTACCCAATCAGTGGCATCATCTTGATATTCAGATTCAGGCTTTTTCATCGCGCTCATCACAGCCCCAGATAAGTCGTAAAGTTTCTGTTCAACAGCCTTCTTAATCATTCGGTCAAGATCAGGTACAATCGCTTCGCGCATTGTCTTCTTTTTATGCATGAGCATGAGCGCTGCCTCTCCAGAGAGCATACGTAGACGCGCACCCCTATCCTCAAAGACACGCGTATGTTCAAGTCCGTGACAGATTTCAGGCTTCTTAATATCAGGTTGATTCTTGAATTCTTTCTCAAACTCTGCAATAATTGAATCAGGAATAGGAGGTGATTGTTCAATAAGTCTGTCAAGCTCGGCGCGACATATTTTCAAGAAATCCATGGCATCAATACGCTCAATTGGATTGATTGCCAATTCAACAGCAATTTGTCTCTGAAATTTACCCCACGAAATTCCAGCTACGCGGTGTGCTTCACTGCCCTGAGCATATCGCAAGAAGTTTCCAAGTGTAGTTAAAATTCCGGCAAAAATAGAAACAATTCCAATGCCGGCACCTACATAATTTTTTAGATCAGGGTTATTTGGAGGTATAAAACTTCCGAGGGCAAAGTTCGCTGTTCCCGTCAGTGTTGATAAGATAATGACAGGAATTGTAATAGACATATTTAAACTGGAATACTTCTTTTCGCAGCGGTCATGTAACCAACGATAGCAGCCAGCCTTATCAGCCCATTCTGCCATAAGTGTCTCTTGCTCCTTCGCCCAACCATTCAAAAACTTCTTACGCGCAGGTGATGCCACATTTCCAGATAAATCTGTAATAGAATTAGCTCTAGAACGATTATCTGTAGGTGTTGTCTGTGCTGACATAGTACTCTATTGTAGAATAATTTATTTTTATTGATCAAGTGCCACGACCACGAAAGCCACCACGACCACGACCACGAAATCCACCACGACCACGACTCGTCGTACCGGTATCGCCTTCTTTTGTATCAGAACCAATCGCCTTCGAGCGCGCCTTTTGCTGCAAGCCAGTCTGATAAATTCGTATTGCTGCTTCCTCCGTCAAACTCTTCGGATCCAATCCTTCAGGTAAGCCAACAAACGCAGGTTTCTTTCCTTTAGCAGTCGTCTTTTTAAACATAAAGACGCCGTATTGTCCCGTACGAAATTCGAAATCACCCAAACTGTGAAGAACCGAATTCTTCTTGGCACTTAAGCGTCCCTGAACGGACTCAACTGTATCATCTTCCTGGGCGGGAATACGAATTGTGCCGCATTGATAATATTTACCAAACGGTCCAGACTTGAGAAGAATTGGCTGCTCTTCAAACTCGCCCCACGCCGCTCCTTCGGTACCAAGAGCCTTCTTCTCTACAAACGCAATCGCCGCTTCCTCAGTCAAGTCCTCGAATTTTAGTCCCTCAATCCATCCATAGAACGTCGTCTTCTCCTTATCGCCTGACTCGTCCTCCTTCAACAGTATTGGACCCTTCTTTGAAAGAACCGCCTTCAGACCTCCAGAAAATTCCTTCACACGACTGTTTTTTGCGTCAGCGCCGGCTCCAGCACTTTTTAACTTTGCTACAGTATCCTTATAAGAAGACCATGTATCTCTACATAACTGTTTCCATGGTTCCTTTCCTTCTGCAATGCTATCTAGGCGCGCCTCCATTCGACTCGTAAACGCATAGTCAAAGAGACCGGAAAACTCGCGCAAGCAGAAGTCGAGAATACGAACTCCCAGGTCTGTAGGAGCCAATTTGTCCTTTTCCGCACCCACTTTCTTCGTCTGTTCTACCTCTGTAGGAACCAACTGTCCAAGCGTCGTAATAAGCAAATGCTTGATTTTGATTTCGCGAGCAGGATAATTCTCTTTCTTTACATATTCCTTGTCCAAAATGGTGGAGATCAGCATTGCGAAGGTGCTGGGACGACCAATTCCCTTCTTTTCCAATTCTCTTACAAGTGTTGCCTCATTGAAACGACCGGGTGCCTTCGTAACAATAGGAAAGGCTTCTAATGAAGTCCACTTAACCTTATCACCAACCTTGATACCAACAGCTCGAGCCCAAGTCGCCTCATCATTTTCCTTTGATTCCTCCTCATCGCCGTCCAAATTACTCTCGCTTACACCAATTCGTTTCCAGCCGAGAAAGGTGATGCGCTTCCACTTCGTGACCCATGGAAATTCAGAGGGATCACCATCCGCAAGCAAGGTAACAGTATGTTCCTCGCCCTTAAATGACGTCATTACACTTTGAAGCGCGCGATCCCTGATGAGCTTGTAGATACGCCGATCGACAGCTGACCAGTCTTCTGTCGTGGGAAGATCTGCCGTTTCAAAGTGTGTAGGGCGAATGGCTTCGTGTGCTTCCTGGGCTTTTACATCACTACTGCCTGCCTTTTTCACTGGAGTGACCTCGTCAGACTGTACGTAGGCATCGCCGAATTCCTTTCGCAACAGTTCTTTTGCAGTCATAGTAGCTTCGCCAGATAGAATCGCGTGATCCGTTCTCATGTAGGTAATATGTCCAGCCTCATAGAGTCTCTGCGCAATCATCATGGTCTTCTTTGGATTACAGCTGAACCTAGCAGAGCCTTCTTGCTGTAGCGTGCTAGTAATCAGCGGCTTTGGAGGCGACATTGACCACGGCTTAGTTACAGCTGATCTCACAGTCCCACCGGCGTCATTGTGAATATTTTCCAAGAAATTACGAGCGGATTCCTCATCGGCAAGATCATCTACAAGAGTTGCTGCAAGGACTATTGTTCCTTTTAGCCATGTACCGCTAAGTTTCCACGATGTTTCGCTTGTAAATCCCGTGATCTGTCTCTCTCTTTCCACGACGAGGCGCAGTGCAGGTGTCTGGCAGCGTCCTGCACTCAGAGCATTTCCTACATGAGTCCAGAGAAGCGGGCTGATTGTAAATCCGACCATCATATCGAGAATAGAGCGCGCCTGCTGAGCATCAACCTTGTTCATATCAAGGAGACGTGGCTCTTGTACAGCCTTTACTACAGCTGCCTTCGTGATTTCGTGGAACACGGATCTCTTTGCTTTCTTTGGGTCCAATTCGAGAAGAACAGCTACACTGTACGCAATGGCTTCGCCTTCACGATCATCATCTGCCGCTAGGTAAATTTCCTTCATGCCTTTTGCGGACACCTTGATTTGCTGAATGGCTTTTGCCTTCTCTTTCTGGAAGGTGAAACGAGCATCGAAGTCACGATCCAACCCGATAGCATCAAGTTCAGACTCGAGCGCTCTGATGTGCCCCATACTGGCAATGACGGTCCATCCGTCTCCCAGAAACCCTTGAATTTTTTTACACTTTGCTGGACTCTCAACAATGACGAGTGACATTTGTATACTATTAAGTATTGTGTAAGTTCAGCCCAATTTTATGTAGCCGAAAAATTGAAATGCGCCGCCGCACTACAATATGTAGTCAAAACATAAGCAAAAATGAGCAACAACACGTCATTTCGTGCGTGGACACCTCAGAGCACTGGGCGTCCACAGACGACTACTGGACGTCCACAGACATCGTCTCGTAGTAATTGGAGGCAAACAAATGTAAACGATTTTCCTATTCTAGTAACGAGCGTAAAGAATACACCCTCTGTTCCGTCTACACCTTCCTTGGCTGCGCGCCTTGCTATTGCCATTAAGAATGACGAAGAGCAAATTCTTGTAAAGAAGCAGCTTGAGAATAAGGAGAAGGAGAAGCAGAAGGAGGATAATTATATCCATATTCTACCTATGTCGCAATATGGGCGCGTGAAGTACTTAGCAGAGAAGAGAATCAAGGAAGAGAAGAAGAAGGAGGCTGAGGCTTATGAGCATGAGTATCAGTGGCAGATCTCACGAGAGATCAGCCGTGATGTCTTTGAGAGTGAATATGCTTATTCAATTCCCCTTTCAACTCACCATGAGAATCTACATGACAATAATGAAGATAGTGAAGAGTAAAAAAAGAAACACAATCAAAAGGTAACAATTCAAACGAACATCATTTTGTTTTTTATCTATAGCTAAATATTTTTCTTTCATTAGATCAAGTTTAATAATTTGGCAATATGAATGTGATGATGTATGTAGTTCAGTATTACTGAATACGAGACATGGTAAACCATGTGATTCAAAAATAACATAACCGCTTTGTAAAGCGTTTAAATTATTATGTGTTGTTGTCCAGTAGTCTAGAATTTTATGAATAAGGTTCTCATTTTCAGTTGATACGTGTAACGTCATTGGTTCAGCCATTTTAGTGTAGAATGTAGTAGATGAATATGAAAGATCATTGGAAAGGGGGTATTGAGTAAGAACTGTTGTTTTTTTTACATAGGTTGTTGACTCGTCGAGTATTGTTTTTAGATCAACCTCTTGATTAACTAAAAAATAATTATGGATGAACTCCATTCTAGGTTTAATGTTTACTTTTGTTTAACTCAAAATTCATTTAAAGTATTTATTTTTGTATTTACAGAAACATACAGATGCCATAAGCCTATGGCAAGTGTAAGTGCAACGATAATAACAGTATAATTAGGTCCTGAAGGCGGTACCTTTGGATTTAGATGCTCTTCAAGCGTTTCCTTAACAGAATCGGAGATGGTTCTGGGTCTAATGCTTTTGAAATCACTCTCCTCTTCATTCTCGGCGTCGGCATTATTAGCGTCGGTATCATCAACATCACTCTCTTCAGGACTCAAGTGTTCCTCGATCGCCTTTTCAATCATAGCATTTATTGTTAGTCCCTTATTATTCTTTAGGGCAGAGCAATCGCAGTCAGTACACTTCGCTGTGCAAAGAGGAGGCATTTCAGAATCTGACATTTCTTCCTCTTCATTTTCAAGGGGGGGCATATCAGTCTTGACGGGTTCAAGCTCAATTCCTCGCCACATTTCGGGCTCTGCAGCAACAGCAGGCTCTAGACCAGCAACCTCTGTATCAAAATCGACCGGCTCAGGCACAACAGGCGCGGCAGTTACAGGCACAGCAGGCTCAGGCGCGACAAGGTCAGGCGCTGTAAGATCAACAGGAACTACAGGAGTTTCAGACGCAACCTTAAATACTCGTGACTTTTTTGACACAGAAACAGGCATAGGATCACTCATTTTCTACATTCCTGTAAGCCGAAAATTTCCTCAATTTTACCGCGTGTTGACTTGAGCGCCTTCGACCATATATTTATTCTTCCACTCTTCAACTGTTGCATGTTTTACATAAAACCCAGGAAAGATTTCCATGACACTTCCATCATCTCCAAGACGTCCAGTTGAAATCCGTTTTCCATTTAAATGAATCCGAATGAATACAGGCTCTTTTTTTATCTTGGAGTCACATGGATCATGACCATAATACCATCTCTTATTACAGTGTTCACAATGTTGTTTTGAATTAGTCATACTACTTCTGAACAACATAATAAATCAAATTTATGCTCTGTATTTTCTTGATACTCTTGCTTTTCTTGCTGTAGTCTTTTTATGTTTTTGTGTTCTACCTCTTGGCAATCGTCTACCACCTTCTGCCTCTCTATTTCTTAGTTGTCCACCACGTGAACCATTAGCACTAGGAGCAGGAGCAAGGGCAAGAGGAGCAGGAGCACTAGGAGCAGCGCCAGTACCACGAAGAGGTCTAGAAGTAGCGCTTCTCGCAAGCGCATTAGCAGTAGCCTGAGCAGCAGCCCTTGAAATCGCATTTGCAGCAGTCCTTTCTCTGGCAAGAGCGTTCATTGTCGCTTCTCCTCTCGCCCGTTCAACAGCAAGGTCTTTTGCGGCGGTTGCATTTCTAGCTACCTGTTCTGTTCTCGCTTTCGCTTCCCTCAGTTCTCTTTCTAGCGGTTCTCTTGCTCTTGCAATAGCTGCTGCCATATTTGTAGCTTCTTGCGCTTTTTGTTGTCTATTGAGTTCCGCTGCGGCTGCCGCTTCTTGACGTGCTTTAAGCGAAGAACCTACAAAAGCAAATCCTTTTTCAAGAAGTGCCCAATCGGTTCCCGCATCCGCTACAGAAATCTTTGAAAGTTCTTCATGGTGTTTTAGTATAGATTGAAATGATGCTAATTCGGCTGTATATAATCCCTTTTTCTTAGGGTCTGTTTCATCATATAAACCTATCATCTCTCTTAACTGACCATACTTCGTTTGTAAATTAGTCATTGTGTTAGCATCAATCATTCTTGATTTTCCAGAAGCAATGTTATGAGAAATAGCTTCTTTTAGAATATCCTCTTTAGATTTTTTTGCTGCCTCTTCTCCAGTTCCTGATGCCTTTGTAAATTCTGTCATATATCTGGTAGTATAATGAGGTAAAAATAATCTAAACCAATCTAAGTCTGTCATTTTATATTGAGGAGGAGGTGCCACACCAGGTGCCGCACCAGCAGTATCTCTTATAAGAGCCACAGGTACGGGTCCAGCCTGTTTAGGCTTACGACTTTCATCGAGTTTTTGATCAAACTGTAGCTTGTCTGCTAATTCTTCCATTATACTTATATCACATATCTTGGCAAGTTCTAATATTATTTGTCTGTTTAAATTATTTGCTTCTGCTGATCCTGCCTCAGGTATTTCTTGAACAGCTTTTCCGTCAACAACTTTAGTTATAGATGTTAAATTTATTTTCATTTGTTGAATATCAGGCAATATGTATTTTTTAAAAATGGCGCACATATATTCAGTTGTTGCCTTTTCTATAGCAGCATCTAAACCTGTTTTTATGTTTTCCATTTTTTCAACAAAAGTTTCTAGTTGAGTTATTTCAGCCATAGCATCTCGTAATTGTCTCCATTCAGTAGTGGTGTGATTTAAAGAACCACGGGCACCAATAAGCGTTGAAGAAACAAGTGCCAAATCTCCTGTACCGCGCGCGAGCCATAATCCTGTTCTTATTGCTGACCCCCCTGCTTCCATTCCGTAACCGGCGACTGTACCCAATCCTCGAACGACTTGAGTTCCTCCCTCGCCAACCCATGATTGCCAACATTGTACATTAAATAAACTTGACTTAGAACATTGTTTTTGTTGACCCGACGGGTTATACAGCCCAAGAGTTACACATGAACCGATAAATTGAAGGAAAGTTGTTTCTTCTCCCATTCTTTCTTGAAATTTTTTATCTACTTCGCTGCCCTCGCCATTCCCTGATAATAGGTTTATACCAGTCATTTTCCATTCTTTCTCAGGATCCGCAGGTACTCTAGGTATACATTGGTTTTGACCATGATGCCAATTCATATTTGGCGCGCAAACCTTTGGTCTACATTCAAAATCAGATGCAGGGTTCTCTGCAAGATGCCCCCCTCCCACGGCTTCTGCTTCTGTGCGAGGGCGAAGTGTAGAAGGTACAGTTTGCGCAGGTGTACATCCTACTGCCCAACCCAATGTACCACAATTTTGTGGTATAACATAACCTGGCACCATTACTGTTCCATAATTAAGTGCTGCGCCCGTTGAAACAGGACGCGATTCAATGCCGCACACTGGTTGGTTTTGGTACAATTTTGGTTGAGTTGCTTGGACAGTAGTAGTAGTAGACGTAGTAATTACAGGCTTTTTACGAATCATATTCGGTGTAATCGAATCAGGCGTATAACCACGCCTCATAAGGTGAAATGCCATAAAACCTAGATTTGATACGCCTGCTACTCCACCATATACGCCTGCTTTCGCTGACGCAGCTGTTATAGTATTTTGAACTGCTTTATTTAATGCAGGGTTATTTGTTTTAAATTGAGTTGTATTAATTGAAGTCACACCAAATTTTTTAATAAGATTTGTTTTCTTCTTAAATATTGTTTGTTTAAACGCAGCTAATCCAGTTGCTATGTCAACTGCAGATACCATAGCAGGTTTAAAACCATTGAAAAACTCTTTACATGCAATTTTTATATTTGCGCCGCCATTTGTACTAAGTTCCTTATTAAGTAATGAAAAAAATTTTGTTTGTGCATCATATATAGATAAGAAATCCGCTTTTCTTCTTAGAATCAAAGCTGAAGTAATATCAATGTCCCTATTTTGTTCTACAAGGTTAATTGCAGCCTCTATAGTTATTATCTCTTGTTTAGATGAAGATGTAGTTAATATCATACTGTCACCTGCTATACCGTTAAGTTTACTACCAAAATGTACTGCATAAATCATTAATTGATCACTTCTCTTTTCTGTAAGGAGAGCAAGTTGCTCGCCGAGCTGCTGCTTATTTTCTGGTTTAAGTTTAGGATCAACAAACTCACCCCACTTCATTAATAATTTTGAAGGGAGTGCGAGGGTATTTGATTGACTTGCAGTAGGAGGAGCAGCAGCGGGCTTAGCAGCAGCGGGCTCAGAAGCAGGAGGAGCAGGAGGAGCAGCAACAGGAGCAGGAGGGATGCCTAGTGCCTTTTTAATTTTATCAAGGCGAGAAGGATTCGAACCCAAATGTCCTAAGTATTCAAAAACCTCCGCCTTCGCCGCGACCCCACCTGCAAATAATGCTTGTAATTCAGGTATTAATACCTCGTCTGTTTTTGCATTCATCGCATCTATCTGAGCTTGATCAAGTTCGCCACCGCGCATAACAACATCTTCTTCTGTCTTAAATTCTGCTGTTGTATATTTATTATAACTTTTTGAATTAGATCCGTCGCCACCTGATTGTTTAAAAACAAGTATTTTATCTAGAAAACGTCTAAACAAACTATCAGGTAAGACAGCACATACATCTTCTATATCGTTAGCAAGCATGTTATAGTATGGATTATTAATTAGCTGTATGATTTGTTCTCGAGTAAATTCTTTACTGTAAAATTCATACATTTCATTTGCTATAAGATCAAGAAATGTCTGAAGAACATTATCATCTGTATACAAATAAATTTCTTCAGGCGTCGGCAATGTAAATCCCATCATACGTAAAGTTGGTAAAACCATTGTGTATGCTTTTAAATTTCCAAGGTTAATACCAAGATGATTAGAATTTTCTGACATATTTCTATTTTATCAAGAGAATTTAATAACCGAACAATAATCCAGCGCGTCCGCCGTAAACTCTGAAAATATTGTATGTCTGTGCAAAAACATAGACATTGTATCGAGGCACAGCATTCGGATTAATTGATCCACGCAACGGTTTGAATCCAAGTTGTAATTCAAGTCGCTGAATCTTATCTAGATTAGCCTGACCACTCGGTAGAGATGGTGGAAATAGACCGTTCTGGACTCCAAATGATAAATTGTAATAGTACCTATGTAGCCACGGCGACTTTCTCTGCATCAGCGATGGTAGAATACTTCTAAAAAACGAGGGAGCTGCAGTATCATATCGTGTCAGTTTTCCTTCATATACGAGTCGCAGGGATTGTAGTGGCTCAGAATCGCGTGTAGAGAATGCCGGCGCGTAATCACCAGGCTTAAGGGCAGATAATCCTTCAGCGTCAGACCACCATGGGGCGACCAGTGCGCCCGCGCCACTCAAGTCCCGTGTGGCTAAGAATGGCGCATTATAAGCAACAGCCTCAAGTCTCTGCGCATACATGTACAAATCCCGTGTAGGATTCGGTACACGCAGAAGAGCCATCATTGTGGCTTGACCAAGTGAATCAAACGGATCAAATGAATAATGCTGGATAACAGGGTACTGGAAATCAGAGATACGAAACCGATTAGCCTCAACTTTATCCAAATATATATATTCCGCCATGACGTATGTATCACCAATTGCGAAAGTAGTAGGCATAAGAAGATTAGGTATTACAGAAGCAAGAACAGATTCGCCAGGATTTCCATTAAGCCCGTAGACGAGTTTACCTGCAGGATCTGTCTTGTAGAAGGGACTACCAGATAAAGGATAATAGGCTGATCCTGCCACCGAGACAGCAGGATCAAATGCCTGTTGCGCAGATGACACATAGAGCGACGCCAAAGGAGCAAACGTAACCTTCAAGCGAATAAGGTCCGCGCTGATCGCATCAACAGGTAAAACAGTGCCCGGATCACCATTTGCAAACCAAAAAGGAAGAGGTGTAACAACCTCTGTCGGTGTACCTACAACCGACCCAAAACTCGAAACACTAAATCCATTATCTTTCCGGCACAACAGAGTATTTACAGCTGTAACTTTCTCGAACGGAGTTCCAAATTCATCGAGAACTTCTAAGAGACGTCCGTTCAATGTTTCGACAGTAGAACCCCCAATCTCAACTGTAGCTTCAGCCAATAAGGCGTGACCGAGACTGTTTGTCCAGCCAAAGGTCGGACCGAGGAATCCCGGTGTCAAAGCCGCCGTAGCCTGTACAGTGGCAATATCCGGCATGGTAGTCACCAGGTAAAGTCGTGACAAGAGTTGCCCTTGCCTTGGTAAACTAAGTGTCGCCGAAGACCCAAACGTTGGACGTGTATCAAAATCCAGACGAACCCATGAAGTTGTAAAACGCCCCGCTTTTACAAAGGCTTTTTTGAAGAAAGAAAGAGCGGGTTGTCCCCGCAAAGGTAAAAGTCGTTCATCTTGGATGCCCGTATGAACGATTTTTAAAAGAGCTGCCACCATACTATTCTATTGTTTGTACCTTTAGTCCTCGAACATACGATTTGCTATACTATTCTGGAAACGGAGCCAATTCAAACCGAGGCAAAAGACTTTGACTTCCCATTCGCCTCCGTAGGATCCCCCGGGTGGTTGAACATCCAGAATGAGCCGCAGGCTCTGGAGACGGCTGGCATTTATGGAACCCGAAGGTTGGTGAAGTTCGGCGGGGCGGCGCGCAAAAGAGTAGCCGTAGATAAATGAATTAAACGCAGTGTATCCGCCCCGATGGCTACCCGCAATTTGTTGTCTAAAATACTGTTCCTCGGCGCCAATCACATCAATGCCATCTGCCTGAATTTTTGCATAAGTCATTAATCCGGAGAGAGGATTGTATACAGAATCGTATTCGCGTTCCAAGACTGCTGAGTAATTTGTCCATTCGTTGTTCAGTGATACTTCCTTCCGCCGAACGAACCAAATGATCTCTTCGATGGGATGATTGGCTTCGAGGGGTAGCTGTACACGAATCGTGGAATCAGAACCTGTTTTGACAACCGCGTATTTCAGCGGTTCACTGAAAGAGAATGTCTGTACTTCGCGGTGCATGATCTCGAAAGGTCGTCTGTACATGGCTTCACGAACTTGCCCATCTAGAATGGCGCCGTAGGTGACCAGCCGGACACTTTCAAACATAGGTTCAGACGGTGCCGCAATAATATCTACAGTTTTGTCGAAGGGATATGATCGGTCGTAGACTGACACGGTTTGCCCGACAGGCACAGATGTACAGGAATCGCGGTACCCCCTAGCTTGTCTCAAAACTTCAGCTAATGGCTTGAACGTGATATGTATGCGCACAGAGCCATCTCTACATGCCAAAAGAGGTAAGTATTCCTTGAGTCGCGTCCGCATAAAATAAAAGACAAGTGGACAGTGGATATAACCATCCTCTGTTGGAAACACTCGTGTAGGCGACCATGCTTTGAGTGAATCGATCGATGTTGAGCCGAGTCCGTCTACTGCCATGCCGATTTGCGTATTCAGATCCGGATATAGACGAGAAACGACATTAATGAAGTCGCCGTCAATCTCTTCAATCGTATCACCGTCAATTTCGAGTTCCGCTTTCTGAATAAGAGCAGTTCCGATAGAATTTGCGTAAAACCATGCCGTCGTCGGGTCAACATATTCGTACAGTCCTGAGCTAAGTTGTAATTGCGTCGTTAAATTCAGCCAATGTGCGAGCTTTATCTGGAGAAATGCAGCATGTACAAGATCACCTGATGTCTGTGTTTTGAGGTCAAAAGAGATACGCTGACCGAAAGAGGCGGGACCACGATAGGGAAACTCTTGTATACAAGGTACAAAAGGTGTATAGCGTTTCTTGGCGCTGCGCGTAAACCAGGACACGACAGGATCTACAGGAGAAAAAAAGGAATCTTGGTCATCACGATCGGTGAGGTCCAAGAGTGTTGTTATATCGCCGCGAGGTCTATTCATCTTTATTGCTTTTTACTATGGAGAGATTCTTTATACTATCTAAGGAGTGTGCCAAGAGTTCATCATATTGGGTGTAATCCACAGATAGAAATATCCTGGCTGAGGGAGATCACTCATCTTTGTTGTCATATCTGAGTACATGAGTGCCTTTGTCTTCCCGATTTCTACTTCGTAAATATAACGAACAGTGATTTGTTTGAAATCATACTTGTACTTTGTACTGAGTTGATCAATGAGAGTTTCAATTGTATTATTTGTGTCGTTGAGTTCAAAAGTTTCCTTCTTATAAGGAAATCCTGGGAAGAAAGAGTGTGCTACCTGAACATTCATTTTTGCTTGCGAGTATGTTTCGCCTCGCGCCCGTGCCGATTCAATTTTTTTCTATATGTCTTTCTTGTACCACCAATCGCAGTCCAAGGCGTAATACCTTGACCGCGATTAGAAAGTTGACGAGCTAACAGGGGTTTACCAAATTTTTTTTCAACTGCTTGCATCTGTGAAGTAGAACCTACATTCATATCGTTTCTCCATTTGGAATTACCCTTTATAAGAAAACTTCTACAATGTTGAAAAATAATGAGTATGGGTCCTGGACCCGCCGCGAGCCGAATCCAATCAACACATGATTTCGCTTGAATAGGTTTGTTAAATAAATCACTTATTTTTAGCTTACCGAAATTTTCTTTTGTTAAAATTTCTTTAGTACCAGGAATTGGAAGTATATTCCAAACAGTATAATTTTCTATCTTTTGTATCTGATTATTTACACCTGTGTGTATATTTGTACTACTACACTTTGTATTTTTAATTTGTTCCAAGAAGTCATTTTTTGTTTCTTCAGTTATATTTGTAACGCAATTATTATAATTACTTCTTATTTCATCAAAAGTATATGTATCAAAGAGGGTTTTTATTAAAACAGGATCATCATCTGAGATAATAGGAAATCTAGTTTTTAAATCTTGTAATCTCATGGCACCACTTGGTTTCCAGTCTCTACCGCATTTATATATATCATTTTTTATTTTAGTCCAATTAGGGTCAGCACTATCTGCTGTAAACACATTAATCTTATTATCTGGCGCCGAAAATAAATAATAATTATCTTCTTTATTTACTTGAGTACGCGATGAGGGATGTTTAGGACCATGGGTGCGAAATCTTTCGGTTTCTATTTGCTTATTAAGATTAAATGAAGATATTTCATATGCCATATCAAAAAGCATTCTTGCCATACCATTAGGATCAATCATGTAACTATTCGCAAACAATGTTCTACCCAAATTGCGTATATCATGTTTATATTCCTCTATATGATTTGTAATATTAGGAATTTTAAAACCAGCCTCAAGCAAAGGATAAAATACGCTTACAGAGACTGGAGTGGCAGCCAGTGACACAGGCATTGTATTGGCTGTGAATGTATCTGTTGGAATATCATACCGTTGGAAACGTTGTTCAGCCCTTTCAATATTTCGTGAAGTTCCTTTTGTCAGTTCCCCAGAATGACCATATACAATAAAAATACGATCCTTAGGGAAATTATCTTGTATCGGTACATTTGAAAGTGAATTCATCTTACAGTATGCTCGTTTTTAGTTACCGAACTTCAGACCACCGCGTCCATCTGATACAGAGAAGACCGCCCATGTCTCTATGATGACGCGAAGCTCGGAACGCTTCGTTCCATTTACAATATCTGTCAGTTGCATAAAAAGAGTAGGTTTATCTGCCGTAGAGAAATTAATGGTGCCATCAGGTTGCCTATTATAAGAAGGTGCGCGCACACCTTTTTTTTCACCGTAGCCGAAATTGATGGTAGCGATACGCATACCTGAGTCGCGTTCCTCTTTTGCGTGATTATCGAGATTATTCCAGATGAGTGAGTCCCAGAATTGTGTACGATCCCGTCCAGCAATAAGCAATTTCATTCCAGAATAATACTCGCCAGTTGTGGAATCGGACTGGAGTTTCCACATTCGATTCGCTCTGAGATCTGCCCACGACCGAAACGCAAGTATAATGCGGGAACAAGGATGCGTCGCATCGAGAACACGTGTCAGAAAAGGAGTAGCAGCTGCATAATCCAAAGGACCCTGAGCAAATACATTCTCGTATATGCGTTCGAAAGGAATGTCGAGGGATGATGCCCGAAGCCCAAGGCGCGTATCCTCGTTTGTATAGATGTGTCTCGTTTCAAGATAAATAGTAGGTGCACCGATCTTTAATCGGTCGAGTGTCGCGAAGGCAGTAAAGTCGCCTCCTCTTTGAGTCTGTAAGCGCATGCTAGAGCCCCAAGGAGCTGGTTTTTCTCGTCCGTCACTCGCCTCAACAAGATCTTCCAATTTCCGCAAATACACGCGTACTTTGTATTGCTGATTTGGTAAACAGAGTGACGGAAATCCACCTTCTTCTAAACTTTGGCATCCGATGAGAGGTATTTGCAGCCGAAGACGACTAGGTGTCGCATTGCGACCGATTGACAGCGCAGACCCGTCATGTATCCCTGTAAGTGTATTTTCTAGAAAGGCGGAGTTCAGAGAGCCGCGAGACCGACTCTGAATCCACAGTGAATCGCCGCTGAATTCCTGGAGCAAAATATTGTCCTGGAGAATCTGAATTTTCTCGAACAAGAAGTATCCGATTCCGCTCGTATATCCATAGGATACGCCATTATTATCTTGAACGACGCCCTTTTCATTCGCTGCAATATAATTAGGCGGCAGCCACGACGGTAAATCAATAACAAGTGTAGGAGATACAATAAAATCGCCGGCGACCTCCAATTGAAACTCAGAGGAACGCCCGAAGTCTACCGAGTTGAGAGGCGGCAATCGCCTGAGCTCATGAATAACTGGCGCCGTAGGTCCATAGCGGTTATCAAAAAGGCTTTGAGCTTCAAGAGAGTCTTCTTGAAAATATACATCTTTATTTCCTCGTGATACGAGCTCATAAAGAGATCCATCTAGATTTAGATTCATCCTTCTTAAACATGGTCATTAATTTATCCTGGTAAGCCCGAACAGGTAAAATTGAAATGAGTATCAAACATATAGCCGTATATCAGTAATAACTATGTCTACACTACAGTCACTTCTGCAGCAGGGTTTTGCTGGTCTTAAGTATGAAAGGCGCGTCCTAGAGAATGAGATCGGTATTTTCGAGACGTTTCCGCTTGACAATAAACTCTGGATTTCGTTTCGTCTGACGGAGGCGGGTGCCTCATTAAAAAGTGTTCTGGAGAAGGAGTACGTCGCGGCGATTTCTCTAACGGGGGCGCCAATGGACACGCATTTCTACGAAGGAAAGGTTCACAGCTTTCTCTCGATGAAGCAACCTGTGCGCTACATTGTAATGAATCGTCCTATAGTTTTAGCAACTACATGAATTTGTACATGAGCTACAGTAGAGTTTGCCTTGAAAGAGAAGTTGTTTCTCTACATAATTGGGAAAGTTCAGTGTTATACCTGTTGACGCCGGTATAATGGCACCGCACGTGCTAATATTTACAGTGGGTGCCGTTACAACAAGTTTCTCTTTGTAAAATCTATACTGAGCCTGTGATTGAAGCTTCTTAATGATTTCACTTGCGTCCATTCTGTCTTTTCCTTATATTTTTTCTAAGAAAGAATGTGTGGAATCTGGATGCTCATAGGCAACCGTCTGGAATTATTTACACCAGAGAAGGGACTTGATGAACTAACGGCTCGTGGTCCGGAAGGTACACGGCTCTTGGATATTAATGGTTTAGCAAAAATGGGATTTACACGACTCGCAATCAATGGTCTGAATCCGTTGGGCATGCAACCTTGGTCATCATATGGTGTTCACTGGATGTGTAATGGTGAAATTTACAACTCTGATGCACTTAAGGAAGAGCATGAAATTATTACAGTATCGGGAAGTGACTGTGAAGTGATTGGTCATCTTTACAAAAAGTACGCCGATAATCTGAAGTCATTTTTTCGATCATTTGATGGCGTCTTTGCCTTAGCGATTGTTGACGAGAAACGCGATCGTGTCATTGTGGCGCGTGACCCGTACGGCGTTAGACCATTATATATGGGAGTTGTGAATGATTTATCGGGAAATATTTACACACGCATCTTTGCCAGTGAAATAAAGGCTCTTTATCCTTACTGTAATACAATATCTCCTATTATACCTGGAACGTATCATGTATTCAGTTTAAAAGATGCTACACGATTATACAACGAACAGTATCATTCGATAGGATGGTTAAAGAATCCGATGTTTACACCGGCGCATCCGAGTGGTCTTGAGATGGCATGTGCCGCTCTTCGTTTCTCTTTAGAGGAAGCTGTCAAGAAGCGCTTAATGACGGAGAGACCGGTCGCTGCGCTTTTATCGGGTGGTGTAGATAGTAGTTTAATTGCGTCTCTGGTTGCGAGGCACTTGAGGGAGCTTGGAAAGCCGCCACTCAAGACATTCTGTATTGGAATGCCTGGATCGACGGATATGAAGTTTGCCAAAGAAGTTGCAAAGTGGATAGGGTCGGATCATACAGAGGTTCTTTTAACACCGGATGACTTCTTTAATGTCATACCCAATGTTATTCAAGACATTGAGTCGTATGATACGACAACCGTCAGAGCCAGTGTTGGCAATTGGCTTATCTCAAGAGAAATCAAGAAACAGACTGAGTGCAAAGTCGTGTTTAATGGTGACGGATCGGATGAAATCTTTGGTTCGTATCTCTATTTTTTTAGGGCGCCGACTGACAGGGAGTTTGAAGAAGAATCGGAACGACTCTTGAAGGATATACATATGTTTGATGTGTTGCGATCAGATCGCAGTATTAGTAGCCATGGCTTGGAGCCGAGAACACCGTTTTTGGATCGGCAGTTCGTCGCTGTGGCGCGATCAATTGCGACGGAGTGGAGGCGACCGACGAAACAAAGGTGCGAGAAATGGATCTTACGCCGCGCTTTTGACGACGGTGTAACACTCCCCCCCTCAGTTCTGTGGCGGAAGAAGGAGGCATTTAGCGATGGTGTGTCCAGCACAGAGAAATCGTGGTTCGAAGAGATACAGGAGCGCGTAGAAAATCTTGTACCGAATAACTGGAAAGAGAGAGCGGCATTAGAATGGCGGGCGCCACAACCGACAACAAAAGAGCAATATTTTTACAGAAACATCTATTACACGTGGTATGGAAAACAGTACGAGAAGACGAATGTTCCGTATTTTTGGATGCCTAAATGGAGCCCAGGGACTACAGATCCGAGCGCTAGACTTTTATAAAAACTCAGTATAATAGAATGGGATCAAAGGTTTCAAAGACTATAAAGAACAGTGTAAAAAGCGTTTTTCGTTCTTCGCGGCGACCGAATTCATTTTGGGCATCGAGAAAAGTGAAAAACGCAGGAAAGTTTGTACATTCACTAAATAATGTAAATCCGAGTCAATTGCGCATTAAAATTCCAAATCGATTATCCTCTCTCACACTCAGAAAAGATAAACGCGCTGCTGCGGCAAAGGTGCGGGCAGCTGTGATACGCAGCATAACGCGGAAAAATTGAAAACCCGTACTTTCCAAGACAAAAGAAATGTCCGGCTGGAATATAGAATGCAGATCTTTGTGAAGACCCTTACTGGCAAGACCATCACGCTCGACGTCGAGCCGTCAGACTCAATTGAGAACATCAAGCAGAAGATCCAGGACAAGGAGGGCATCCCGCCGGATCAGCAGCGCCTCATTTTTGCGGGCAAGCAGCTGGAGGACGGTAAGACACTTGCTGACTACAATATCCAGAAGGAGTCGACACTCCACTTGGTTTTAAGACTCCGCGGTGGTGTTTAGATACACACAATAAAAATGATCTGTTTTTACTGAAATTCAGCCAAAACAGATAGATTAGGAAATTGAAAAAAATCCAAAAAATTGAACGGCGGCGCCGCCTAACTTTCATCATACCAAACTACTATATACAAAATGCAGATTTTCATCAAGACTCTTACGGGTAAGACGATCACGCTGGATGTTGAGCCGAGCGACAGCATTGAGAATGTTAAGCAGAAGGTTCAGGACAAGGAGGGCATCCCGCCTGATCAGCAGCGTCTGATCTTCGCAGGCAAGCAGCTCGAGGATGGTAAGACCCTTGCGGACTACAATATTCAGAAGGAGTCTACACTCCATCTGGTCTTGCGTCTCCGTGGCGGCGGCATGCAGATTTTCGTCAAGACCCTCACGGGTAAGACGATCACGGTAGATGTTGAGCCGAGCGACAGCATCGAGAACGTCAAGCAGAAGATCCAGGACAAGGAGGGCATCCCGCCTGATCAGCAGCGCTTGATCTTCGCGGGCAAGCAGCTCGAGGATGGTAAGACCCTTGCGGACTACAATATTCAGAAGGAGTCTACACTCCATCT
>Ga0136642_1000292_pt1 | contig 28522 bp, 36 predicted proteins | sample LowCatLa1302831Y_FD_115313 | JGI IMG/M metagenome (GOLD analysis project Ga0136642, IMG submission 115313) | Freshwater microbial communities from Lower Cathedral Lake, Yosemite National Park, California, USA - 13028-31Y | ecosystem: Environmental > Aquatic > Freshwater > Lake ... | reverse complement strand
GCCGCCCCCTCCCCCGCCGCCCCCTCCCCCGCCGCCGCGCCCTCCACCGCCACGCCCGCCACCGCCGCCGAGCCCTCCACCGCCAAGCCCGCCACCGCCGCCGAGCCCTCCACCGCCAAGCCCGCCACCGCCGCCGTCACCGAGCCCTCCACCGCCTCCGTCGCCAAGCCCTCCACCGCCGCCGTCACCGAGCCCGCCTGCTCCGCCTCCACCACCACCCTCGCCGCCCCCGCCCCTGCCTCCATCGCCGCCACCGCCGATGCCTCCGCCACCACCGCCGCCGCCATCACCGCCGCCGCCGCCTCCACCGCCGCCGCCGCCACCGCCGCCACCCCGGCCTCCCTTTCCGAGCCCTCCGCCGCTTCCGCCGCCTCCTCCGCCACCATCACAGAGCCCGCCACCGCCTCCTCCGCCTCCGCCGCCTCCTCCTCCGCCTCCTCCGCCTCCGCCGCCGCCACCGCCGCCTCCTCCTCCCTCTCCTCCCCCACCGCATCCTCCTCCGCCATCAGTCCCACCTCCACCGTCACCAAGCCCCCCGCTGCCTCCTCCTTTGCCAAGCCCCCCGCCGTATCCGCCTCCTCCGCCTCCTCCGCCTCCGTCGCCAAGACCTCCGCCTCCTCCGCCTCCGCCGCCTTCACCGCCGCCTCCGCCGTCGCCAAGACCTCCGCCTCCTCCGCGACCGCCTCCTCTGCCGAGCCCGCTGCCGCGCGCGCATCCACCTTCGCTGCCGATGCCGCCAAGCCCGCCAACCCCGCCGCCAGGACCACCTCCGTACCCGTCGTCCTTTACCGTGAACGTTGGCAAGATTACGTTCAAGACGTCGCAGGACGCGTCTTTCATTTACTCGAACAACGCCTTTCGGTGCGACCCGCCGACTGTCACGGCCGTGGTCAACGCCACAAACGTGGTCATCTACGTGACTTCGTTCAGCGAGATCATTGGGGACACCCCGAACGCCTTCAACTACGGCCGAAGCGAATACACGTACGCAACCTTCGATGCGAGGTTATCAGGATCCCAAATCTGGAGCGCAACAGACTCTCGCTCATCGTCATACGCCTTCCAGAACCTGTCGTACACCGATCCTTACATGTTCCATGGCACGTGCGACGAGTCTGCAATCGTTGGGGGGACCATATCATCAATGACGAACGCTCCGCCGAGCACCACGGCGTGGCGCCAGAACATGACGACGCCCGACCTCAGCGCAGTCACCAAGCAGGCTGCTGGCTGCAGCGTTGCCTCCGTCGTGCGCCGAGCTGACGGATCCTTCGCCTCTGTCGACGAAACGTCACAGGACGACGGATTCGAGAAGGTATTTTACGCAACGAACACGCCATGGGCGGTGCGCCAGACGACGTGCGGCGCTGACTTCACCGACTCGTGCTCGCTCGGCCAGACGTACGCCTTCCTCCCCACGTCCGGGGTGAACGGCACGGTGCCATGCAGCCTCCGGACCGAGGCGGTGTTACTTTTGCCGACATCAGAGTTTATGACGCAGATTGCGTCCCTCACCTCGTCCGGGAACTCGGCGTCCCAGACGCTGGTGTGGACGGTATCGACGGTCCAGGTGGCGTCGGCGTCCGGGGTGAACGCCACGGCCGGGGTGAACAGATTCCAGTGGCTCATCAACCACTTTCCTTTCTTCATGTCCATCAACTCAGCGGGCGCTGTCGTGGAGACGCTCGCCTCAGGAGTGATGGCTCCGCCCCTCATGATATCAGTGCTGGGGTCGGACTTCAGCAGTGGTGGTCCATCGTATCAGCGCCTGATGGCAGACGGGCGCATCCGCATGATGTGGCAGACGCACGCGTTCGTGCAGCAGCCCGCGGACTACGTCTCCGGCAACCCTGCAGCAACTGTCATGGGGCCGATGGCGGCACTCGCTCCGGTGTGGACAGCAAAGCCCGGGTTCACCGCGACCTGCAGCAACTGGGTCGCGGTTGCCGATCAACAACCGCTGCCAGCGGGCGAGGACAGCACAATATCATGCGCCAAGCCTGGGTGCATGCCGGTCAGTCAGATAAACATGCCTGCGGAGCTTCTCTTCGGGTTCCTCAACGGCAACAACCCGAACATATACTGGACTGAGTACTTTCTGAAGATCGTGTGCTACATAACGCCCAGCGCGACTGTGGACATTTTCACCGACATTGCCGTCCCGTTCACCACCGTTGTGGTGCCCTACCAGCTCCAGTCGGTCGGAGGTGGCCTGCTGACGGACGCCCAGACGCCGCCATTCTCGCAGTTCACAGTGCTGGGATCGACGCTCCTTGGCACATCGGCGTCGAACGTGTCCTTCGCCACGTACTCGGAGATAGTATCAATCAGTGATACTTTGATTTCCGAAGCCACGACACTCACGGATCTCTTTGTGAGTCCAGACACGCTTGCGCCGGTGCAGGGGAACGTTCAGTACGGGCAGGCTTTCGCCTTCACGGTCGGCTTCTCCGACGCATCCACGCGCGCCTACTGGCGCCTCAGGCCCGAGCTCGTTGTCATGGCTGCCTTCGACGGGGGCGCCCCGCCGGCCTCCAGCGGTACGCTGTCGCCAGCCAGCCCGCTGGACGTTGACTTCTGCGGGCTGAACAGCACGGGCCTCGTTGGCGTGTGGGCCATCACGGACTCGAGCGCCATGGGGACTGCCCCCTCCGAGCCCGACGCTCTGGTGAATGCGGCGCTCTGGGGCGGGTCGGGAACTTACCTCAACGTTTCGGACAGCATGACGCCGGCGCTGAAGGTGCTCATGTTGGAACTGCTCGCGAACAACACCTTCTCGAGTATCGAGGACATGCAGGGGGACATTATGCCGGAGCAGTACCGTGGTCTGCGCCTCGCTACGGCGGTCGTCCCCGACGGCCGCGGAGGCTTCGCTGTACCAGCGAGGAACCGCTTCTTCCTCGGCAACAGACAGAGCACCCTGGCGGGCTACTCTGTGGTCTTCTGCGCAATAACGATAGCTATGCCGTACAACCAGCTGCGCGTGGCCAACACCTTCCCGGCCTACACGACCGAGGCTGCGGCGCTGCTCGACACGGGGTACGTGAACGGAGAGGTACCTGCTCCCATACGGGCGCTGGGCGTGACGCTCGGCGCCAAGGACGCGCTGCAGTACTTCATCCCCGCAAACCCTATATCTACAGCGGGGGTCATATGCACGGATGTGGCGCTCGCCAACGTCACCACGATCGTCAGCACAGATCCTCAGTGCATCAGATTCTTCACGAACGCCACCACGAGCAGGCGACGACAGAGGCGACTGCTGTCCGTTGCGCCCCTGTCCGTGAGCCTCTTTGCACTTCAACAACGTCCGCAGAGGAGCGGCGTCATGTCCACCTTCCCGCTCACATTCGACACGTCCGCAACGCAGCTCGACACCCGGAGCGCGACGGTCGACGGGTCGAACGGCCTTGACACGGGAGCCATCGTTGGCATCACGATAGGAGCAGTGCTTGCGGCTGCCGCAATCGCTCTGACAATCTTCTTTGCAACGTGGACGAGGAAGAAAGGGGCAGGGGGTACTCTTTCTGAAATTAGTAATAAACCGAACCGGATGAAGTTGTAAACATTGATCACAAGCGCTTCTTGCCAGTCAACTTTTCAAAAAGCCAATCAGTCCTACCAGAAGAAGCGAAGGTGCGTTCCCCTTCGCCAACCCCTGCGCAACCACTAATTTCAGTGCATGTTTTTAGTTAAACATAGCTAACAGGTATTGTTCCGCACATGTGTACATGGTGGCGACCATCATCTGTCTCAGACCGTTGTTTTCCAGCTCGTTGTACTGTTCCTCCGTCAGGAATTTGATGTCTGTTTTGGGAATCCACCGCAAGCGGCGCCCCGGTTTTCCCTTCGGCGGCTTTCCCTTCATGCGAAGCTCGTGTTTTTCTCTGCCGCGCTGCAGGAGCTCTTCGCGCGTTGGGCGATCTACTGTACCCAACGGGCTACTCGGCGAGGCACCCGCCGAGCTGCTGAACGGGCTCGGCGGAGAAGCGTGCGGAGAAGCGTGCGGAGAAGCGTGCAACCGCATCGTGTTAGACATTCTATGAATTATTCTAAAAGTGCAAATATATGTATCTAAAACGGTTGTATTTATACGTCTTCGACACTTAAGCGTCAATTTATGATCTTTTTCATCAGACTCCTGAGCAGACCATAGCCGCTGCGATATGTACACAAAATGCAGACGTCTTCTCCAGGCTCCCTATGCAGCGATCCTCAAACTCCTCCACGAGTTTGATGAGCCTGCGTGATATGGTATGTGAGATATATGAAGTTGCGATGGGCAGTGCGGAGAATCGCGTGCCTGTCTCTGTTTTTCAGTTTCTTCAGTTTCTTCCTGAAGCGGACGTCTCCGGTGTACACGTACATGGCCGCTGCCCATCCTATCGAAAGGTCCACGTTGTCCCACGGCCCATCGTAACACTTGCTGTAAGGGGCTTCGTGGAATACGCACATGCCTCTGTCCTTTACCAGCTCTAGGTAGGCGTGGCAGTGTTCCGGCGGTATTCCGAAGCATTGGCACATCAGCGAGTACGCGTACTGCCTGAAGTCTGCGAAGAGTAGCACGGCCAGCATGAAAGGTGACAATATACACTTCACGACGCCTTCCCGCAGCTCCTGCGCCGCAAAGGGAAAGGGAATAAGCCGCACTCATATATGGTACCGGGTGCAATCGTGGCGTAACATGCGCAATCATGCGTGCGTCAGAATCTCCGGCGCACCTGTATGTGCGTCACAATCTGCGTCTCCAGTCTCTTGTCCGAAACGCCCAGGTACCTCATAATATTTTGAATAGCCTCCATGACCACAATATTCGGAGAGAACTTCATGTACTGTCCTGCCGTGAATTGTTCCACCGTGTCCACAATCTCGCACAGCTCCTCTGTCGAGGCTGTCACGGGTACCGGAAGGTCTATACGGTTCGACCGCATGCTCTTGAATTTTAAGCTGCTCTGTTCCGCGTGGAACTCGGCTGGAACTCTGAACTCAACGTAGTCGTACATCATCTCTATATACGGCCTGTGTGCGTCCAGAATTATGGAGATTCTGGAATGCTTGTCATGCTTTTGCAAATGTATGAACGACGTCCAAAGGTGTCAGAAATGTTGCAGCGGGTCGAAGAAAAATACACAGCCGGTCGTTGCACCTCTAAGTATAGTGCAGCCTGCTTATCTTCAGCAGCATCGAGAAATGACACGTTCAAGCAACGTCCAGGTACCCGATGTTCATCATGTGGAGCCGACCGGATCGACACAGCAGTGGCCAGCAGCAACCCCAGCCGGAGACTGGCAGAATCATGGGCCGCTTCCAGGCAACCGCATGATAGCACGTCCACAGGGCTGGCAGAACCACGGGCCGGTTCCAGACAGCAGCATGATAGCACATTCACAGGGCTGGCAGAACCGTGAGCAAGCTCTAGGAGACAACATGATAGTACATTCACAGGGCTGGCAGAACCATGGGCAAGCTCCAGGCAGCAATATGATAGCACATCCACAGGGCTGGCAGAACCATGGGCAAGCTCCAGGCAGCAATATGATGGCACATCCACAGGGCTGGCCTGCTGTTGCAGGCCAGTCGGTTATGCAATCAGGTTTGCAAATGACTCCTAAACGATCGCGCGCTACTTCAAAGCGGGCAAATAAGAGGTTGCGACAACAGACGCGGAGTCTGACATTCACATCATAATATTTCGAGAGTCCGCAGCATCCGGCGCGTGTTGGAGACTATGCACCGCATGAAGGCGCACGAATCGCACGCGTTGCACGCACACCCGTCGTCTCCCATGTACGAAACCAGGCTCTCGCGTATCGTGCGCATGGATGGCGTGCGCGCATCGTTCTCCTTTCCGGTCTCTTTGCAGCAGGCAGGCTTGTAGTCGACCAGAACGGTGGTCGGCTCGCAGTTCGGCAATTCGTTGAGGCACGCTGCGGTCGGTTCGAGCGGCAACGGCGTGGCGGCATTGTCCCTGCACTTCTTCGCGCAGCCACGCTTGTCAACCCTCTGCTTTCTGGCAATCTCCCGCTGCTTCGCAAGGGCATCCTCACGCATGAGCTCCGCGAACGCCTTTTCTGAAATCTCCATCCGCTTTTTGACAATGTGCTTGGAGACCGCGTCGTCTTTTCCAAACACACCCTCTGCGCGGATGCCCTTCGGACCCGACCACGCACACGCCTCGTGGAGGCCGAATCCTGAGGCGAACATCGACTCGCAGAGCTCCTTCGCCGACCTGCACGTGCTCATGCGGTCCAGCGCAATCGAGAGACAGCCCTGCCAGAGAGAGCAGTTTCAGATTGATAGTTTTTTGCAACACTTCCTAAGATGGTTAGTCACCTGGTTGATTATCGTCTTGCGGATGCCCTTGGTGCCGTTGAACGAAATGTTTCGAAGTGCGCAGAAGCTGTTGTGGATGACGAGTTCGTCCTTCGGATGGTTCTTTATGGCAGTCACTATGGTGCCCATGATGATAGGGTCGGTGCAGGCGACATACATGCTGGCAAGGCAGCTTGAGCCCGACGACTGGATCTCCTTGTTCTCCGGGAACCTGGTCATGGCGGAAACCACAGCGCTGATGCAGTCTTCCGTGGAGACGTGCAGCATGTCGCCACACGACACGGTAGGTTCCAGCGATCTGCAGATGACTTCGCAGGCCTCCGCCTGCAGCTGTGCGTCATCCCCGAACGCCTGCATCGCTCGGACAGCTGCATGATGAGCTCCTCCCTCGAAGAGGCGTCGCCGGATGGACGCGTTCAGTTCGCCGGGCTCGTCGCTGAGTAGGCTCGAGGCGTCGAGCATGACACCCATGCACACAGTCTGAATATCTGGTTTTGCGGCGTTTTCGCGCATAATCTCGACGACGCGGTCCACCTCGAAGAGCTCGTGGTTCTCCTCGTGCTGGAAGCACAGCATGCCAACGGCGTTCATGCACGTCTTCACCAATTCGACGTCACGCTGCTTTGCCTCCGCCGCACGCAGCAGGCGATGGACTGCGTTGAGCCTCCCACACACGGTCTGCACAGACTCCTCGGAGCAGTGAAGAGTTACTGCGGAGCATGCTTCTGCGAGCTCGCCGTGCGTGTCCAGCCTGTCCAGCGCCAAGATCACGGACTTGTGTGAGATGATCTGCTCCGGAGTGAACTCCGCGGCCTCGGAACCGGAGATGACAGAGTCCACCCTTCTCTTCAGCGTCGCCGTAGACGCATATTCCTCGAGGCTCTTGGCGCGCTTGTACAGAAGATTGTCGACGTAGTCCACGTAATGGCAGAACTGCCTGGTCCACGTCTCCCGCTCCATGCAGCGAACTATGGCGTTGCGCGTGCGCGTTCGGGTTGCCGAAATCATTTTCTTCATCTCTTGCTTCGTTTATGAGAAGTGACGAAAAAAAACACTTATACTTACATTGTCATTTTTTGAAACACTGGCACCTTCGTATCTGTGCCCGCTCTTATCTTCGCATACCCCCTGTTCGTCTGCCACGTCCTCGTCTGACACAGCGCGCACCACGAGCAGAATATACCCTTGCAGTAATTTCCCACCACCCCGTACTCTGTGAGTGGCGAGTTTGTCAGAGAAAATCAGAAGCTTCGTTTCGTGCGTTTCGCCACGCACCAGGTGGCATGTACTTGTTGTTGAGATACCCTACGAATATGTACGGCATGATTGGGAACAGTGAAAGAAGGCCGCATGCCATGCTCGGGTTGACTGCGATCGCCGACGGCAGGTACAAGAGCGTGCCGCTCGCGAGGCACGCTGCTAAGCAGCATTCGGTTCTCTGCTGCGGATGGAGATCGCCGTAAATGTCGCCTATGACGACGCACGGACATAACCAGCTCAACAGGAATAGTTCCGCACCTCCCGCACAGCAATCGCAAAGTGCCGGTGGTCTGTTCATTGCTCAAGGTCATTTCCGTCTTATATACGCACCTCCCGAGCTTCGAACGATGCACACGTTTCAGGTGGAAGTACTGCCCGCAGGAGACCTCGGGATCGTGCTGACTTCAAAGTCCCTCTTTACGGTGGCCATGGTGTTGGCTGTCATGAGCGCCATTCTCAACTTCGCGGCGATCGTCGTGGACCGAAAGATTCGGGAATAGATTGTATCATGTTTGTTTCACTGCGCACTGTGGCGAATCTCGCAAGAGCAGCAGTGGATGATAGGAGTGTTTTCGTCGAGGTTGAGGGTTGTGGCGGCTCATTGGAGCTCGCATACGGGCGCATCTCGAGCGTCAACATGAGGGGCGACGCGCTCTGCATCAAATTCAGGGAGGATGGCGTTGCAGTGTTCAGGGAAGGCTCCAAATGGTTCTGCGAGAAGAACCTCGCGTGGCTGTACGTAGACCAGCGCAAGCGCGTTGAGTGCCACCTTGATGATGAGGCCGAGATGCGCAGGCACATGGAAGAGCGAGGGCTGCTCTTCCTGGTCGCCCCAGGAGGGCGCGAAGACCTCATGGCTTCGTGGCTACGCGGTAAAAACGTTTCGAACGTCGAACGGTTGCGTCGTAGACAGGCGCCACGCGGACTCGAACGATATATATAAAGGCCCATGTATAAAGGTGACCTAAAAAACGGAAAGGGTTGTTTTTTTTGGGCGGGTGCATTTTCCCTCGCGCGGGAGAGGGGGTGGTCCACATTTTTTTTCGGGGAAAAGGGATGCATGGGGAGGTTCGCGCTTTCATAGACCGGTGCAAGGAGCTCGCCGAGCTTAAGGGATGCCAGTGCGCGCTCGTCGTACCGGTAAAGCCTCTGAGCAAATCGCCGATCGTGCACCACAAGGGGGGTGCGTGGACTGCGGAGACGAGCAACGCCTGGTTCAAGGCGCACGATTCAAAAAAGTACCGTGTGGGTCTCCTGCTATACAACCTGATTATTGTCGATTTCGATGCCAAGGAGGACAAGGACAAGCGCATGCTGGAGCACGGCTGCGTCGAGTACGAGCGCTGGCTGAAGCGCTTCCCCGAGTTTGAGGGTGCGCCGACCGAGCGGACCAAGAAGGGCATCCACGTGTACTTCTTCCGGTCGCAGGCGCTCGAGGATGCCGGCATCACCGACGGGCCCCTCATAGACTCTGCGACGCAGAAGCGCTGCTGCATCGACATCAAGACGCGCACGTCGTCGGTGCACAACGGGCAGTACACGGGCGGCCTGGTCGTGTGTGCGCCAACCCCCGGATACGAGTGGCTGGAGGGCAAGTCCATATTCGAACTCGAGCCCCCAGAGCCCTCCCAAAAACTTATACGATACATCAAGGCGCGGACCGTCGCGGGCAAGACGCCGCCCACCCCTCGCGCGCGCGCGCCTCCGCGCGCCCCGACCGGCGCGCGCGAGCACACACCCCTGGCCGCCATCCTCAGCGCGCCAAACGCCGAAGCTCCAACCATGGACGTCGCCGGCGTCGCGCGCCGCCGCGACGACGCCAGCATCCAGCTCCAGACCATCGAGAGTGCCGATGCGCACGACATTCTCATGTGCTTCTCGGCCCGCCACGGCGTCGAGATGCTCGCCCCCTCGTTCAAACACGAGGCAAGGCACATCTATGACGCGCTGTGATAGAGTGAATTACTCATCCACGAGTCTCGCGTTACGTGTAACCACCCTCCATTCATGCAGGGGAAGTATCGCTTCCAGAGCGTGAGCGTCACGGGGGTCTGCGCCTTCTGCGGGAACACAGCCTCGGGGAGCAACAAGGCGCACAACAACAACTTCTACTACTATACGGTGCCCGACTACGGGCATCGCAAGCTGATGGTCTTTGCGGGCTCCAAGTGCACGCCCGAGATGAAGACGCGCGGCTCGTACATAAAGTACACGCAGCGGTCTCTGAACCAGTACCAGAGCGCATTCGAAACTGCAGTTTCCGCGTGCGCTCGGGAGATACCGGAGGAGGATGCAGAGAAGGTTGTGAAGATACTGTGCATGCACATTGAGCACATCAACTCGAGGTTCGCATCAGGCCCTGCTAAGGCCTGGTGGGACGATGAGGGCGCGGGCCGACTCTACGTGCGCATACCCGGCCCCTCGGTCCACTACGCCATCGTCACGTCACCCCTGACGTCCTTCGACGCGACGGGCGGCCTCGGGCCCCAGCACAGCACGTGCCACGTGCGCGTCACGAAGGTGCCGTGGGAGAATAACCCGAACGGGCCCGACGTCTACGAGAACAAAGAGCAGCTGCAGGGGGCGGTGTCGAACATGATTCGTTCCATCGTTTTTTGAATCAATCTACAAAATACGGATCCTTTGCTACGTCCGCGAAAGTGCGCATCGCCACTTCTACGGCGACCACATCAGCCCTTAGTCGGGCTGCCAGATTGTCGGCCGAAGTGTGCGGAACGCAATCTTCCCATACCGATCGAGGGAGTTCCAAGCCGAAACGATATGTTTATGAACACGCCACACAGAGGGTGATTGCCAAGCGAAGGTGTCATGATGTTACTCTCATTCACACCTCGAGCTTCGGATAGTGCCCGCATGGTGTCGGAGCACCAATTCGGTTGCCGTGCATGCTCATAATGTCTCGTTCTTGGTCACCGAACCATCAGTAGTGCGTCGACGTGCTGCACATACATGCCCGATATGAGTGCCGTTGCCGCAGTGGATGACCGAGCTTCGGAATTGCGGATATCATATTCTTTTGCAAAGTCAATTAGAGTGTCTACAGCTCGGAAGTAAACGTCTAGTGCGACGTCATCATGCGCTTCTAGTGCTGCGGCGATTCGCTTTCAATTTCGATTTACTTTCAAATAGCCATCTCGTTTCGCGCAGACCGATGCCCACTATGTCGGCATCCGACGCTGTGCACGAGTGCCTGTACGAACGCCGGAAGTCCTCGGTTAGAAGCTGTGTAAGATTGGACGACGCGGTGGAAATGTTTCAAATAAAAAAACGTACATATATATGCGGAACTGGAACGCTGGCCATACTATTTTTTGATCACTGATCGTCGCTTCACGCTCGCAATGTGACCCTTCTCCCGCTTGCTCTCCGGAAAGTACTTGAGCCGCAGCATCTCGGAGGTCTTCTGGTCCACGGCGCGCGTCGCAATAAGCACGCGCACAATGTCCTCGGTCTCGTTCAAGGCATGCGTCCGGTGCAGCAGCAGCACGCTCACCAGAAAGCAGGCCAGGCGGGACATTTTTGGGGTTGTGTCGGCCGGAGTGTGCAGGAGACGAAACTTGAAAGACAATTCGTCTATCTTAACGCCGCAATTTATTATCATAGGACCCGTACTGTATTTGTGTCTTCATAACACGCATCCCCTGCAATGTTTAAGGTAGTCGATGTGGTTGTGACACTCAGCCCCAAGGAGCGCTCGGCATACCAGGAGATTCACTCGGCAGCGCAGATTGGTCCGATGCGGCGGTTTGTTGCGAGCAGCGACACAAAGTTGCAGGCGCTCATGGTTGAGATTAGGGCAATGTGCGAAGTTGAGAAGGGCAAGGCGCTCGTCTTTGGTCAGTACAAGGGCGCGCTCGACCTTCTGCAGGACTGCATCTCACGCAACATGATTGGCAACGTCAGAATTCACGGAAACATGAACGTCAAAGAGGTACAACCCTCAGCGCAAACAATGTGAAGCTTCCAAAGATCCTTGGCACAACCAATCTAAAGCTAAAGCTAAAGCCAAAGCTAAGCCAAATCTAAAGCTCCCTCAAACCCCTCGGCGCGCAGCGAGCCACAGCTTTCGACTCGTTCAGAGAGAGCCCCGACACTCGCGTGCTCCTCGCGAGCACTGCACCCTGTGCCATGGGTCCGGACGTGACAACCGCAACGCACGTGTTCCTGATGGGTCCGGACATGGACTCCGAGACGGAGCAGAATGCTATAAAGCGTGCTCGCCTCGATGGCCAGACGCACAGCGTTACCGTCAAACGGTTCGTAGCTAAGGACACCATAGAGTCGATGATAGCATCGGGGGACGTGCGCGTGTTGCATAAAGAGGTGTTTTAATCTTTAAAGAGATTCATAGCATTCGATGGACATTCGAAAGTATTTCGAGCCGACGAGAGGCGAACGATGCACGCGCGCAGAGGAAGTCTTTGGCCATCGGGACGTATTGACTCTGATACTTCGCCAGATGCCTGAGCTGTACCTCCGCACGCTCTTGCATCACTGCAGACTGCACCGCAGGAAGGGTCTCATGGAGAACATTATTGCAAAGATGAACCTCGAGGAGATTGCGTCTGCGAGTCCAATCACTCAACACCGTAGGCTCTACGAATCTATGACTGGCATCAGCCCCGAGAAGCGAGCGCTCCACGAGACCCTCGACCGGCTTGAGCACCCCTGGATTTCTCAGTCTATGCTCATGGAGTACTCGCACGGACCGATACGAGACGCAGTGCGCTCGGCGATCGAGTGCCGCATCCCGTCGAAGATAGTTGTCAACGGCCCGCCAGGTGTGCTTGCTTTGCTTCATTACAACAGGTTTTTTCAACGTGAAGTGAACCTGTACTGCACCAGGTGCTGCCAAGACGTCGCTGATACTGTCCATGGCAAAGTCTGCGGGCGTGCCTGTGACTGTAATAACGTACTACGGGGCCCTGGCCCGCTCTACCACGGCGGAGTGGAAGTCGGAAGGGGTTCGCATGCGAACGAGCTCTTCGGTGGCGCTCGAGGACTACCGCCGCGCCATGCCTCCGATGGCTGCGAAACGCAGGAGCCACGCCCTGGTTTCCGAGGAGGAGTACACCGAGGACGTGGTGCACGCGCTGGGCGCAGACATGGCGAGCGCGGTGCTCTTCGTGCTTAGGACGATAGGGGAGATACCCCAGCACATTGACGGCTCCACCCGCGCAGCTCTGCTGGGCATCATGGATCCGGCGGGAGAGTTTCCCTTTTACACGCACCTGGTGTACTCCAAGTGGATGAGCTGGTTCCCAGTCAATAGACCTTTCGCTCTCCTCATCGTTGACGAGTATCAGGTATGTGTTCCTGAGTAGATGCCCTACCGTACAATATGGCATCCTGAGTAGATGCCCTACCGTACAATATGGCATCCTGAGTAGATGCCCTACCGTAGTGTGTTATTCTTAATAAACAATAAACCTACACAGGACGCTTCCCTGGCCACGGAGAGCGTGGTGACGGGACACTCGGGCGGCGTGGTGGTGCTGCTCGGCGACCCGAACCAGAGGCTCGATCGGGTAGCGTGCCCTCTGAACATGGCGGGGGCGCAGACGTTCGCGCTCACGCACTCGTTCAGGTTCGGACCTGACGTGTGCAGCCTCTGCAACTCGCTGGTCGACGACCTGATGTTTGCCGCGGGGCCGTACCTCGGCGAGAGCCCAACATTCACGGACGCATTCCCTCTGCCCAGGTAATGAATCGAATGGCACGCTTGCACGTAGTTATGACCAGTTTTTGGACTGATTCGGCCGCTTTCACCGAGCAGGAGACTAGAGGCGGCCACCGTAGTTGCGTACGCGAACCGGGACGCCTTCTTTGTGGCCAAGAAGATACTCAGGTCGCAGAAAAGGAGACCCCTCGTCTGCCTCAACGAGACGCTCAAGAAGAAGAAGGCGGAAGAGCTTCCACGTGCGCATTATACCACTAACTGGGCGCACTTCCATACCTGAGCATCACCCCACACATGCAGGGCACGACCCGTCGAAGCACGAGAAGGTGCTGACAGTGAGCACCATCCACTCCGCCAAGGGCATGACGTTCCACGAGCAGTGCCTCGTGGTCATCGTTGGGTCGCTGACCTCGGAGTCTGCAAAACGCAGATACTATGTTGCGCTGAGTCGTATCAAAGGGGGGGCGAAATCGAGGCTTGTGATATATGACGACCCGAACCCAACGAGATACGTTGACGTTTTTGATACCGAAGACGATTGAGCCACCTCCCAAGGAATCCCAAGTCGCTTCATACACATTTCGTGTGGCTCCATAGCGACGGACTCGTAAAAAGGTGTTTATGTCAGACAATGGTGTAGAATACGCGTATGCACATCTCATATTCCCGAAAAGATGAACTCACGAACAAGATTATATCGACACCAGAAGGGAGACACCGGAATTTAGTCATTTCGTTCATCAAATACAACGTAGAAAACACGACATGGTCTATGCTTGAGAAACCGCCGTATGCGAACAGAGAAGAGAAGAGAAGCTGCTCGTCTCAACTGTTCGTCGTCATCAGAGAAGCTGTTCGTCTCGACACGACCATGAACATGCCCATGTGAAAAACGGTTTGCGTCGTTTTTCTTAGAACGTCCGTCTCCCATAAGCACATATGGGTCTATCGGCATCTTCGCACGAGGAGGAAGTCCCCGCTCGCGCGACTTTCTACTACGCGTCGTTCGGGGAAGACCTCGTGTGGCAGGCGTTCGCGGAATTTGACACGGCCAACCTGACGCTCGTGGACGTTGCCAAGAACCCGACCGCCGCGGCACTGGACGAGGTGCACGAGTTTCCTTCGCTCGTGTGCATTTCGAGCGCAGGAGACAGAGCCGTCTACCAGGTATGAACGACACAAGCACTTTAGATGTTCAGAAGGAAACACCAACCAAACACACCCGTGCAGCCCCCAGACGACCTGATCGCCGCGTACCGTGACTGGTCTCGCGAGAATGGAGGCGCTGGGAAAGCGGCTATGTAGGAGCCAGCTTCCGACGCAGGACCTGGACGTGATGACGCGGAGCGAGCTGGCCTGGGCTGATGCGCTCGTTGCGGTGCGGGAGCCCGGGTCGCCGACGGACGAGGACGTGGCACGCCTCTTCGACGGCCTGACGCGGTGGCGGCACCACCGGGTGTACTGGAGGCCGACGGGCGCGCGGGCCACTGGCAGGTGGCCAGCTATTTTATCGAATGAATCTTATTAAGTCAACGAATGTTTTATCTAATACATCTCATCCCATCCATACAATGCAGGGCTAGCGCGCACTTCCTGGTGGAGGCAATATCGCGCATGGTGCTCATGGACTACATCCACGGGTCTGAGGCCGCCGAACCGCGGCTCGTCGCGGCGGCGGGCGTCTGCCGGACGACGCTGGCGCAGTGCGAGCGGGAGGCTCTTGCCATGCCCTTCACGCCCACGGAGGACGTTTTGGGAATCATCAGAGGCGTCACCGAGAGCTGGCGCGACCCGGGCAGCGCAGAGCGCGAGCGGGGGGCCCTTGCGCCCGTGGCCCACGCTATCATCGTGTCTGATGCCGCCGTGCCATCCGAGACGCTGGCGTCTGCGCAGCGCCTGAGCACGATCTGCGCGGCACGCGAGTATCTGAGGCACGTCGTCTCGTCGGCGGTTGACGAACAGGCGCCGGACGCTCTGGCGCCGCGCCCCTCCGCACAAGAGAGCGTTGCCGGATGGCTGATCAGACGCTGGGGCGCCGAACACTCGGAGGCTGCGTCGCGCGGATTCTCGGACGCGGTGGCCGCAGACATGCTGGACCCGCTGGCGCTGCCCCTCGAGGAGGCTCGCGGTTCCATGAGCGCCATAGGTCTCAAGACAGCAGTGGCCGCGCTGCTGACCACGCAGAGCCCCGCCGTCGCGAGCCGCGCGGCGGAGGCAGCACGCGCCCCGGACCTCGGGGATGGCACGGGCCGCACAGGTGTCTTGCTGTCACTGGCCGTATTTCACCACGCGGCGCATCAGGCGCTGGGCGTCTCCTGGGCAGACGCGTACACCGCGACCGACGCGCGCCCCGAGGCGGCCTACGACCGGCTGCACCGGTACCTGCAGGTAATGAATCTTGCAGCAAACTGGCCCATACATCATTTGTAACGATCTGGTCGTTTTCCCCACAGGACCGCATGATCAGCCCGCCGCCGCTCCTGCTCGTCGTGGACCAGGCGGTGTACGCCGTGAGTCGCGAGCGAGACGGCCGGTTCGGGAGGGTCACGCGCCACGAGTGCGGGTTTGGCGCAATTGCTGAGTGGGTTCTTGCCGCGCGCGCGCACCCCGCGCTTGGCAGGCGGTACGGGACTGTGATAAAGGATGCGCTGGAGTCGCACGGGAAGCTATCTGAAGAGCCGCCGACCATGCAGCTCATATCCCTATGAGGCAGCGCCGCGGCGTCGAACAGATTACGCATCCAAACACCAGTATTGAAATTCCATATAGGTTCCTAGATATAAAATCAAAAACGTTGCTTCTGATAACCTCCTGATGTTGTATCAAGACTTTCTTCTGCGTCTCACCAGATCCAAGTTGCTTCACGCTGTGTGCGTGCTGCGCTGGCGGATGTGCCTCCGGAACAACAACGCTGAGCGGGGCAACCACTGGGCACTGCGCAGACAGCTGACGTATCCGCTGACACTTGCACTCGCACGACGCCGGCCTGAAGCACTGATCCTCTGCGTCGTTTACTGGTGCGCCGCAGTCGCAGTTTTGCGACCGGGAGTACTCGAGCTCCTCACGCTCGTGCGTGAAGCAGCTGGCGCAGTTTGGCACGCCTGGAGGGCACGTGCCGTGCAACCTCGTCCACTGGTTGTATATGGAGCTGTTCGGGGCAGCCTCGTACCGGAGGCACCGCGACGCGTGCTGCCGGTAGCACGTCGTGCATCCGGGGACGGTCGCGTTCGTGCACGTCTCGTCCCCGACGACGGACGCTACAAAGAGTAGTAGGATGTGACCAATGCGATGCATTCCGCAAAGAACCAAGAAAGATTCGGCGCCCCTTGATGTATGCGGAGGCGGCAGCAAGGGCTGATCTGGTGAAGGGGGCTGCTCGACGTACGTGATGTTGTTTGCAAAATCGAGGGTTTGAATCCAGTTTGCGTGCGCCGAAACCCGCGTATATACACCATAGTTCCTGATGAAACTCAAAAGCCACCGTACCTCTGCACATCCAGACCCAAAGCTGACAATGCCCAGCTCTTCCGACGGGGATGATGATGCCAGCGGCCCGCCAGAGTCGCCCTGGCACGCGTCGACACCCGGGGCGTAGGTGCACATGCAGCCGGCAATCTCGTCGAGGTTCGTGTTGACCCCATCCAGCACGAGAGACGCGACGCACGCTTCGAATTCACATTGAAACCAACTACGACTTTGACAATTTTTCTGCATTGATGGGCGCATGGCCAACCCGTTTAAGCTTATCGGCCACGTAGAAAACGAAGGCGCGTTTTTATTTTTACCGCTGCGTTCACACAAAGTCTGGCGAACGAGTATACAAGGTCAGTGTGGATATTCAAAATGTCAATTTATTTTGGAACAACGTTTGAGGATGTCCTCGGAAAGAAATATACGCACGGCATTCCAGAAGACTCGGATCGTCGTAACGGAGAGGCGCCACGTCCGCGCTTGACTTACGACGTGCTTACTCACATTGACAAGTTTGCGCGTGATAACGATTTTGCAGACCAGCTCGTTCGCGAAGCGGGCGGCTCGAAGGAGAAGGCCCTTTGGAACGCTGTAAAAGGCGGCCGCGCAAGCGACGTAAAACTGCTGTTGCGAACCGGGGCAGATCCTACGGGGGAACACGGATGGATCATTCGAGATGCGATCATACTATCGAGCACTGAAATTATTGGGATACTTCTCGACGCGGGCGTGTCTGTGAACGGCGGGGACGTGAGAGGATTGAACCCCCTTGCGTATGCTGCGCATTATGCTCGTATTGATACCGTACATTACCTCATTTCGCGTGGGGCTGATGTGGGAAATAGGAGCGTCTTGAGGAATGCAGTGGAGGCGGTGAGTGAAGGGTTGGTGCACCCTGAAGAAACGTTGAAATTTCGACTGGAAAAGTATGGTGTCCAAGGGGACGATAAAATGCTGCTGTGGAAGGCATTGAACGGAACCAGTACCGCCGGTAGCCGGGTTGCCGTGCAGACTCTATTAGACGCTGGCGCTGATCCGCATGTTCTGAGGCAGATGTACGGGACGCCGGGGGCCTTGCTGTTGCGGTAGGCATCCTTGAACACGTGAAAGTAGTTCCGCTTGCGCTTGCCGGCCGTGTCATCTGTCGGTGGCGGTGACGGCGCCAGCGGTTCTGGCAAACCCGAATCCGAGTCCGAAAAATTGACCTTGGTATCGACCGGAATCTTCTGGTTGCATGCAGGCCCTATAACTTATCGTGTCCCTTTTGCCGTCAGCGTAGTGGATGGAAAGCTCACATCCTTTGCCAATCACGCGGCGTGAAAAAGTGACTGGCCATGCGCCCTTCTCGCCGAACCGGGCTTTCTTCTCTCTATTCGGGTGGTGGGTTACGAGCCGCACACGTGGGCGCCGTCGCGCCGGACGCTGGCCATGAATGGGTAGCGCGACGGCTCATCGACGAGTGTGCCGCCAATGACGAACGGATCCGCGGCGGAAGCAGGTGTTTACAAGAAGTACTTAAGCATTCTTCCTAGATTTCATGTCTGTGTTCAGATTGTTTGGTACAAAAGCGACACCTGTTGAAAAGAAGAATAGTGCACCCAACCATGTGATAGATGGCGGCATCAGGAAGCATGTGAGCTGGACTGACGGAGACGAATCGTTTTATCAGAAGCTGAAGAGCGGAGATTATGTGGAACCGAAACATGAAGCGGTGCTGCTCGACAACGATGGCGACATTCTCGATACTCTTCCGTCCGACGGAGACGTCATGGAGCCTATTCCGACAGAACAATTGAAAGAAGACGTCATAGAGCCTATTCCGTCAGAGGACGAACCAAAACAATTGGACGGAAACGTCATTGCAGGCGAATCTGATCCTGTCACTACCAATGAGGCCATAAAGGCCGACATCGAAGAAATGGCAAAACGTATGCTTAAAAAACTTCGCATGATTGTAAAGAAGACGCTCGCCAATGTAAACCCAGATGTGTATCAGTTGGTGAATAAGGGCACTAGAGTTCGTAAATTAAAAGTCACTTCGCCAATTGAAGGGAATCTGGTCGAAAAAATCGAACCGAATAACTCGGTATTTCTTGAACGCTTCGCCGAAACGATTGGAGAAGACGCGTCATTTTTCAAATTCGTAACTCTGAATGTCTTGATAAGACCTGATCGCAGATATTCTCATTGGGAGGTGATGTTCAATCGGCATACGCAATTCAAAATCACAAAGTCGGGCATATGCGGTTTGTTTACGATCAAAAACTACACTCTTAATATAAAATCAATAGAATGGAGTTCTTCTGCTCAAGAATAGCACGCGACGCACTTCCACGTGCCGTCGGGGCACGGCACGACTGCGGATGCGCTGCACACGAGCCCGCAGCATCGGGAAACTATGATGGCATCCTCGTCCGCTATCAGCATGTCGCTTGCGGCTGTGACGCTCGTTATGAAGAGCGATGCGCCCGAGCACTGTGGTGTCGCCGTGCACCTGGGCTTCTGCTCGTTGAAGAGCCTGTTGGGCGGCATCATGTTGCGGAAGCCGCACGCGCTCGCCGCCCTCGTCTCGTCGCGTCTATTGATGAAGTTCTTCACGGCGAAGCACTGCATGCAGACCACAATGTCGCGCTTCATGTCGCTGCCGACGTTGCAGAGCTTCACGGTGCGTATGCGGCGGGCGCAGTGCACCGTGCGGATAGCCCTGCGTTTGATGGAGTAAATAGCATAAGTTTCGCAAAGATACTATTACTGTATTGTACTGCAATATGCAGAATATCACATTACTATTAATCGTTGAATACCTTGATAGAAAAGCCTTTTCGTCTTCACTGACGATGCAGCTCGACGAGGGGTCCATGCACGCAATGGCCGCGTTCTCCGTGACCCGCTCGAGCGCCACCGCCAGGGGGTCGTCGGAGGCAGCCATGAGCTCCAGGAGCCCGAGGTCGGGCCGCGTCGGATGCGCCTTCGCGACAGCCTTCTCGAGCTCCACCCACTCGGGCGCGTCGACGCGGCCCGCCGCCGCCTGCATGGGGCTGCGGCGGTAGGCCCTGCGCGCCGCGTCGGACATGGACATCAGGGCCTTTGCGAGCGCGGCCTCTGTGCAATCGGCGCTGGCGTCGAAGGCTGCCCGTATGGTCTCCATCACGAGGCGCGCGCGGTCGACGCGCATCTTCCACCGATCGGCGCCTCCGCAGAGATGGCCGAGGCTCACGGCCTCCGTGTCGTTCAGGTTTGCGGCGTACTCGACCACCGCGGAGCTCACGAGCGGCGTGTCGCTGGGCAGCGAAAGGACAACCTCGACGATGCGCTCGTTTGATAGCATTGCTATGGCGTTCCTCCAGGCAACGGGCGGCCGCCGCACGCAGCTCCTGTATCCGCCCATGAGGGATCGCGAAATCATCGACGCGAGCGCGTCAAGCGACTGCGCCTCCGCGGCCGCTGCGGCCGCCGCCTCGTTGACGCTCCTGGACGACGCGTACTCGACTATGCTGCGCGAGATGACGCACGCGAGCGCCGCCTCTCCGTTGTCGTCGCGCGTCCTCTTCCGGCGCGGGCGTGCCTTGGTGCACGGGACGCTCGCCACGTTCAGCATCTGTATGGCGAGCCACGGAGGCGTGACGGCGGACTTGGCCACCGCAGTCGCGTCGCGCGTGCGCAGCACCTCGTGGCACGTGTCCTCCGCCGTCGCCATAGAGTGCGCCATGCGCGCCCCCGCCGCCATCCCGTAGGCAGCGATGAGCTGGGCCATGCGGTGGCCCCTGTAGTAAGCGTCCTCCTCCAGGGACCCCACCACCCACGGTCGCACGAGATCCGGACTGTCGTGGATGTCCGGCCTCGCAATCAGAAAACGGCGCAGCGAGTCGTCGAACACCTCCGACGGACCGTCACACGCTGCGCCGCTCTCAAAATGCGACTGCTTCCGAAGGCCAGACTGAGTTATCCTCCAGCGTCGAGTCTCCTTATCCTGCACCAGCCGCAGCTTGGTTGGCTCGAATATCACAAACGTGCCATACAGACCCAGCCACGCGTCTCCATCGCCCACGAATGGAATGCAAGCGCTCGGATCGTATCCTCCATCCCCCACCGGATTGCAGTACCAGTTGATGACATACGGAGGCGGTTGCGAACCTGCAACAGATACCACACACAGAGGACAATTGGACACAGAGGACCACACACAGAGGACACCGGACACAAACGACAATGGAATGCAGGGGGGGTTTGAGGCCCCCCACCTGCTTTGCTCCGCTGCTGCCGCAGCCTGGTGTACTCGTCGGTGACGTTGGCGCGCGTGCAGAGGATGCACGGCCTCCGTATCTCGGGGAGCGTCCCGGAGCGCTCGAATCGCTCGAGCTCGTTCGGCGACATGGACTCGGCGAGCACGACGCCGCCGCTCTCGTCGTGTCCTGGGATGCATGGGTGCATGCCGACGCAGCGGCGGCCAAAGACGCAGGGCCTCGTGCGGCAGGACGCGACGCCATCGCTGGCCCAGGGCTCTCGCAGCAGTCGTTCCTCGTGGTCGGGGCTGTACACCTCAAAGTCCTCGGCTGCCACCGCGGTCTTTTCGCCGACGGAAGCGAAGGACGATTTGAGGAGGCGCGCCAGCTCCGTGAGCGGCGACGTGTCGGTGGGCTTGTCTGATACGAGACTCGCCTCCTGCCATGAGTGGTCTTTGTTCCTGCGCCTTTTCATGCTCCTTCATTTGCTCACGTTAAGCGGAGAAAAAATGTATTGAACCGCTTTTATATATATATATATGTCGCTTCAGCTGGAGCCCGGTTCCGACCGCTTCGTCGCCGCGGTGGCGCAGCACGGCAGCGTGTCGCGCGTGCGGACGCGCCTGGGGAAGAGCGATCTCTACGTCCCATGGGTGAACAACAAGAGCCTCGGCGCCCTGCGGAGGCTGACGCAGCTGCCGCTGGGGGACTCGAACTGGGAGGGGGACATCTCGGATGCCGACAAAAAAATAAGAGAGGCGATGGACGTCCCTGCCTCGGAGGTGATCGATGTCGCGCTCAGACGGCGGCCTGATTGCTACGCAGTCTTTGCGCAGGACAGGCCGGAGCTCTGCGGCTTCGTGTGCGGCAATACCCGGTGGACCTTCGATCGAAACGGGCCCGGCAAGTTCAGGGCCGTGGCGGAGCGCGACCGCGTGGCGTGGTGCGTGGAGACGGCCTTCGAAGGTCCGTCGGACAGGCCGCGGGCCGCGTTTCAGAAGCGGCTGATGAGGATGCACGCCGGTGGCGAGTCCGCCAGGCCGCGCTTCGCCAGCCCCTTCCCGGACGCCGGGGCCTGGTACGAGACGCCCGTCGGCGCTGCCATCGCCGTGCGCTCGGAGCGCACCGAGTTTGTCGTGATGTTCGGCACGCTCATGCCGTCCGACACGTTCCACATGCAGTGCGAGGAGCGCCTCCCCGTCATCAGGGACCTCAGCCCGGACGTCGTGCTCTCCTCAGCCATAGAGAAGTTTGTCAGCATGACCAGGCTGCCGCACGTGCCCACCCATGCCAGCAGCTGGATCCCCTCCGTCCTCGGCGTGCGCCTCGAGAAGGTGGACGTCGTCAGCTCGGTCGAGGAGATTTTCGCAGAGAGTGCCGGCACGCGCTGCGTCGACATCCAGGTGTGGTTTTTTTTAAAAAAAATATGTAGTACAAAAAAAACTAACAGCACCTCCCGACCAATTGCAGAATGCGGCAGCCGCCTTCCGGGACACCACGACCGCCGTCCAGGCCAGGCGATGGATCCTGGATTCGCACAACGCCAGGGCTCGCAGAGGCGAAGAGACTGGTGCGTTTGATATAATTTAGTTTCTTGCGTAATCCGTATCTAGTACTTGCTTTTACTTGATGAAGCTCAAACCACTGCAGGGTGTCCGCATAGGACGCGGCTTGCGCTTGAGTGCTCTGGCGTCTCGAGCACTCTCTGGTCGCTTTCCATGGCACTGGGCGCGACGTACACCGGCCCTACGGGCGGCGACGGCGTGCACGTTCTGACCTTCCCGCGGACAGACACGATAGTTGTGCGCGCGTGCCCCGGCGGGTGGACGGCGGTGCCGCGCGTGTCGCTGGGTGATGCGATGATGGTGGACGCTGCGGAAACCTCGGTCTCAGGCAGCGCGGTGGAGGCGGTGCTGCGGCGGATGTCCGAGGTTGGGCTATCTGATTTCTGGAACGCAGTGCTCGAGAGCCCATCGTCGGAGGCGCGCCACCGCGCCCTGCGGGACCCCTCGGACACCAAGCTGTGTGAGCTCGTGTGCGACTGCGCGCTCGGCGTCGGCGCCTGGCGGGACGGCAGGCGAGAGTTTCACAGGCACGTCGAGGCCACGGTCGGCATTGCGCTCGTCAAGCCGGCGCTCCATCCGGTGCGTTTTGTGGTTTTCGGAGATGGCTTAATCACCCCACCAACCTACCACCGTTAGCTTACCCATAACCCATATTGTCTCAGGCGCTCTGCGCCAACGGGCTGGTGATACGTGGGAGCCGGACGGCGATGCGTATGAGCTGGGATGGGCGATGCAGCACCACGTTCGAGTGGTTCGGCGCCGCTTCGGCTGAGGCTTCTGGGGCGCCGCGGAGCGGGTCGTGGGGACTCAGCCTCTCTGCGGGCCCGGACGTCGCCTTCCGCACGCTGGATGCGACGTCGCTCGAGACGCCCGCGGCCATGATCCGCGCGCTTGGGCCGGCGGGGGTGGAGCACCCGTTCCCCGTGCTCGTCATCGTGAGGTGGAAGAGCAGGAACGACGACCACCGGGTGGACGTAGAGATTACCGAGTCCGGGGCGCCCGTGCTGAGCGTGAGCATAGCGACGAAACTGTGATAGTATATACGTTCATAGATGTGCGTGGCATGTCGACACTGTCGTTCGCACCTCGGGTTTTCGGTTTGGGAGGTCATGAAAAAAAGAGTAACGACACTCCTGAGGTGGAAACGAATCGGGAAACCAAGAAGGAACTCGGTGATGAAACTGAAGATGAACTTGACGACGAACCCGAAGACGAAGGATCTAAAGATGAAATTGACGATGAAACCGAAGACGAAGAATCTGAAGAAGAACAAGTTGAAGATGAAAACACCGAATCGAAAGATCACGAACCGTATGTTTTTCACAGCCCCGGGGGATACAAGCCAATAGGAAATATACTACGACTTCGTAATGTGTATGGAAACAAAACTGTGACGTGGTTTACATGCAACGATGAAAAAAAAGGAGAGTGTAAGGTTATCCAATTTACTTATGACGATCATCCAGGGGTTGTAGAAGTCCTATGCACAATTTCAGAAATGATTGATTACCTGGAAAATGAATCACAGCTTTCAGAAAATCCACATGACGAACAGGCCGCCGCTGCGCGTCTTCTCAAACGCCTGCCCGCCGCACAAAACGAAAACATGGTCACATTTGGAAATTGGTTTTCTGATGCTGCTGGAGAAGTTATGTTGATCGTAGTAAAACACCCGGCCAAGGTCTTATCACTCATAGTTTTGTTGGAAGCAATTATGATCATGCTTGCAAGCATCCATGCTGCCAGACTGGATGTATATAAACATGCAATAGAACAATACCCTTTAATTTTAAAATGCTTAAACGAACAAACGAAATACGGAGACCATACAAATGTAACTAATGACAACCTTTCCACAACTGTTAAAAGTATGATAGAAACAAAAATTAAAGGTAAAACACATTACGGAAAATATTTGAACGATACTCTCAAAGCTGTAGAAGGACTACGACTATGTACATTTTTCTATGGTCAACAATCTAGCACTCAAGTATGTCATCTTATCACGACAGAAGAATTTGAAAAAAAACTGAACAGCCTTGTGCGACATGGCGTGAATAAATGGGCGAGCGTTTCATACGAAGGCGTGAAGTTTCAGCAAGCTGTCTTTGGCGCAAAAGCGAGGAAATTCGGAGCACTGATTAAAGTGGCTGCTGCGGTTACACCGTTTGGAGACCAGACGACTATGTATTATATTGACTGCCTTGAAGTCGTTGCAACGGTGAATACCGCCGGTGTTTTTTTGTCGACTTATTTTACTCTGAATTTCTTTGGAGCAAAAAAGGCGGTTAGATATATGTATAGTTCACTTTTGGATACCATTCGAGAAGAATCTAGAGAAATTCAGAATGCGGTAAAAGGCAAAGAAAGTCCGCGCATAAGGAATATAGACGAAAGGACCCGGCAGATGGTAATAACCCCGTATCGGGCTTTTTTATATGTCATGGGAAGTCAAGATAAAGTTACTATAGATGAGCTACAGAATCGATGTTGTATTGAACTTGAACGAATTCATAAGATCTCTCCGCAGTTCATTTCGGAATCTGAACTTGTTAAGTTTAAGCTCAAAATACGCGAATACACCAAACCGGCATCTATTAAAACGTACATGACTAAATTGAAGGATTTTCTAGACAAAAAACCATAGGGTATTTACGCCAACATGCGGCGTGCGAGCGCGTATGTCATGTCTGGATTTACGAAGCACACGCGCGCTTCGTTTTGGTCCAAAGTACGTCAAGTACACTAGAACCCAGCCAATAGAGGTGAACCAAACGCTTTATACTAAAAACGACGTGGACATAAGTTCTGCAGACATCAATGACACGGTAGTGTATATAACAGATCCCAATGGAGGAGGTTGGTCTAAAGTTCACCGAGTTTCACACATAGATCACAAGAATAACCAAATTGAATACGATGGATCCGAATGGGAAAAATACAACGAAAATGAACCGGAGATTTATTACATAGTACACAGACAAGCTGGTGGTCCATCTTCGGCAGGGGCAGGGGCTGCGAATCCTGCTGCGGATGCGGCTGCTGCAGCAGCAGCGGCTTCTGCAGCGGCTGCAGCGACTGCAGCGACTGCAACTTCGGCTCCCGTAACAGGACAATTGTCAGCGATTTTTAACCGTTTTGTGCGGAAACGGCAGCCTGCTGCTGCTGCTGGAGTGACGTCAAGTCAGGAAGCTTATTTGAGAAATATTGAGCAGAAAGCCAACGACACGGATGCTGCTGTTCTAACATCATTAGAGGCTATTTTACAACGAGCAGCAGACGATGAAGCCAAAAATATTGAAATAGCAGAAAGGATTTTAGGCAGAACCAAGGATTTTACGTGAATTTCTAAGTTTTCTGATGTATTCTATACCCTCCACTGGAGTCTGCGGTAACTTTTCTGACTTCACAAGTTGTTGTTGTTGTTGTCGCATTTGAACTATTTTTAATCGTTCCAGATACTTTGGGTCTGTAAGTTGAGTGATTATTCTGTCTTCGAACTCTTTTGAATATAAACGAACCTCGAACAGTCGTCGTGCGAAAACTAAAATCGCAGATGGTACCGAATAACCTAACCATTCATAAATTAAAAACAGCCATAACGGCTTGAGAAGAAATACTGTTCCCAGAGCTAGTGCGTCTACGCTTAAAAACTTTACAATCGCGGCGGCAATGGTGGAATAATCATGCGCCAAATTAATGTTTGGATTCATTCGTATCTCATAACACTCCAGTGCAAAAGCAACTGCTGAAGCAGTTAGCATAAATGGATAAGCCCGGGGATCTCCCTTTTCTTTGTCTGGTTTCGACCATGTAAACCAGGAGGTGACGTTTTTTAATCTTGAAAAAGGCCTGCCTAATTCCAAAGTTCCTTTTTCCGCTTGCTTGTCTAACTGTCTGCGTGTTATGACAAGAAGTTCATGCGTTCTTGAATCCGTGTCAATGCATATCTCTTTACTGAGCTTACCTTTAACGTCGTCTCTTATGTCACTGGCGAGCTTTTTAGGAATTCGAATCGGGTCAATTTCATTGAATGTAAATTTTACATTTCGTGAGCTAATTGCTACAGTTGATATGAAACCTTTATTCTCTGCGAGCTCAGGATATTGATCGCCAATCATAATAACACGTTTTTCTTCTGACTTGGGTTCGTTTTGCAATCCTGCTATGTCTAAAACAACAAGGTCTTTTAGCTCCTTTAAATCCGGTTCCAATTTTCCCATTACGAAGATTGCTTTTTTGTGTCGAGATGCGATAAAATATGCAGTCTCTGTAGAATTCATAACCACAGCAAAGCCTTCATCGATCCATTCATCACACTTTTTCGCAAATTGTTCATGCATGACATCAATGTATTTCTTCCTCATAAAGCTGGCCGCATCGAAAGGTTTTTCGCATGCATCATACATTGGTATGACATTATTATCTGCGACATTACCTGTGATACCTGTGACATTATTATTATCTGCGTTGTGTGTGACATCAGTATTATTATATGCGCTCTGTGCACCCAGAGCGCTTGAATTAGCCAAACCTGCCGTTGCCAACAAAGCCAACAAGGCCAACTTTGCTGTATGACCAACTCCGAACTTTTGGGAACACTCCGCATCATGTGTGTATTTGAATTCTTCAAACGAACTATCCACGCCTTGTACGATGTGATGTTCTACGAATGATCTTAATAATTCGAAATTTCTCGGAGTTGCCGCAAGTATGGCAGCATTCGTTAAGAGTTCGATAATTTCGTCTTCCGACGGGTCTGGTCTCTTTTCGTGGCCGTCAACTCCGAACGTGAGGAGCGACATGTTTCATGTAATGACATAACGTAAATACTATAAACTGCTAACCCACGTACCGTGCAGACCCAGCGCGTTCACCCCTCGGGCATCGTACACGCACCGGGTGCGCATCGTCTGCGCATCGACAACACACAGCTTCTTCCCAGATCGGTGGAACGCAACCCCAACAAGCCAGCATCCTTCCTCTGTAGGGACGATCACAGGCTCGGTGTGCGGACCGTTGCAGCAGGAGACGGTCAAGGTCCGGCCAGTCTCCACATCATGCTTTATCCATCCCCATGGGGATGCGCACGCGTAGACGAATCGGTTGGTATGCCCTATTACGTCCATGTTGGTCGCAGGGAACTCGACGGGCCCTTCATGCAGCACGCGCGTCGAAACATCGCCCGTCTTTGTCTCGAATCGGACGAGCCGCACATTTCGTCCGGCACGCAGAGATGCCAGGGATCCGGAGGCCACCGCATCGATGACGATTTCCTTCCCTGACTGATACGCATTTGCAATGTGCGTGACGAATACGTCGCTGCCAAGATTCAGCACCTGGGGCGAAGTGCATGAAAACCGGTCGATGACCACAAGCCGCGTCCCCTTTGTGTCCTGGGAGACGCAGTCCGCCATGGCGCCTCCGCACGCGTATTTCAACGTGTCGAGCGACAATGAGGGAGCGAATATCGCGTACAGGTCCTCCGTAACGGCGAAGCCCCCATGCACCGCAGTGAAGCCTTCCACATCAAAGGCCCGCGACCGTAGCGTGCGGCTGCCTCGAACCTCCGATACACGGTAGGCCACACGGTCCCGCCGTATGCTCGATGTGAGCGCAAAGAGACACCCGTTCCTCTGCACGGGGTGCGCGCAGAAAGTCTCGCCCCCCATCCCCATAATACCGTCCAAAACGCCCAAACCCGTCGAAAAGGGAAGACCTGTTGAGTGCCATAGTTCTCATACGTCTATAATGTAATAGATACACTCATGTGAAACTTGAAAAAAAAACTCACCAGGTCTGGTATTCGCAATGAGCACGTCCTGCTGAAGCGTTTCGAGCGTTTCCTTGTCAATCTCAGTGGGCAGCCCGCCTTCCCAAAGGGCAAACAGTCTGTCGTCATGAAGAAGCAGCGACGTGTTTGCTGGGTTGTGCAAGCGGATTCCTATTCCTCCGGGCGCAAACGTCGG
>Ga0136642_1000291_pt1 | contig 28537 bp, 30 predicted proteins | sample LowCatLa1302831Y_FD_115313 | JGI IMG/M metagenome (GOLD analysis project Ga0136642, IMG submission 115313) | Freshwater microbial communities from Lower Cathedral Lake, Yosemite National Park, California, USA - 13028-31Y | ecosystem: Environmental > Aquatic > Freshwater > Lake ... | reverse complement strand
TAAGACTCTTCTAAAGTAATATTCATTTGCATTTGAACATTACTATTTCTCGGTTGTTGTTGTCTAAATCCGTGTCCGAAGAAAGGATTAGCACCGCCAAACATTTGTGCGAATACATCTTCCATGCCTGGAGGAACTCCGCCACCAAAATTCATTCCTCCAAACTGAGGTTGTGGATTATCGTATTGGGATCTTTTTTCTTGATCGCCTAGTACATCGTATGCTGTTTGGATGTTTTGAAACGTAGCAGTGTCACCACCTTTATCTGGGTGGTGTTGACTTGCTAACTTTCGGTAGGCTTTTTTGATTTCGTCTTGTGTTGCATTTCTACCAACACCTAACGTTCGATAATGATCATCCATATGAACATTATACATGAAAGTAAAGCGACAGTCAAGTCGCTTTATCTATCATTTCTTTGTAGGAATCTCAGTACCTTCTAACTTTTTGTGTACTTTAATTTTCTTACATTCTTGGACTGGCTTGCCGTCCTTACCATTTACAGGCTTGCCTGCTTTGTCTACCTTATCGTGGCAAACTTCTTTGACTTCTGCTTCGGCAAATGCTGTGCCTAAGAATGCTAGTAATGATAATGTTAAAAGTGCTTTTTTCATAATGTGTCCTTAAATCGGTGGTCTTTCTGGTTGTGCAGGTGCCGGCTTGCCTCCGAACCCAATTTGTACTTCTACAGATGTCGGAACTGATGAAGCAGTAAACGCTGGTGTACTTACTGGAGTTGTTCCCCAACTTGGTGCTGGGCTAACTGGGCTAGCCGCTGGCTCTCCAAAGCCTGAATTTCCACCAAAGCCTGATGTTGGTGCTGGTGAATTAAATCCACCGGATGAGCCGAGGCCTCCTGTTGCAGGTGGGCTAAATGTTGAAGGCCCGCTCGCAAATCCTGTCGCTGGTGTTTGTGCTCCGCCATTGTTTGCTCCATTTAGTTTTTCTTGTGTACGACCAAATGCCGCAATACCTAATACAGCACCCATCGCAATGTGGAATAAACCAGCACCTTGCAGTGTTAGTGGATTCCATTGAGTAATTGCTGTGTGTGTAACGGCCTGCAATAGGCTCCATAGCACTGGAAATACTACCATGTCCATAGTACAGATTAGCATGTACATCCAGCCCATCATTGGACGCCATTTACTATTCATCCAATCTTCTTTCTTCTTGTCGCTTTCGCTTTTGATATCTTCTGACATTTTATTTCCTTAGAATAATAAGAATACGCCTTGTGCTGATAGCAACATGCCTAACCCGGCAACAAAAAAACTGCCCCAGAACATGCCCATACTAACTGCTAAAATACTTGCTGACAACACAACAATACTCAATTGGTATAGTGTACTGGCATAACCAATCCATGGACTGCGTTTCTTGGCTTCATCACGCTCTGCTTCTAACTGGCGTGCCTTTTCCATGAGTTCTTTTTTACCTTCGCCAGTTTTAGGATCGCTTTCATAACGATCAATCTTGGCCTGTAACTTTTCAGCCTTTGCTGTATCTTTACGATATACTGCATCGTCTAACGATTGTTCTGCTAGAGTTTGTTTAATACTCTTGGCCTGATAAAACGCCCATACATTGTTTGAAGCAATAGTATTGTTTAATACCTTACTGCTGAGTGTACCGCCATACCATGAGTTAACGGCTAACAACAATGCAAATACAGAAATAACCATACCTGCTTTGTCTTTTAACTTTGCTTCACGTTCTGAACGTGAACCTACAGGTGGCTTTGGTGCGTCCGGATCTTTTGGTTGTTTTGTAATTAAATTTAATACTGAGTCTATTAAAGCCATTTCAAATTCCTTTGTATATCAATATTTATTTTAAGCACCCAAAACGTGAAGCACATGATTAAAATGTTTAACGCGGTCATCTAAACCTAGTGTTCCACCGTTGATTTTTTTAGTTAATGTAAGCATATCGCCTTGATCTGCCCAACGGTTTAAGTTGTTATTTTCCCAGAACCAGCAGGCGCTCTGTACAGCACCTTCAAACGTTGCTAGATAATGCGGAATATCTTGAATAGGTGTTTCAATACTGTCTGCAAATGCTTGATAATTGCTACGACCTGTCAACTGAATTAACCCACGTCCACAATGTGCCCAACCATCGCCTGTCTCTTCCGGACCATTGCCCATGCGATTAGCGTATGCTCTGTTGGCAATCATTTCGGGATGATGTGCATATTGACGAGCAATATCCATGTTAGGAAAATACTTCGGCCATACACGCATTAAACTTTCTGCTTTATAGTTTAAATTTTCTTGTAAAAACATAAATTCGCCCGATTCGTGTGCGCATTGAGCTAGGAAAGCCGCAACACGTGGTGGTGTATTGATATCATAGTCGGGTAATGCCTGTTCTAATGCATGATACCAGTAATCCTTATAGGGATTCCTAGGGATAATTTGTGCTAATTGTTCTTTTGTTAAGATAAAATCTGACATTGTTGTTCCTTTATACCATACCGGCAATATTAATTAAGCCGTTTATGGCTGTATTTAATCGTTCCATGGCTTCTAATTCGGCCATGCTTGCTTGTATGTTGATTTGACGTTGTACATCTTTGATTAGTTCAGCATACTCTTCTTTACTGATCTGTCCTGTTTTACACATTTCAGTATATTGATTGACTGTAAAGGCTGCGGCCATCACGTCCGGATTTTGACTGCTAATGCTGGCTAATAGGCTTTGATTATATTCAATACTCATCTTGGTTTTGCTCCTATAATTTTCTGCATAGTTTCAGCAGATTGTGCTACTGATCCGAATTTAATTTTGCAAAATGCAGGACTAACAGGACCTTTTTGATATTGTGTTACTAACCCTACTGCTATCTTGTCTAATTCACCCGCGGCTAAAATTACTTTGGTATTGTACGGAAGAAATTCGGTGTGATTCTTAAACAAGGCTGTTTGATGTGATAATGTAGATGCGTTAAGTCGAGCTTCTTCGGGCTTATCGCAACTTTCTTTAGATAACTCTGCGGTAGTGCGTATTGCAGATATCTGTGCATATTCGTTAGAGTCGTACTTCATTAAGAACGCTTCTTGAATTGTTGAGCATCCTGTCAAGGACACAAGGGCTAATGTTAATAATAATTTTTTCATGTTATTTTATCTTATCAAAGATTCCTTTCTGTGTATCGTACCACTCTATCCAATCATCTACACGACTTTTACAATCGTAATATTGGCTATAATTATCTGCCACTACCCCTACAATATCACTTAATTTTGTAGTAGACTCATCTACTTTTTTCAAATCAGGACAGGCTTGTTTTAAACTTACAGGCACCGCAGGAAACGCTGGTACTATTGGAACAGGTGTTGAGCAACCTGTGGCTACTATCAAGAATAATAAAATAAGCAGTATAGCCAATATAGACGGCAATCTCATTGTTTAACTTCCTCTATAGTGACTGTACCTTTTGTCATAGGATTAGTTGCGGCCGCATTGATTAATTTAGCAACTTCTGGATCTAGTTCACATTTGGCATCAATTAACTTTTCTTTTTCTACAATACGTTCTTTAATTTGAGCGTAATATTCTACTCGAACTTTTTCTTTTTGTTTAATCTTAGTTTCGAGTTTTGTATTGGCCGCTTCACTTTCTTTTTTAGCAACTTCTACTTTTGCCTCTACTTCTTTTACTTTATCTCTCCAGGACATTTCTACAGCGTAACCGCCGTATAGAAATAATCCTAAGCATAATGAAGCAATACCTAATAGTTCAGCCAGTAAAGGATATTGACCTAAGAATGGAATGTATTTGAATGGGAAGCGTTTAAAGAATTTACTACCAACGTAGGCAACAAGTCCTGCAGTTATGAATGTGTAATATATCCAGAGTAATAAACTTTCCGGAATTAAACTAAGCATCCACTGAAACTGCCACATTACCATCGTTCCTTAGAGAAGATCATGGCTTTGTTACCGTTTCTAATTAAAAACTTATCGGCAATTTTATGAATTTCATAGTTGCCTAAATATTTTTCAAGAAATGTAACCTGACTTTGGCTTGCTTCATCTAATTGAATGCCCCCTTGGATGCTGTCCTTGACTTCTGTGTAGTTTCCAAATGCTAGTAACTGTAGGCTAACAGATCCAGAATACATTTTGTTAATAGTAACAGTATCATCTTCGTCTAACTGAATACTGTCAAATGCACTTTGATTAAAAAAACGTTCTAAAGCAGTAGTTTTAGATTCCATCATTTTTGCCTTATAAGCAGTTTGATCTAATGGTACATTTTCTACAATTGTTTGTTCACTAAATTCATGACTCTTCATTTCTTTATGGTAACGGAAACGCCAATCATAATTGTCAGTTAGTTGGCTGATACCATTGAGTAGATCTTTAAGATGAATAGGAGCATGACGATCACGTTCCATCTCAACAAACACTTGGTAGTGTCCATCACGTTCTTCACCGGAACTCATATCGGCATCTAGAACAAATCTATAACCTTTCTCAATAAATTCCATTAGGTCAAGTGCAGGTGCTTTGTCATTGACTTTAAATCCAATAACAAGAACATCGCGATCTTCGCCCATCTTACTGGTATATTGATCAACCGTAAAGGTGCTTTCAACAAACCCTTTTAAATCTTTGGCTCTAAGCCCTTCAAGCAGTCGGCGGCGGTACATCTGTTGCTCCTGTATCTGGTGCTGGTGCTGGCTCCATTGCCCCACCTGCTGTTTCTTGTGCGGCATTGGCCTGATCCATCTGTTGTTGGATTTGCTCAGTGTGCATATGGTCTGCAATTTCTCTATTTTCTTTATCAGCAAAACCTTGGAAAATATCCTGCATTAGTTTTTTAGGTATTGTAATAGAAACAACCCAAATAGGATGCGCATCTATTTTACCCTTTTTAGTGCCAGGTCGGAAGTCCCCAGGACTACGAACTCTTCGAGGAACAAGCATGTTCTCTTTTTGGAATGTTACTTTACAACCGTAATCTAATAACCTTTTGGCACCGTCTGGATCGGGCATATCTTCTCTCGGCCATAGGAATTTACAAGTGACAGCATAGCGATCTACCTCCGGCCCAGCAAGTAGTTCACCGTCTTCCCAATTCTTAAAAACATACAGATCAAGTTCATCTAACACTCGTTCAAAGTCTTTCAATATATTGAAAGCACTATCACTAGTGGACAGAGTCTGAATATTTTTTATTACATCAACAATATCGTGCATAAGGAATCTCTTAAGTCTAGTATTTATGTTGAACCAAAAAAGCCTATTTGATATACTTTTTGCAAAATGATAGTAAATATCTGTGCAGGTCGCTCGCAAAGGAGGCATAATTTGTCTAGAGCAAAACGAAAAGAACGAGTATACACTAATACCCGTTCCGAACCACAGGATCAAAATTTGATCCAAATTAAGCATTATCTGCGTAAAAAACAACAAGTTGTTGTTGTTCCACGTAATCTTAGTCAAGAGCACTACGTAGAATTCCTCAAAAATCCTAGAAAACACATTGTATTTGCTATTGGTCCAGCAGGAACAGGTAAAACAATGCTGGCTGTTCAAATGGCTATTAAACTATATAAAGAGGGAGAAATCTCTAAGATTATAGTTACAAGGCCAGCAGTCAGTGTGGATGAAGATCACGGATTCTTACCTGGTACCCTTAATCAAAAGATGGAACCATGGACAAGACCAATTTTTGATGTTTTCGAAGAATATTACCATCCAAAGGAAATTGCGGAAATGCTAGAGGATGGCATAATTGAAATTAGTCCATTGGCCTATATGCGTGGACGAACTTTTAAGAATGCTTTTGTAATTGCAGACGAGATGCAGAACGCTACACCGTCACAGATGAAAATGTTATTAACGCGACTGGGAGAAAATAGTCGCATGGTAGTCACAGGAGATTTGAATCAAGCGGACCGTCCTAAAGAGAACGGCTTGCTACAATTTTGCGAATTATATGGCCAAGGAGGTGAGTATCGTATGATCGCGATGGCAAGGTTTGAGACAAGAGACGTAGAACGTCACCCTGTAGTTAAAGAAATTTTAAAAATCTATAAGGAAGATTCTATCGAATAAATTTACCTACTTAACGTTAGTCAAGGGAAAACCGCATAGTAACTCGACCTGCAATCGACTATGCGGTTTTTGTTTAGATCCAATGCTTTGCTAGAACCATTAGACTTAACCAAGCCCACATAGTGTTAAACCCTACAAGTGTTGGTAATGCCTTTACTCGACTGGCCCAAATAAGTGTTACGCTGGTTGCTAGTGTTAGATAATACAATTCCCAGATTTGAATACCAAAGATCAATCCTGGAATAATAATAATTGCTTTTGCTAACCAACTAACAAATTCGACAGTATTATATCCTGTCCAGTATTCTTTTGTAAACCACATACCGTAGCAGTTGCACATATTTGCCCAACCACTATGTGTATAGCAAATAGCCATTAATAATAACCATACTCCGACTGCTAGTAAAATTTGTTCTGTTGTCATTTGTTTATTCTTGCTAATTTAATTAATACTGCACTTAAATTAACTTCTGGATCTGCACAGATAGTGTGATCGCATAAGCCTTGTTTTAAAATAACTACCGCTTGATCCATTGTATCTTCGTCTGTACCAAACAATTCAATGTTGTCATAACACCAACGCAAGATATCTCCCATCTCGTCTGCTGTTGCTTTGGCACATATTAATTTACGTGCTTCGCGATATTTTTTTGCTTTGAACAATTCGACCATTTCAAGTTTATAATCACTAACACCGCTGTCTTCTGCTTTGGGATTAATTAACTTGCCGCCTACTGAATTTTGCTGTACCAAATTGATACATTTACGCAAGTCTGGAAATACACTACGTACATACAAATCTAGTGTATCTAAATCAAACTCAACATTTTCTTCTACAAGAATAGTTGCAACACGGGCAGTAAATTCAGTTTGGTCGATAGATGTAAAGTGCATCTGTTGGCAACGACTATGCAATGCTGGAACAATACGATTAGGAGTGTTGCAGGTTAGAATGAATCGACTGGTGCTGGAATATTCTTCCATGACACCTTTAAGGGCATCTTGTGCCTCTGGACTTAATCGATCAGCCTCGTCGAGTAGCACAACCTTAAATGGACCAAATGGAATCATTTGAACAAAATTTGTAATTTGTTCTCGGACAACAAATTGAATACCTGTGCTACGACTGGCGTTAATTTCTAGGATGTCAAAGTCTTGAATACCTATTTCATTAAGCAAGACTTTGGCTAAGGTAGTTTTACCAATGCCCGGACTACCACTTAATAACAAGTGAGGGATCGAGCGGTCAGCAATACAGCCTTTAATCTGTCTACGCTGTGCTTCATCTCTAAACACATAATCGTCTATGGTCTTAGGACGATATTTTTCAACCCATAGTTCTTTCATCGTAATGCTTCCATTGTGATAATTTTGTCAATTTCCCTACCAAAGTCTTGGTCGGGTGTAATAATGTACAGACTTTCAAAGTTTTGATCTTTACGCTCATCGTATCTACGAGTTTGAACTACACGACCGCCTGCGGCCTGATGGATTTCAAAACGTACTGAACTTGCACGACTTAGGTGAATGGTGTGTTCATCGTCTGATCGAACTACTTCGTTATAATCGTCGTCATTGTTTAACCAATTACGGATACGTTGTTTTAAACTTAATTTCATAGGTCTTGCTTGTGTTACTGTTGATAGTTTTGCCCCTACCATTATACCATGTTTGCTCATTGTGTTAATCCTTTTTGTACCTCTGCTTGTACTACACGTTTACGTAAACTGCTTGAACTAAAGGAATGATCTCTACTGTTAAAAACAATTTCAATCCCACGATCATAGCAAATATCTCTACCGGTAAATTCTTGATTTTGATATTCTACACCTAAAATTCTAACATCAATCGGTAGCGTTAGCAAGATATCTTCGAGATCTTTTTCTGTCTGATACACAACAATTTCGTCCACATACCGTGTAGCACTAAGTGTGATCTGTCGTTCTACAATACTTTGAATTGGTTTATTTTTAGTGTCTGGACGATCAATAGTAGGATCTGTTTGTAGCCCAGCAATTAAGTAATCGCAGTGATTTTTAACCTCTGCCAACATGGCAATGTGTCCGGCATGTAGCAAATCAAATGTAGAAAATACAATACCGATCTTTTTGCCTTCTGATTTGAGTTCTTTAATTTTATTAAAAATCATTTAATTTTTCTCCAGCACGATATGTTATCTCGTATTCTGTACATAGATGCTTTAAGATTTTTTGTTTAACAGCCTGTGCTAATCCGAGATCGTATGTAGTTCCGCAACAATGGTTAGTGTTTGCATCATCTACCTCTTGAAGTACATCTTTGATTAGAAGGTTAGCAAATTTTTCTAAAATTTCTCCGCCTACTTCTGGGTATGTGCTTCCGCCTGCTTCTAATGCTAGTTTTTTAATTCGTGTTTTCACTTTTTAATATCCTTATGACTTTTTGTTTCTCTTGCTCTCTCAGCCATTCTGCTTCACCGGAGAAAGTAGGACAACGCCGGATAGCGTCTTCTAAAATAAATTTTAAACTGTACAGATCTTGTTTGATTCCAAAAGCGATAAATCCGTCAACTTCTGGGGAGCAACATTCTCGAGAAGCCTTATTTACTTCTAATATTGCTGATGTGATGTTGTAATTATATTTGTAGCCCATATACTATTATAAAGTATAAGGGCTAAGGATGTCAATTGATAATATCCATATCCGAAGGTATTTCGTCCGAGATCATCATGATAGCATCGTTGTCTACCATACGAACTTCTAACTTAGTACCATCAGTTTCTTCAACTTCGATAGTACGTGTCCAACGGCCGTGCTCTACAAGAATCCACTCTCCTATTTGGACATCTCTTTGTTCTGGACCAACGGCATAGACTTTACCCCAACGTGGTTTAATACCTGTAGTCTTACCGTCTTGTGAAGGAATATAAATCCCGCCAGTTGTTTTGGCCATACCAAATTCCATGTTGCTAATTAATACCTTATCCCCTAAGGGTAAAATTTTTCCTCTAACCGTCATACTTCACCTTTTTTCTTTTCAGGCTTAGTTTCAACCACTGGTGCTACTACCGGAATAGTCTCAACAATTTTTTCTTCTGGAGCAGGTGCTGGTGTTTTAGCAACAGGCCGAGCCATTGGATTATTTTCGTAATAAGCGGCAACTTGGTCTTCACGTTTTTTAACAATTTGGCCTCCGGGGCCCAATTCGTCACCACGTGCGTTCATACGAACATTTCCCACAGATGGCATTAATTGATTTTTTTCTAGTAGAGAATCCATATCAATTTCTCTACCCAACATTGTTTTGATACCTTTACCCATTTTAATTTCCTTATTTTAAAAACTCGTTTATATCGAGTCCATATTTTACACTATCAATTTTATGAACACCTATTAGGTATAGTGCATAACTTGCTACACTACTTCCACGTCCTACACCCCAAACAATTTTGTGTTCACGCATTGTGTCTACCAAGTATTTAATGTATTTTAATAGGCCAATCATATTATGCTGGCGGAATAGTTCTAGTTCTTTAACTAGTCTGTCATAGTTTTCTTCAGGACATTGATTTACCAGATATTCTTCAATGTCAAAATTTTTGTATTCTTCCGACATAAACCAATGAGATTGTTGAGCTTTATCGAATTCTTCAACGGTTTGATTTGGATCTACATACTGTTTTACAGGCGGAACTTGATCATAATTGGCTTTTAATGAACGAGTTAATTGTTGTACTAACTCTATATTATCTGTAAAGAAGTCGTCAAGGTTAGTCAATTTGCCAGAATATAATCCAGCAAAAATTTCAGTTTCGTCTAAAATAACCTGTCCGTATTTGTCAGTTCGCATGAACTATTATAACACGTTAGACTTTTTTAATCAAGCCTTCTATGCTCTTATTGGATGTTGAAAATGCTCGTTTTAGAGCTTCTTGTTGTCTGCGACCTTGTTCTGCTTTGTATGCTTCGTAGACAACCGCAAGTTGATTGGTTACGCCTATACTGCTGAATCGAGCAGACTGTCTAAACTTTGTAGACAAATCATTAATTTTGGCTTCTATTTCAGAATCCTTTAGTTGAGTAAGATCTTCTAATAATGGATTAAACATTTTACCAATCGCTAATTGCAGAAATTTTAGACCAAATTTTATTAACACCGTCGTAGTCTCTATGAGCAAGATATATAGTTGTTGATGTTATTGCTATGGCACCTTTAAAATCACCTACTTGTCCTGTAGAAGTTGTTGGTGGCGTATGAGCTCTAGAAATACTTCCGGCTAGTTTTCCACTATACATTCTGATCCGCGAACCGGGACTAACTCCGTTTGCTGATAATTCAGTAGGGTTAAACACTGAGTTTGTATATACAGTTGTAGAATTAACATCAATAACCGTATAACTTACTGTATCGGCATTATAAAATTTAAAAGTAGACCCTAATTGAACACGCTCGGGTTTATCGACTGTAAAATAATTGTTGAACGGCCATGTGTTTCCGCCATGTGTACCTGTTAGTGTAACTACTGATCCTGTATTATCATTACCAAACGAAAGATAGGCTGTTCCAGTAATACTCATTGCAGGAGTAGAACGTTCTGGATGCACTTCGTTTTGATTTAGACGAATAGTTGCAGAGCTCAAACCAATTGCTGTGCCTTGTAATCCACCGTTGGTGCCCTGTACAATTACAGTTTTTTGAGTAATAGGAGATAGACTCAACGACAGATTGTTAATTTCATTTGCGGCAATATTAAGTGACTGTCTGATGTTGGCAAAATTATCTCTAAAACCCTGTGAATCATTATCCTGTCCGGGAACAGGAAATAGTGTATCGATATTGTTGCTGTAATTTGTAATGGTACTGATCATGATGGCTCTCGTTATCTTTTATTTATTAGTTGAATTTTAGGACTGTAGAGGAATTAAACGGGTTATATAGTACCTTAGCAGGTGCTCCTTGCAGTAGTCCTAAGTTTGTATAATCTGTTGCTACCGAATAGTAATTCTCGTTAACAGGCCATGCTGTTGCTGTAGCCTGTATAAAGTTTAAAGCATTTGTAGCAGTAAACCAAGGACGAATTTGGCATGCCAATGCAACTACTCCCGCTACTTGAGGACATGCTTGACTTGTGCCGGATATTTTGTTTAAAAAATATGCAGTATTTCTAGGATCTCGAACAGCAGGACCAACATACGCACCATTCCTATAAGCACCCATAATATAATCTCCCGGCGACCATATACTGATTCTTGGACCAGTTTCGCTAAAATTACGTTTATGTTCTTCAGTCGATCCTATAGAATTAGTATAAGCGGCTAAACAACCCACTGCAATAACTCCTGGAGTTGCTCCGGGCGTTCCGCCTCTGTGGTAGTAATAATTCAAGCCGGTATATTCTGTCCAATAATTGTTATAATCGAGTCCGCCGGGTACATCAATTTTATGGCTGTAGTTTCCAGCCGCCCCAATTACTAAAACTCCAGCATTTATAGCACTGATAATGTCTGCATCTTCCGGATCATATAGTTGAGCACAATAACCAGCACCTCCTTCGGGTACACCGATAGTTCCGTAGGAGCCAGTTGTTGTTGTCACTGCATGAGTTACACCTCTATAAGTAATACTGGTCAACCGAGTATATTGCGTAAGGTAAGAATAACTGCACGACACCACTGTTGGCCTACGATAGCCAGTTATTGGATCTATTGCTTTTGCTAAATGAAATGCTCTAATGCTTTGCCATGCTTGTAAATTATCTACAGCACCTAATGTACGCCCATCAAAGATACTGGTAACACTTCCATTATCGCTACCTACACATCTTAAACTATAAATTGCAGATTTTGATGCCCATCCATTTGTATTGCCTGCGGCAATACTTGCACAGTTACTTCCGTGACCATCCCAATCACCTAAAAAGCCACCAGTAGGCACATTGCGAATAAATCCATATTGAGTCCAGTCATGATCTACTACACGACTACCGCCAGTTCCGTCTGTGTTTACCGCAAATTCTGGATGACCTGGTTCTACTCCTGTATCTATCATAATAATGTCTACTCCAGAACCGTCTAGATTGTAGGTATAATCTGTAGATGTAGTACCATAACCAATACTGAATACAGAACTACTATTGGTATTAATGCATCTTATCAATCCCCAGTTATGACTTGATGTGGTTGCAGAAGTTGTTTTATCATACAATCCGTATTTTATAGAGGTAATTGTTTTGATTAATCCTTGGTCTTCTGCACTAAGGCATACTGCACGAACCCGTGGATCTTGTTCTAAAACCTGGGCTTCTGCGTCAGTGAGATAGAACACGCCATTATATTCACTGCCTGGCATAGGATCTATTACTTCTACAGGTCTGTTGGGAATGGTATCACTACCCGTAAGGGCTGTTAACTCTGTATGTAGATCATCTTTGTGAATAGTGTCTTCAGCAACAACAAAATACTTACGCATTAATAGATCCTTATTCTATTCATTGTCCACCAATATGTTCCGTCATAGTATACAGGTTGTCCAACACCTAATGCGTCTAAAGCAAACACCATAGCACCTCGTTGTGTAATACCTGCTATAGTTGCCAATGTACTTGTAGTTGCTGTTGTTAGTACAAATGGTGCATTAGTTGTAATTTGTCCAGCGGCCTTAAGTGCTAGATCATTCCCTGACTGAATTGTTCCTAAACCTAGTGTGCCTACGGTTAATGTACTTACTACCAATGTTTGTACTGTATAAGTATTTCCTACAATAGTAACAGATCCAGTGTTGCCAGTAGCGCCAGTATTGCCAGTAGCACCTGATGCACCAACCAATCCAAATCCAGTAGCACCTGTGCTTCCTATAGGACCAGTTGATCCACTTGCACCAGTAAGTCCGGTACCAGTAGCACCTGTTGAGCCCTGTGGTCCTGTAGATCCACTTGCCCCTTGGAATCCGCCAGGTCCTTGTGAACCTGTAGCACCTGCACCTGTAGCACCTGCCGGACCAGTAGCACCTGTTGATCCGTATGCGCCTGTTGCACCTGTTGCGCCTATATTACCAATATGTCCTGTTGCACCTGTTACGCCTATATTACCAATTTGTCCAGTTGCACCTGTCGATCCTTGACCTGCAAATGTTCCAGGTATACCTTGAGGTCCTGTTGATCCCTGAGGACCAGTAGCACCTGTTGAACCATCCATTCCTACATATCCATTAGATCCTTGAGGACCAGTAGCACCCTGAACACCAGTAGCACCTGCAGGGCCTCCCGTACCAGTAGCACCTGTTGAACCAGAACCGGCAGGACCTGTTGCCCCTGGAGTACCTGTTGCCCCTGGAGTACCTGTAGCACCAGTAGATCCCATAGCGGCAAATACACCCGGCAATCCAGTAGCGCCTGCAGGTCCTGTTGCACCAGTTGATCCTGGAATATTACTAATACCAGCAGGTCCTTGTGGCCCAGTTGAACCAGTTGATCCCTGAGCACCCGTTGTTCCTTTAACTCCTGATAGACCTTGAGCACCTGTAGCACCAGCAGGTCCTGTGGCACCTGTAGCACCACTGCTTCCATTTATACCTGCCGCACCCGTAGCACCTGTAGCGCCTGACCCTGTTGCACCTGTTGCACCACGACCGCCAGTAAGCCCTGTCGGACCAGTTGCACCTGTAGTTCCTTGTTCTCCGGTCGCTCCGCCTGGATTGCCTGCCGGTCCTGTAGCACCTGTACTGCCTATAGGGCCTTCGTTACCTTGCGCACCATTGATACCTGAAGGTCCGGTAGCACCTTGAACACCTGTAGCACCTGTGCTTCCTAACGGTCCAGTAGCACCGGTTGATCCAATTCCGGTAGCACCAGTTGTTCCCCTTGGTCCGGTAGCACCCGTAGCACCTGTAGCACCTGTAGCACCAATACCAGTAGCACCGGTTGATCCTAATTGTCCTGTAGCACCTGTACTACCAAATTGTCCTGTAGCACCTGTTGTTCCAATTAACCCTTGTTGCCCCGTGGCTCCAGTTGATCCCCAATACCCGGTTGCGCCAGTTGCACCCTGATACCCTGTTGATCCCTGCGATCCGGCTGCACCTGTAGCACCCGTTGATCCCCAAATACCAGTTGCACCTGTTGAACCACCTATTCCTTGCGGTCCTGAAATAGCGCCAATATCTTGCCAATCTGTCGTCAACGTGTTCCAAAAGTAAACATGATTAGTAGTAGTATTAACCCATCCCTGTCCTTTAGACCCTAATCCTACCGTAGATGTTGTCACAGTATCTGTTCCACCTACAAGTATAATTCCTACTCCTGGAGAACCTGTTGCACCTACAGTACCTCCACCTGAACTGATGTTTGCATATCCTGATTGGGCACTAGTAAATGTAAGAGTTAGTGTACTACTGTTTATAAAATTAATTATTGGATAATCATATCTTCCAACAAAACTGTTATTAGTCGCGTCAACTGGTTCAACTTGAACATACTGATAACCTAAATTATGCGTAATGGTCCAAGTAGTCGATGGGCTTGCCTGTGTAAAAATATAAGCGCCTGCAAGAATTGGATTACCTGAAGCACCCTGTTGCCCTGTCGCACCAGTTGACCCAAAAGGTCCTGTACTACCAGTGCCGCCTGCATAGCCAGTAGCACCAAAAATACCTTGTGGTCCGGTTGATCCTTGAATGCCCTGTTGCCCAGTAGCACCTGTACCACCACTAATACCTTGTGGTCCTGTACCTCCTACTCCACCAGTTGGTCCTGTAGCACCAGTTGATCCCCATTTACCTGTAGCACCAGTTGCGCCCTGATATCCTGTTGATCCAGTACCGCCTGGATATCCAGTAGCACCTGTAGAACCAGTAGCACCTGTTCCACCTGCTGGTCCCATTGGTCCAGCATAACCTTTACCTGGGATACCTTGCGGACCTGTAGCACCAGTACTACCAATTGGACCTCCGGGATCGCCTTTAGGACCTGTAGCACCAGTAGCACCTAATGGACCAGTTGCACCTTGATAAACAGCAAGACCTGGTGGTCCCTGAGGACCAGTTGCACCTGTTGAACCGGGCAATGATTGTCCTGCTGGACCTGTAGCACCCGTAGTACCTTGATCGCCTTGTGGACCAACAGGACCAATAACACGACCAACATTAATAACATTACCGTTGTTGTAGACAAATTCTAAGTCTGTACCATTAAAAATAGTACCTGTTGTAATATAAGGACCTAATGGTCCAGTGGCACCAGTCGCTCCTAGTGTTGCAATGTCTGGAGTACCATAACTTATTTCTTTTGTACTTGTATTGTAGTATAAGATTAATCCACTGGAACTATTTAGGTTTACCGGTGCTACAAAGAAGCCAGTAGTTGTTGTATCTACAGTTACGCCTGAAGCATTTAGTATAATAGAATTAGGAGATTGGTTATTAACACCAGCATTATGTCCTATTGCTACGGCATCGTGTCCTTGATAATTCTGTCCTGCACTAATACCAATAGCAACAGACATGGTATTCTGTCCAGTGTTACCGGCATAGCAACCTATGGCAACAGTATCAACTGCTTGATTTACAGTACCGGCATTAAATCCTATGGCTACTGAATATGCACCTTGGTTGGTTTGGCCTGCAGAATTACCAATTGCAATAGCATTACCGTTTGGAACGCCTATAGTTATACCTTGATTTAAACTGCCAGCATAATAACCTATGGCTATTGAATATGTCCCTTGTCCAGTTACTCCGGCATTCCTGCCGATGTTTACTTGCAATGGACCTTGACTATCGTTAACGTGTGCCAATGTTGCCCAAGTAGTAGTTACAACTTGACTTACTGCTACTAATACACCGCTAGTAGTTACTGTTAAGCCCCGCCCAACAATAACTCCACCAAGTGTGCTTGTTGTAGCAATTACAGGAACAGTAGTGAGATATCCACTAGTAGTAACTGCTAGTCCATCTCCAACAATAACTCCACCAAGTGTGCTTGTTGTAGCAGGAGGAATAATTGTACTTAACAAAGAGTTGTTAACATAATGTCCTAACCTGTCAACTTTTACCTGTTTAGTCTTAAAGGGACTAACCGAAGTATCTACAATCGGTAATAGCATTTCACCAGTTACAGTGGTCAGCGTGGTTAGGTTTGTTATTGCGCTCATATTGGGTTATTTCCGTTTAGTGAATAAATTTGATTCACTATTCTATCTAATGCATCTTGTATATTTGTGGGAGGTGTACCAGCCCAATAACTAGAAGTAGTTGGAGTATAAGTATAGGCTCCAGTAGCACCTTGTTGTCCCTGCGCACCTGTTGCACCTGAACCAGTTGCTCCCGGTGGTCCTACAGGGCCAGTGGCACCAGTAGCGCCTGTAGCACCAGTTGATCCCCATTTACCTGTAGCACCAGTAGCGCCGGGCACATTACTAACTCCTGTAGAACCTTGTGGTCCTGTAGCACCTGTAGCACCGTCATTACCAGTAGAGCCAGGTCCGCCAGTAGCACCAGTAGCACCTGTTGCGCCAGTAGCACCCGAACCAGTAGCACCTGTTGCACCACTTAATCCCATTTGTCCTTGTAATCCAGTTGCCCCGGTCGAACCTATACCAGTTGCCCCGGTGGCTCCTGTAGTACCTTGTGGTCCAGTTGATCCACTTGCTCCATCAAATCCTTGATTGCCTGTAGCACCTGTACTACCTTTTGGCCCAGTAGCACCAGTTGATCCAGTAGCACCTGTACCACCAAATTGTGTAGCAGTACCTGGTAAACCTTGTGCGCCAGTGGCACCAGCAGGCCCTGATGCAACTATGCGCCAATCAGAAAAAGTTCCAGAACCGTATGTTCCAAACACATTAACTGTTAATGTAGTTCCAACCCAACTAACAATAGTAGCATACATTACATTTGATGTAAGGTTTGCATTGATAATTAAGGTATTTCCGGTAGCGTATGCTGTTTGTGTTATATAAAATGGTGACGAGTTAAAAACTAAAGTACCGGTGCTAATAGTATTAGTAGTATATGATGAAATAGTTGGATATCCAGGGCCGGTAGCGCCAGTAGCACCTGTTGCGCCAGTAGAACCTGATCCAGTCGGGCCAGTAGATCCTTGAATGCCCTGTGCTCCAGTAGCACCAGTTGAGCCTTGCCCGGCAAATATTCCTGGGATACCTTGTGGTCCTGTAGCACCTTGTGGACCAGTAGCACCGGTTGCACCAGTTGTTCCTATTGCACCTGTTGCGCCTGAGCCAGTAGCACCTCTTGGTCCAGTAGCACCTGTAGCACCTGTTGCACCTGTTGCACCAGTAGACCCTGCACCAGTTGGTCCAGTAGCACCAGTTACACCTACTTCACCTTTTGATCCAAACCCACCTGTGGGACCAGTAGCACCGGTACCTCCTGCAAGTACTGTTCCTGCAACATAAGTTGCCATATTACCAAATGTTATGGCGTATGTTTTAGCAGGTTGTACACTTATATCAGCAACAGGAACTAATAAAGTTGCTGTGCTTGACGCGGTATACGGAGGTAAATTGCTTATGGTACTCATTATGTAAATAGATCCTGTCCGTCTTCTGTCTGTAGAATAATACCGTCTGGTCCGGCGATAACATCGATTACACGTGGAGTATCTACATCCGTAATTGGGAACTTGAGGTATTTATCGACAGTAGAATCTATGGTATTTGTGATAATGAGACGATCTACTTCAAAGTCTATCAATTTAAAATCAAATCCACTGATATTAATTTTCTTAACTACTGTTGCACCTTCACCTGGTTTTGTATAACAGATTGGGATTGCTTTAATAAATCCCAACGGAGCACCGGTTGTTTGTTGTATTGTTCTCATAAATCTAGGACGTAAGTATTCGTCTACCATTATAGTACGACCTAGGATAGGGATTGATTCTAACGCATTTTGCCAATTATTAATGCTGGCAATTTGATACGATGCAATATTTTTATTAATATAAAATTGCATTGTATTAGGACTACGGTTAGCAATCATCTGATTGTCAATAATATCCACATATACTATATCATAAACATAGTTTCCTCTTTCATCTTTTGCAGGTAGAGTTTTGACATCACCAAAGAAGAAACGTTTGTTATAAAAATATTGTTGAAATCCTAATACATATTCTGCTAGATTTAAAGTTTCTAATCCATGTTCTATGATAAGTTTAATTTCTGATTGAATACCAAACGCGGGATCCGCAGGTCTATACATTACCCTGGGATCAAATATACTAGAATCATTAATAAAATATCTATATGATTTACGTTTATCTTTGTACATAAAAGGTTTTACATACAGTGTACTAAACGGAGTTAAACTATTATCACCTAGCACAATAGTAAATCGTTTACTAATAGCACTTGAACTATATATGTCAGTTGCCTGTATAGTAAATGTATAGTCTCGGTCAACAGTACTTTCACCGCCATCAATAGTAAAGTCTAACCGACCTTCATTAAATTGTTCATTTGTTAATGGATCACTAAATGCGTCAACTGTGGTAACTGAATCTTTGTAAGGAATTTTTCCTACTATTGTACCGTCTGATTTAAATGTTAACCCTGGCGGTAATTGTCCGTCGGTTAACGAGTATACCATTTTTATATCTGGATTTGTACTGTGCTGTGCCTGCACAAATAATTCACTTTGGTAACCAGTTTTAATAACTCCCACAGTTGAAGTTGTTAACCATTGTAGGTCGGTGTTTACATTTCCCTGTAGAGTTAAACTAAACACACGATCGTATCGTGTAACATCTCTGTTGTTACCGTTTGTTCTAGTCATCCTTACAGTAAATTTGTAATCGATATTATATGAAGGAATAAAAGGAATCTGCCCGTATAGGTTCCCGTTAGTTGTATCTAACTTAAACCCCTTAGGATGAACGCTTGGGCTACCTATCCAAAATAATGTATCATCCGGAATGTCATCAATTAGTGTATTGGTAGAAGTGTGTAGTTGGTGAAACCCTAAACTACATAAGTTTGTATTTCCAGTAACCGTTGTAATAACGTAAGTAGTAGTTGTGACTCCGCTGGCATACGAATCAAATCTAAATTGTTGTCCTACTTTAGGTAAACTACTAGAATTTTTTATTGAAAGTCTATTATTACCGGCTAAATTTGTAGTCTGTCGATATGTATTAGGATCAATTGATGAATTAGCATAACAACGTATTTCTGGGTTAACTGTAACTGCATCCCATTCCCATGTAACAGGACCTTCGTTAGGAGTAGGATCGTATAAAGTTATAGGGATAATTTGATATTCAGCGGCACGTCTTACACCTAAATTTGCAGGATTTAACCAATTTGGAGCAAATAGATAACTGTCATTGCTTAAAAAATAAGTTTCGTCGGCAGTTATGTAACCAGTGTCTGCTCTTAAACTATTAGCATCAACAATTTGTATTTCAAACAATTGTCTAGTTGTATTAAATCCATCGGATGCTGTTACATAAATTTTTTCGTGTACTGGAATAAACTTAGGAATATTATAATTGCTGTCTGCGACCGGAGTAAGGTCGTACCCAAATCCGTCATATCTTAGTAAATCAAACCCAAATTGTTGTTTTGAGCTCACATCAACATCTTGTACTGTAACTACAGCGACAGTTCCAACAATACGACCATCTTCTGTTAATCGCAAACCATTAGGCAGTACACCGTCTCCGTCTGCTATGTAATATTTTAATTTCATATTACCTAATAAGGAGTTGGCTTCTGCAACCAATTGATAATCTACAATTTGTCGATTGATGGCAAAGTACTCGCCACTTGTTCCTATAGGTAACAATCCTTTAGGTGTAGCCCAAAGAGGAGGAGTACCTCCTGTAACATCTATTTTAAATGTTTTGTCGTTAATACCATCAGCGTTACTTGCTCGAATTACAAATCGGCTTTCAGTAGTTGTAGGAACTGTCTCAGGAAATCCAAAAATAAATGCAGTGGTTGTTGCCGAGGTAGCCGTTGTTATTATATCTAGTTGTGTACCTAATGGAAATGATCCGGCAATCAGTCTGAATCTAGTGTCGGTTCCGTTAGTAGTAATAGGAATATTAACAGGTCTGCGCTGTGTAATAGTTCCTAAAAATTCTTGATATGTTACCCATGTTGGAGCCGCCATATTAGATCCTAAATAAACTTACTTTGGCTTTCCAGTTAATTATATGGCTGGTCGATGTTGACACATTATATGCTAATACTGTCACTGCTGTGGCTGTAACAGTAGCGCTGGTCAAGTCCCAAGTGGCATTATTAGTGCGTCCTTGATTGTTCATACAAATCAATCCATTACCTATAATTTTAGCACTATTCCCCCACCACGACACCGTATAACCACTTGCCATATCTTGAGTGTTTGCTGTTACATCTGTGGCAAAAATATCGATACTAGCACTTTGATATTTTGTTTTATCAAATGTAAACAATGGAGTAGGTGTAACTTTATTGCTAGACAATGTTGCTGTTCCAGCAAATGAAACAATGTCAACACGAGCAATACCGTGATTGTCTAATATTGTCACTGTTGATGTAGTTGCATCGCCTGTGACATTTAATGTTCCGTCCCCGCCTACACTTAGTCCAAGACCTGGCTTAACTATACCTGCTGTACTAGCAGTTGCAACTGACGGAATTAATGTTGAGTACAGTTCACTGAACATCCTGTTGATTTTAGTAAAAGCAACACGGAGTGTATCCCCGTCGCCTTTGTTTGATGATGTACCTGTGTTGATATAAAGTAATGCCATTAGATTCTCCCTACTACGACTTCTATAACGCCTATATCGTGGCTATCATAGTTTTCGAGAGCCTTACCTATGACTGATCCCATCTTAGGATCGTCACTGGCTGTTGCTACTCCTAGTGCTCCTGCGGCAACTAACATATCACCCTTACGGATTTTACCTGTTACCTTGCATGGAACACGACCTGTTAACGCAACATATACTCCGCCTTCTAACGCTGAATTCATCATGTAAGCAGGGTGAGTAGAAACAACCCCTGCTATTCTTGTATCCATATAAGACTTAGCCATTGTTACTTCTGCATCACCGCCAAACACTAATACAGTTCCTGGTTCATATTCGCGGTCAGGCATATATTTCTCTGCCAAGTCAGCATATTGTGCTTGATTTGATGTACCACTAAATGTTGTTGCCCATACAGTACCAAATCTGTTTCCTGTGGCACCTATATCTCCGGTACCGTTAGTTCCTGATTTAGTAATAGACGGAACAGTAATTCCTGCAAATGTTGGACTTGCAGAATTTGCTACATCTTGACCAATACTGATTGTAATAGACGGGCCACTGCCGCCGCCGCTAACTCCTGTACCTGCTGTTACTGTACTGATAACTCGTACGTTGTTATCAAATACTTTGTCGGCATATAATGATTTGCCAATGCCTACCCCACCTGCAACTTTTAATGCACCTGATGTGGTATTTGTGGAATCGGTAGTTGAAGTTAATTCAAAGGTTCCGCCAACTGATAAATCGACTGTAGCAATATTACTCCATCGGTAAGAACTAGTACCTAACCAAGATGCATTGTCTACGTTTGGTGTAATTTCGTTAGTCTTAATTGGGCCACTGATTGTGCCTGCACTAGCACCTATAGTATCAAGAGTACCTTGACGACTTAGTTTTGTATCGGTGTATGCTTTGTTGGCGGCATCTGTAGTAGCACTTGGACTATGAACATTGTTAATGGTATAACTATTCATGTTTAGGTTTGCCGCCATACCGCGGGCACCACCTAAGTCTAAGAAACCAGATCCAATTGGAACAATGCCTACGGTAGTATTATTTTTGTTTAATCCCAAACGACTATCGACATATGATACAATTGCTCCTTCTGTAGGAACTGAATTGTTTGATTGGTTGGACATTGTTCCGTCGACACTGAATACTTGAACAAGAGTTTGTCCACGTTTGAAACTTAGTCCATCTACGTTGGTTAAACTAATAGGAGCACTGATACTTACAGTACCACGACCTTGGTCAACCTGGAAGTAACTACCGACTTTGAAATTACCGTCCTGATCGGTTGTTACAAAGTATACACGACCCTTGCCTACTTGTAGCACTTCACGTGCTGAATTAGGTGCATTTAAGGGAGGTCCATATAAATCATTAGGATACTTGCTGTCTGCATAACCGCCTGTTCCCACATTGATCATATCATGCGAAGTAGCCCTTAGCGTTGATATTCTCGATGTAATTCCACCTATCTGATTACCTATAATACCTGCTTTTAAAGATTGCCCCCCAATTTCATATTGTAAGGCGCTAGCATCACTATATCTTTCAAACGTCACTTCTGCCCAGGCATTACCGGTAACACTTGTAGAATTGTAACCAGTTATTTTATAAATGTCTCCTTCCCAAGCAAATGTATAAATTGTACCTGCGGCAATTCTAGCCTTGTCAGTTGATGAAATATCTATAACTTTTATAGTTTTGCTTCCTACTATACCTGTGACATAAGCAGTAGCAGATGCCGCCCCAGTTGCAAAAGTAATTGTAATTGGTGATGTGGTGTCGTAACCAACTCCGGGTTCTGTCAACACTAATGTATCAATGTTGCCATTAGCATTTGCTACACCGTAACCAGCCGCCTGTATATTTGTAAATGTTAATGTATTACCGCTAGACCAATTAGTAGAATTGCTTACTCTTACTAATGTTTTAGCCGAATTAACCCATGTAACATAAGTTGGAACACCACCGGGATCGGCACCTGTGATTGTTACTCTCGAACCTACATGGATTGTTCCTGATGCACTGCCTACCTGTATCAAACTGGTTGCCAATGAACTTGAAGTAACAACCGCAGTTTGGCTGGCATTAGAAGGAGCAGGAATAACTGCGGTGATATGAGCGGCTGGTGTATAACCAGTTCCTGTATTGGTAAATGCTATTTTACCTAAACCTTGTTTATAAAGTCCGCTTTGATTATAAGGAGTAAGCACAATATAATTGTATGGTGTGCTTCCTTGTGCTAGTGCAGTATCACCCCCTAGATCTGAATACTGTAATATTCTATAAACATAATTTGGATCTTCGTTATAGGTAAGGACAGTGCTAGGTCTAGTAAGCGTAGTGGCATTTAGATCTAGTAAGGTCTGATTATAGTACTGTCTTAGGGTAACTTTTGCGCCGTTTGGTACAGCATCAAATAAACCCTTTCCAGCCCCGTCATCTATGCTGAGGTTGTACAAACCTGAAGTAATTGGATCCTGCACAGCACTATTAACATTATAAAGTCTGTATTCACCGTTGTGATTTATTTCTAATTGACTCTGGCTAAGTGGTGCATAACTTAAATTTCCAACATATATAGTTGCGGCATTTACAGTATTGCTATATGTTCCTATAGCATTAACAGTACCAATTTGGCTCATTGCATACTTGTTTCTTACTGCTACTGGGACTTCATAAGGGTCATTACCTTCAGATACAAGACCATATGTTCCGTATGAAGTAGATCCAGTTATAGTTCTTACAATAGCGCCGTTTAGAGCATAGTAGGATGTATAGCAGTAGTAGGTAAACATGGAAACGTTTTCCATCAATCCACCATTAGTAACAAACACTCCATAGCCTAAATCGTTTATCTGTGTATAGTCATTAGCCAACATACTTCGATTACCGGCAGTTACTAAAGTAACATTACTAGGTAAAGGATAGTTAGCAGTTGTAATAAATCCGGGTTTTACAGTTACCGTATAGGCTAAACTGGCACCAAATGTAACGGCAGGATCGGATATATATCCGCTACCTCCCGAACCGATACTGATAGAAGTTATTGCACCATTAGCATCAACACCGTTGACAGTGGCTGTTGCCGCCGAACCATTTCCTTGTATTGGAAAATTGATTTGTGTGCCAACCGCATATCCTTGCCCGCCTTCTATAATGTTATAACCAGAAATAGCACCTGCATTATTAATAGACCAGTTAAGACGAGCCCCTCCAATGATAACCAATGGACAGTCTTTTGTACCCTGTATCGATGCCCCGTTAACATATCCGCTTCCTGGAAAAGCAATACTAATACTAGAAATTTGTCCGCTAGCATTGACTACTGCTGTACCTGTGGCTGACAGTCCGCCTGCAAGTGTAGGATTACTAAATCTGACAGGTATAGTTAAATTGCCTGCACTGGTCTTAAATCCAGTGGCCGTAATAGAAGTTACAGAATATACCCCGCCTGCTCTAAGCGGGTTAAGATTCAGTACTCCTGTTCCGTTAGCAGGACTATAATTACTGATGAAGTCTACTTCGTAGGTTATACCATTTTGGACAAAGAAGCAAGGAGTCTGAGGTTGTTCGTACATCACTGCTGTACTTGTAGTCAGAGCAGGTCTACCTAATCCGCCAGGAGCAGTAATATTAATTTTTACTGGAAAATTATTTGAGTTGTTAGATATTGAACTAGGTGTCGCCTTTATATTTCCTGCAAAGCCGTCTACAAATATACCACCACTGAAAACATGCCTGTTATAACTCTTACTGAACGAACTTGCAGTTTGAGTATAAGGAGACTTGGCTTTGATTTGACCTGCGGGATCTAGAACTTTCATAAATCCACCATGCCCCTGCCCGCTAATATAACGTAGCATAGTAGCATCATTCATCAAGAATACATCTAATTGATCGTTATACTTAGGAGGATTAAATGCAGGATCATTATTGATAATTTTTACACAGGCCTGTGTTAGGTCTGAGAGCACTGCCGGAGCGATTGATTCTGCAGTCAGCGCGGCATCAAACATCTGCGGAGACGTTTGCCCAATAGGAGTTACAGAAGTATTTTGAATTATCAACTGGCCGATTACGTTGATATAGTTTACGGCAGTATTCAGTATAGATATATTTTTGTACTGATCGGCAATATTAATTGTCCAGTTATTAGCACCATATTGCATGTCGTGTGCCACTGCATCTACTATTTGTCCTATCTCTGTTTTGACGGTGGCCGTAATATAGACCGCTCCCGGATAAGTCTGGCGGATATAGTTAACTGTTTGGTCCTGTATAAATGCTTTATTTTCTAACAGTAGTCCAGAGGAGTTGTTTAGGCCACCTCCATTAGTAACTGTGCTTAAAATATTGATAGATCTGCTAGCATCTCTTAGATAATGATACCCATAGTTGATCGGACTATAGATAGACCAATTGCCAGAATTAACAAAATTGCCAACTGTATAATTTTCAATCTGTTGAATAAAGTTTGTGTTCTGAGCAAGTATAACAGAGAACGAATTAGCATTAACAGAGGTTATAACACCATTGCCTAATAGTCCTCCGCCTAATGTAAATACTTTGCCTATAAAACTATTTGATGCTGTAAGTGGATTACTACTACCATCGAATAATGAAACTGTTACTACTCGTGTGATGGCATCATTCGTCAATGCACTTATCTTAATTTTGGCACCCGATGGTGCATAATTTGTTGAGGTGTTAAGTTGTGCAGTTAAGAATCCATCTATCTGTGTATCTCTGAAAAAATATAGGTTGGCCCACTTGCTTGATGAGATACTGGGTTTACGTGTACCTTGTACCACTCCAGGCCTTACTACGCTTCGTCTAAATTCGTCTCCTCGAATAGATACATTATCTGCTAGTCTGATAGGGTATTGATCCTCGTGGTCCCCTGACTCTAAAAAGATAGAACATTGATTACGCTGTTCTCTTTGGCCAAATTGCAACTGTTCATTTGTCTTAAAATCTCCGGCAAATACATGCCACTTGTCGCCGTCTATAGTATTAGTGCTGGTTAATTTAACACCTTTAGAAAAATCAACTGTAACATAGTTAACAAGATTTCCAGAGCCGTCAATTGAATCACCGACGTCAGTAATATATCCATAACTTAATATATTACCCGAGCCGTTGGATACAGTAAATTTATAACCTATCCAGAAATTTTGTACTTCATTCAATGAACTCGGTGCAAACGCAAACGTAGTAACTGTATTAGTCGAATCTGGCGTAATTCTTACATTATATGTTTGAGCATAATCGATAGGAACTATGTCATATATTTCGTCTTGGCCTACTACATTGACTGCTTCAATTTTACCCACAGCAAGACTTTCGTCTCCTATTACATATAGTCCAGGAAAAATACTACTGTTGGTGTAAGGATCTGAACCGTTATTACCTACACCTAGCAAAGTAAGTCTAACACCAAACAAGGTAGCATCTAGGATAGGTGATGCACCTACTGTACCTATTGTGGCATTGAATATAGTGTTATTATAGGTTATGGTTTTTTTGTAAGGTCCTAAGACAATTTCACTGGCTTCAATAAACTGTTCTGCGGCCTGAGCGGCTCTATTAATAGTTTTAAACGCATAGGCCGGTCCACGACCTCTTTTGAAAACTGGATTACTTAATTGTAAATCATCACCACCTAATGAAACATAATAGTTGACAGGACTTATAAAACTAGAATTATCTACATAATGTTTGGTTGCAGCCTGACTAGGATGATCAGTTTCGACAGGATCTCTAAATAGATATAAAGCACCAGTCATAGTACCAAATACAGAGTTGGCCATTCCTGTATATTCGTCAATGGTATCAATACCTGCTAGACCAATTTTTGTATCAGCATATTGCTTATTGACAATATGCGTAGAACTAGTAGGAGGATACTTTATTAATTCAATATTTTCTTTAATTGTGCTAGATGAAATCTTGTTGGTACCAGTTACCATGTAGCCAGTGCGGGAAACAAAATTCTCATAAATCCAACGACGGGGTGTGGCATCGTAATCAGAATTTGGAGCACCTGGATAGATGTTTACAAGGTTAAATGTGCCTTGTGCATCTAAGTCACCCGCTAAAGTAGGTGCAGTATCAGATTTAAGACTGCTGGCTGAATTGCCAATTACAATACCGGTAGCACTGGTTACTAAACTAATACCGGTACTAGCATATAAAGTTACGTTTTGTATCTTTGTACCGTATTGATTAACACCTAAAATTGCTCCAGGAGTTAAACTTGTTGGTGCTTCTTTTAAACGTAGAAAACTAAAACTGGCTCCGAATCCTAATAGATTATAAACGTCAGTAAAGTTCTGATTTACCTTTTGAAAGGCGGTGTAAATGCTGTCGCCAGTCCCGTCATTTGGTTGACTTCCGATGTTGATCAGTTGTTGATTAGTAGCCATAATTTCCTCTAGTAGCCATATTTATTCTGGCTTAAACTGCTATGTTATTAGCAAATGTCGCTTAATAAGTATTTATTTGGAAATTGGCATAAGCCGAGTGTTGATAATATCCCAGTCAATGATCTTCCATTGATTGGCCAAATAACCGGCTTTGTCTGCTTGATAGTCTAATGCCCATGCATGTTCCCACCAGTCTATTAGTAGTACAATGTCATTTTTAATTTCGTGATTGGTAATTGTTTTGATTTTGCCGTCTTTAGCAAGATAGGCCCAGCCACTGCCCTGTATCTTCATTGCAGTTTCTTCGAAGGATTTTTTAAATTTATCCCAGGATTTGTGATGTTTTTCAATAAACTCTGCCGAGGTTTCGGTGGGTTTATTGTTTGATTCGTATGGTTTAAATTGACCGTAGTAAATGCTATGTAAGAATGCACCTGCTTCGTTAAAGTCTAAATCGCCTTCACCTTTATTGTAACGGTCGACATAGCCTTTATACAGTTTACCAAAATGATAATCCATACTGGCCTGACTAAGGCTTTTCCCTAAACTATCTTGATCGTAGTTTAGTGAAATTTGTTTGAGTGGCCCGTGATCTTTTCCTTCTTGGATAACACGTTTGATAAAGTTATACATAGAAATATTTACCTATAAAACCTCTGTATCATAAATATACACACTTAATTGAAAGGACTCCTATCATGGAAATCATTATTATTGGTGCAATTGTACTTGCAGTTATTGGTTACTTTGCTTTCTTCCGTAAAAAAGATGAAATTAAAGTTGAACCAATTGTAACATCAACAAAGGCTGAACCAGTTATACCAGCCGGAACAGAAGCCTCTATTGCGGCTCCTGCAACCCCGGCGGCTACTACTTTAGATCCAGTTGCTGTTGCTCTTGATTTAGAACCTATGCAGATTTCTGCACCTGTCAAGGCTCCACGTAAAGCACGTGCGCCTAAAGCCGTAACACTCAAAGTTGCTAAGCCAAAGGTAGAATCAAAAGCAAAGACTACTAACGCAACTCCGACTAAAGCAAAAACAAAGAAAGCCTAATTTGTTCAAGGTAAACAGTCTTGAACAAGGCTGTTTATTCTACAGGCACCCGATCAATTCTGGCCTCAAACCAGCCACGATCAAAACGTACACCGTGTTTATTTAGATTATGGCCTACCATACTCTCGGGGTGAAACGGTAGTCCTCCGTCATTGTAATCCTTTATATGCTTATAAAGCGATCCGTAACTATTCATTGAACTTGATTTTCCTATAGCAAACTGATCGTTGGCTTTG
>Ga0136642_1000289_pt1 | contig 28606 bp, 34 predicted proteins | sample LowCatLa1302831Y_FD_115313 | JGI IMG/M metagenome (GOLD analysis project Ga0136642, IMG submission 115313) | Freshwater microbial communities from Lower Cathedral Lake, Yosemite National Park, California, USA - 13028-31Y | ecosystem: Environmental > Aquatic > Freshwater > Lake ... | reverse complement strand
TTGGCAAATGCATTGAATCGTAGTCAAGAACTAGCTGATAGATTAGCAGCACAGAGAAAGAGAATTTAAGAATGGCATATACAGCACGGATTCATATTAAGGCAAATTGGAAGAATATTAAACCAACGCATAGCAATATTCTAGTTACAGATATGGAGTTTGGTGAGCGTTTATCTTCTGGAGGTATTATATTGCCAGGTGATGATAAAGAAGAGCGCGGTATTCGCCCACGTTGGTGCCATGTTCTTGCAGTTGGTCCAAAGAATCTAGATGTTAATAAAGGAGAATATATCCTTGTATCACATGGTAGATGGACACGCGGACTAGATCTCACTGATGAAGAAGGTCTGACCACAACTGTTAGAATGGTAGATCCAAAGGATGTGTTGCTCGCCTCAAATGAACTACCAGCAGACGATTATGTTGCGCCAACATATCATCTACGTGATTAATTGACATTCATCAATAATTCTTATAGTATAATGCTAGAGGTAAACAATGGCTATTAATAAGTTGTGGGTTGAAAAGTATCGACCTAATAAAGTTGAAGATTATGTTTGGCGTGATGAAGCTCAACGTCTGCAGGTTATGCAGTGGGTTGCAACTAAATCAATTCCACATCTATTACTAAGTGGAACACCAGGCGTTGGAAAGACTACACTGGCAAAAGTTTTGCTCAATGAATTAGATGTTGACGAATATGATATTCTAGAGATCAATGCCAGTCGAGAGAACAGTGTTGATACCATACGCGATAAGATTACAGGCTTTGTGCAGACAATGCCATTTGGTACTTTCAAAGTTGTATTACTGGACGAAGCTGATTATATCACTGCCAATGGCCAAGCAGCATTGCGTGGCGTTATGGAAACGTATGCTGACACTGCACGTTTTATCCTAACCTGTAACTATCCTAATAAGATTATTCCTGCGCTACATAGTCGTTGCCAAGGATTTCATATGGAGAAGCTAGATCGTGTTGAGTTTACTGCACGAGTAGCTACTATCCTTGTTACTGAAAATATGATATTTGATCTTGATATTTTAGATAGTTATGTTACAGCAACATATCCTGATCTTCGTAAGTGCATCAACAGTCTGCAAGCAGCATGTGTTAATGGTGAACTTAGAAAAGCAACTGCTGATTCTAGTGGTACTGTAGATTATAAGATTCAAACAGTAGAACTATTCAAAGAAGGTCGTGTTAGAGATGCAAGGAAGTTAATGTGTAGCCAAGTACGTTCTGATGAAATGGAAGAAGTATTCCGTTGGATGTATGATAATTTGTATCTTTGGGGCGAAACACCAGAGCAACAGGATAAAGCTATTGTGATTATTCGCAATGGTATTATCAATCATAGTATGGTAGCAGATGCTGAAATTAATTTGTCAGCTACATTAATTGAACTGACGGATATTTAAAATGGCACGGATGTTTTTAGTTTCGCGGCATACCAAAGCACTTCGCAATCCAAAGTCTCCTTTTCGAGGGGAAAATGCGTTTATGGATAACGAAGCTGTTCTTATTACAAAGAATCTTAAGAATAAAGATTATTCTGAGGCCAGTGTAATTCTCGATGTTGCTGAACAAAAGGTAATTAAGAATAGATTCACCGAACGTCCGTTTGATGAACTGTGGGCATACTTTCTAAAGCATTATGGAGATTATATTAACCAATGGCTAACAAGCCAAAGACCAAGGTGAGGACTGCCTCAACTATTGCTCAAGGAACTGGTTTACAAAAGTTCCTTGATTCAACGTATCCTCAGAGTAGAAAAATAAAATTCAGCAGAAAAGAAAAAGAAAAGCTACGCCCAATTGCTGAAACATTAGCAATGATGGATGGTAATGCGTTCTTTGGAATAAGCATTGACGATGACGGTGACGACATTTGGTATGAAAACTATCTAGTAGAGGCATGGAGAATATACCGTGCAAACGGCGGAGACAATGGGTGGGGCAGTGGCGCCAGCTGGATCAAAGAACAGAACCATGAGAATGATTCTGTTAAAGATGCTTACCAAAATTGGCAGTTGCTAAAAATATTATCTAAAAAGAGACAGTAGGGCCCTACTGATTTATAAATTACTCTCCGTAAATGTTTAGTATTTCTTCAACAGCAGGATGACGTTCAATATCTTTGTTGTCAAATTTTACTGAACTTACATACTTGCTGTTTTCAAATCCTGCTAATAATCTATTAAAATCTAATAGTCCGTTTTCGCCTTCCTTTCTATCTGTTTGACGAATGTCACCTGTTACTAGTATGCGACTCTCTTCGCCTATTCTAGTAAGCAGCATTTTCATTTGATTGGGTGTTGCGTTCTGCATTTCATCTGCGATAACATAGCAGTTTTTGAATGTTCGACCACGCATGAATGCCAATGGGCATATCTCAATCGTTCCTACTTCTAGCATTGATTGAGTATCACGAGTAGTGTAGTATTCGTGCAACACATCGAAGAGCGGTTTAGTCCAGGGTTCCATCTTCTGTTGAAGTGTGCCTGGAAGGAAACCGTGCTTCTCATCCTCTACACCCACTGCTGGACGAGTAAGTATTATCTTTGTTATCTGGCGCTCTTTAAGTGCTTTGATAGCTGCCATCATGGCCAGCAAGGTTTTGCCTGTTCCGGCAGGACCAGTTGCAACGACAATACTTTTTCGAGAATCTAGTAGTAGGCTTAGATAATGTTCTTGATTTAAGTTTCGGGGGATAATCTCAACCCGATTCTTCTTTGCAGGTTCTTTTAGGTAGTTTTCAATTTGAGTGACGTTGTTAATGAACTTTTCCTTGTGCTTTCGCTTCTGCATAGACTTCTGTTCTCCTAGAGCATTGTTGATCTTGCTCAAAATTATTTAAGGCCGCAGACTAAAGAGTTAACGATACACTCATCTTTTGAATCAAACGGCATAATTATATTACCTTAAAGTTATCAAGTCACTAGCATAAATATTATACCATGGCAGATATCATTGATAATGTAAAAAATATTAAGAAGATCTATATGAGCGACTCAAGTCTAAACATGTTGTTAGATTTCGAACGTGTGCTTGATAATATGGATTTATATGCTTTTCCAAATTGGGCCTTTGGAGAGTTAGTTGAAGGCCCAACTATCAGTAAGTATTGGGTTAAGTGTAAGTTTATGTGGCCTGAAAATCTAATGCCAGACCCAAGCGGTGGAAAAAGACTATTGCCATATGGAGCTAAGATCACTTATCAAAAAGATACTGTGCGTGTTCCTATTAAAATTAACAACCCCGATGACTATCGTGATGGCAGTAAGAAAGGCAAGCTAGTAGATGCTAAAGTTTGGTATGTTGATATTATGTTACCCAAGCATCTAATGGCAGAAATTAAGCAAGGATCTGTAGAAATTGCAGGCGAAGAAGTGGATCTCAATGATCTACAGAGTGCATACGAAAAAGATTTAGGTGATAAATCATACATGGATCAACAAGCACAGCCAGGTCAGACACCTGACATGAGCCAACAGCAAATGGCTAATGCTAATCAACCAGGCATGCCAGCTCAAGGAGTTCCTAATGCACCCCCAATTGCTTAATGAAGGATTGAAGAAAGATGATCTTCAATATCTTGTGGGTAATAAGATTCACTTTGACGAATACGACAGCAAGATGGGTGATCCTGATGATGTAATTACTGTCAGCTTTAAAATTAAGCAACGTATGCCTGCTGAGGATTTAGTAAGCTTCATTGAGAATGGGTACGATTGGTGTTTGGATGCTGACGTTAGCAGTGGCGAAATTGATGATGGGGAATTCTTAGTATTCGTTGAACTTCCTCGTCGTGCTAGATTCTTCAGACAAATTAAAGAGCTATTAGAAGATCTATCACACTTAACTGATATTAAACTTAAAGACTGGGAATTTAAATGGTATAAGCAACGTGAATATCATCCATTTGATGAAGAAGCTGTTGCTGCTGTTGTGCCTGATAGTCCCAGTGAATATAAGAAATATATTGAAGATTTTGATGGCGTGCAAAGTGAACAAAAAGATCTCACAGATGAATTAAGTCAGATTAAAAAGCTAAGTGGATTAGGATAATCAAATGTTTGGAGGCGGTATGTGGAAAATAGTAGCACTAGTTCTTGCAATTGCAGCAGCCGTTGGCTATTTCAAATATACGCAAGATAAGATGGCTGAACTCAATCAGCAGATTGCAACAAAAGATTTTGCTTTGAAGGCGGCAACAGAAACCATTGCACAGCAACAGGAAGCAATGAAGAAACAACAAGAAATACTTGCAACTACAAATGAAGCTTACGATAAAGCTCGTGCTGATGTAGATGAGCTTGAAGACAAGTTTCGTAAAGATGGAAGAGATTTAGATAAATTTGCATCAGCAAAGCCAAAAGAAGTTCAAACTAGAGCTAACACTGCAACTAAGAAAGTGTTTCGTTGCATAGAAGATCAAATCAATAAAGGCAAACAAGATGAGAGTTGTTAAATTATTAACTGCTAGTATTATAGCACTAAACCTTGCAGCATGTGCTGGAACCCCTCCCCCAACTACTGCAATCGTCACTGTAGAAAAGCCTACACTGATGTTGCCAAATGTTGACAAGATCAAGTTAAAAGATGTTGATTGGAATATTGTAACTAAAGATGCAAAACCTGGTACAGATGGACATATTGATACAGTGTGGAAGAAGGCATCATCAGATAGTTTATTCGCTGTTACAAGCAGAGGATACGAAAGCTTAAGCATTAATATGGCTGAAATGACAAGAGTTATTAAACAGCTACAAACACAAGTAGAAGCATACAAAGAATATTATCAAAAAGATAACGATAAGAAGACTGATTCAAAGGAAATTAAAGATGGCAAGAGGTAATCCACCACCATTACCAGATGATCCAGAAGCAATGGCTAAACCAGCAATAGATGAAGTAGCTCAAATACACGCTGCTGATACATTGCCGCCACCTCCTCCGCTACCGCCTCCGCTACCTCCGCCGCCCCCACCTCCCCCAGTTCAACAAACTGTAGTAGTCGATACAAGCGGCAGTATGGGAATGGGTGCTGCTATGATGAACCAGCAGAATTTTCAGCAAAGTCAAGCAACAGCACAATATCAAGCACAGGCCAGTGTGGGACTTGCTCAAACTAATATTGATCAAGAAATATTTCAAGAACAGTCTAAAAAGGAAGATGAACATTGGGCTAAGGCATTTTGGCGTCCTGCAATGGGATGGTTGTATATGATTATTTGTTTCATGGATTTCGTTGGATTTCCATTGCTAACTATCTTCCTTCCTATCATCTTTAAGCCATTTGGACTTGTAATGCCATATCAAGCATGGTCAAGTTTAACACTGAGCAACGGCGGTCTAATCCATCTGGCATTTGGTGCTATACTCGGTGTAAGCGCATTTAGCCGTGGCCAGGAAAAAATGGCAAGCAAGTTATGAACAATAACTACAATGCATGACACATTACGCAACATTGGGAGTAGCAGATACTGCTACTCCAGAAGAAGTTAAATCAGCTTATAGAAAGCTTGCTAAACAACATCATCCTGATCTCGGGGGAGATGTTTCAAAATTTCAACAGATCAGTGAAGCTTACGAAACTTTAGCAGATATCGATAAAAGATCACACTACGATCATCAATTGAGAAATCCACAACCACAGTTTCATCAAGGTCATCCAGGATTTCATCAAGGATTTGACAATAATGTGTTCAATGATATTAATGAACAATTTAGTCAGATGTTTGGGTTTCCTTTCGCAGGCGCAAGACAAGCCCCTCGAAATAGAAACGTAAGAATTCAACTTGAAATAAATTTTCTCGATACATTAGACGTCTGTCAGAAGACCATTGAATTTGGGCTAACTAATGGTGGGTCAGAGAGAATAACTTTAGATTTACCAGCTGGTATTACAGATCAAACTGTATTGCAGATGGCAGGCAGAGGCGATAATGCTATATTAAGTTTGCCCAGGGGAACATTAGAAGTTGTAATCAGAGTAACTCCTCATCCAAAATTTATTAGATTAGATGATCACATTGTATCAGATATTACCATTGATTGTTTTCAAGCAATGTTAGGACATAACATAGACTTAGATACCCCCAGAGGAAAAAAGATAAATCTTAGAATACCCCCTGGTACACAGAGTGGAGCTCAGTTTGGTATCACTGATGAAGGATTTGCAAGACAAAATAGAACATATGGTAAATTTATTATTAAAGTTAATGTTCTAATACCAACAGTATTGACTGGTGATCAACTTAAATTGATTCAACATGTGCAGACAATGAGTCCTAAATAAATACTTGACAAAACACCTAGCACTGTTTATATTAATAGGATGAAAGATATCTATAGTTCCAATGGCGATATTGATAAGATTGTAAAAGCAGCTCGCGAGTATGCTCGCGAACTAAATCATGAGTACTTTATGATTGAGCATTTGTTGTTAGGGCTGCTACATGAGAAAAACTTTAACATTATACTTGAAAATTTAGGAATTCAGGTTGATTTACTGATTGCCGAAATTGAACAATACCTTGAAGGTGTCACTTATTTTCTTAAAGAAGATAGTGAGCAAGAAGATCCTAAAAAAACAGCCAGCTTAGAGCGTGTGTTTAATAGAGCATTTACACAAGTAATCTTCAGTGGGCGTCAACAGATATCAATTATTGATCTATTCCTCAGTATTACAAACGAGTCACACAGCCATGCTGCTTTCTTCCTACAAAAATATGGCGTAGAGAAAGAAGCAGTTGTTAAGGCGTGGACCAAGCAGCGTAAAGGACCTAAGACTAATAAGAACTATGCAGAAAAGGTTCTTGAGCAATATTGCACAAATTTAATGACACTTGCCGGCGAAGGCAAGATGGATCCAGTAATTGGTCGCAGCTCCGAAATTGCCGAAATGGAACAAATACTAGCTAGAAAGAGCAAGTGTAATGTGCTACTAGTAGGTGATGCAGGTGTTGGTAAAACTGCTGTAGTTGATGGACTTGTTCTTGATATTATTGAAGAGCGTATTCCAGAGTTTCTCAATGGCTGGGTAGTATATAGCTTAAATATTGGCTCATTACTTGCTGGCACAAAATATCGAGGCGAGTTTGAAGAACGCTTGCAAGAAATTCTAGCTGCTGCCCAAGAGCTAAAGAACATCATCTTGTTTATTGACGAGGCGCATCAAATGCGGGGCGCAGGTAGTGGCAATAGTAGTGCTGTTGATCTAGCTAATATGCTTAAGCCTGCACTTGCTCGTGGCGATATTAAGGTAATTGCAGCTACAACGTGGGAAGAATATACACAGCATTTTGAGAAAGATCGTGCGCTAATGCGTCGATTCAATCGTCTTATTGTTGACGAACCAACAGTTGCAGTAACAAAACAGATACTTGAAGGTATTCGCGACGCATATGAAGGATTTCATAATGTCGAAATTACTGATGATGCAATTAAGGCTGCTGTTGAGTTAAGTGTTCGTTTTCAAAATGACAAGAAGCTGCCAGATAAGGCAATTGACTTAATTGATAGTGCTGCTGCATTGAAGCGTAGTACTGATGCTGAAGACAGAACTATTAACGAATTGTGTATCCAACGTGAGATCAGTCGTATTACTGGTATTCCAATTACACAGATGCAAGAGCAAGAACAAAGCTTTGATATTACAACAGTTGAAAGTGATATCAAACTGCGTGTCTATGGGCAGGATTCAGCTGTTGAACAGATCTTAGATCGTGTATGGGTTAACCGTGCAGGACTTAAGAGTAACAACCGACCTGTTGGTAGTTTCCTGCTGTTAGGACCAACAGGTACTGGTAAAACTGAACTTGCTAAATCACTAAGTGAAAGACTTTCAATGAAGTTTATTCGCTTTGATATGAGTGAGTATGGCGAGCGTCATGCTATTAGTAGATTGATTGGTGCGCCTCCAGGATATGTTGGATACGAAGATGCTAACCTAGCAGGCGGATTATTGATTAGTGAAGTAGCTAAGAATCCACATTCTGTTATCCTTTTTGATGAAGTAGAAAAGGCACATCCAGATGTTGTCCAAGTATTGCTTCAGATCATGGATGATGGATTTGTTACTGGATCTAATGGTAAAAAGGCAGACTGTCGACAGGCCATTGTATTGTTAACCAGTAATCTAGGTGCTGCTGATAGTGAACGTAATAACATTGGCTTTGGATCAATGACTAAAACAGGTGAAGATGATAAAGCCGTTAAGGAGTTCTTCCGTCCTGAATTTAGAAATCGATTGGATGCTGTTATTAAGTTTAACAAGCTTGGCAAGGAAACTATTCGCAAGGTTGCTGAAAAGTTTATTAAAGAAATGGATAGTCAGTTACAAGATAAGTCTTTGGTACTTGAGCTTGATGACACAGCTTGGGACTATCTAGTTACCAATGGATATGATTCTGCAATGGGTGCAAGGCCAATGGCTAGACTTATACACGAGAAGATTAAAGTTCCGTTGGCAAGGAAAATACTGTTTGACAAAATTGCAGGACATGCTACAATAACAGTTAGCGCCGTTGGTGAAGAATTGGAGTTGATCGTTGACAAGTCAGCAGGACATACTGAATCGGTTGAGACAGCAGAAGAAGTTTGCGTTTGAACACGATGGTACTTGGTATGCTAATAAATTCAAATACAAACTAGAATTTGATTTTGGAATATATGACGGAGAGGGCCAGCGAACTACTTGGCGTTTGAATACGTTATATCAGGACTTGATTGAAGATCTTGATAAAAACCTGTGGGAGTATAGAAAGCGTCGTGAAGTACATCAAAGTATCTTTACTTCAGACGCGGAACTAATTGAATATGTATTAGATGATTACAGAATACTAAATCATTTGCATACATTGCATTATACTAGCGAGCGATATAATGCTAATAAATCTCGTTTAGAAGAGAATGGTATCGTAACTGATATCAAATTTAGACGAAAAGTTGGAGACTATCCATTCCAAGTATTTTTTGGTGATTGGGACTATAGAGACAAAAAAATTCAGGAATGTGCTTGCAATTGGGTAGCTGATGCATATCAAGATCGTAGCGTTGTAGCTTCTTCATGGAGTGAAGAGCTAATACGTAGATATATTCAAAGTAAAATATTATTCATGTTTAATGGATTTAACTGTTACATGAAGAGTGAAGATGATATCATGATGCTTCATTTTATTGCACCAGGTCATATTAAAAAAGTTTTTCGTATCTTAGAAAAGGAAAAGAAGTGAAAGTTACATTAGCAAAAGCACTAGTTAATCGTGGAATTCTAGGTTCAAATTCTCGTATTATTGCAACTTGTCCAATAGTAGCAATGGGAGATATGCCTGCATACAAGGAGCTTGTTCTCACTGTAGAACGTGTAGTTATTGAAGAAGGCACAATTAAGTTTCATACTATTTCCCGTGCTGGACGAAAGTATAGTATCCCTTGCGAGCATGTCAATGAAGTAGATGGCATGGCACCTGAGCGGCTAGCTGCTGCATATGACATTCGACCCGATGGACTGAAGCAATCACCGGGTAAAAAGCGTGGTAGAAAGAGCAAAGAGGATCTTGCAAACGCATAAATATCATAGGAGCTAAAATGGCTAAACTCAATTCAGACACTATTGAAATCAAAGTTAGCGAACTAGTCAGAGATGACGCAACAACTGCTGTAATTTTAGATGCAGAATTAATTGCACAGTTAGTAGAAGTTATTGAACAGCTAGTTGGTGATAAAAGACTTGTGGAAATTAACATAAAATGAGTATCGTACCGACTGTAATAATCAGCAATACCGCACATGGTGCAAGTAATGGTGCTTATAATGGCACAGATTTAGATTGGTATAGCTCCAAATATCAAGGTCGCGGATACTACGGTTATTCAGATGGTCTTCATACCTTTAGTTATAAAGTAACAGGTTTAGTAGGCCAAATTGGGATTCAAGCATCACTGGCAACTAATCCTACCGAAGACGATTGGTTTGGTGCTACTGAACTACTGGGTAATGAAACTGTTACATTTACTAAAAGTGGATTCATTAATGTAACAGGTAATTTTGTTTGGATTAGAATTGCCATTACCAATTTCACAGCAGGCACAATCAATCGTGTGCTATATAATTAAAATCAACTAGCAAAGAGAATTTATCAATGACTGATCAACCAACTGAAGACACATACGGTCTTCCACCTGAAGTATTAGCTTATCTTAGAACTACACACGTTCATTTTTGTTTGCCAATGTATAATGGCATTTGCAACGAAGCAACTTTTATATCGATGATTAAGTTCAGTATCATTGCTGCCAAGTTAGGCATTAACTATAGCATCGACACAATGGTTAACGAATCATTGATTACTCGCGGTCGTAACAACCTTGTTGCTAAATTCTTGTTTAATAAGTCTGCAACACATCTAATGTTCATTGACGTTGATCTTGGTTTTGATGCTGAATCAATCCTACGTTTGCTTTGCGCTAATCAAGATCTAGTTGGTGGCGTTTATCCAATGAAGCGTATCCCAATTCGATATGTTATTAATACAGTTCCAAATCCAGTGGTTACCGGCGATCTTGTTGAAGTTTCAACATTAGGAACTGGATTTATGCTGATTAAACGTGAAGTAATCGAGAAGATGATTGCTGCTCATCCTGAACTAAAGTATCGTGATAACATTGGCATTGGTGCTCAGTATGAGCCATTGATGTATGGCCTGTTTGACACAATGATTGATCCTGATGGTAACTATCTGTCAGAAGATTGGACATTCTGCTATCTATGGCGTTTGATGGGCGGTAAGGTATTTGCTGATACAGGCATTAAGCTAGATCATACTGGTTATCACAAGTATGCAGGTGATATCGACGAACTTAAGAAAGTACTAACTAATCAAGTATCTAACGGTGGTGCTGCTGGTAATGCTCCGCAAATTCAACTTGATCTGTCAGACATTAGCCAAGTTGAGATCGTTCAAAAGGAAGCAGCAGAATGAGTGAAGAAGTTGAAATTGAAGTTGAATTGTCTGCTAAATTTCATGTCAATCCGCCTAGCTTTCAACTTTTAATAAATGATGAAATTGTTGAAACCGGAAAAGTTACTGAGAAACAAATTAATAAAGAGTCTAGACTTATTAAGTGGAAAGGTCATCTAGATGAAGGCGATCACGTTATCAGAATCAAATACTTTGATAAAACAAACTCCGACACTATAATTGATTATATAACGAAAGAAATATTATTTGATCAGTTGTTACATGTTGATTCTGTTTCAATTGATTCAATTGAACTAGGGTTTTTGTCTTATAAATTAAGCAAATTTTATCCTAATAGAACTATTAGGCCAGATCTTGATGAAGTATTACCTCAGAAAACCACAATGGGATTTAATGGCGAATGGCAACTTAAATTTCAAGTGCCAACCTATCTTTGGTTTTTAGAAAACTTATAATGTGCTATAAATATTAGATGCGAGCACAAGAATTCCTATTTGAAGCTGAAGAGGCAAATTATAGCTTAGAGAAAGCTAGAGTTCCACACTTTGAAGATGAGGTTATTGCCTTAGGTTCAACTGGTGCAAAACTAGCTATTAATGCTTTGAAGCAAATGGCTACAAATCCTGAGACTATCTCTATTAAGCCAGATGGCAAACCTGCTATTGTTTGGGGTAGAGATGAGCAAGGTTTTGCTATGATGGACAAGCATATGTTTGCTAAAGGGATTATTACTCACAGTCCACAAGAACTAGCACAAATATACGCCGAGCGTAAAGGCGGCGGCAGAGAAGAACTATCAGCAATGATGACAGCACTTTGGCCTCAATTTGAGGCAAGTCTAAGCAGTGGGTTCAAAGGATGGATGTTTGGCGATTTACTCTACAGCCAGCGTCCCGCAATACAAAATAATGCATTTGTGTTTCAACCTAATACTGTTGTATATACTGTTCCTGTTAGCGAACCACTGGGACAACAGATTGCTAAGAGCACGAGCGGAATTGTAGCACATAGTTACTTTGCTGCTCCCGGACAACCAGGTAAGCATGTTAGTAGTTTAAGAGGTATAAACACAAATGGGCCTCTGCTTGTTATTACTGATCAATTTACTAGTCCTCCTCGTGTCAAAATTCCACCTGATCTAAAGTCAATTGAAACATTTATTAACAGCAACGCTGCTCCATTAGATAAACTATTAGACAAATCTGCATTATCTGTTGCTAAGATTGGTAGTTTCCCAACAATATTTCAAAAGTATGTTAATGGAAAAGTTAGAGCTCGCGACTTCAGCAACTTTGGTTCTGACTTTGTTGAATGGATGGCAGGCGCAAAAGTAAGTCCAAATATGCAACAGAATATTGCTGTATATCTGCAATCTAATGCAGGTGGATATAAAGTATTATGCCAAACATTCATAGGCATTATGCGTGTTAAAGATCATATTGTTGGTCTACTAGATAAACATCCTGCTCCTATGCAAGCAAGTGTGCAAGGTGTTTCCGGGCAGGAAGGTTATATGGTTCATACAGGAACAGGCCCTTATAAAGCAGTCGATCGTCAAAGATTCTCTGCGGCCAACTTCGAACACTAAGATAAATATTCTATAGATAGGTCCTGTAAATGCGCTTAGATGAAATAGATCAAACCATTAAGAAAGTTGTGTTTACCTTCGGCAGGATGAACCCTCCTCATTATGGTCACGGCGGCGTTATTAAGACACTACAAACAGTTGCCAAACAGGAAGTTGCATACTGGTATCTATTTCTAAGCAGTAAAGTTGAGCCTGCAAAAAATCCACTTACATACGATCAAAAGTGTTACTGGGTGAAAGCTTTATTTCCTGAAACAACAGGACATTTAGTTGAGGATGCTTCAATTAAAACTCCACTGATTGCTGCAACATGGTTGTACAAGCAGGGATTTAGACAAGCTACATTTGTTGCTGGCGAGGATGATATGGAATCATATGCCACAATGATTAAAAGTGGCAACGAACATGGACGTAATAATCCAGAATCTGTTAAGATGGGTAAAGGTTTCTACTTTGAGAAACTAGACTTTGCTATTAGCCCTCGTCTTACTAGTGCTACAAAGTCTCGTGAGAGTATTGTTAATAATGATCCAGAATCATTTGCTCGTAACACATTAGGTGGAAAAGTTACTAATCTTAAATTATTAACTGCTGTTGAAAAACAGTTGTTTCCGTTAGTACGTAAAGGTATGCAGTTGGAAAGTATCAATGAAGATGCTGATGAAGATGAACACCGTGCATTCATGATGCGTCCAGAAAATCAAAAAGATACACCTATATCAAATGCTCTTAAAAATTATACTCCCATAGGAGATATAGGCAAGATTGGTTCTGCTATCAACAAGGGAGAGTATGGCAAAGCTCTACTACCTGCTGCTCAACTTGCAACTAATTTAATTCCTGGAAAAGCTGCTGCAACAGCGGCAAGTACTGCCATTGGCATTGGCAGAGGAGCAACTGACGAAAGCGAAGAACTTAATAAACGCACACCTAGCGTAAGAGAACTTGCCAAGAGATACATAATTACACCAGAAGAAGTTCATCGTCAAATTAATCGCGGCGTTAAAATAGAATTTGAACATACAAATGATATCGAAGTTGCCACTGAAATAGCAATGGATCATATTGGCGAGAAGTTAGATTACTATACCAGACTTGCTAAGGTTGAGGAAGAAGATGACGACGCTGTAGCTGTTCCAGGTGAGCCAGTATCAGCAGCAATGGATCGTATGAATGCTCGACCTAATGATCAATCAAAAGCAGACTTCCTAGGCAGCTATATGAAGAGTGCATTGGGCCAAGGTGGATTTAGCGATGGCAGATTTGCTCAACATACTGATGATCTAAAAAAAAAGATAGGTGAAAATTTCGCTGATGGAAAAGGGCCAGGTCGTCCTGGAGACAGTCAGCGTCATGGTATCCCTAAGAAAGCCACAGTGGCAGAACTAGAAAAAGCCAGTCATGCTGAAGGTCGTAAAGGACAATTAGCACGTTGGCAGCTGAACATGCGTCGCGGCAAGAAGCGAGCCAACGAAGAAATAGAAGAAACAAACATTCCTCCTGTATTATATCATGCCACATATCGTGCGCTATTGCGTTCTATTAAAAAGACAGGTTTAGGCGGTAAAGGTAGTGAGCGTAAGCGTTGGGAAGACAGCATACATGGCGTAGTATATCTTGCTACTGATCCAAATGTTGCGGAAAGTTATGCTGAAGCAAGCGAAACTGTTCCAGACGAATGGCTAGATGATATTGTCATATTGAAAATCGCAACTGCTGGTTTAAATCCTTCACTATTAAAGATGGATCAAAATGTCCAAGATAACGAAGGTAATACTTTGGAGTATCACGGTGTTATTCCACTTAGTAGTATCTCTATGTATAAGCGTGGAGTTAATGAAGCAAAGAAGCCTAAGAAGCCAAAAACTATCATTGACGGTGCGTTAAAGACATTAATTGCCAAAGGCCGCAGCGAGGATGAAGCTATTGCCGATCTAAAAAAGGAAATCGACAGTAAATTTTATGAATTAGATGAAAGTTTAAACGAAACAACTGACTATAGCAGAGGTGAGGAATTAGAAGGCATTGACATCATGGGTGCGCCAGTCTTCATCTCACATCATGCTATCGAGCGTCTTGATAGAAAAGGCGAGCGTAGTGTTGATATTGAGGAAATTTATGAGATTATTGAAAAAGCAGTTAGACAACATGGTAAAGATATTAATAACTTAAATAACACAGATTTTGTACTCAAAGGTGAAAATGGTCCTCCAAGAGAACCTAAGAATGGTTTTGGTATTGCATTAGCAAAAAATGAAGATTCTGCAGGTAATACAATTTATATGATTAAAACTGTTCATCCAAGACTGCTCGCTGGAAGAATGGCAGGATTTAAAGTTCAAGGGTTGAAAAGACGCTATTCAATTTACGAGGATGCAACAGATGAAAGTACAAAGCCTCGTGTCTATCTAGACATGGATGGAGTGCTCGCTGACTTCTTTAGTGAATGGTCGAGATTAGCTGGTGTTGATCATTATAAAGATATCAATAATGCTGAAGAATCTTTACAATTAGTAAGAGATCAGCCAACATTTTGGATTGACTTACCTATGCTACCTAATGCAAGATCATTAGTTAAAACAGTAATTGAAAATTATGGCGAATATAGAATTTGTTCAACACCACTAGCAGGTGACGAACGCAGTAAGCCAGGTAAAATAGCTTGGATTAAAAAACATTTCTCAGATATGCCTCCTGTCGAAATAGTATTAACACATAGCAAAGCAGACCGTGCATTGGAAGATGGTGCTCCTAATATATTGGTTGATGATTATGGTGTTAATATTAGTAAATGGCGTGCAGCAGGTGGTATCGGCATCAAATACGACGACTCGGCATTTCCTCAAGTAGCACAAATACTTACGAGTATTGCTAAGTCAGGAGTTGTAAAATGAGGAGTTCAATATGTATGACACAGACTTTTCTAAAACTCATGATTGGGAATTTATCCTATCAATCTTGGAAGAATTCGAGTCGATAAATCCAATAAATCCTCATACTAATTTAAGATATCGTGCAAAAGAATATCTAGACATTATGCACGAACAGAAGTTAAATCGCGGTGAGCTACGCACATTAATTGCCAAAGCACACAAGCTAAAAACTCATAGTAAAAAAGAAGAACGTGCTAGGAAAAACGAGTTAGCCAAACAAATTCAAAGTGCTTTTAATATTCATAAGTAAAAGATGGAAGCACTACTTAAAGTTAGGTTGGACTTAAAACTTAATAATTCTCAAACTGATTCATTTGCCAAATTTTACTTAAACCACGATGATGCAATTACTGCCGTCAGTGGTATGGCTGAAATGCCCAAACTAGGGGATAAAAAAACTAAAGATTTTTCAATCAATTCCTATATGCTAAATGCATCTGAATTTTTTAATATGGATATCGCAACAGATTTAAAGATACCTATAATTGATCAATCAACTAATATTTTAATCATTGAAATTGAGCTGGGAGTCAGTCAACGTGATAATTTAGTCCCAAGTACTAGTATATCCTTTACTCCAAATTATACATTTGCATTAACTGTAGCAAGACATAAAACTAAAGACACAGTAAGAGATTTTGAAGTAGTGATAGTTAAAGACAATTATACAAAGAATAGAACTGTATTGACCTATCCAAAAGCTACTGTAACGCCAGTTGGAGCGAAGTACAGACTATTTCTTGATAATATTATGATCTCTGAGAGATTTTATCCATATGATATTATACCCAATGATATACTAGAAGAGAATATTATCGTTGATATATTGCCAGGTAAACACGAAGTTAGAATAGAAAATGTCAGCAATCATAAAGTTATTATAACTGGTCTTAAATTTGATCAACAGATAATGCATGATGTCAATGCCGACTCGTGTTCTTTTGAATTCAACTAAATATTATCAACACAGGATTTTGACTCATGTCCGATAAGATTACCCTATTAAAGCAACGATATGCATTAGAGCAACGTATTCGTCTATTGCAGAATTCTAATTTCACAGAATCAAGCGATAATTTATTGCATAAGATGACTTCATTACTAGAGCATGTTAATAAACAACTTGCTGAAACTGGATTACCTCAAGATCAGATGAATAGTCCAATGCCAATGGATAATCCTATACTTCCACAGCAAGTTCCAGTTAGTGAATATGACAGTCATCCTGATCATGAAGTTCAGATGGCTCGCAGCGATCTATATCGTGCTGCAAAAAGTGCATTATCACTTGAAAAGATGCTAAAGCAGATTAGTGAAGAGCAGGGACTTGAGGGTTGGGTGCAGGCTAAGATTACTAAAGCAGCTGATTACCTAGATAGTGTATATCATTATCTAAGTTATGAAATGCAGAATCCTAGTGAAGGAGTAAGCGAAGCAAGTGTTGCTGCTTATGGCCCAGGCGATAACCCAGACAATCCTGAAAGAGATACTACAGGCGGTCAAACTATGCAGCCCGGGCAAGCCAGTGCAACTCCAGAAAATGGCGGAGCTACCCCAACACAGACCAGTGATGGCATGGTAAAGATGGTAAAGTTAGGCCTAGATAGAAAGCCACTTGGCACACCCATCATGGTTCGACAAACTGATATTAAAGTAAAACAACAGCAGGGCTATACTGTAATTGGTGAAAGTAAAGAACAAAAACCAAAAGCCAAAGTAGTTCATTGTAGTCAATGTGGCAAGGGATTTAGTGGTAGTGGATTAACTGCCCCACATCACACTGGATTTAGTCATTGTAAAGATCACAAAGGTATGAAGATTGTCGCTGAGGATGCCAGTGGCGGAGCAAGTAGCTCAGGCGGAATGGCTGGCAGTATGGGCGCCGGTAATGGATTTGCAAATGGCGGACCAGGTAGCATTATGCGTCGTAAGCCACGTAAGAAGAAAGCCAATGAAAGTTTAGCAGAAGGCAGTGATGGATATGGCCCACATGCTCGCGGTGTAGCTGATGGTTATTACGGTCGTGCACCAAATCCACATAAAATGGTTGATAATGGTAAGGGTGGGCGCAGTGCAGTAAAGTTAACCGATCCAGCAGAGATTGCGGACTATATGGCTGGTTATAAGGATGATTCATTTGGCCGTAAGGAATACGGCGAAAGCAAAGAAACTGGTCCAAAGTTTACTGGTTACTACAAAGGTAAAGACAAAGGCAAGCCAGGCAAAAAGATGGTTGGTGACGCATAATAATTAACAGGGAGATCAACAAATGGCTAGTAAAATAACTAAAGAAGTCAAAGTAGAAAGAATGAAGAATAACAAAAAGACTAGCCAAGGTGTTGGTAATATCAAATTGAGTTCAATGAATAAAGCAAAGAAACGCAGCTTTAAGAAGTATAAAGGACAAGGTGCGCCATGAAAGTTAAAGATATTATTTCAGAAGCAGCAAATGCAGCACAGCAAGCAGCTATTGCTATTAATATGAAAAAGCACGGCAAGAAGCCAAAAGAAGAAACAGACGAAGCTAAACAGAGACTTGATGCCAAGTGCTGGACAGGAAAGCATAAAGAAGGCACTAAGATGAAGGGCGGCATAAGAGTTAATAACTGTGTGCCTAACGAAAGTGTGGAGGAAACTTGGAGTCAAAAATATAAATCTAGCATAAACTGTTCGCATCCTAAGGGATTCAGTCAAAAGGCTCATTGTGCCGGCAAGCGTAAGCATAATGAAAGTATTGAAATGGAAATGGTCTGCGAAGATTGCGGCATGTGTGAAGCACATGGTAATCTTAACGAAATTCAAAAAGGTCAAAAAGACAGCAACGGTTACACCAAATGCTGGCCTGGTAAACATGCAGAAGGCACTAAGAAGGGCAAGAATGGCGGTCAAGTACGCAACTGTGTGCCCAACGAGAGCATCGAAGAAGACGAAGATCTTGATGAAGATTACATAACGCCAGACGAACAGTTTGACATGATTGAAGAGATGGTCGAAGAACTAGCACTACACTATGGAGTTGATTCTGAAGAAATTTGGGAACACTTTGAAACTGTAGAAGACGATGAACTATTTGAAGCTGCTGCTTGGCAGAAGAGCTCAGGTAAGAACAAGAATGGTGGATTAAATCAGAAGGGTGTAAACAGTTATCGCAGAGAACATCCTGGAAGTAAACTAAAGACCGCAGTTACTACTAAGCCCAGTAAGCTAAAGAAAGGCAGTAAAGCTTCTAAACGTCGCAAGAGCTTCTGCGCCCGTATGAAGGGTATGAAGAAACATAGAACTGGTGCAAAGACCAAGCGAGATCCTAATAGTCGTATCAATAAATCACTGCGTAAATGGCATTGCTAATGAAAGTAAGTGAGATAACTGAATCAAGCGGGCATATACCTAAGGATGATGAAGAAGCTAAAGACCCACGTTGGTCCAATGCACTAACTGTTGATGTTGGCCCAGGCGAAGATAAAAAGCAAGCTGCTAAGTTGGGATTTACAATAAGTAATGATGGACCACCTAAACTTAGATCAAATGGAAAAGTATAATGCGTCTTAAAGAAATAATGGAAGCTTTAATGTCAGTTGGCGTTCAGAGCAAATATCCAATTAGCGCAGGCGCTCGCGGGCTTATGGGCGCACGTTTTCGTTATGATAAGTCTGTTGAGGAAAATCAAAAACAAACTATGATGGGTGCAGTTGAACAACTAAAGCACAATCTAAAGCATATACCAAATACTGATTATGATCATATCAACATGTTGATGCAAACTATTTGTGAGAAATTTCGAGTTGAACCCAATGATCTACATAAAGCGTTTGTAAAAAAATTTAATTGCACTCCAGACGATTATGCTATACAATATAAGAAGTCAAGAGAAGGCAAACCTAGACATGTATAAGTTTGAAATAGTAGCAGAGCTACTGGGAATTGCTGAAGAGCTTTTCTAATGTTTACAACAATTGTCAAAGCATCCACTGCACCAGCAACGGTGTATTCAAACACATCTACGGTTGTAGTATCAGGCGGCGGTGGAGGGGTCATTAGTAGTATTGGAAATATTACAATGCCTACAAGTTGGTATGGTGCTACTGGTAGTTCCGGTGGTAGTTTTAGTTCAACATCTATTAATGCAGATGTCTTTATATCAGGACCTAATCCATCTATATCAACTGACAAAAATAAAATTAATATTGATGATCTGATTGATATTATTAAAATGATGAAAGAAGTTTTTTGCATCATTCCAAAAAATCAAACATTACTTGATTCAAATCCAACTCTTAAAGATTCATATGAACAATATGAAACAATATTAAAGCAGAAACTTAGTGACCCTGCGCTGCTGGAAGCGTATAATGAATTTAAGACTTTAGAGATACTATCAAAAGAGGAAAACAAATGACTGTTAGAAATTTCAATGCAGAAGAAAAAGCAAAGCTAAAGCAGCTTATCAGTGAGTCGAGCACTGTAATGACCGAAGTAGAAGTTCTTACAGAAGGACTTAACGATACCATTAAGCATATTGCTGAGGAAATGGAACTAAAGCCAAGCCTGCTCAAGCGAGCAATTAAGATGGCACAGAAGCGTGACTTCGATCGTGTTCGCGATGATCTTGATATGATTGAGAGTATCTTAAACAGCACAGATAATCTTCGTCAAGAAGACGAATAAGTATGCATAGGTCGTCGACCTTATTCGGCATGTAGTGGCAGAGCTGGCCCTAAGCAGCAAAGGATTGAAAATTAATGGCTTATGTCGATGCAATATTAGACCGAGAGAAGGAACGCATCCACGTCGTGGAGCGTCAAGATGGGAAGAGAGTTTATCACGATTATCCCCCAAACTATGTTTTTTATTATCCCGATCCACGTGGGAAGTTTAGATCAGTGTTTGGAGATTCTTGTAATCGTGTAAGCACTAGAAGCAGCAAGGACTTCCGTAAAGAGATGGCTGCTTTTAAAGGAATGACATTATACGAAAGCGATGTCAACCCAATCTTTCGATGTTTAGCTGAAAACTATTTGGGTCAAGATGCTCCAGAACTTAATGTGGCATTTTTTGATATTGAGACGGACTTTGATAAGGTCCGTGGATACAGCAGTCCCGAAGATCCATTTACTAAAGTAACAGCAGTCACAGTGTTTCTTAATTGGCTAGATCAATTGGTTACGCTGTGCATTGCTCCGCCTAATATGTCACAGGAAAATGCAAAAGCAATCTGTGATAGTATTCCCAACTGTTACTTGTTTGAGGAAGAAGCTGAACTACTAAAGACTTTTATGGATCTTATTGAGGATGCTGATATTCTCAGTGGATGGAACAGTGAGGGTTTTGATATTCCCTATATGATCAATCGAACTGCAAGAATCCTCAGCAAGGACGACACACGTCGATATTGCCTGTGGAATCAAATGCCTAAAAATCGCACTTATGAGAAGTTTGGGCTGGAGCGTCAAACATATGATCTCATTGGGCGTGTTCATATGGACTATATGAATCTCTATCGTAAGTATACCTACGAGGAACGTCATAGCTATGCACTGGATGCAATTGGTGAGTATGAGCTAAATGATCGTAAGATTCCATATGAAGGAAGTCTCGATCAGTTATACAATGATGACTTTAAAAAGTTTCTAGAGTATAACAGGCAGGATACTGCATTGCTTGATAAGCTTGATAAGAAACTTCGGTTTATCGAACTTGCTAACGAACTTGCTCATGCTAATACTGTGTTGCTACAGACAACAATGGGTGCTGTTGCTGTTACTGAACAAGCTATTATCAATGAAGCTCATGCTCGAGGACTTGTTGTTCCTAGTCGTAACGGATATAGTGACGATAATCAAGCAGCAGGTGCTTATGTTGCTTATCCTAAGAAGGGCATACATGAATGGATTGGTGCAATTGATATTAATTCACTGTATCCTTCGGCAATTCGTGCATTGAATATGAGTGTTGAAACTATTATTGGACAGTTACGTCCAGTAATGACTGATGCTTATATTGCAAATAAAATGGCTAATAAAAACACGTTTGCTGATGCATGGGAAGGTATGTTTGGAACAATTGAATATACCGCAGTTATGAACAAGGAGATAGGCACAGAGATTACTATCGATTGGGAGGATGGCAATAGTGAAACGTATAGTGCAGCAGAAGTCCACCGGATGGTCTTTGATTCGAACCAAACATGGAGTTTGTCAGCCAACGGTACACTATTCACGTTGGACAAACAGGGTGTTGTCCCGGGGTTGCTTGAACGATGGTACAAGGAAAGACAGGAGCTACAGGCTAAAAAGAAGGAAGCTAAGGATGTAAAAGAAGCAGCCTTTTGGGATAAAAGACAGCTTGTTAAGAAGATTAATCTAAATAGCTTGTATGGAGCTATTTTGAATCCAGGCTGTAGATTCTTTGACAGACGTATTGGACAATCAACTACGCTGAGTGGTCGTGTTATTGCACGTCATATGGATGCAACTGTTAATGAATGTCTAACAGGCACGTATGATTATATTGGTAAGTGTATCATTTACGGTGATACTGACTCTGTTTATTTCAGTGCATGGCCTGTAATTAAGGAAGATGTTGCAGCAGGACGTATGCAATGGGACAAGGATATCTGCGTTAATCTCTATGATCAAATTGCAGATCAAGTTAATATCAGCTTTCCTTCATTTATGGAGCAGGCATTTCATGTTCCATTGGAGAATGGGAAGATTATCAAAGGCGGTCGAGAACTAGTAGCAAGTAAGAGTTTGTTTATCACAAAAAAGCGTTATGCTGCCTTAATTTACGATCTAGAAGGTAAGCGACTAGATCGTGAAGGCAAAAGTGGTAAAGTAAAAGCTATGGGACTTGACCTTAAACGCAGTGATACTCCTAAGGTAGTTCAAGAATTCCTCAGTGAGATTCTAAATCTTGTGCTGGAAGATGGTACTAGATTAGATGTCATTGATAAGATTAAAGAGTTTAAAGAAGTATTTCGTGCAAGACCAGCATGGGAGAAAGGCACACCAAAACGTGTTAACAAGCTGACCTATTATGGTGATCTTGAAACTAAACAAGGTCGTGCCAATATGCCAGGACATGTTCGAGCTGCTATCAACTGGAACAATATGCTTCGTATGCATAGTGATAATCGCAGCATGAAAGTTACCGATGGTATGAAGGCAATTGTTTGTAAGTTACGAGCTAATCCGCTTGGTTTAACAAGCATTGCTTATCCTACTGATGAGCAGCGTTTGCCTCAGTGGTTTAAAGATATGCCATTTGATAGTGAAGCAATGCAGGAAGGCATCATTACACAGAAGGTAGAGAATCTACTGGGTGTGTTGGATTGGGATCTTGAAAATAGCACTAACATATCGTCAACTTATGAAAGTTTGTTTAGTTTCTGATGAAAACATCTGAGCTTGTACAAATAGTAAATTCTATCAATGATCTAATTCTAGAGATGCAGGCAAAGCTTCCTGCTGCTGAGTTAGAACAGTTGAATGTGCGAGCACTAGAAAGTTTCTCTCAGAATGCCAATGCATTAGTATCATTCAAGGTAGCTAGTGTTGATCGAAAGAATGATGTATTGAGTAGCAAGATGTCATTTGAAAATATGACGCTGATTGATTTTCAATACTTCTATAAAATTACTGAAATGAGAGATAATGAGAGAGAAAAGTTAATTGGTGCTCTTCAAGGACTAACTGATTTTGCTTATCCTATACTTGAATTATTTCCAGGGGAAGGGTTTTTCACTGAAGCGGCTGTAGCAGGAGAACCTTTATATATTGTAGACTATTATGAAGAAATGCTGGAACATGCCGCAAGTAGATTTAACCCATTTTATTCTACTAGACGTTTAATGAAAGCTGTAGTTAGAGATTTTGATTTATCAAAATTACCACAGGAACAATTTGGTGTGGCCTTCTGCTATAATTATTTTTTTGTTAGAAATATAGATTTTATTCTGTCATGGGCAAAAGAAGTTCATAAAGTATTACGTCCTGGTGGATACTTTATTTTTAACTTCATCCCAGTAGATACAGTTTGGGGGTTGAAACTAACTGAACAATATCGACTTACTGCAATTGATCACATACGCCTTGAAGAACTCTTTAAAAACATTGGATATGAAATTGTCAGTAAGAATCTAGAACCAAACTACGCATCAACAATGTTAGTTAAAAAAGCTGGCGACATAATTCCATTTAAACTGTCAAGTGCTTCTGCAAGAATTATTGACAGAAGAGACCCTTTCGTATAAAATCTAATTAGTATTCAACAAGGAATCAATTAATGAGAGATTTTCTATTAGACATCGTTTCGCACACACAGGCACTGGGCTGTATTGATCTTATTAAGATTGAAGGTGATAAGGATTCAACAGCAATCGAAGCTATCAGTGACGATAAGAGTGTTGTAATTAAGGCAAAGTTTAAGCAACCTAATGCAGCATTTGCAGGAACATTTGGTATGCCAAACTTGGTTAAGCTAAACACAATTTTGAACATTCCAGAATACAAGGAAAAAGCTAAGATTGATCTAATTACTCAGGCTGATGAGACAGGTAATCAAATTCCTTGTGGTTTGCACTTTGAGAATGAGTTAGGCGACTTCAAGAATGATTATCGTTTCATGCCAGTCAATGTTATTAATGAGAAGCTTAAGACTTCAAAGTTTAGAGGAGTTAAGTGGGATGTAGAGTTCACTCCAGCACAGAATGCACTACAGCGTTTTAAGTTTCAAGCAGGTGCTAATAGTGAAGAAGTTCAGTTTATTGCTAAGACAGATGGAACAGATTTGAAGTTCTACTTTGGCGATCATAGCACACATGCTGGTAACTTTGTATTTCACAGTGGCATTACAGGCAAGCTTACAAAGGAATGGAACTGGCCAATTCTTAGGGTGCTGGGTATCCTAGGACTTTATGGAGATAAGATCATGCGATTTAGTGATGAAGGTGCTGCTGAGATTACAGTTGATACTGGATTGATTGAATATCGTTATATCATCCCAGCACAGAGCAAGTAATGGAAACTAAGAAAAGAACAATAGTAAGGATGGTGACTTATCGCATTACAGCGTGGTTTTTCACCATCCTGTGGACATACTTGTTCACAGGTGATATTGCCAATGCCACTGGATTTGCAACAGCCTTGCATATTCTTCTAAGTATTGATTATTACATTCACGAAAGAATTTGGCTCAAAATTAATTGGGGCAAAATATGAGAAGGAGAAAAAATGGAATTATTGAATAGTATACTCATAGGTAGCTGCATTGCAGCAGTAATAGTAACACTGGCTTTTAGTGTTATTGGATTTAAGAATGTTGGTGAGTGTGTTGGTTTATGGTTAACCCGTCCTTATTGGAGCCTCGTCAACATTGTTGAATTTTTAAGTCTTGCAACTAAATCTGTTATAATAGTGTCAGGTTTAATTTTTCACTACAGTCCGTTTTACTTGTTTTGGCCAAATTTGTGTACAAGTATGTTCCTAATTTGGGTTAGTCAAAAGAAAGGACTTCCAACACTTATATGGTTCCATTCTATATGGGTTTGGTTAAGCTCAATTATATTAGTTCAGAAATTTTTGTAAGGAACAAAATGATACCACAGGATAATATGGCATTGCGCCGCAAGTCAGATCAAGCAGTGTTTTTGCCAGCACTAAGTAGCTTTTACAGTTTTCAAATCTGTAAGTATGGTAAGAAAATACAAGCCAGTCGCATACCATCTTCGATGCAAAATGGTATTGCAGGACTTAACTTTTTAGATCCAAAAGACAGCTACTTTTATTATCCGTGGTGTCTTTATTCTGCAGGACATGCTATTCTAGATGTACGTCCTGAAGAAAAAGAAGAAATGGTCCGATTAAGAGACCCCAGCAGCTTTGTACTAGGAGATTCAGGTGGATTCCAAATTGGTAAGGGAGTTTGGGAAGGCGATTGGCGAGATCCTAATTGCCCTCGTGCGCATTCTAAGCGTGATGGTGTTTTGCGTTGGATGGATGCTTATATGGATTACGGTATGGTTCTTGATATACCCGCTTGGGTTGCTCGTAGCCCTGCTGGTGCTCGTGCCACTGGCATTAGCACTTATGCGGAAGCTGTAAAAGGCACACGTATCAATAACGAATATTGGATGAAGCATCGCACAGGTCGTTGCAAGTTCCTTAATGTGCTACAGGGCGAGAACCATACTGAAGCGGATGATTGGTATGAGCAGATGAAGGACTTCTGCGATCCTAAACTATATCCTGGCACACACTTTAATGGTTGGGCCATGGGTGGGCAGAATATGTGTGATATTCATCTTGTGCTGCGTCGTATAGTGCAGATGATTCGTGATGGTCTACTTGAAAAAGGCACACATGATTGGATGCACTTCTTAGGAACTAGTAAGCTCGAGTGGGCTTGTTTACTAACTGATTTACAACGTGCTGTTCGTAAGCATCATAATGAAGACTTTACTATTAGCTTTGACTGTGCAAGTCCATTCCTTGCTAATGCTAAAGGACTTGTGTATGATCAGCTAAGGATGGAAGATGGCGGCAAGTGGACTTATAGTATGGAAGCAGGCATTGACAATAAGAAATACGCTACTGATACTAGACTATATGGCGATGTTGCAAGAGATGATCTGATCATTAAAAACTTTATGGACAGTCATATTAGCAAGCATCTGCAGGTTAACGATGTTTGCACATATGCTCCTGGTGCTCTTAATATGATTGGTAAAGAAGGTAAGACATCGTGGGATAGCTTTAGCTATGCTCTGCAGATGGCCCATAATGTTTGGATGCATATCAATGCAGTATTAACAGCAAATGAACAGTATGACCTGGGATTAAGTCCAGGCATGTTGATCCGTGAGACACATACTATTACTAAATTTCGTAACATTGTTGATGAGATTGTCGCCAATGCAGTTAATCAAAAAAGTTTGGATCTCATTGAGGAACACAGTAAGTTCTGGATCAGCATCGTAGGGCAGCGTGGATATACCGGTAAGAAAACTGTGAATGCAAGTACGCAGTTTAATGTACTGTTTGAGTAATAAATACATCGCAGAATAATTCAATTATAATAATAGTATTTCGACTAATCTAATCAAATTGGAGAAATACTGTGATTAGAAATCTATTAGCAGCAGCTGGGATTCTATTTGTGTCCTCTGCATATTCGCAAACTGTATCAACAATTCCACTAATATTACAAGGTGATTTTGTCAAGATTGGTGTTAATAATGTTGGAACTATTGGTTCAAACGGTAACACTCTCCCGGGTATTCAATATGATAATACCGGAACTAGAACTTTCAACCCAGCATACGATTACTTAACTCCAGGCAGTCCATTTGAAGGATTCACTGTTAAATATACCAACGATGCTGGTGTTACTATTAGTAAGATGAACAACAATGCTATGTATACCGGACCTCAGATTACTGGAGGTTTGCTAACCAGTTATAATGGCGTTGCTTATGCTGGTATTACATATGATAATCGTGCTGTTTGGACTGGATCTACTACTGATTTTACTGTAAAGAATGATGTTGGATTCAATAATCCAGATAAAGTAGTAAACATTAAAACAACACTTACTACAAGTGTTAATATGACTAACTTATATTTTGGAAGATACACAGATCCGGATGCAAGAGCAGCTACTGGTGATAGTAATGCAACTAATAATACATTAGGATTCAGCCCAATTGGTGCTAAGAATGTTGTATTCAGTGAAGCACTAGTTAGTAAGTATGCATTAGGTCTTTATACTGCTGCTGCTAACTCAGGTGCAGGTATTAGTAGTAGCTGGACTACAGATCCAGTAAACTATTACAATGGAACAAATGGCGGAAATGGTGATTATACTATTGGTCTTGGGTTTTATCTGCCAACACTTGCTGCTGGTGCTTCAGCAACATTTGAATACGCTTATATCTTTGGACCAAGCACACTAGACGCTGGGACTACTGCTGTTACTTCAGGTGCAGGCGGCGGAACTCGGGGTGTTGTTCCAGGTTGCACTACCGGTTGCACTATGGGAGGTGTAACTCCACCTACTGGTCCAACTCCTGTGGGCGTTCCATATCTAACATATGTTAGAGGAGCTCCATTCTTTGTATACGGTGGATGGACCCCATTTGTCACTGTTCAAACTGATGTAAAAACCAATACTGATAAAATAGGTGTTGTTACTCGCACAATTGACAAGTATGATGTAAGAGCAGTTATCAGCAGAGTTTCTGTTACTCCTGTTACTAATCAAGATATGAGTGATAGCACAGTTGTTAAGACTAACGGCACACTGTATAATGAAGATACCGGTAGACCAAACGAGCAGCGTCTAGGTAGCACAACATCAAATAGTGTAAGTTTCAATAACACTGGGTTTGTAAATGCTGTTAAGTTGAGAACATTTAACGTCTTCCTAATTGATCCACTTAGTAAAAAAGATGGTGCGTGGGTAAGTCCAACTGCCAGCTATTACAAGACCTCAAGTAGTATGTCAAGTGGCGGATCCGGTGCTGGATACCAATGGACTGTAGATAACAATACTTTTGGTGTTGCTGTTAGTTACACTAATGCTAAAAGTGGAAGGTTAGACTTCAGTAAGGTTGAGAATGATAGCTTTGATTCTACTGCTTACGCTTTGATTAAAGATTCAATTCTTTGGGTAAAGACTGCTGTAGGACTTGGCTATAGCAAATACAATGGTACTACTACTCTTCCAATCTTTGCATTATCAAATACTGCTAAGTTTAATCAAAAGAACATATATGGGGATGTAACTATATATAGTGCAGATACATACTTTGATATTAGACCATTAGTAGGTGCAACTATAGTAAGCAGTTCACTCGGTGGTATGAGTGAAACCGGTAGCCCATTCCTTTCAACTGTCCCAACAGAAAAATCAACTACTTCTTTCAATCCATATGTTGGATTGAGATATGATTTTGATAATAACTTTGGGGTTGAAACTCGTGTTACACAGAGTAAAGATTTCAAAACTGTTGGCAGCATCCGTGCTACTGCAAATACCGAAATCGTAGATGGCGTATTCTTAAATGCTTCAGTTGGTGTAGATAAGAGTGCAAAACT
>Ga0136642_1000288_pt1 | contig 28710 bp, 25 predicted proteins | sample LowCatLa1302831Y_FD_115313 | JGI IMG/M metagenome (GOLD analysis project Ga0136642, IMG submission 115313) | Freshwater microbial communities from Lower Cathedral Lake, Yosemite National Park, California, USA - 13028-31Y | ecosystem: Environmental > Aquatic > Freshwater > Lake ... | reverse complement strand
GCTAGTGTTAGGGGGGTGTTGTTCACCTTACATCTTCTTACGCTTCGCCCTTAGCTCTGCCATAAAAGCTTTCGCCTCAGCCGACCCCTTTTCAAATCGACCTCTCTTGAGAGGCTTTCCGCTGCCACTTCCATAAGCAGGCGGTGGGCTTACATCGGTTGGTTTACTAGCATTGCCCTGTTTAATTCCGCCGTATTCTTTTACGAGCTCGTCGAAAAAAGATGCCATCGTAGCTGGATCGTGCTCCGCAAGAATCCTATTTGTCTTGGTCGACGTAAGCTTTCTGTAGATGCTATCATTCTCTTTTAACGTCTTACCACCTGCACCAGGCTCGTTAGAAGAAGGTGCGCCAATACGAAGACCTTTAAGATCAATAGCAGGAATAGCAGGGCTCCCGTCTTGCTTTGACGGTCTAAATGTCCCGTCCTCATAAAGAAAAATCTTTCGCCCAGTCGATGTAAATATACCTAGAGGTAGCTTTTTGCCGCCAAGCTCAGCTGCAACAGGCACAGCAACAATATTTTCTATGGCAGCGTCTGGTGCTGCAACAGGCGCAGGAACAATATTTTCTATGGCAGCGTCTGGTGCTGCAGCAGCAGCAGCGTTAGAAGGGGCTGCAGACTGACCAGGTGTTGCAAAGGAAAGAGACCTTGTAGCAGTGGGTGTCTGAGGCAACCGCTGTGTATTCTTTCCAGGGGTTATTACTCGTTCAAGTAGCTTTGCCGATTTTTGTACTTCATTCATTCTTGCAGGAGTTACTGCACGAGCAATTGCATTGAAGATTTCACGTGTTCTCTCGTCGGTGACCCTTGCATTTAGAATTTCCTGACCATCTGCTGAATCAGGAAGAGCCGCGACCTGAGCTATTAGCTTAGGTCGGGCTGAACGCTTTACTGACGATACCATCGCACAAAAGATTAGCACCAAACTTATAAACTGGGACTGTGAGATCTCGATTGCGCCTTGCTGTGCAAGTTTCAAGCTTTCGATCATAAATGTCCAAATAACCATCCCAATAATTCGAGCGTTGTCGCCTGAATTGTCGATTTTCGTTTGGGCTGCCTCCATCAAATCACGTTGCATTTCAGCCATCTGAGAAGCATTATCAAGTTCTTGATTTATTGACTCTGCGTCCACAGGAGGTAAAGAAAAAGAAGCGTCCTCTAAGTTCGAAGATGGAGCTTGAGGTTGAAGAGAACTCTGCGGTACTTGCGAACCTGCAAGTACCGAAGCTTGAGGTGGAGGAGAACTCTGCGGTACTTGCGAACTCGCAAGAACCGAAGCTTGAGCATTATCAAACTGCCTCGATTGATCCTCTTCGCCCTGATTAGCAGCTTCGGCTTGTGCACCAAGCCCAGTTGACGACAAGAAAGGAGAAACCCCTTCGGTAATCGGCGATACACTAGGGCCACCGGGAGCGGCAGGAGAAAACGGAAGCGGCGCGCCTTCAGGTGGAGGCGGCGGCGCAACTCCAGACACAGGCGGCCGTGGCGCGCCTTCAGCCAAAACTGGCGGCACCGCGCCTTCAGCCAGGGGCGTCGGTCTGTTGTCAAGTGAACCAAAGCGCAAAAGCCGAGCAGCTCTCAAACCTGCAGCATTCGGGTTCAAGGTTACAACGCCCGAGTCATCCAAATCAACGTCTTTGAGCATCTTGCTATAACTTGCATCCTCAGCATCCTGCACCGCCGTTTCGGCGGGAGCGGGTTTCTGTTCATCAGGCGGCAGCTCATACTTTGTAGGAGCAACAGTATTAAGCACACCAGGATCCGGCCGCATTCTATACTTTGCCGCAATACCCTCGTGAATGCCAATTTCACCACCCTGTGAAGTGTTTGTAAAGCCAAGGTGTATGTCTGCGCTAAAGGCACTGTGATGGGCCATGATAGGCAGCGCCCTATCAGAAATACGAGGAACAACATCGCTCCTCACGTGAACCAAGGGCGGTGGAGCCACATGGTAAAAACGATGGACGATTTGTACGTTTTCCTCCTCGGGTCTCTGGCCTCTATGCACCGCATTTGACTGCTGAATCAAGCCAGCCACACGACGCGAGGACGCGGTGGCAAAGTTCTCACTGCGGATTGCAACCTCTTCGGCCGCAAAACTACGCTGGGCCACCCTAAACCGACGTAGCCCCTCATCGGGGTCCATTTCTATGACGTTTCCTCGTGGGCTCTTGGATCAGAGTTTGGTCAGGATTTAGGATAAGCCATCGCCGCCCGAAAAGACGGCGTCATTCCCTGCTTAGCATGGAAACGGTTAAGAGATGCTTCGTAATCGTCCATACCATGACCTGCGAGACACAAGTTGGGGTTAGATCTGTGCAAATATGGATTTACACTTTAGAGGCCATCTTAGCTGCGTTACGATAATCCATCAAAGACATTGGTGGCCGAGATGCGGCCAAGGCAGCGGCAGCGGCGCCGCCGAACCCACCTCGCTTCATATGACGACGACGAGGCTTGCCGGTCTTGCTGCCATCTGCCATGCCCAGAAGCTTGCCAGCCAGGGCAAGCTTAGGATTTGAGCTATTTGCAAGCTTGTCAGCAATACCAAGCTGATTAGAAACGGCAAGAGCACTTGAGAGGCCCTTCTTCGCCATGTCGAAGAGGCCACGACCGCGAGCCTTCTTGACATGATGATGCTTCTTGTGGTGCTTGCCCATGGCGCGCTGCGAGGGAAGGCGCGGTTTTATTAGCTAGTGTGAGAAGCAACCCATACTCTAAATAACAAACGTTATTGGATTATTTGAACGGAGCCAGCAGTGGCTTTGTTCGATGCGTCCGGATTAACTGGAATTGTCGTGTCCATAGATCGAGACGGATTTATGATTCGGTCCATCCGACGAAGAGCGCCAAGGTCAGCAACAGGATTATCCTCCTCGTCATTATCACCGGCGAGTTTACGAAGGATATCCTTGAGTTCGACCTTGTCCGAAATCCGCCCCTTCTTGTCATAAAGACGCTTGACAGCAGAGCGGGTCGTCTCTCGCTGCATGAGGGGAACGCCCTTCACCATTACAGAGCGCAGAGCCTGTTTGAGCTTCAAACCAGCTGCCTTGCTGCTATATGTCTTAGGTCTATTTTCGCGGCGGCGCTTCTTTTCGGCTGCAAGCATTGACTGCTCGAGCGCCGACGCAGCAACTGCCTTCTTAAACCCCTCCGAAGTAGCTGTGGCATGGTCACGGTTTCGCTTTGCAACCGCCGCATGACGCATCTGCAAATATGCAGGGGCATTCTGCACACTATTATAGTTTGTAGATGCATGCATGAAGCCATTGATGTCGCGTAGCTTTGATGAAGCATGCGGGATCCCTGCATACAACCCACTCTGCCTTACCAGGAAATTCTGCGGTGGAATGTCGCCGTACTGCCTCTTCATCAAGGCGCGTGCAGGCGCGGTCTGGCCGTAAAACCCAGCGAACCTCTCCGGCGCGACATCACCAGGCAGACTTACCATTTTGTATTACCGTGGTCTACTCCGTGGAGGTTTTGGCGACTGTGCGAGGAGGGGGGTGAGTTGTGTCTTCATCCGTTTCGGACGCTCCAGCTGCCTCCTCCCTCTCTCGCTTGCGTGATCCGTGCTCTTGGGTATCTGTATGTAGAAGGTAGCACCCTGACTCGTACAAAACAAGAGAAGGAAATGTAGTGCAAAGAGCCACCCACCGGCTAGGCAGCTTTCGAATGCGACGAAGCTCGTCTGTGTCACAACCACCATACATGCCGAGGAGGTTGGTCATCTGCTTCATGCTGCATCCGTTAGGAAAGAGGACAAACTTGTGCGCCTCGCCCAGGAAAAGGCGCGTGCGTTTGTAATCAGTCAGGAGGTGAGATGCAACAAGCAGAGAGGCTGAGTTATGACGGCCAGTTGTGGCAATCATGTCAATTGTCTGTTGGAGCATGTCATGCAGCTCGGGGTTCTCACGCTGGAACCCTTCTATGTCATCAAAAATTGTCAGGGATTCAGAGAAGTGGTCTAGCGGTGGCGGGCCATTAAAAAAGTCTTGTGTCGCGTCCATGCGCTTTAGAAATTTTAGCTGGTCTAGTGTATCGTCGTGCTTGAGGTATGAGATAAGATAGATGTCCCTCTTTGGCCACAAAAGGTGGTAGCGCTGAGCAAAATTCTTGGCTGTGTGGCTCTTGCCACTGCCAGACTTGCCACCGACCATGATCACATCGCGCCCCTTCTCAAGGTTGGTTGGCTCAAGCGCGAAAAACTCGCCAGGGGGCAATGTCACATCTCGGGTGGGCACAATTGTGCGCTGCTTTGCATCCACCATCAAGCAAAGGCCGTCCCTCGGTGATGTCTTTGAATGCAAAACCGCAATTGGCTGGAAGGTATCATCGGAAGGGTCAAAAGACCCGATCTTCAACATCTTCGAAAGCCGACATTGACTGACAAAGGACAAGAATGGGCCTTTTCAGTGATACCAAGACGCCGCCGCCGCCGATGTTTCCGACGCCAACGCCCGTGACAACTTATGTCCGTGTTCAGCCTTTTGAGATGCAGGCCGCGGAGTGGTCGCTTAAGGCAATTGTGCTTTATGTTATCCTTCGTGACTTTTTCATGTACTTTGTGCCGTGGGTGATGCGAAATCTCTCTCAGTGGGTGCACGCTTCATTTCCTAAGGCCGAGAAGCTCATCACCGAAGAGCTTGATGAGGCCGCTGAGCAGGTGGTCGAGTCCGTAAGTGGTTCAATTGCTAGGGCTGCAAGTGGCACGCTGGCGCATGTTGAGGAAGAGCTGCTCGAAGCGGCGGCAAAGGGCGGCGCAGGGCTGGTGGAGAGGTTGGTCGGGGAGCTCTCGTGAAAGGCAAAACAGTCTTCCTCCGTAGTAAACGTGAGCATTTGTTTTTCTCGTTCGAGCACAGCGTTGACACACGAGGGCAGAAAGCGAGAGTGAAAGAATGTACGTGCTTGCTCGACGGTTCTGGTGGCAAACTGGTCGACATATGGCACATGAGTTACGAAAAATTGGTGCGGCTGCCAGACCACAAACCAAGCGCGAACGCAACGCACGCCAGGATGCAAAGCACGCAATAAGAGCATGCTTCCCTGCAGCTGGGGCATGTAGCGCGAGGGAATGTTCAGCTTGTCACTCGAGTATGGATGACCGGGACCCGATCGACGCCCGGCTGGGCATTTGTACTCAACAAGGTCTACCTCGTCGCGCTGCTCGCTCCACAGGAGAGCATCTGGACTGAAGCCCAGGAAGGGCCGCGTCGGGTCTCGTAGATGCGGTGGGTGTGCAAGCTCTCCCTTGTGCCCCACCTTGGCGAGAAAGGCAACAAAGGCTTCCTCGGCATGCTTTTCGTGCATGGATCCCCATTCCGTAAAGGCATTGCCATTAAAGCCGTAGCGCATGGGGTAGGTCTTTGTCTTCAAAAGGCTGTCTGCATTCTCGCTGGTGCCAGCAAAGTTTGAAGCCGTCACAGCGAATGCGCGTGCCTGGTGCCACTCGGGTGTTCGCTGCACGTTGCCACAGGGCAAGGCAAGAGCCGGCAGGACCACGCCATGGTAGATCGAGTCCGGTGTGACCGTCTGTGGCAACTTGGCTCGGAAGCTACGAAAACTTGCGTGGTCAGAGCCCTCCCATGGCATGGGGAACTGGGACCGGGGTTGAGCGCTAGGAAGGCTGTCCAGCTCAAATGGCCAATGACTTGCTGGCGTCTCTAAAGCCTGTGATGTCGCCAGAGCCGCGATTCCAAACTTCTCTGTTTGCGATTCGCACCTGTCAAGTGTAATTAGCCGCATCGTCGGCTTGCCAGAAGCTCCCTTTGCTGGGTACTTTGGCATGGCGTCGGTTGACGTTGACAGACGTCAGATCGTTGTTGGTTACCTTGTCTTGGCGAGCAAGTTAAAGGAAGAACACGACCTGGCTTATGCGCTTGACCTTTTTGACCACATCGACCTTTGTCGCAAGAAGCGCGACCTCGCTTTTGCCAAGGGTTGTGTTGTCGAGTTCCAAGCGTGGGAGAGGGATCGCAATGCTCACATCACTACACTGGCAGCGCTTTTAGAGGCAAAGGGTAGCGTTGCACGTTAAAAGGGAGGCGGCACCAGCTCCTCTTCCTCAACCGGCGGGCCAGCTTCCGCTGCCGCCACAGGCACGGCGCGCGATGCCACCACCGCCGCCGCCACGGAAATAAGGCTACGCGTGGTCACCACCTCTGCCTCGCGCCGCTTCTTGTGGCGAGACTCCTTGGCCGCTAGCCGGTTGCGCTCCTTTCGCACGGCGCACGTCTTGCACTGCTGCGGCAGCTGCATGCGCTTGCCCTGCTCGATGCCCTGCCGAAAGGCCTCGCGCACAGCGCTCTCCATGAGCGTCGAGACGTTCGAAGATGACGAGGAAGAAGAGGAGGAGGAGGACTCGGCAACGGGCGGCGCGCCTGCGCCCATAATGGCAGCCACGTGGCGCTGCACGGGCAGTGGCGCGGGCGCAGGTGGCGCGAGGCGCTGCGAATACGCTGAAGGCGCAGCAGCCTCCGGGCCGAAGCTGTCACCCTCGCTCTCCGAGTCATCACTTGGCGGCGGCTGCTGGCGCTTCCGTGCGCGCTCCTCCTTCTGGTGGCGGCGATGCAGCTCGTGGCCATGCAGGTAGTCCTCGTCATCGGAAAAATCAGGCGCCGGCTCGGCCGCGCGCGCCGCAATGTCGCGCTGCAGAGAGCCCGGTGACGGCTTGGCGCCGCTCCACCCGGGCCGCGCGCAAGGCAGCACAAAGGGCGAAGGGACTGTGCCTCCAGTAGGCCGGCGCCGCGGAGGAGCCACCAGCGGTGGTGGCGGTGGGCGCGAAATTGGCGGGCATGTAGGCAGTTGGCCGTCGTCGTCGCTCTCGCCCGTCGCAAAGGCGAACGCGTCAGATGACATTCTTTTTCGATTTAGATGTCGTTTGCGATGGATTCAAAAGCTTTTTGCCCGGAAACAAGTGGCCGTGTCTGCTGGCGCCGAGGACAAGGGGGAGGTGGGCGCTTGTGCAAATCGGCAGATGTTTTGATTTTCGGAAGTGTAAATCGAGAAATCCCTTTATTTTTCGGCTGATGTTTGCCGACTGTAAGGTGACAAGCGGGGTCGGCTTTTAGCGGGGTCTCTGAAATGGAGCCACGGGCTTTTGTGACCAATGCCCTGTCACGAAACATCAGGGCTACGCTACGCGCGCGATTTCTAGCGGAGGCGGAGCAAGCAGACGATACGTTCACTGTACGGTGCCAAAACGAGTGCTACGCCTGTCGCCTGAAGTCACGAAGCCACTGCGTCAATAGCTGCAAGAGTAGTGTCAACCCCAACAGCAGGGATGACAGTCTCCAAATTGTCGAGGTCCACTTTTCCATCAGTGGCGCTAGTGGCAGCGCTAGCAGTGCCACCAGTTGAACCGCCCTCCAACTTGCGCGCGCTCCCGAACTTGCCCTTCACCGCAATAAAGCCCTTGGCGTGCAGGAACTTGAGCGCGCCCTTGCCAGCCATATGCTTCTTCTTGGACACAATGCGCCCTGCCGCGTTCTTCATGAGGTCGTCCTTGACCAGGCGCCCGCTCGTGCGCTTGGCATTGCCATGGAAGACCTCGGCACGAGAGCCAACCGTCTTCATTTTTTAGACGTGGCTGACGTTGGTTGATGATTTACGATGCGTACCTGACGAGTTCCACGTCTAGCTGAGATTCGTCAAATGCTTACAGGCCCGAGCCGCGGTGGCGCTTGCCGGTCTGGTGGCCATACAGCGAGTCATGCGCAGCAGAGCCCTTGTTCAGGGCACTGTCCGCCATGTCAGCGAGCGACGCGCCAGCAGTGCCGCCATAGGTGCGAGCAAGGTTGGTGATGCCATACTGGTCATTGATCTCCTTGGCCTTCTTCACGGCCGAAAGACCCTTGTTCACAAGGTTCGAGGCGCTGCTGAAGAAGCCACGGCCAACCAGGCGTGACAGGTGCGTCTTCGACATACCCGACTCGCTCGTGGCCGCAGCAACATCCGCCATCTGCAGAATCGTCTTGCGGATTGCCGACTGGCCACGCATCGTCTCGAAGAAACCAGTATTGATGGCAATGACAGTGATCACGGGATTCCTGAGGTACGAGTGGTAGCCGCGGGTATTGTCAACAGTCACATTGACCTGGAAGGAGTAGTTGCCAAGGCAGCCAGGTGCCAGGCCAGGCTGCAGCGTGATGTCCGTACCCATGCGCAAAATGACCGGGCCGCCGCTGAGCTGCGTAAACGGGCTCTGCTGGACATAGGTACCAGCACTTGCCGCGGCGGTGAGAGGAAGCACTCCCGACGGGTACTGTGCCTGCGTGAAGCCACGCCACTGGTGCCAGTCCATGTCCAGGCCCGCCGCCACAGCGCTCTCATACAGGTTGATCTGCTGAAAGCTAGAGCAAAGGTTGCTAAAGTTGTCAAAGGTCACAGAGAGCTTGCTGATCGGCACATACTGATCGAGCTGCGAGGGGCCGCGCGTGTCAGGCTTGACGTAAATCATGACCATATCCGGGATCGACGTAAGCGAGATCGTCTGGGAGCTGATCGTCGGGTTAGACGACTGCAGAAGCTGGCCCGTGGAAAAAAAGTAACGAGGGAACTCGACGTAGGGAACAGTCGACACCTCCGGCAGCGGCACATCAACACCAGGCGTAAGGAAGGTGGTGTACAGCGTAGGCACGTTATTCGAGACGGTCGCGATGGACGGAGGGCCGCCCGACCACGGACCTGCTGAAGACGTCGTAGCTGCATACTTGACATCGGAGATGACCGAGCGAATATTTGAAGAGCGCAGGATGTTGCCGGTGTTTGGGTTCGCCTTGGTGAGGTCGTCGATGAACAGCGACAGAGACGCCGTCTGCTTCGACGAGTTTCCAATAAACGAACCACTCGTGACCACCGAAGGGTTCATGACCGCAGCGGTGGAGCCAAGGGCGGAGAAATTGAGAACAAACTGCATATTCGTCATGCCATAGAGACCAACAGACGCGAACTCGGCGCTGTCCGCCCAGATGAGCGGCGAGATAATCAGAGCCTCGGCACAGGACAGCGTGCCAAACACCGGCATGGGCACGCCTGCAGGCCATCCACCAGAAAGAGCCAGAACGCTGCCAGAAACTGCCACAGGGTTTACAGCAGTAATAGCAAAGACGCTGTTAGTCGTTGCATTAAGGCTATTCGTGAGGCCGTACACAGATCCAGGTGCGCCGAGAGCACCCGAAATGAGAGACGAGCAGATGGCAATCACGCCGGTGGAAGCCGTATTCGCAGAAGCACCAATTGCCGGCGCCACGGCCGTCGAGTAGTTGCCAGCAAGGGCATCATACAGACGAGCGCCAATCATGCTCATTGGAGGTGCGCTAACGAGGAGGGTAAGCGTGCCCGCAGTAGCGCCAGAAAGGCTCACCGTAAACGAGTTTGCACCCGACATGGACGTGAATGCAGCGTTCGAACCCGAAAGACCGCCGAGAAGATCACCACCCGGAAAGCCAGTGGTCCACACAGGCTGGTAATTCAGGAACGGAACCAGGGCACTGGCTGTCGCGTAGGCAGGCGAGGTCGGCAGAGTCACACCCGTCGAATACGAGGCAATGTAAAAACCGATGCCACCACCCTGTGCACTTCCCGAAGCTGCGGATGCCGGTACGAAGCTAAAAACCTTTCCGACATCGAGAAACGGCCAGATAGCAGCTGTACCGTTACCCTTTGCAAGAATGTCCTTCGAAACCGTGAGCTGAGCAGAGCACGCCTTGTCGCTAGACCACGCCAGCGGCCACGCACCGTTAGGAACGTCGCCATATCCATTGCTGACCGAGTACGTCGAGAAGTTACCGGCGCCATTCTGGGCGTCGTCGCGACCCCACGAGAAAACGTCGGCATTCGTCGGCGTCGTACGCTGCTTTAGAGTATCGCGCTGGGACGTCAGCATCAGCTCCTCGCGAAGGGTGTCGCCGTTGGTCGTGACCGTACAGTCGTTAAGTGTAGCCGTCATGTTCGTCAGGCAGCTCTGGATAGGAAACTGCGTCAGCGCAAGGTCCTTGCCTGAGACAGCGCTGCACCAGCCCGCCAGGGCGCCCGGGATGCCACCAGACGAGAGAGACTGGCCAAGATCCGTGCCCTGCGAGACGCCAGCGCCCTGCGAAGATCCAATCTGCGCATCAGGCACGTCAAACAGCACGTAAGAAGCAATTAGGAACGGATTCGATGCGATGATGGCGGCCTGCAGAGGCGGCGTAAATGTAATTGCCACCGCTCCATCAGCGCCTGTAGTAGTAAACGTGAGTAGCTGTGTACCAGGAGCAAACCCGGCGCCAAAGATGAGAGGCGGCTGTCCGCTTGCAATCTGTGCATCGATTGCTGTCTTTGTAGTTGCCTGAGTGGCGGCCACAGTAAGGTTGAGACCCAGAGTTGCAAAGGCAGACGTGGTAAAGCCCGAGCTACCCTGAACGTTAGTTCCAGCGTTACTTGCGCATGCATAGATTACCCTATACGAGGGACCACGCGGGCCGCTGTAAAAGACGCTTGCATTGAAGGAGAGAGGAGTTGCCAGGACGATCTTGCGGTCGATAAATACGTTGAGCGAGGGCACAAGGACCTGGAAAGTCATCTGCGAGGACGAAGCGGCAATCGCCTGGAACGGTGCAACAGACACAGAGAGCGCACCCTTCTGCACGGCATACGCCGGCTCATCCTGCATGAGACGGGCATCCGTGACGGCAATCTTCTGAATCTTCGACATCTTTCCCCTGTTGGGCTACGCTTTCAAGGCAGTGTTGTGACGAGGACACACGTTCACAGGGTTTACTTGCGCAAAAACGACCAGCGCAAGTATGCAGATCCTCCATCCGAAAGGACCAGTGGCCGCAAAACGTTATTCGTCTTTTGGCGCAGAAAGAGCTGGTAGTCGAACTGGTTAAAAACACGGCCACGTTGAAGCTCCATGACCACTGGCGTCTGAGGATCAAACAAGATCTCTGTGCGATACTCGAGACCACTCTGCAGATTAGAGAGAGGCTTGATATTCATCTCAGCGATGATTTTTAGCGTGTTCCCGTTTGTCTGGACGTTGACTGGTATGCCAGCGTCATTTAGCTGGAAGAGCGGCGTTGTGTAGTCCGCCTCGACTGGAACGGTTCCGCTTTGCACCACAATGGCATCAAACGGCTGCCACATGTTTCCGATGGACGTGTAATCTTGAGGAAACGTGTAGATGTAGGGCACTGTGCCACCCAGGCGGCCATAGGGCAAATACGATGCGGATAGACCCACCGAACCCGGCGTGGTTGCCGTCAATGGCAAGGGGCTCTGCACTGCGAGACCTGCGTTGATTGCCTGTGGAACATAGCGTACATAAGACGTTGTCAGATTCGTTCGCGGGTCAAAGTAGTTTAGAAGAATGGACGGCCAATTGCCGAAGAGCTGGTGGAAGTAGTCATCTGCCTCCACATTCATCTTTTCGTCAAAGGAAACGCCAGGACGCCTTGCCACAACATAAGGGGGCGTGGTCAATGCATTGGTGCCTGTGATACCCCATGAATCGCGAGCAATGTCGTTAAGCGCTACATTGTAGTTCTGCTGCTGTACAGAAAAGCCACTGGCATAGTACGAGTCATCAATATAACCGTAGTATCCATCGTCAATATTTGCGCTCTGCGTGCCTCCGAAGCCGTAGCTGTCAAGGTTTAGAGTAAAAAGGTTGGTTGACGAATTAAAGCTGATTGTCGGAGCGTTCGTAGCAACCGCAGGGATGGAAAACTGAATCTGCGTCAAATCTCCATTGTTCGCAAACCCCAGAACAGACGTCCATCCGTTGGCACTCGACCCTGACGTAGGCGGCGGACCCGTGGTTGTTCCCGTGGCAGTGGCGTAGTACGTGTTGGTGCCGTTAGAAATGGTCACGACATCTCCTGTGAGGTAGCCGACCTTTCCGTCAACGAACGAGTAGTTGATCGCAGCGCCGCAGCTAGTCCATGCTGTTGATGCGTCAGACGGGACCTGGTTGCTGTTTGGTAACGTGCATGCCCATGCCAAGCCCTGAAAAACAACAGCCTGATTCAGGACATAACTAGTAGACGACGACCACGGATATACCGCTGAACAGTTCAAAAGACAGCTCAAATTTAGCTGCCGCGTGAGACACTGCTCAGTGAAGATGTTTCCAGCGTCGAACTGGTCCCAGATGCAGCGCTGGAATGTAGGGTTGATGCACTGGTTTAGGAAGTGCTGGTAGGAGTAGCAGTCAAAGTACGTCATTGTCTGCGGGTTGCCCACGTCAAGATCCTGCGGAGACGGAAGACGGGCATTTGTGTCCTCAGGAACCCAACGCATTGTCTTGTAGCTGTACATGTTAATGGTTGAGCGGTAGCCTAGCTGGTACGCGCGCGGCGTGAGCACCGTGCTTGCAGCAGGAACCGTGAAGACCTGGCCAGGCACAAAGCCCAGAAGCTTGCACGCCTGCAAAATGCCGGCCTTCGATGCAGGTCCGTACGTACGTACCCAGTGGTTGAATTGGGCCTGGCCCGACGGAAGCGAAAAGTCAAGGTAAAGGCTCTGCGACGCGCTTGCATTGGCAAACGAATACTGCTGGGTCATGGACGCAGATGGTGACGCAGTCGGAGACGTCACCGTCACTGAAAAGCCAGCCGCAGCCGTGAGCAGTGTGGAAAGGCGCGACGCCACTACAGTTGCACGGCAATCATACGAAACGCCGAGCGTTGAAAGGTCGACTGCTCCATACGTGACCTGGGTCGAGGTCGGCGTTGCGCCTGGTGCCGTTGTAATGGTGTAAAACGGGATCCAACCGAAATTCGGGTAGGCCGCATACAGCCAGTCTACATCCGTCTGGGGGCCGATTGAGACCTTGTTTGTTGTGTAAACCGGGCCGGTCCACGTGTAACTCAAGCCAGGCTGCGCAGTTGCCTCCCACATCTGCATGCCATTCTCGGTAATGAGCTTCGAGGGGCGCGCCACAAAGAGAGGAATCGATCCTGAGCTTATGCTTCCTCGCACAAGCGCAAGCTGGTAGTCATCGGAATTCCCGACGAAGGGGCGCGTGCGCGTGTCAGAAAAGACTGCGAAACGGCCGTGCGCCCCCTTGTCTGTGACGCCGCTGTCGTAGGACGTCTTGCACGAGATGTTTGTGTCATAGTGAACAGTACCGTCACCACTCCTAGTCACGACACCTGCGCTGATCATTGTCCCATTTAGGTCGCGCTTATACATCCTGTCTACTTATGCAAGAACTGGTACGTGTAGGCAGTCACCTTTTGATCTGGCGTCCCAGGGCCGCTCTTCAAGTGGGCAACAAACTCCTCCATGGGCATGTCCGTATTCATGATGCGAGCTGCAGCGTAACGGCCGCAAGTTGAAGCGTCGTCGTGCTGAAGCTTGGTTGTATTGTGAATGACTGGCTTGCTACCCTTTCCTATCAGATTTTTAAGTAACGGCGTCAGCTCGTTGAACTTGGCAAGTTCGTCCTTGGTCATCCAACTGCGATCGCCATCAATAGCAGTCTGCGGGGCGGTCGGGAAGGGTGGTGAAAAGATTAGTGGTGATTTGAGGTGGTGAAAGGGTGTGTGGGTGGCGAAATGTTTTTTGCCTGGTAGCGAGCAAGTGTTTCGAGGTGAAGTAATAGAGGCGACCAGCCCCCAGGACCGTTCCTTAGCTTCACCTCGAAACACTTGCTCCCTGCCAGGCAAAAAACATTTTACCACGCACACCACAAAACACCACTCATAACCACTTTCACCATGCACCTACCCCGAAGCTGTCAAAGACCTCGATTTCGTTTGGATGGTTAAGGACTGTGAGCCAGTGGCCAGTGTCATTGTCATCAGTTAGGAAGAGGAGGACTGCGGCCTTGCTACCGTTAAACATTTGGTCGGGATTTGTCATGTGGGCCAGGTCAGGATAGCGGTAGATGGGGACCTTTCCAGCAATCTTGCGGATGTCATCCTCCGACAGCGGGTACTCTGCCACCTTGCCGTGCGGGTCAAACAGATCCGTCCGCTGTCGTTTTGCAGATTTGCCTATCCCCGACGCACTGTCGCTGCTGCTGCTTCTGCTGCTTCCGCTGCTTGAAGTAGACGTGTCTGAATCATATCCATGTAGCATTAGGCTCCTGTAATTTGATCCGCTTCGTGGCATCCCCCGTCCATCTGCTGCTTCCATCGCCCTGCGGCTAAGCCTCTTTTCTCTCTGGCCTCGGCGTAAGACATAGTGAGCAGGCGGAGGCGGTGGCGGTGGCGGTGGCGGTGGCGGTGGTGGCGGCGGCGGCGGCGGTGGCGGAGGCGGCGCGCCACCAGGAGGCGGTGGCGGCGCGCCACCCCCTGGACGAGGTGGAAGCGGAGGAAATCCGGGGGGTGGAGGAGCGGGGAAGCCATTAATCTGTGTGTTCGGCATTCTGAACCGCTTGAGGAGCCAGCGATACCCACTCAAATTGCCTCTTGCGCTCTTAAGGAAGTCTCCATTGAGCTGACCGTTTGGACGTAAAAGCTCATTTAAGTCAAAATTCTCTTCGATATTACCGAGCTGATAGGGCACATTATGCTGATCGCCTGGGCCACCGGCAAATCTGTACGAATTCTGTCGTCTCTTGAAATCGGTAATTGCGTCTACATGCGCTCGTGTCATGTAGTCAAGCTGTCCGGACGTTTCATCGTAGGGTGCAGCATTAAAAGCAGCTGTGGGGATGCGCCTCGCGTATAAACCACCCGGGCCAGGGTTCGGTCTTGCGTTGGGTGCGCCGACGGCAACGCCTGGTGGAAGGGCGACGGTGTGCCAGTATCTGGCATTCTCGCCAATAAGGCGCTGAACAAGAGCTGCATTGCCGGGATGGCCAAGACGTCCGCCGTTCATTTGGCCACGACCTAGCAAGTGGGTGCGCGACACCTGTGCATTGCGCTGAGGCTGTGCATTGAGCGGGCCAGCCGCTCGCTCAAATCCAGCATCGTAGGAGGCTGCGCCTTCGGGCTGCTTGTGGTGCGACATGGGAGGCTCGGCCATGCGCGCATCGGCAAGCTCGCGCCGCGCGTCGAGCTCGGCGCGCGGTCGGTTGTTGTGGGCGGGATCAAATGGCAGATTTCGGATCTGCCGATCTGCCATGGTGGCCTTCCACGTCCGAAACCGCTTGATCAACGCCTGCTGGAGCACGTATCGGATCTTGTAGACACTTCTTGGGCTCAGAGGACCGTGGGGGCCATCCGTCAGTGGATTGGGCACCGCTGGCGTGCCTTGGCGAATGCCTCCGTTACGGCTAAACATGGTTGCATAGGTGCGGCGCGTGCGCATGAGGGCATCTAAGGCTTGCTGTTGGTCATAAATACGCGGATCTGCCATTTTCTCGTGTACCTTGTTTGTGGCACGATGTCGTCGTTTTTTACTGTGACGTCAAGCGGTCGCTGGCTACCTCCGTCAAAGAGGCCGTTAATAGGTTTTGCCCCTACAAACTCTTCAGTGTATGCGCAAACATCACCAACTGGTAGTCCTTTAGATGTGTTTCATGCTCAATACTTGAAGACACCTTTGACAGCTACAATCGGCAGTGACCCGCCTCAGCTTCAGTTCCTGACCTTTTCATGGTTGGGAGGGCAGGGAACAATCAACTCTCGGCCTACATGGACGTGGAAGTCAACGGGTGCCCCGGCTTCGTCCATCAAGTACACGATTCTTAGCCAGGGATATATTGTTATTGCGAACGGCACACTGGGTGGAGGCGTAACAACGGTTGGTGCAGGATCGTTCACCAACACTCAGATTGGATATATTTTCCAGCTCGTTTTGGTGGCATCAAATTCTGGTGGTTCAGCCACGTTTACCTCGACTGTGCAGTACAACTCGGATGCGAGCGCCGCCTTTAGTTCCTTTGCGTGGGCGGGGGGCATTGGGACGCTGACTGCCCAGCCGACATGGACTTGGACCATCGCGAGTTTGAGTAGCCCGGTTTCAGTGCCCGACACACTGACCTATCAGCTGTATGCGGATACAAGCGCAACTCCGACAACGCTTATCCTGACTGGATCGCTTCCAGCAGGCTATGGAATCACACCGGCCACGACGAGCTTCGCATTCGCAGGGGCAACGCTCCTCAACAGATATTACAAGCTTAATCTCTACTGCAATGGGACTTTAAGCTTTACAAATACGCAACAGAACCTTTCAAGCTTAACTGTGCCTCGTTTCACGCTTGCGTCCTTCATTTGGGGTGGTGGACAGGGAAGCACCTCTTCGACACCAAAGTGGACATGGGTAAGCGCAGGCGGTCAGCCGGACACAATTACTGCAACAATTTACGGTGATGCCTCGGCAACGCCAACAACACAGCTTCTCACACAAACTGGCGACAGCACGTTCCTTACGCTTGGCTACTTGGGCTCAACACCTGGCAATTACTACTACAAGATAATAATCACTGGAACAAACGGAATCGGAACTTCAAGCCCGCCGCTTACAGATACGGAGCAAAACGTGGTCGTTGCACCCACTGTAGCGCTCTCAAGCTTCGCCTTTGACGGTTCGCTAGGCAGCACAACAGCATATCCTCATTGGACCTGGGCATATGGCGGTGGGCCGATCACGTCGTACTCGTGGACCGTGTACGGGGACACATCTTCGACACCAACGACTGTTCTCGTTTCTGGAACGTCTTCAATCACAGATTACCAGTTTGTCGGGGCAACCGTCGCAGGCTACTACTACCGAATTGTGGTTGCTCCGTCGAATGCGGGAGGCACTGCAAATTTGGACGATACGAGGCTTAACTTGAACCCACCGGGCGTCTCAATCACAGCATCATCGATTGGCACGGGAACTGCGGCTGCGCCGTCTGTAACGGCCTTCACCAACTATGGTGCAGGCTATGCTGCAGCAAGCTTGGCATTCAAGCTTTATGTGAGCAAGGGCACTTCAGACCCAGGCACGGCACCGACGGGTTACAACTTAGTCGTGACGTCAACCATCACCCCGACTGGAAGCGACACCTTCACGTATTCGGGTGCTACGGTCATTGGCAAGTACTACCGCTACATTGTAACAGCAACAAACGCCGCTGGGTCGACCTCAAGCCAGACGGTTTCTTTCTTGTGTGCTGCGGCATAATGCTGCGAATTCGTATCCCACCTGGTTTTATTGAAATTGCAGAGGAGGCTGAAGATGGCGGGACCTTTGACGCGAGCCTGGCCACGATCTTAAAGCTTCTCCAAAAAGCTGCGAGGGAAGGCAACACGAGGCAAACGCATCTCCTGACTCTTTCGTTGCACGCCTTTTTACACTTCAAGGGCGGTCATTATGCTCTTCCTACGGTCCGCGCGGCGCAAGGGAGGCTGCAAGACGCTTCAGAGCCGGCGGCACCGGCGGCAGGTGGGCGAGGAGCGGATCAACCTCTGGATCGACAATGATGCGCTCGGGAAGCTCATAGGCGTCGCGCGTCTGCATCCATGCGGAGCGGAGAGCGGCGAGGTCGTCAAGCTCCTCAACAAGCGAGCGGGGTGCGATGCAGAAGCCGGTCTCGGTGATCCAGAAAGTCCAGCCGGCCTTGTCAAAGACGTCCTTTCGCAGCATGGTGTCGGTCTGCAGCGAGCTTGAAAGGACGCACCGCGAGTTCTTGTTGAGGATGAAGCGGAACTGGTAGGGCACGAAGCGAGACGCGACGGAGCGCAGAGGGACGCAAAGATGCGCAAAGGACTGGAAGAGCACAATGTTCGAAGGCGGTGCATTCTCGTCATCAAACCCTTCGAGCGAAAAGTGCATAAGCTTCTCGGGACTGGCAATGACCTCATCAAGGAAGGCTTCCGTCATCTTGGGCAGCATAAACTTTACCCAGAAGGCGCGACGCGCGTCCTCATCCTTCACGCCCTGGCTGATCTCCTCGCGCTGCACGCCAACGGCGAGACCGATGAAGTGGTTCGCCGTGGCAATGTCTGAGCCAACGTTGAATGACATTTTATGTCGTTGGTTGGTTGTCGACAGGGGTGAGACGAGAGGTTTTGTTCAATCAAACTCATCCTCGCTCTCTTCGTGCAAAGCTGCCGTGTTCATCTCGTCAGCGCCAGCGCCTGCCGCAGCAACCTCGAGATCCTCCTCGAGGCCAGGCATCTCGTTCATGGATGACTTGTCAAGGCATGCTTCGAAGTAGCTCACGAGCTTCTCTGTCTCACTGTCTGGAGCCGAAGAGGATGCGGCGGCAGAGCCCGGGGCCTGCGTCATCCAATGCGGCGGCATGCCAGGCCAGGTGTTGAGAACATAGGGAAACTGCTGCAGGCTAGTCTTTGTGGCCATGATGGGGGCAAGGAAGATGCGCGCGCCAAGCTTCTCTTCGCTGCTGTTAAGGATAATCTCCTTCATGCGCATAAAGAAGATGGCATCAATTGGACTGCAGTACTTGATGTCTGGCTGGCTCATAAGCGTGGCTGGAACCTCAGTGAGCGAGAGCTGCCAGTCGACGTTAGGCTCGGAAAAGAAGGCACAGTTTGCCTCGCGGCGGTGCCCAGCAAAGTAATGCACAGCGTCCTTGGCCATCTCGAGCATCGCCTTGATGTCGTCCTCGTTAAGCGACGTCTGCTTGGACTGGGCCATGTCAACTGACGGGTGACTGACTACTTTCGCATCGAGCGCAGATGGGCCATGAACGCTTTTGTGGCTGCTGTGCCCTTCTTAAGGTGCATAAACTTCCCGGTGCCATGTGCGGTCTTGGCAGCTTGCTTGAATTGAGATGCGGAGGGTGCGCCCTCGGAGCCAGGCTTGCGCATCTTTTCGTGCGAGCCGTGGGCAATTCGCATTTGCTTGGCATGAATGTTATAGTACAGACCATGCTTTGGCTTGCCATAGGCTCGCCGCATGCGCGAGTTCTTCATGAACTTGCCATCGGGCATCTTATGATAGCCGCGCATTTTGTGTGATGCAAGTCACAGAAGCTACCTAGATAGTATCACAAGGAGCGTCCAGACAGTAGAAGATGCCCTACACTATTGTGAAGAAGAGAAACACGCACAAGTTTTTTGTCAAGAACAAGAGCTCGGGTCACAAATTCAGCAAGCAGCCCCTCTCGCTGTCACGGGCGAAGGCGCAGCTCGCAGCGCTCGAAATCCACGCGCATGATTACAAGGGAAAGGGTCGCAGGATTAAGTGCGCACCGAGACAGTGAAACCTTACTCGTCCTCCTCCTCGCCCTCGCAGTAGATGCGCGCAGAGCGCGAGAGGGCGCGGAAGCTGCTGCTTCCAGTAGCCTCGTCGCTGGCAGAGCCACTGGCGCCTGCGCCACCGCCCGCGCCGCCGGTCATGCTCCGGCTGGGTGGCGCCTCGGCCCAGCGCAAGGCTTCGGAGGCCTCGGAGGCGGCAATGGTGATGCGGCGCTTGGGTGCAGACTCTGCAGGCTTGTCGAGCATCTGAAGCAGGTTGGGCGCGGAGCGCGCGAGGGCGGCCGGGTTCGCCGTGCCAGTCTCATGCGGGTCGCGCATAAAGCCATCGGGCTTGAAGCGCTCCTCGTCGCCGCCGCCGGCCGCGCCGCCGCCGCTCGCGCTCGAGTCGCAGTTCTCGAAGATGACATGCTCGGCGGCCAGCGTGATCATGAAGCCGCCGCCGACGTTGGTCCAGTAGGCGGGCCTGAAAAGAAGGTGGTGGATGATGACGTTGCGGCCCATATCGCCCGGCCCGACGAAGCGCACGTGGCCCGCGCCCGCGCCACTGCCGAAGGAGAAGCTCGTTGGCAGGTGCGGCAGTGTGTCGCGCACGATGGGCATGCTCTTGCCCTGGAAGTCGGCGGCCGTGTGGCCTGTGACCATGGAGAAGCGCGTGGCCTTGGATGGAAGCGGCGCGGTGCAGGCGGACCATATGGCGCTCTTGACGTAGGGGCCGCGCGCGCCGTCGGCGGTGACCACGGACTCGATCTCCATAGAGCGGCCGTTGACGCGAAGCTTGAGGCGGCCATCGTAAAGCGGCTCGCCGCTGGGGTCAACAGGCGCGAGGCGCTTAGAGCGCTTGAGCGAGATGGCGCCTGGGTTCTTTTTAAGGTACTCGCCCTCGGCCGCGCCAAAGAGCTTGACGCCGTTCTCGACAAGGAAGCGGTCGAACTCGGTGTCGAGCGTGTCGAGGCTGGTCCAGGTGCGCTCGTCGAGCTTGACCGAGAGCGTCAGCTTGTTGGCGTTCTGGATGGTGGCGAGCGTGGTGCACTCCATGGGCATGTCCACGGCGAAAGCCTTGAGCGGGTTGTTGCCGGCCGTGACGAGCTTGTACGAGGTCTTGTCGGGCACCGTGTCGATGTAGCCGATGCGGTCGCCGGGCTTCATGAGCTTGAAGCTGATGTTGTCGCGCCAGTGGCTCGGCAGCGCCTTGACGGTGCCACCAGCAGAGTAACTCATTTTTTCCGGTGTATGACGGCGGTTGGTCAGATGACGCGTAATGTGACAGTCGGCTGACGTTCTTGAGAGGCAGTTTTGAGTCAAGTGTTGGGCCTACTCAAGCCAACCCCGCTTTGAGCACCCTCGTTTTCAGGCGGGTCACGCAGCACAATGGTTGGTGTTGTGTCTTCTACATCCACGGAGCTGGTACACCGTAACCCACAGCAGACAGAGCGAATCCTCTTGTGGTTTGCGGCATTGAAAAAAGGAACCACAAACTTATACACCACAAACAACACAAGAGTGAACGCTGTCCCTACACCACCCGCAACCACTGTCTGACTAGAGTCGCCCATTCTCATGCGATAACGAATGGCGGCCGCTGCTGGTGCCCCTCCAGCCGCGCCACATAATCCCAACGGTACAAATGATGGCATCGCCTCTGGGTCGCAATTTGATGCATCTGGACGAGACATTACAATGAGTAGTAGCGGTAAATATCCGGTTCTTGTAACTACAAAGCGAGGTACCATTATTTATGATCTAGGCGATTATGTCGCGAAAAGCTTTCCTTCGGTTGAAGCGCTAAAGAAAGAGGCAACGCAGCAAGCAAAGGTTGCCGCTGCTGGATACGCCCCCCAACTCATTCACGAGGAAACGATCGACGGAAGCCCCTGTCTTGTCATGGAAAAGGTCACCGCTCTTAAAAAGGTCACCCCTTCTCAAAAGGAAAAATTTATTCAGAGAGTTGCAGGTGCGACTGGTATTGTACAGCGAGACGAAACTGGAGATAATGTCATGTTCGGCACCACAGTACACAATCCTGTGCCCCAACTGTATCTCATCGATTACGGAATAACCGATGAGGTCATGGCGGGATCAGGTAAGAAGGCCAAGAGGAAGCATCGCCGCCTCCGTGGCAAGGGGCCATTTGACTTTCTTGATCCGGCCAAGAATGGCCTCAATGAATCTATTCGCCACACTGGCGAGGTCCTTGGCAATGCATTCGATCCAAACAAGAATGGCCTTGCTGCGGCTGTCAATGCCGCCTCCGACAAGCTTAAGGCAGTTGACTGGAATGCTGTGAAGAACAAGATTGGCGATGGCTTGGATCCAAAAAAGAATGGCGTCAGCGCGGCATTCGACAAGTTCGGTGGTGATGCAAAGAAAGCTTTCGAGGATCTCGGAAACAAAATCAAGGAGTCTGCGCAGCGCGACAAGGCCAAGCTTGATCAGGCCTTTGCGCCCTTTGTTCGCGAGTTTACGAACCCAGACAGCGCACTGGCCAAGTTCGTGCAATCCGCTGGAATTCCTATTTCAGCGGATGATTGGAAGAAGAAGTTTGAGGACCCTGACACGTACTTTACGATTTTGAGCGTGCTGGTGACTGCGGCGGCGTCGGTTTGCTCTGCCGGGCTTGCTGGTCCTGGCGTTTTTGCTGCAACCCAAGCTCTTATCGCTGGAACCAAGCTGCTTACGAAGGCTGCTATGGGCAAGCCGATCGACCCCATGGATATCGCAGGCGTGGTCACGTCAGTTGTCCCTGGTGCTGGTGGTGGTACCGCAACAACGTGGCTTAAGGTGGCAACCTCTGCGGCTACAAAGGTTGGCACATCGGCCGTAAAGGAGGCAGCAAAGAACGTCATCAAGTCAAACAAGGATGGTCTGATTGAGATGGGTCAGACCCTGGCAACCATGTCAAACGCGGCAGCCCCAGCGCCACCTCCTGCACAGGATACCAACAAGGATGTAGAGGACGATGACGATGGATTGCCACCTGCAGCTGCCGACGATGCGCCGGCCTATGACCCGCACCAGTACGATGGACCAGCGGAGGGTCCTAAGGAAGAGGAGGAGGTTGACACGAGGACGCCTGAGCAGCAGGCGTCAGATGCAGCTGCCCAGGCAGCCGAGTCTTCGCGTCTCCAGGCAGCTGCGCTTGCCGAGTCCCAGGCGGCAGCACAGGCAACTGAGGCTTCCGGTGTAGGTAGCGTCTCTTTGGAGCCGCCGCCTGCACCGTCTGCGCCTGCGCCACCTCAGGTGCAAGTGCCAGCTGCACCAGGAAGCACTCTTGCAGCAACCCAGGCAGCAGACCTTGCGACTGCAAATGCACCACCACCTTCGCAGTCGCAAATTGATGCAGCGGAAGCTGCTTTTGCAGCACAGGACGCGGCTGATGCGGAATATCTACGAACTGGCATTCCTCCGATGAGCGGTGGTTCCATGTATTCGGCCCAACATCCCTTTTTCCACATCAAGGCGCGTGCGGCGCGTATGGGGCGAACTGCTCGCCTTGACACACTCGACCCGTTCTTCTTTGAGGGCACTGTAGATGGACGTCTTGCTGGCTCAGGAAAGCGTAGCCGCGATGAGCTCGGCTCATCCTCCTCTTCTTCTTCTGAGGCAGATACTGAGTTTGAGTATGACAGTGAGAGTTCTAGCTCTGGCGAGGAGTTGCCACCGCGTTTCGACTACACTAAGTACTTTGTGCGTAAGCGTAAGTAGTGTGCACGCTACTCCTCATCCCAAGCAGTTCCCGAGCCAGCGCTGGCGCTTTTAAAGCGCGGCTGCGCAAGGAGCTTGTCTCGCCGTGCCACCATGTCGTCACGCTGCCGCTTTTGGCCGGCAACGCGCTGCTCCTTTGCCTCCTCTGCAGCCTCTGCCTCCTCTGCCTCGACCTCGGCCTGGTCAGCCGCCGCGCGCTCGGCCGCCTCGCGGTCCTTCATGAGCTTCTTGAAGAGGTCCGCGCCCGAGGGCGGTGGCGGCGGAGGCGGCGCCGCGCCTGCCATTGAGTGGGCGTGGAAAGGCTGCGACGGCGAGAGCACAATGTGCTGCACGCGGTCGGCTGACCAGACGCCCAGCGGCGGCGCGTGGTTAGAGAAAAACACGACGTGAGGCACCTTAAAGACCTTCAGCTTGGACTGGTACTTGGTGCTCACGAGCTGGCCATTCTTCAGCTTCTCGGCCACAGTATAAAGGTCCTTGAGCTGCAGCACGTCAACGGGCCGCGCTAGGTCGAAGATGGCAATGGGCTGGCCTGTATAGGCGAAGGCACAGTCCGTGATGCGTCCGTCAAGCTCGATGGCGTTCATGGTGCGACAAAGGAAGGTCGAAAGGCGGCTCTTGCCCTCGCCACCCACGCCATCCTCGACCCAGTAGATGTGGCGGTCATGCACTGGCCCTCGCAAGATCTCGACAAGGCACGACTGCCATGGCCGCAGCTCAAAGTCGTCGCGCTCTGGCACCTTTGGCACCACAAGGTCGGCCAGCTGCGTGATGCCACTGGCGTAGCGGACAAACTGGCCTGGGAACCTCTCTGCCACCTGCCGGATGCCCTCCATCGGCCCAAGCTCACGCAGTACCTCGCGGATCTCCTCGAAGTCTGTCCGCTGGCCAGGCGCCGCGCGCACTGCAGCGCCATGCGCCCAGCCTGCGCGTGCAATGAGCTCGCCATGCGGCACGGCGCGCCGCGCCACGTCCATGTGGCGCTCGATGTGCTGCTTTCGGTCTTTCAAATAAACGGGGCGGCATCCAACGTTGCGCGCCCAAATCTTGAGCGCGGCCTCGCCCGAATCCTCATCATCGTCGCCACCGGCGGGTAGCGCCTCTGGCTTGGTGGTGAGCCACTCGCGCATGGCCCCGGAGCGCTGCTGGCTTGACAGCTCAAGGTATGCTACAAAGCAGTACCCGTCACCCGAGCCTTCAAGCTGGCCGACGCCAAACGTCACCAAGTCGGCAAGCTCACGCGACATGGCGGGTGGCGAAAAGTCATCGAAGTCTGTCTCGATCGAAAAGCACCACGCACGCGACAGGCCACTGCCCTCGCCCTTGGCATGCTTGTGGCTTGATGACGACGAAGAAGACGACGACGAAGACGACTGGCGTGACATTTTGACTAACGGTCCTCACCAACGGCCACCTGTCAGCTGACGCGTGGTCGAGGAAATCGAGCAGGGCAAAGGACGGCTTTTGATTTTTGTGCACACAGACTTTTTTCTGGTGACCCCGCTTTTTCATGCCACGCTTTTTGTGGCCACTAAATGTCAGTGTCGAGCCACCAGAAGTCCTCGTCACTCATCAACTGGCGTTGCTGGTTGACAGGTTGGTTGTACTCCTCATTGACCAAATCTAGAAATCTGGCCCACTTTTCGGCATCCTCGTAAAGGTTTGAGATCCGCTCCTTACTGATCGCCAAAACCAGCCTTGACTTCTCCGAGGTGTCACAGCCAAGGTCATTGAGCACCCACAAAAAGCGGCTCGTGTAGAAGCGCCTTATAGTAGTGATGCCATCCTTGTCTAGCACTCGCAGAGGACACACAAAGATGTGACCATTGTCGTCACTTGAAAAGGCCTTGAAAACCCACAACGGCACTTCCTTCATCGCAGCCTCGAACGACATTTGGGTCATCTTACGTCGGCTGATTAGTCACTGGAGTTGGATGGCGCCGCCAACAGACGACGAATGGTTTGAGCTCATTAATTCGTCCACGACGATTGCACCAAAGAGCAAGGTCACGTACTGTAAACATGTGCGCGGCGTCCAAAAGCTTTGCGGGGGTTCTTCACTCTCGCAAGTCATGTTCGAGCCTGACCGGATCTTCCCGAAAATCGAGAGACTGATGCCTAAGGTCCAGCGCCATGTCCTCGCGGCCGTCCTCTGTCTTTTTAAACGTGGCGAAGAGCATCGCCTCTTTCGCCGCTGCGATGCTCATGTGGCCACTCCCCACCGGCAGTACCTCGAAGCGCTTTCCGGCTGCCACCGTATCCTCAACGGCCACCTCGACGACAATCTCTCGACGCACCGCGAAATCGAGGCGGCGGCAACGCTGCGCGAGTGGATGAACGCACACGAGAGGATGCAAGACACTGACCCCCACTCGCAGGACGCCCTTCTGATTGCCTTCCAAACACTAGCACTTCCGCCCCTTCGCGGCAGCGACCTATCTCACATCCGCATTGGACCGCAGATGACAGGTAACTACATGATGGTGCGGCCAGATGGATCCGGTGAGCTTGTGATCCGCGACCACAAGACCGCTCGCTACTATCCGCGCCTTGAACGCAACCTGCCGCGCATCTTGGTTGAGATGGTTGAACGCTCCATTGCAGCCGAACCTCGCAACTGGCTCTTCTCGGCGCGCAATGGAAGCGCCTACTCGGCCTCGGGCTTTCTCAAATGGAAGACCATAGTGTTTGCGCGCGCGTTCGGCGGTCGGCCTGTGACCAGCAACTCGCTGCGCCACGCCTTTGTGACTGAGCGCATCCATGGAAACGCCAACCTATCTACAAACCAAGCTCGCGCCATTGCATCGTCTATGGGTCACTCTCTTGGTATGCAGCGGCAATACGTGCGATTGAACCCTCAAGGGAGGTATGAACCCTCCTAGGAAGTCTGCGTCGCAGCGTCCGGCGCGCCAGACTCTGCAGCTGCAGCCTCGACTGCAGTACCATCCGCAGGAGTCGTAGGCGGAGCAGGAGCAGATGCAAGGCGCTGACGAAGGCGGCTGCTCTTTGCATATTGGCGCTCGCGCGCGCGGCGCTCCTCGCAGCGCTGGCACGGCCGGGGCTTGACAACGCGGGGCTTCTTGGGGCTGGGCTTGACCTCGCCTGCCTCGCCAGCGGCAGGGGGCTCCGAGGCATCCGCCACGCCAGGCGCGAAGACCGAGGCCTCTGTGATGGGCACAGCAGGGTCGGTCGACGTCGCCTCACTCGGAATATGCTTAGGCTTACTCTGCTTGACGCGCGGCATTTCCAACGGCGAAGAGGCGTGCTTCAGCAGACGAGTGATTTGACGCTTGGTTGGGTTCTAGACATTAAACCTGCTCTCGTAAGCAGCGACGTTTGAGCGCAGGTTTGGAGAATCGCCCCACAAAAGGTAGTAGGACAGAAACCCTGCCTTGCGTGGGTTGTGTGTAGCAAGATCCTTTCTGTGGCGCGTGCGATACCTGTCGCGCTGCGCCTTGTCGCGCGTCAGCGTGTAGTCATCCATGCCCTTTGAGCCGAACGACGTCGACTTACCGTCCTTGAAGGTGGCAGTCCACTTGTGCACGCCGTCACGCGCGGGAGTGACCTTCATTGTAAAGGAGTAAGTGTTTCGAGGTGAAGTATAGAGTTTGGGCGGTGGTCTCGGTCCGTCTATAAGGTCACCCCGAAACACTTGCATGACCGTTGGCGCGCGCGCGCCATGGCTCACCGGTACAGGTGCAAGGTGCCGGCCGGTGCCTTCTGTGCGGCCAAGCGGATGAAGATTCGGCAGGCACAGCGTGCGCGCGCAGAGAGCGGGCGCGTCTACCTACGCCCCGCGGTCCAGTTCGTGCGCCGAGAGGTAGAGGCGCAACGGAAGGCGGCTGAGGCGTTGGTCGCGTGTAAGGCGTAAGACGTACATATAGCAACATGGCCCACTGAGATGATCAGCTGATTGAGCGGGTCAGGCGACAAGTAGTGTAGTCGGAGGGTGATGTCTTGATTCGCTGTCTGTAGATGGATTACGTACGCCGGTCCTACAGACTGCCACTACACCTCTTGTCTATCAGACAGGTCATTAAGCAAGCACTCACGTTATCGCAATGGGTTCGCGACCCTATGAGCCCTGCGAGAGATAATGCTGACGGTGACCTTCCTTTTGCTCGGGTGCGCGTGCTGACGCGCGCGCGCCTCTTTTTGCCCATGCACACGCGCGCGCTTCTTTTTGCCCGGGTGCGCGTGCTGACGACGCGCGCGCGCCTCCTTTTGCCCATGCACACGCGCGCGCTTCTTTTTGCCCGTGCACACACCTCCCGCGACGTCCCCACACTCTCCCCTGCCGCTCCCGCTTTTTTTTGCTCACACGCGCGGCCCCGCGCGCGCGCCGTGCGCCGCCGACGCGTAGTGCTCGACCGCCTCGGTCATGTTCGCGAAGACGTAGTCGCACGCCGTGCAGTACTTGTGGTTGGTGCGCGGCATGGCCAGCATGGCGTCCGCGGCCTTGCGCGCCTGCGCGGCGAGCTGCACCGCCTTGAAGTTGGGCATGGGCTGGTAGCTTGACGAGCTTGAGCTTGAGCTTGAGCTTGAGCTTGAGCTTGAGGCCGCGGCCGCCGCGAGGGGCGCGCCGCCGCCCCCGCCCGCGGCATGCAGCATGGCGTGCTTCGCGACCAGGTTGCCCATCTGGGGGAAAGGCTGGAAGGGGTGCGGCATGGGGCGCGCGCGCTTGGCGCCAACGAGCGCGCTGTCTTGGGGCTCCGAGTCTTCGTCCTCCTCGTCGTCGCTTGAGCCCGAGATGGCCTCGAAGCGGTCGATGTTGGAGGGCGGGTCAGGCGGGAAGCGCTGCGCGGCGCGCCCGCCGCCCGCCAGGCGCAGCGCCTGCTCGCGCTCCTTGAGGGAGTTGTTGGCCTTCTTGGCCGCGGCCAGGCTGCCCGTCAGCTGGTTGATGCGGCGCGCCTGCTTGTCGTTCTCGAGCGCCTGCTCCGCGATCTGCTGGCCCAGCTTACCGGTCTCGTCAATGACGACCCGCACCTTGTCCTTGAAGCTGTCGATGAGCTTCTCCAGGTACTCGAAGCGCTCGTCGAGGCGGCCAAGCCAGGTGCTTGGGTCGAGGCTAGGAAGCTTGGAGCTGAGCGCGTCGAAGTCCTCCTTGAGCTTGGTCAGCTTGCCGGTCATGGCGGCAAGCATCTCGGACTGCTCCTCGAGCTTCCAGGCAAAGCCCTCGACCGTCGTCTCGATGAGCTCCTTCGTGGTGGTGTTGTTGGCCTCGAGCGCCTCCTTGATGGCCGGCTTGAGGATGTCCTTGAAGAGCATGAAGCTCGTCTGACTGGGGCCCTCACGCTTGACCTCGCCGAGGTCGAGGCGCATGCGCGGGTCGCTGTCGACCTCCGTGCCAGGAAGGCTTGGCATGCCAACCTCGATTCCGCCGCCTGCGGCCTCGGCCTCGTAGGTGCGCAGGCGCTCGGCGCTTAGCGGCACAGTTGTGCTGCCCGGGCCGCGACTCGGCGAGTTGAAGGGGCGAAGCTCCATGGCTGACGTCTATAAAGGAAGCGGAAAAGAAGGCGGTCAGTTACCAAGCGTCAACTTTTTTTTGTCTAATTGGTAGGAGAGGGTAGGTCGGTAATCCTTCGTGATCAAGGACCGTTAGTGAATGTAGTAAGACAGTCCCAACCCCCACTTTCTCAAGGTGGGGGCCCAGGGACGCCATTCTTACCGTGTCTTACTACACTACCGACCCACCCTCTAGCTACTCTTGCCTCCTCATAGGTAGCATGGGCCTGCGGGCGAGCTCGAGTCGGGGGCGCGTCAAAAACGCGTCGTTTGACGCGTCAAAAACGCTTACCGTGCCTTCTAAGATTATAGGGGCCAGGACCCACTGGGTCAATACCTTGAAGACCCGAGCCTTCCCCAGTGGGTCCAAAGCCACAAATTTCCCCCCCTCCTACCACTAAAAT
>Ga0136642_1000286_pt1 | contig 29037 bp, 35 predicted proteins | sample LowCatLa1302831Y_FD_115313 | JGI IMG/M metagenome (GOLD analysis project Ga0136642, IMG submission 115313) | Freshwater microbial communities from Lower Cathedral Lake, Yosemite National Park, California, USA - 13028-31Y | ecosystem: Environmental > Aquatic > Freshwater > Lake ... | reverse complement strand
TTTTTTTTTTTTATTATAAAAATAAATTCCTATTCCTTTTTTTTGTTTTTTTTTTTTTTTTTTTTTAACCCTAGAAAAAGAAGAAAGAATGGTTTCAATTACTGCTCTTTCAATCTTGTCGACATTGTTTATTAGCCATGTTTTGAAACTACTTCAATCAAAATCTCGCCGTAATGCATCCTTTCATCTTGATGCATTTGCGTGTGACTTGATCTTGTTTTGTTTGGTTGTAACTTTATCGTTTTTTGCAAGTCATTCATATACTGAAGCAATTTTGATGGGCCTTACAGTGGGCATTTCTACTCTGGTATCTCAAACTCCATCAAGAATTGTTGCAATTGTTGCAATTTTCACGCATTTTTCAGATATTTTTCACGAACTTCTCTTTAAATTTATGGGTAGGAATAAGGATCACGATAAAAATTGGCAACGATTGCAACGCAATGAAGTAAGAGAAACGTTTTTGCATTTCCTGCAATTAAAAAGCAAACTTATCTCTTTGGCGACTTGTCCGTGAATGAACCTATCGAGTTTGAATGCGACCTCGATTTTGGTTCGACGTCTTCCCTCTTTAAGACTTTCCGTCCAATTAACATTTCGTCTTCTTCAAACTCTGTTGTGTACAAGACAACCAAATTAAGACTGTTATTTTTTGCTGAGCCGCGATTGTTTAAGTTTGCAATACGCGTTGCACTAATGTAACACCTAGACAATTTTGAAGGTGGAGGAGTTGCAAAAATTATTCCCATTATCATTAATTCTATAGTATCCACTTGTAATGAAATTAATTGTTCAAAGGCCAAGAGGACGATCCTCGGAGTCGCCAACTTTTTCTTAAATGATGTTGTCAGAAGGCTTGTAAGTTTATTTAATGATCTAGGAGTTGGAGGAGTTGATTTGTCCTTGTCGTCCTTCTCGGGAGATGCTGAAAAGTTACTATCTTCATCTTCTTCATCCTCTGGATTACGAATAACCCTTGCAGTTTTAACTGCAGTAGATGCAGATGCAGTAATAGAGGAAGCAGAACCAGTATCATAAGGAGGTAAAGGCGGAAACCCAATCGAAAAAATATACTGCTGGGATTCGGAGTGCGCCATCAACAGAGTTCTCAAGCTTTCTAATGATCCTTCAGGAGCGGCGAGAATGCAAGCTGGAGATAAAGCATACAATTTTGACCTTGTCTTAAACATTGAGTTTAGTTCTGCCAAAATTGATTGAACACGCGATAACGTCTTATAACTTAATGAACTCGCTTGGTAGGATTCGCCAAATGCAGAAAAATTTAGCATTTGAGTTTGTGGTGCGGTAGGCTGCGCAGGCGCAGTGTCCGTTTTTGATTCAGGCAAACCTATCCAGTCAAAAGGACATAGCGGCAGTCTGCATGTGGGGCAATTGATAACAAGGGTATTCGTCCTGCTAAAAATGTCCGTACACGTCTTGCAGTATCCGTGGCCACATAAGCAAAAAATTTCGACAGGATCGCAGTAACAAACTCCACAAATTGCTTCACCAGAAGCAGATTTCCGAAGACTTTCAATCACAAACTTGCTTCCTCCCTTGTCATTTATTCTTTCTAATTCGTTTGTTGTTGTTGTTATTGTCATTCTTAGCCTTTCGCAGCCCATAAGCTTTTGAGCAAAAGTAGTTCCCGACGAAGGAGGGGCGAAATGGAGATCAAGATTTTTTTCGAGTTTGCTAAGTGCGCTACTATTGTTAGTAATGAAGATCTGCTTTCTTGATAAAGCCAAATCAATGGAACACCCTTTTGCCCCTAAAGCGTCACAGCCTAAAAGTATAGGCAAGTAATCATTTTGTTTCAAAATGCCCTTGATCGGTACTTTCCCAGCAAGTTGTTGTTCAGCGAGACTCTTGACAACGGATAAAAACAAATTTTCTTGCCTTGAAACTTGAACCTTTTGAGTCTTTAGTATAACCTTGTGCAGGATGGCCTTGGGAAATACGAAAGGAACGACGCACCCCTCTCCATGAAGAAGACGCCATTTGAAAAGAAAATCAATGTCCCAATTTTTACCATTGTACTTTTCGTAAACATACCCAAAATAATTCCTCCTTTCTCTCTCTCCGTCTAGTGGTCTAAAGAAGCTCGCGTAGTGTAAGAGTGTTTGAGGAGGCAAGAAGCACATTTGATCGGGTGTAACGTGAGACATCCACGTCCAGTCTGATTTAAATGAAGGTAGATTCAAAATGCTTGTTGACAGAACATCGTCAAACAAGATGCATCGGAAATGAATCCATTGCAATGGAATCACACATTGCGGAAAGCGCTCAATAATATCATTCACGTACATTCTCTTTATGCGATCGTCGCTTAAATTGAAAGAAAAAGACAATGTTGGGGACGATTCTCGTATTTCATCAAGAATTTCTTCCCCGAATTTTTTCAGGAAAGGAAGCAAGTCGAAAGAAAGCAACAATGTCGTGCCCTCGATTCGTTCCCTTGTAATGAGCTCTAAATCATGTGGTTCCTTCAAAACAAGAACATCCACAGAATTTTCCAACTCCTCCTTCCATTTTAATAAAGACTCGTTTTTACAAACAATAAGACACGAAGACAAGGACAAGAAAGAAGCTGCTTCATGGCTTCGTTTTCTATTGCTGACAAAAGCCTCTGAGTCGTGAGCCCTTGAGTTCAGCATTGAAAAACATGCACTTATTGTTCTACGTCGCCCACTTCCTCGAGGACATAGAAGAAACCCTAACGTATCGGAAAACCTCTTAGTATACTCCGAGCGGGAGACTGCTTGAATTTTTGTGAGAGGAACGCTACACAATGGATTCCTTTCCAAGCTCCAAGTCCTCGTATTGACAATGACGGAGTCAGACACTTCAATCCACGGAACGTATGCGAGCGACCTTTGAGACTCCTTGTATCCTGCTGTAATAATTGTGTTAAGCATTGATTCAGCTCCTTGTTTCTGCTCTTGAGAAAGTTTTCCAATGCCTCCTGTTCGTAAGGGTACATCACTTTTGTTCTGAGCAGCAGGTGGCCGTTGAGAAACCAAAATCTTTCCACCGCCTTCCTGTGCCTGCGCCTGCGTACCTATAATTAAAGATTTAACAACATTCAACGACATGTTTCTCGAAAGCAAATCGGTTGTTTCGACAACAATCTTGTTCTTTTCGGATAGTGTCATGAACGTATCCGAAAAAACTTGTTCGGCACACATTCTTTCCAGGGCTTGAATTCCTCTCTTGTCAAATGCCGCGTCAACTGCTGTTGTTCTAACGTATACTCGTACCATGTCAGGTACTCCTTGTGAAAATCCATTGTAAAAAACAGGACGAAATACAACGAAAGAGGATCGAGTGTTTAAATTACTAAACAGGAGATCATATGAATTATATAAATTGACAGAATTTGTTGGAATTGAAAAGGATTCATTTTTTTCGTCGCTTGCGGCCCCGCGTGACGATTCACGTGTAAAGATAATGTGTCCTAAAACTGAATGAGCGCCACATTCTTCCAAATTTGACAAGTCAGTAAATTCTGTATTTGAAATTACCGTGCAAAGATACCGTATGCTCTTTTCTGATACCTGTAGAATAGGATTCCCCATTTTTATTTGTTTATCTTGTTTTTGTTATGAAAAAAAATAAGAATAAATCCATTAATTGCAACATTTAAACTTAAAATTTTTGTACCTACAAATGGGTTCTTGCTTTAGTAAACCTACAATAAAATATTCAGATGAGCCATTAAAGTATGATGATCATTGCCCCCAATGTAATCATCGATTAATTTTTGCATCGCGTGCAACGGGTTACGAAAATTGGACCTTTTGTGCCCAATGTAATGTTGTTTTTCTTTCTACTTACCATTACTTTTTAGAATAAGAAAGAAGGAGATTGCACTCAATACGTGCCACAATCCATGGTACAATTCAAACTTTGTTGATCCGTACTCTGTTCCGGATGTAAAGAATAACGAAAGTGCAATTCCACCTATTATAATGGCGGAGATGAAAGTAGGGCTTGCTATATTCTCCAAGGGAACATATAGAAATGCCAACAAGATGCTTACGGCTGTAGCTACAAAAATGTCAAAATACAACCAGGCTTTGTTATAAGCAAAGTAGTGGTGAATGGTCGAGACTGCAAACACAAAAAAAACAAGCGCTGCCCCCTTGTAATGACGCGATGCCATGTAAAGTGCAAGAAGCAAATACGAAAGATTTGATAATTCCATTATCATCATTTTAGATGAAGAAATGAAACCATTTTGAAGTGGTGGCTTCATTTTTTTTCTTTTTATTTATAATTCTAAATAATAAATAATAAAGAGGAGGGTGTAAGATTGTTTTTGTTTTCACTCTTTCCTCCTCCCCAAACACAAATTACTTCTCATTGTAAAATCTCACAAAGGCGCTGACAACGATCTCATATTCTTTTTCTTCGTCGGTGTTGTAAGTATTTTTAAAAAATGTCATATTAGTTAGTAAAGGACACAACAAACATGGCTTTATGTCGTCAGGAGCATTTAAAAGAGTGTTGTGGTCGACAAGTAAGGAAATTTTTTCCTTATTTACCTTATTCGATTCAAGAAGCTGAAACCATTTAAAAGTATTGTCGTAATCAAAAGTGTGAGTGTAGGACAAGATGGGCAAACAAACAGTAGACGACGCTACAATGTCAGTCTTTACATCATGTGTGCTTGACAGAATCGGCTGAAGAAAAAATTTCGAAAAGTCGGGTTTGTATTCCAATTGAGGATAATTTGGATTCTTTAAGATAAACGTTTTACTTGTCGCGTTCAGTATGCGAACCACATTGTAATGCTTTCCATACACATCTTCTGTTTTCGGATTCACAAAAGGATTCATTTTTGAAATAATTGTGTTTGTTTAACAAATAATAAATAATAAAAATAAAGAAATAAATAGAATGAATTCAACATGGTGCGGCGCTGAAGGATGGAAGATAAAGTCAAGAGATGGAGGTATTTATAAATTTAAAGAATTTCTTGAATTTGGTGAAGGACTCAAAATTCTTGTTCAGATCTATGACATTCTAATTATAAAATGTGAACTTGTTTTAGTTACCAAAGCCCAAACACATAACCTCGTCTTCACTACATAACTACATGACGTGGCGACCTCTTCTCCCTTTCACAATGACAAAGTTTTCTTCTTCTTCTTTTCTTTCTGGTGGTTCTTGTAATTGTAGTTTTTTAGAAAGAGAAGATAGTTCTACTTGAAGCTTCAAGACGTTTTGAGTTTGCGCCTGCATTAACGTTCTTAACTCCCTTGGCTTAGGTATGGGTGAATCAAGATCAAAATTATCAGACGCTTCAACGTCTGCATTCTTCCATAAATCCTTGTCCCTGGAATTTTTATTAGGCGCTTTAGAGCCTGCAAATTCGTCATCCATGTCCTTTGCCGAATACGTTTCCCTGTTTCTGTCTTGTAAAGCTTTTGAAACTGATTCACTGTCATAAAGAAACTCACGCCTCTTATTCTTATCCTTATCTCTCAAACTTAAACCCGATCGGGGTTCTACATGAAAGTCTGGTTTTGGATTTAAACGTTTTTGAGTTTCTAGGAACTCCTTATATTCGATTTCCTGCTTTAAGAGATTCTCGCGGTGACGTTCCACTACAAAAAATTCGCTGGACGTTTTTTGCTTTTCAACTTTTTGAGGATCCACTGCTTCAGGCCATATCTTCTTCATTTCTTTCTTCTTTATGGGGACAATGTATTTTGAATCAGTGAGGATTACATTTTGAATTAAACACTCCTTTTTTCAGTCCCCTCCTCTCAGTCTCAAAACTAGGTGAAGTGTTGATTCCTTCTGAATATTGTAATCAGATAAGGTGCGGTTGTCTTCAAGCTGCTTTCCGGCAAAAATCAAGCGTTGTTGATCGGGAGGAATTCCTTCTTTATCTTGAATCTTTTGCTTCACATTCTCAATGCTATCAGATGGCTCAACATCGACCGTGATTGTCTTTCCCGTCAAGGTCTTTACAAAAATCTGCATTTTTATTTTATTAAATCCTTTTTTTTTTGTTTTTTATGAAAGAGAAAGAAATACAAACAAATAGCACTTTTAAACGAGTCATCGAAATGAAGCCAGAAAAGACAATGAAATGGCTACAATTAATGTTTTCAAACATGATTTCAGTAAAGATTGATTATAGGGTCCCATCTTTGCATGTGACGGCAATTGTCTCCGGACGCAATGGAAAAGTCTTGTTAATTCGATCAAATCGAGTTGGGTGCCCCGGACATACAAGAAGGCAGGGCTCTCGATACGAACTAGGACCCGCAACTCTTCATTCAGAAGTTGCCGCAGTACGAGATTTAAAGTCTACAAAATTGTTGAGGGATGCGGATATTTTTGTATGGAAATGGAAAGTCGATCGGAATATGATGATTAATTCCAAGTCCGTAGTGAAGAATTCAAGGCCGTGTGCGGACTGTGAGGCGGTGTTAACAAGTTGCGCGAGAAAATATGGGATTAGGAAAATTTATTATTCTCTAGATTAAAACGTATTCTGTCTCTCTTTCTCTCTCTCTCTCTTCCACCCCTAGCTTTTCTTTCTCTCTTCCACCCTTCTTTCTTTTTACTATTTCCTAGTAAACTGGTTTCAACGAGTCGCCGGCTGTTGCGCCTCAACGTGCAAATCAAACGTGTAAGGAAGAACTCCACCATCCTGAAAGGCTTGAAACGTGCCGCTGTCAATGGTAAACGGTGTTATTGTCAAGACATATTGGGTTTTAACCACCTTCATTATGCCAGGGTTTGTGGGCGACGTTATTGACGCACCCACGGTGGCCGTTGTAAAGTCGTAGTGTCTGTTTCCCAACGTAACCGTAACTGTTCCATCAGTTGCGGCCACATTGGCGCTCGATCCGGCAAATGTCGATCCGGTGAGAATCTTATAAGGGTCACTGACACTTTCAAGTGTAATATTTCCGTTTGCGTCTACAGAAACAGACGCGTATGCGTTTCTGTGAACGTTCTTAAACACCCTGGGGAACGAAACAGAGTGAGCAATTAACATGAACAGCACAATCACTACAAGAATAAAACTGACGACCGATAAAGCCGTTGTTATTTTTCCCATGGACGGCAGCGTCAGACCGAAAGTTTCCGTACTTAATGCTTTAGGAGCTGCCATTTTTAAATTTGCTTTTTTATTATTACCCCGTTAATGTTGTCTCAAACATAAAAAAAATGTCTTTTTTTGATTTAAACGGCCTGGTATTCCACGACCCACTTGAAGGCGCCAACGGCCGAAGCTGCAGTCGTGTGCGTGATTTGGAAATAAAGAGTGCGCTTAACATCCGTGAAATTGACGTCGGCTGCAGGCTCGTCACTTTTGATCGTAGCGCCAAGCAGCGTCGCATGGTAAACCGCGCCCTTGGGAACACCCGTACCCCCGTCCAGAATTTGATCCGTGATTGCGGCGACAATTTGAGCTCCGCCAGACGCCGTGCCCACCTTGTAACCAATGTCACCCGTGGCAACCACAGCAGCAGTGGTGCAGACAAGAGTGATGGATTTGAGAATAGTCATTTTCGGCTGAACCCACGTGATTTCGTTTGCCGTGCTCGTGCTTGCACCCACCGCGCCGGTGCCGACAGTTATCTTTTCATTACTGACGCCATCGACCTTGGAGTTTACAAATCCAGTCAAGATGATAGCGAGAAAAGCGATCAACAAAATAATAAGCAAACCCGTCGGGCTCATTAACTGTCTCGTAAAATTGGTCGTTACTGCTGTGACGTTTTCCATTTGATATTTTTTTACAAACTTTTTGTTTTTTTTATATGTAAAATACAAAAGTAATTGTTACAACATAACACTAATAATAAAGAAATGGTTTTATTTACAGTTTCATCAACTCAGTTTTTGTGTGCAAGTATTTTAGTTTTTGGTGTCGGATTCACCTTGATTAAATACAGCAGGGACGGAGACAATGAAAATAGGATTAAGACTTTAAAGACTGCGTATGCAGACGAAAAGAAAACAACGGATAAGGAAGCTTGGGATCACCTTAGAAATTTAGCAAATTATCCTCTTGTCGAAGTTACGTGGAATGTGTTTATGTTTATTGCAATTGTGTCGACAATGTCATTTCTCGGTCTTGCCGGGAAAATGATCAGTGAAACTACTTCTTCTTCTTCTTCTTTTTTTAATTTTAACCCTAACCCTATTAGTCCTATTAGTCCTATTACTAATAATCCTAATAGTACTAACAGCAAAACGTGGATTGGAGCAATCTCACTCTTGTTTGGGCTCATTGTATTTTCTCTTCAAGATCTTGTGCACAAGTGGAGAAACGCGCATAGACGCCACCCTCTAGTAAAGGAAATGAATGATATAATGGATCGTTTGCAATATCAACATGCCACGCCGCTTCAACAACAACAACAACAACAACAACAAGAACATTAATACTTTACCTGAGTCGACGCCTGCTTTGAAACAGACCTCATGGCGTCCTTCTGAGCTTCGTCCAAGTCGGCTTGCAAAGCCTCAATTTCCTTCCCAGTTGTTTCCACAATATCTTCATCGGTCTGCAACATTCTGGCAACGTTTAAATACGCTTGTGCGTAATTGGCATGGGCGAGACGAATTACTGAGTTTGAGTCTTGCTTTGAATCTTCTAGCAATTGCAAGCATGAGCGAAGAATTTCCTTTAATTTTGTGCGAGCAAATTTAGACGCTGTCTTTTTTTTAGAAGGCATAATTGCGCACATGAAGAGGACAAAAACGAATAAAAAAATTGCAACGTACAAGGATATTTTTTGCATTTGCGTTTGTTCCCCATCAAGTATCCCTAAAAAAGTATTCATTGTTTATTTTCTTTCTTCCTTTCTTTATTCAAAGTGATTCAAGGAGAGAACGAGAAACAAGCTCGTCTATTCTTACGTCTTTTGTGTGAAATTTTGCCAATAAAGAGCAAAGATTCATCAAGATTTTTTCGCGATGCGATGCGGTATTTACTTCCGAAACAGCCTTGTCAAGTAAATACATTGGATGATTTAAATACGAAGTGAAAATGCAGCAATTCGAAGTTTTTAGTGCGAGCATTTCGTATTTTACTAGTTCTTCGACAGATGCCGAGTTTGACAGGCATCGAATCCATCGTTGACTTGTGTATAATGTATACTCGTGAATTTTAGAAACAAGACTACAGCATGCCGCAGCCAAGACCATTTCGTTCTTCACTTCGACATCGACCAAATCACGGACATGCTCCCAGAACAATATGGAGTCAATGATTGTTAGAGGTGAGAGAGCAAGAGATTTTTGAAGTGATAAGATCCATTGTGTGATTGCCAATCTTAAAACACCACGAGTTGTGCACGATTCGTAAATGTCATTTTCAATTTTAGGTAGCGGAGAACACGATTCTCCTCTTTTATCTAATCCTTCTTCTGATTCTGATTTTAATTCAAAGTACTTGCTGCATAAAAAAAGTACATTTTCTTTAGGAATTAAAACGGGAACGTTCTTCTCTTTACATTTACCCGCTTCTCTATCTCCTTCCTTATCCTTAATTATTATTATTTTCTTTTTTAACCCAAAAAAAACATGATCTTTTTGCTGCGTCTTGTCTACTTTTATTTTCTCACTTTCAACTGTTTTCCAAAACGAGTTTAGCAAAACGTCCTTCGTGCTGCCTCTTAATTTGGGTTCTAGAGCAAGAAGTGGAAGGATTGAACGTAGTAAGTCTGGATGCATTATGATTCGTCTTTTTGAACATTCCAAAAGAAGAGAGTCAAGAACGTCTTCGGTGTTTTCTGACAAGAGAGTTGTAGATTGAGCAATCAATTTCCATCGAGATTTTGAGGTCCTCGTCTCTCGACCGATACCCCAAGAGTCTGAGGTTGTTTCCTCGCTAGGCTTACCTAACGATGTAAAGATCAGTTTTAGCATGTCCTCTTCGTCCTTTCCTTGAAAAAAATATCGAGCTGCAAAAATGCTAAGAATTGTAACGCCTAAGGACCAACAGTCAACTGAAGAGTCATATGAAAGTTCTCGTGAGTTTTTCCGGCCTTCAACTGCGTATGCACAAAGCTCTGGAGCTCGAGTCCACAACGTGCACACTCCGCTTGAAAATTTTGGCGACACAAACTTACATTCAAAGCGAGACATTCCTAGATCCCCTAGCACCACATTGTCGCCCTCGTCCAAAAAAACATTTTCAAGCTTTATGTCTCTGTGAAGAAACCCGTTAACGTGCATGTGATTTACTGCATGAATAAGCTGAAAACTCCACTCCATTTTTTGTTGCAGACTTGAAGATGCGGACTTTAGACGCTCATGCAAATTGCATCGCATACGTTTGCTTGAAAAATGCAGGCGGTTTTTTTCGTCGACATACACGATACGAGGTTTTAAGACGTTTTCGTGGTGCGGAAGAGAACACAATGGAATTATTTCTCGAAGCACTGTTTGTGAAAAAAAAATTCCATCCTTTCCCAAAAACGTTTTGAAAGCGCTTTCATTTTTATCAGCCAGACCGTTTAAAAGGGTGGATCCAGTTCGAACTATTCCATATGTTCCTTTACCAAGAGTCGAATTTTTGCTTGTGTTGATCAAAATAGAAACTTTATTATCTAACCTATCTGGTTCAAGAGCACAAATTACATCCTCCTTCCCCTTTTCACTAACTAAATCATCCTCTACAACGTCTCTTAATTTTTTTTTTGTAGGAGCGCAACGAAATGAACGAGTCGATTCGTCCGGTTCCATTACAATCTTTTTACTTCTTTTACTTTATTTTAATTAAGATTAAAAAACAACAACAAAAAACAACAAAACGAGAATGGAATTCTTGACTCGAACTGTGTTTGCCGTGCCCATGGCAGGAGCAGCTTTACTCCTTGGAGTATGGGGAAACGTTTGGACTTTTTCTTTGCTTCTAGCTTCATCAATTGCTGCAAGCGGATATGAGGTGTGTTCTCTTTACAATAAACGTCTTCAAGTCCTTAGCCTGAATACGAATAAACCAATACATCAATCCAATATGCTTGTCTGCGTCTTGGTGATTATTATGTATTCTGCAATATTTGCAAAGTCCGTTTTTTATCTGAGAAACTTTAACTTAATTCTTTTTCTCTTTCTCGTCGTCTGGGCAACGGACGTAAGCGCGCTCTTTGTAGGAAAGCTTTCCAAAATTATAAAGGTTGGAGTAGGCGGTCCTCGACTTCTTCGTTTTATAAGTGAACACAAGACTATATCGGGATGCATTGGAGGAGTATGTGGTGGAACCTTGGTCGGATTTCTTCATCATGCGTGGCTTAACCCCATTAACAATCAAAATCAAGATTCTATTGCATTAATCGAAGCCCTAAAGCTTAGTGTAATTACGTCATGTGCTTCGGTCATGGGAGATTTACTTGAATCTGCATTCAAGAGATCTTGTTACACGAAAGACAGTGATGTTTTTTTAAAAATTCCTGGACATGGCGGCTTCCTTGATCGATTGGACAGTATTTTGTGCGCAGCACCGGTGTGCGCAGTGTCGCACTATGTTAGTTTAAAAATTGCAAAGTAAATATTATATATATGGAAAGAACAGACAATAAACAATAACAAACTCAAAAATAACAAATGCAAAAGGTACTTGAATTTGTGGAAAAAATGTGCTGGAAATATTGTATTGACGAAAGTCATAACGTTACGCACTCTTTGGATTGTATACAATTCGCAAATTTGCTTCTTGACGAGAATAAAAATGTATCAAGAGATGAGAAAACTGTTATTTTATTTGCTGCTGCCGTTCATGACACGGTTGATAAGAAATATACGCAATCATCTTTCGCAGTTAAAGAAGTTCGAGATTTTTTTGAATCAATTGACTTGCCGCATGAACTAATAGAACCCATTGTTAGTATCATAACAACCATGTCGTATAGTTATTTGCTTGACCGACAGAAAAACGGACTGTCTTTTCCTAACCATGGCAAATGGCAAAACGCATACCATATTGTTCGACATGCCGATCTATTGTGTTCTTACCGCGTAAAGCGATGTTTGCAATATCAAAAGCACTTAACTCCAGATATTTCAGATGAAGATGCAATGGAGCGCGTTAGACACCTTTTTCAAGTCAGGGTTTTTGCCTACAAGGTCAATGGGTGGTTAACTCTAGAAAAGGCTGTAGAACTTTCGATCGATTTAGAAAAGGAAGCGTTAAATCAATTGCAAATATAATTCAAATAACGCATTTGCTAAAGAAGGCGTGTCCGCCGCATAAGTTACTCCACCGATTACAGCCGCAAAATCGTCCGTCGAATTTTTAATTTCAATAATCCAGTCAAGAGCTTGGTCACATTTTATGTGTGCATCCTCGAGAGCCGTCTGCCTGCTTTCGTCGGGCCGTCCTGCTTTAAATACACCATGAAGAACTTCGAACTCGAACGATAGCGATTGCACCGATACAGGATCAAAGTTCAATTTTGAAAAACGTTTCTTTAATTCTTCTTTCTGTTCGTTCTGTTTGTTCGGTTCGTGTAATTCTTTTTCTAGTTCTTCTTTCTCTTTTTTTTCCTTTTTTTCCTGTTTTTCCTGTTTTTCTGGGTTCGTCGTATTCGTATTCGTTTTTAAGGATTCGGAAAAGGCGCGAACAAGGGAAAACATATTTGATCCTTTGCATTCAATGCTGTTTTCGTTCAAGTACATTCTAAGTTTCTGGCTATCCGGCTCTCCATCTGAAGTTACTTTAGAAAACAACTCATTATTGCTTTCTTTTAACTCGCGAAAAAACGAAAGAATAGCTTCCATTCTTTAATGTTTTTGTTGTGTTTTGTATATAATTAATTAAAGAAAAAAATGGTATTATTTAAAAAGCAGAGTGTGAACGTTCTAATCTATAAATAAATAAAAGAAATGGACACGCTTTCACAAATACTCTTCAAAACAATTAAAGTCCAATTGCAATTGGTAGATGAGCTCATAAAGTTTTTAGAAGAAAGAATAAAAAAACTCGATCTTGATCGGATTCAAAAGGAAATTATGATGGAAAAATTATATGAAAGACGACTTGAAAAAGAAACGTCTTGGTAACTGTACGGCCCCCTGACAAAGCGCTGCCGTGAGAAGATGAAGACGGGTGTTCTCCCTAGAACGCCGTGCAGCCCAGGCAAGGTTCGCGACACAGACTCCAAACGCTGCCGCTCGCCGCGCAAGCCGGGCCCGAGAATTCGCGCTCGTCACAGCGGTCGCGTGGCACCCCGTTTTCTTACTATGAGGAGGAACACGATAATATGTTTGCTGGTGATTATGGATCACCCATTGATTATGGATCGTACTAAATGTTTTCATAAGATTTTATTTAAAAAAAGTATCTTGTAAAATGTTACGTTCAATATAAATAAAAAGAGAATAATCTTACCCTTAAAAAAAAATGCCGCACTTATTTTTCGGTTCCAGATCGGGCTCAAAGTCAATGTCCAAGGGTAAGTGCCCCGAGGGCAAGACCCGCGACCGCGCGACCAAGCGCTGCCGCGCGAAGTATCAGACGGGCATCCTGCCCAGAACGCCGTGCAGCCCGGGCAAGGTTCGCGACACTGAGACCAAGCGCTGCCGCGAGCGCCTGAACAAGGCGGCGAAAACGCCGTGCAGCCCGGGCAAGGTCCGCGACTCAGAGAACAAGCGTTGCCGCGAGCGCAAGAAGAAGGCGGCGAAAACGCCGTGCAGCCCGGGCAAGACCCGCGATGCCTCAACGGGACGCTGCCGAGAAAAGTACCAGACGGGCATCCTGCCCAGAACGCCGTGCAGCCCGGGCAAGGTCCGCGACACGGAGACCAAGCACTGCCGCTCGCCGCGCAAGCCGGGCCCGAAGAAAGGTCTTTCACGCACGCGCTCGCGCTCGTCTTCCCGCTCGCGCTCGTCTTCCCGCTTGCGCTCGTCTTCCCGCTCGCGCTCGCGCACAATGAGCATGGGATATTAAAATTATGGATCAAACGATAGAGTGTATTAAGTGTAAAGAATAGTGTATTGAACATTGAACCGAACTGAACCATTATTTTCCGCCCATCCCCCTTTACAATGTTACATGCGGCATTTTCGAAGCAAAGTCACACGAAAACCCCAAACATTCCCCGCCTAATTCTAGTTTAGTGTCACGAGACGCCGACTGACACGTATCAATCAAGTTCTTGTAGATTTGTAGTGCCTCTGCCTGATTCGCTTGACTCTGATTTACATACACCATTCTCTGCAAGTCGTTGCAGATATTCAAGTACATTTCAAGAAGACTGCGTTGCCGAAACATTTTCTCGTGCTTTTCATCTTCTTGCAAAACACGTGACTTTGCTTGCTCCTCCGTGACTTGACCCCGTAAAAACATTAGGCGAATGCGAAGCAAAGACTCCTGGTACTGAAATTCTGTTTCAAAAGCGCTTAAACGTTTTCTCAATAAAAATCGTGCAGAAATTGGCTCTTTCCATAATGCTCTTAAAAGTTCCTGATTCATTTCATGGCTGGAGACAACAGAATTCGGAATCGCATCGGTAAAGGGGTCGGTGTTGCATTGTTCCGAATTTCTGGAAATAGCAAGAGTTGCGACATTTGTAGAAAAGGCGGTGGTCAAGTCATAATGATGATTCGAGCTGCTTGTCAAGACTCGGTTTGTTTCCCAATCAAAATGCGTTCTGCAATTTGTGCAAAACATGTGATTACAACCCTCAATACGAAAGATTTGCGCGCGGCAACGCGGACATGATTTTGCTTCTTGCGCAATTGACGTAATGGATGCGAGAAGAAGAGGGTCGCACACATGCTTTGCTTTTAAATTGTTGTTATTGTTATTGTTATTGTTGTTGTTGTTAGATAAATGGTAAATGCTTTTCTTTTGAGGTTCAGCCGTATCGGGCTGTAGGGTGGTACAAACAAACTCTCTGCATTTTGCGCAAACCTCTTTCTTGCAAGTTCCGCAGTTTGTATTGCCCACAAATCCCCGACACTCCGATCCCGGACAAGCAAAGATTGGGTTTGTTGTCGAGCTATTTAAAAACATTTTTGGCTTTTCGGGAAAAAGTACCCGTTCGCCAAATCTAAGCCTTTTCTTGAGCTTTGCAACCGTGTCTTCCCAATCCAAGAAGGGTTGCGTTGATGCTAACAGAGAGAATTCGCGCTCCCATAAAAGCTTTTCGTGATACGCCTTAAACAAAATCAAAATGTTAAACTTTTTGCAAAATTGTTTCGTATAATGCGTCTTACACTTCATGCACGACGGTAGAGCGTACGTCAAGCAGCAGTCTTTGCATGCTTCAAACCCACATTGGCATTTAATTGATTTCAGCTGTTCATTGTTGGTGTACACCGTTAAACATACGGAACATTCTGCGTTCATTTTCTTTAATGATGCATTTAAAATAAAGACAAAAAATATATATAATTTTTTTTGGTTATCGACGTAATTTTTGAAAGATATAGATAGAAAAGAAAAAAACAAAAAGACATTTTAAGCTTTGCTTGGAAATTGGAAATGGGTAGCAAGAGTGGTAAAAGCAGCAAGACAAAGTCTGACAAGAATGCGTCAAAGACAAACAAGACTTCCGGGAAAACCACCAAGGCTGCTAATAAGTCAACGAAAACCACTCAGAAAAACAACAAGAAGAGCGGTCAAGCTGCAAAGAAGAACGATAAGACTTCAAAGTCGTCGAAAAAGTCTGGCAAGACTTCAAAAAAGACAAACTCATCCGGCAAAAAGGTTGCAAAGGCTGACAAGTCTGACAAGAAGAGTGCATCCAAAAAGAGCTCAAAGTCCGTGAGTTACGGGTCGAAAAAGACAACAAAGGTTTCTGGAGGAAGCGTGAAGAAGGCGACCAAGTCGAGTGGAAATGCAACAAAGAAGTCGGCATCAAAGCAGCGTTACGTAGGGTGGCTTTGGTTCTTGTGGACAATCTTGATCCTTGGTGCCATTTACTTAATTGTTACTAATTTGAGGTAAAGGTAAAAAAAAAGAGGTAAATAAAAAAAAGTTTATTATATATGCAAGTATTTGGGTTAGGAAGAGCCAAGAAATAAAAAAAAGGATTTACTTTGCTTTCATTCATTAAAAAAAAAAGGCCGCCATGGAAGCGTACATGATTGATTACGTGTGTTCGTCCAAAGGAGTTTTGGTTCTGCCATTCGCACCTGCAGTCATCTTGGCTCTGCCATTTGGGAAAAACCTTCCACTCTTTGGATTTGCATGGGCAACTGTTCTTCTTATCTTCATTATCTTGGCAGTAACTCCTTGCGCAACCGACTTGAATTGTACACGCGTTGCAAAACCTCCAGTTGTGTTAAGCAATCCTGCTCTCGCAATCGATACGATTGCGTCAACGGGAAGCGGTGCGAAGAAGAGAGTTACGTACACTGGAGTTTCCGGTTATTCTGCAGGCATTGTCAGGGGGACGCAGATAACAGTAACGGGAGCAACGTATGTTGGATTCAACGGAACGTTTGAAGTAACAGGCGTAACTGCGACGACAATTGAGGTCAGAAGTTCCGTAGTTCACGCGACAGAAACCGAGTCTCCTGCACGCATTTCAACTTACGTAAATTACGACGCATTAAGAGATCAGTCAAAAGCCTTTACAAAGGCAATTCTCATTTACTACTTTTTGTTCTTGTTTTTCGCGGTTTGGGGAAGACTTTTGCTATGCAAGACGCCTGGCTCGAAAGGATATATTGGTGGTGCTGCTGCAGGACTCAATAAGACATATGAAATTCCTAATTCCGTCCAGCCGGACACCAGAGCTGCTGAAAAGGACCTTGCAGAGGCCCAGCAAAGGGAAGTAGATAATCAAGCAGAAATAATGAAAGACGCTCGGAAACAAGTCGAAGCGGCCCAGGCAAAAGCCAGAGCACTGGTAAAGGGTAATACATCTTCTTCGTCATCCGCTGGAATAACAAAAGGTCCGACAAGTCTTCTTGAAGGCCTTCTCGGAAATGGCGGAAAAAATGACTGAATCAATGATGTAGGGTAACTTAAAATATTGCAAAAATAGTTTTTTTTTGTCTCCTCCCTCTCCTACCTCCTACCTCCTACCTCCTCGTCTCCTTCCCTCCTCTTCTCTCTCTTTCCAACTCTCTCTAATTAAATATGTAAAACTCGTCGAAGCTCAGCTGGTTTCATGTTTTTGAATTCAAATGCAATTCGGGCGCTGCACAAATCAAGAAGTTTTTGTGCGTGCAATAAATTTGCCGCCTCAAAAAGTCTCCATAAATGGAGTCTTTCTTGGTTATCCATCTTCATTTGAGCAATTTTATCAATCCACATTGCGTGAGTTCTTAACTTGAAACCCAAGGCATTTGTAAACTGAAGGACGAAGGATGCTTCATAAGGAAGAGGTTTGGGAATATCAACATTGTCGCAATCAATGATTGAATAATATTCAACAACGAGTTCCAGGGAGTCTTGATCAATATCTATATCAATTGTTGATTCTGCTTCATATGAAAGTCCATTAAATATGCCCCATTTCCTCGACATTTTTTCAGACACACGAATAGGTTTTGCCGACTCATTGAAACTTGATTTAAAGTACATTTAGTTCGTTCGCGATTTGTAATTTTTAAAAAAATGAAATAAATAAATTAATTAATGTGTTTTTAATAAAATAAATGTCGCTCTTTACCTGGATTGGAGCTGCCGTGGGATTTAACTTGGCACATTTTAAATTCATTTCATTCGATTTTTTAACTGAACATAACTATATTCGTGCACTACTGTCTCAAGATGCATTTCGTATTCCATTAAATAGTTTCGCATGTACACTATCGGGAGCTCTGTTAGGTCTTTTAACGCATATGACATTGGACGTATCAATTCCGAGCCTTGTTGTGTTTTTGACATTATCTATTGTAACTTCAAAACAATGTACAAAACTATTTTCTTCTGTGTGTGTGGCACCCTCACAAAAACCTGTGGCACCCACACAAAAACCGCCAATCACAAAAGAAAAAGAAGAGGAGGAAAAAGAAGAAGAAGAGGAAAAGAATAAGATTCAACAACAACAAAAAGAAGGAGGAGAAGAAGGAGAAGAAGAAAAGCAAAAACGGAAGGACCAAAAATTGGAATTGTTGGGAGAAAAAGACAGAGTAAATTTTGATACGGAATTGAAATTGTCTTTAGAAAGAGAAATAGAGAGAGAAAGAAAGGAACAAGAAGACAGAGAAATAGAGAGAGAAAGAAAGGAACGAGAAGACAGAGACAGAGAAAGAGAAGACAGAGAAAGAGAAGACAGAGAAAGAGAAGACAGAGAAAGAGAGGAAAGTGAAGAATTTCAGGATGAAATTGCAACTAACAAAGGAGTCATTTGCTCTCAAAGAAAAAGACGCTCTAATAATAATTAATCATTGATATACTTATATTGTATCTTTATTAAAAGACTGTAATGATAATCACCTCCCAAGTCAGCAACAACAATCTCAGTATCGATTGGATTAAAGCTGACATCGGATTCAGTTCGTTTCCTTAGCGATTCTAAAGTTGGACAATGAGGCCCAAAACCTTCGTCCATGTCAGCTCTATACCTCCAACTCTTCCAATTTTGTTGTAAAAAATAGTGTACACCTTCGAGCGTTTTATAGAGTTGAATATCATAATCACTTCCGTCCCACGTCGTTTCACTAAGCGTTAAAAGCCAAATGGACGACATTATAACTTTTTTTCCTTACATTGTGTAATAAGTCACTAGTGATTAATATTGTTTTCAACTTACTTTGCCTGCCTCAATCCCACCAAAATCGCGTAAAACGTCTTTGTGGCAAATTTTTGTCAAAAGCTAATTCAATTATTGCGACTTGCTTTTTTTTTTTATAAAGTTTTTGAAGTTTAATGAAAGAAAGAAAAGAAGAGGAAGTAATAATAAAAAAATGGAATCCATCTTAACACCCAATGACAAGCGCTTTGTCTTGTTTCCAATCAAGCATGAAAGAGTGTGGGAAATGTACAAGAAGGCGGAAGCCAGCTTTTGGACTGCAGAAGAAATTGATTTGGCCAATGACCAGAAAGATTGGGAAACAAAGCTCACGTCAGACGAGCGCCATTTTGTCAGCCGAGTTCTTGCCTTTTTCGCGGCGTCAGATGGAATCGTAAATGAGAATCTTGCTGTCAACTTTTCCAACGAGGTGCAGATTCCCGAAGCAAGGTGCTTTTATGGGTTTCAGATTGCCATGGAGAATGTGCACGCCGAAGTGTACTCTTTATTAATCGACACATACATTAAAGATCCGGAACAAAAGAAGGGATTGTTCAATGCCATGGAGACAATCCCCGCAGTCATGAAAAAGGCGCATTGGGCTTTAAGATGGTTGGACAAAGACAATGCGTCCTTTGCGGAACGCATTGTTGCCTTTGCGGCGGTCGAAGGCATCTTTTTTTCAGCGTCCTTCTGCGCAATCTTTTGGCTCAAGAAACGTGGCTTGATGCCCGGCTTAAGTTTTTCAAATGAGCTTATTTCAAGGGACGAAGGATTGCATTGCGACTTTGCTTGCTTAATTTATTCCATGCTGGAAAACAAGCTTAGTGAATCAAGACTTCGCGAAATCATCATGAATGCAGTGGAGTGTGAGCGCGAATTTGTTACGGATGCGCTTCCGTTTCGTTTGATAGGCATGAACGCCGATCAAATGTGCGCATACGTCGAGTTTTGCGCGGACCGCTTGCTCGTCGCGCTTGGATCTTCAAAGGCGTACAACAGTCCGAACCCCTTTGAATGGATGGAGATGATTTCGCTGCAAGGCAAGACGAATTTCTTTGAGAAAAGGGTGGGGGAGTATTCAAAGGCAAAGGTGGGGTCGACGAGTTCGGGGGAGGAGAAGGAGAAGGAGAATTCCTTTAGTTTAAATGCGGACTTTTAAAATTGCATACTTAATCCCTTTTTTTCTACGTAGCCTCTTGAATTTTTCTAAGACGTTTCTTAATCTCATTTTAATAATAAATCCTTTGCGTTCCCCTTTTTCACTTTCAATTTTACGCTGAATTAGTTCAGGTGAGATTGATTTAGACTTTTCTTTGATTTCAGAAAAGTTATTCATCCACCGAGTCAAGACTTCTTCTGCGTCTTCTTTTGATAATCCAAATTCTCTTTGTAAATAAGGAGCGGCACCAAACATGTTGACAACACCAGAATCACTCAGGTTTATCAAGTATTTTTCGTAGTCCCCGACTTTGACTTTGATTTTGATTTTGACTTAGATTTCGACTTTGACTTAGATTTCGACTTTTTAATCATTTTTGGACGACCCGGGAGTTTCTTAGCCCTGCACCGCTTTGTTTTCGGGTCGCGGATCTCTTGACCCTTGCAAGGCGAATATTTGAGTGGGCGTCCAGGACGGCGCTTAACGACCGGACTTCTTGATTTTGATTTTAACTTAAAAGGCATTTTATTTTTTTATTTTATACAATCAATTAATTATCTTTCAAAAATTCAAGGCAACATTTACATAATTGCCGACAAATGCTATTTTAAGCGGGCCTCCTGTCAAGGGAGCTTGCGAAAGTTTAAGAGAGACGTAAACTGTTTGTTGTTCCATTAAAGGAGCAGTGCTGATGTTGACTGCTGTCTGATTGTAGCTTGAAATAACCGTTCCACTCGTTTGTTGACCCATTCCATCAAAAATCAGAATGTCGTCGTCATTAAGATCCGGACTTCCAGAATCGAGCAATGCGCGAGTCGTAGCTGCTTTAAATCGTAAAGTCGTTGTTGAGCCAAACGTCACGCTCGTATATGCAAGGAAGCTATTTGTGTTGATCAAGTAGCTATTTTCAGGAACAATAAATGTCTTGATTACTTGATTCGTAGAATTTAATTCAAAATTGACGTTAACAATTTTAAGCCAGTCACTCAAACCACTTGTTTTAAGAACGTTTACGTCATTTTTGATTGTTCCAACTCTCGCAAGTGTAATGCAAGTTAAGACAAAAACAACAAAGACGAGGATGCTTGAAAGTGCACTTATGGTCAAAACTTGAGTGTCCATTTAAACCCTTTTTGTGTTTTTTATCTTTTGTTGTAAATATAAAAGTAAGTAAAACAAGTAATGAAAAAAATAAAGAAAGAATGGAGGTGTTTGTAATTTCAATGAATGACGAAAGATTTTCTGCAGCAGAAAAGAATTTAGTTGGATCTGGATTTTTGAAAACTCAGCTTGTACGATTTCCTGCGACGGTGGGTGCAACTGTTGATTTGAATGATAGTACTATAGTCTCTCCAGAAACAAAGAACCATGTCTTGGGCTTATCTCCCAATTCAAATTCGAATGGTCGATTTATTCCGTCAAAGGGAGCACTGGGTTGTTACCTGTCCCATTATAAATTATGGAAACAAATTGCAGCTGAAGGAAACGATGCAATCATTGCAGAAGACGATATTGTTTTTCGTGTTCCAAATGCAAGCCAAGAAATCCAAAAGAAATGGGATGCAGGCAAGAAAATAGGTCTTGATTTGTTACTGCTAGGAAGTAGCAAATTGCCCTTGCTGCCCTCGACTGAACCCGGGTTGTTTCACGTCATGGATCACTTTTTTGGAACAGAAGGGTATGTTTTGAGTCCTGAAGGTGCAAAACGTTTGTTAGACTCTGCATTGCCCATTAAAGTACAGGTCGATGCGTACATTGGGTCCTTTGCTTCCTCAAAAAAGCTAAAGATTGGTGCTGTAAAACCATCCATTTCGGGACAGAACCACATGCTTGTTTCTACAGTTCAGCCTCAGACAATAAAAAGGCAAACCTTGCATTCAATAAGAAAACATTGGCTTCCTTCAATACTAGTCTTGATGTTAATCCTTGTGCTTGTTGCGTTCGTAATTTTTAATAGGTCAAAAATGCAAATCGAAATTGAAGTGCCTCCGGTTGTGTTCTAAAAGTTGTTGAAAGTTGATACAAATCCGGCCAAGTAGAAAAAAAACAAATGGGTTCCAGTTCGGGCAAGTCCACGAAAAGTGGCAAGACTGACAAGGCGTCAAAGCAGACGAAAACTCAAAATAAGACCAATACAAAAAACAGTCAAAAGTCCACTAAACAGAATGCTAAATCGTCAAAGACCGAGTCAAAGAATAACTCCAAGACTACGAAGAACAGCACGAAGACGGAAAAAAAGTCTTCAAACAAGGGAGCGTCAAAAACGTCGAAAAAGAGCACGAACCAGGCCAAAAAGAATACAAAAACTGTGAGTGGAAAAATGGTTAAAAAATCGAGCACAAAGGCTGCAAATACTTCAAAGAAAAATTCAAAAAAGAGTGGAACAAATGCATTAAAATCAATTAAAAAAAGCGGAAAGATTTCAAACAAATCTAGCTCCAGTCCTCTTGTATTCCTAACGTGGATTATTGCAGCCGGGGCATTCCTCCTCCTCGCTATTTTCGTGTATAATCAAATTTATCCTCCATCTTCTTCTTTTTCTTCTTCTTCTTCTTTTTTAAGTAGTTCTAATAAAGAGGGGTATAACTTTTAGCTTTATTTTTTGCAAAACAATATAATCAATTTTTAACCCAACAACCACCGCCCTAAATTCATTATTATAAACTCACGCATTAACTGTCACCAAACATGTTGCCCTAAAAGAACCATCTGTTGTTGTCACTTGTACTGTGGTGGATCCTATTGCTTTAGCAGTAAGGACACCCGTATTTAATATTGTTGCTACATTTGTTCGTGTGCTCAACCAACTCAAAGTCTTTACAGATGCACTTGCCGGTAAAATTGTTGCAACAAAATTATATATTTTTGATGTTTTAAGGCTTAATAATAGCGTAGTTTTATTTAATGAAACACCAGTAACCCGCGTGCTTACAAGAATCGTAACATTCGCATAAATTAAAGTATTAGCAATGGAAGTTGCGCGAACTTGCGCAGAACCATTTCCTACACCCGAAATCAAACCAGATGAGTTGACAATAGCAACCAATGGATTGCTCGAAGTCCACGCTATTAAAATAGTGCTTGCACTTACAGGGAAGATGGTTACGACAGCTTGTACTGTTCCGCCAACACTTACAACTGTGTTTGCAGGAAGAATGGACAATGATGTTACCGGAATATCGGTATTTAAAACTGGAGTAAGAGCACCTCCGATAATGCTTCCTAATCCAGTGCAGTTATCAAATGCTCTTTTTGCCGAGAATGCACCATTCGACCCAGAAAGAATGTCATGAAAACATGCTGATTGTGTCGCAGAATACATTCTGGGATTTGCAAAAGCTTTAGGAAGAATACACGCAAGAAACCCTGCCATTGTCGGAGCGGATACGCTCGTTCCGCCGTAAATAACATAACCACCCTTTACGTAGAAAATCACTCCTGTAGAGGGATCTGCATTCAAAGCAATATCGGGCGTGTAGCGAAAGCTACCCGAAAAAGCCGACTGATACACTGGCTTTGAAAAATATTGGCTAATTCCTCCTCCACTACCTGACCACGCGGTCTCAATTGTATTTAAAGAATATGTGTTTGCTGTACTTACCAGATGAGTTCCTCCTACAGCGATTACATTAGGGGAGCTAGAAGGAAAGTCTACGTTGTTTCCTATAAGACCGTCGCTTGAACCGTTATCTCCACTTGCTACGCATACATTAATTCCCCTTAAAACCGCTTGCTTAAATAAAGTATCAATAGCTGACAAGTTCGTGTAATACACCTCTGGGGCTCCCCATGAAATCGAAATAATCGACGGCGTAAGGCTTTGTGAATTCAAAATTACTGGTACATTTAAAGCTTCGTTAATTACTGTAGGAAATAAAGACAAGGAGTTTAATGAAATGTAAAGAATAATTGTCAAATTTGAAGTTGGGCAACATCCGCCAATTGTTTCAACATCCAATGTGTTTTCTTCGGTTGATCCATCTGTCGCCCCAGGGTTATTTACAGCGTTCCCGACCGTTTTTACAATCACAGTAGGCATATTTTCTGGAGCAATGCCCAAGTATGACCAATATGCTTGAACGTCTCCGTTTGTCAAGACTCCATTAGCGCCCACAGATCCAACAAGCCCACCTCCAAACGAAATAACTCCGACTACAACTTGAGATGCTGTGGGAACCGGAATATTGTAAAGAGATACAAGCTCTGAGACTTTGAACCAGGGGCGGCCAACGGCATGTGGTTGCACTTCTTTCTTTTCAACAAGTTGCCTTGTATAAAATTTCAATGCATTTTGCTTGTCTCTCATTCTTTAGAATTTTTTTTCTTTTGACAAAAGTTTTTTAGCATTCAATGCTTGTTGCGTTTTTTTTTTGGCCACCTCGATTGCTTCAGATTTTAATTTTAAAACGTGGAGTGCGACATTTTGTGCTTCCTCCGATGCATCTTGTGAAGCCTTTACAAAAGCTAATTGAGATTCGATTCGAGAAGGAATTTTCGCAACTTCAGCCTTAGCCTTGATTTCTGGAACGACCGTCTTTACTTCTGACAACGCCATGACTTGTGGAACAGCCAAGACCTGAGCAACGACTTCTGAAGCGACTTCTGGCACAAACAACACTTCATGGACCACTACTTCTGCCAAGAATTTTGGCACGATTTCTGGTATTAAGACTTCAGCCACAACTTCTGGTATTACGACAACTTCTGCCACAACTTCTGACACGATTTCTGGCACAACTTCAGCCACGACTTCTGGCATGACTTCTGGCACGACGTCAGCCACCACTTCCGCCACAACTTCTGGCACGACGTCAGCCACGACTTCTGGCACGACGTCAGCCACAACTTCTGGCAGGACGTCAGCCAAAATTTCGGTCACAAGTTCTGGCACGACTTCAACCATGACTTCTGGCACGACTTCTGGCACGACTTTATCCATGACTTCTGGCACGACGTCAGCCACGACTTCTGACACGTCAGCCACAATTTTTGGCACAACTTCTGCCACGACTTCTGGCACGACATCAGCCAAAACTTCAGCCACGACTTCTTGCACGACTTCTAAAAAGACGTCAGCCACAACTTCTAAAAAGACGTCAGCCACAACTTCTGGCACGACTTCAACCATGACTTCTGGCACGACTTCTGGCACGACGTCAGCCACGACTTCTGGCACAACGTGAGCCACGACTTCTGCCACAACTTCTGGCACGACTTCAACCATGATTTCTGGCACGACTTTAACCATGATTTCTGGCACGACTTTAGCCACGACTTTAGCCAAGACTTCAGCCACCACTTCTGGCACGACTTCCGCTACAACTTCTGACACGTCAGCCACAACTTCTGCCACGACTTCTGGCACGACATCAGCTAAAACTTCAGCCACGACTTCTGGCACGACTTCTGGCACGACGACGTCAGGCACGACATCAGCCAAAACTTCAGCCACGACTTTTGGCACGAATTCTGGCACGACTTTAGCCACGACTACTTCTGCAACCACTTCTGGCACGACTTCCGCTACAACTTCTAACACGTCAGCCACAGCTTCTGGCACGACTTCAACCATGACTTCTGGCACGACTTCTGGCACGACGACGTCAGGCACGACATCAGCCAAAACTTCAGCCACGACTTTTGGCACGAATTCTGGCACGACTTCAGCCACGACTACTTCTGCAACCACTTCTGGCACGACTTTCGCTACAACTTTTGACACGTCAGCCACAACTTCTGGCACGACGTCGGCCACCACTTCCGCCACAACTTCTAACAGGACGTCAGCCAAAACTTCGGCCACTTTAGCCATGACTTCTGGCACGACTTCTGGCACGACGACTTCTGGCACGACGACGTCAGGCACGACATCAGCCAAAACTTCAGCCACGACTTTTGGCACGAATTCTGGCACGACTTCAGCCACGACTACTTCTGCAACCACTTCTGGCACGACTTCAGCCACGACTACTTCTGCAACCACTTCTGGCACGACTTCCGCTACAACTTCTGACACGTCAGCCACAACTTCTGGCACGACGTCGGCCACCACTTCCGCCACAACTTTTAACAGGACGTCAGCCAAAACTTCGGCCACTTTAGCCATGACTTCTGGCACGACTTCTGGCACGACGACTTCTGGCACGACGTCAGCCACGACTTCTGGCACGACTTCTGCCACAATTTCTGGCACAGCTTCCGCCACAACTTCTGGCACGACGTCAGCCATAAATTCTTGAACAACGTTAGCCACGACTTCTGGCAAGACTTCTGCTTCCGGTACTGTCACTACAGACACAATTTCGTGCATAGACAAAGCTTGACCAGAATCTGACATTTTATAGTTTTTCTTTTTTTATTTTTAGGAATACAATAGACAAACAATGAAGCAGAAAATTATAGAATCATTTGTAATTTCTCTTGATGACAAGAACGGTCAAAAAAGATTAAGTCATTTTAATAAAAATGTTGGAAAATACTTGAATGATTTAAGCGGACAAGTTAACATTTTTACGGCGTCAAAACATCCACGTGGTGGAACATATGGTTGTTGGGACAGTCACGTACAGGTCTTAAGGAAAGCATTAAGTTTGAATTTTGATTATGTATTAATTTTTGAAGATGATGCTATTGTAACACGCAAGTTTAAAGCTGACTTGTTAACCAAAGTTATTTTAAGTTTGAAGTCACTGCCTGCAGATTGGGATCTTGTCGGATTAGGAGGCATTTCAGCTTGTTGGGCAACGGCGCCAAGAAGAGTCGCAAGCAACTTTTATCAAGGTCCATTTTTTGAACTACATAGCTACATTGCATCGAAAAAGTTTATGCAATCTGTTTTAAAAATGGAATATGATGGGCAAGTTGATTACGCATTTGCAAGAAAAGCATATTCTACTTCTTACTTGACAGAAATAGAACTCTTCACGCAAGATGAAAGTTTGGGTAGTCACAATAAAATGCAACAATTGATATTACCTTTGAGAAGTTCTTTTAAAGCAATAAATCGGACACTCATGAAACTTCAAATAAAGATACGCAACATTGTAATTCTGTTGCTTTTTATTTGCAGCTTTTTCAAATCCACAAGTTCTTACATTGCTTCGTATCTTGGATTTTTTGTCTTAGCTCTATTCGACTCTGTATTGGATCCGTCTTTTGCATTTCGATCCTCGACCAACAGTATGTGTTTGATTTGAGACAGGCACGTTTTTGTATGAAACTCATCAGTATTGCAACACGTGACTGTACAATATATATTTAAACAATGCGCGCAACACTGCATGAACACGAAATTTTTGTAAATTTTACAGCGAGAGTTTGAACAAGATACATACTGTTCAATACCATCAGTGTGATTTACTGGTTTTGAAAAGACGTGCATTTCTGATTGGTTTGTTTTAATTTGCAAATCGAATAAAGTAAAAGTATTTACAACAAAATGAAACCCTTTACAAGTGTCAAGGATTCAACGTGCACTGAAGATTTTAAAAATATTAGGCATCTTGTATTCGCTGGAGGAGGAATTCGTGGACTTGCATTTGTTGGAGCACTCAAATCAATTTATGACACTACAGGTATTGATTTTTCTTTAATCGCTCATAGACCGATGACGTGTACTGGAGTCAGTGTTGGAGCCTTGCTCTCTTTGCTTGTTGTTATAGGGTTCTCGGTCCACGAACTTGTCGAATTTTCAATATCTTTATTAAATGAATCCTTTGTAAACATTGACCCGTTAATTTTACTAAAAGGTGGATTATCTGTTGACAATGGAGATAAACTTCGCGCATTCTTGATTTCCTTAATGGAAAAGAAGGGATTTTCGGCTTTAACAACATTATCTCAATTATATATTGCAACTAGAATTTGCCTAGAAACCGTTGTTACAAATCTTACAACCGCATCTGTAATTTACATAAACAGCGAAAATTATCCAGAGTTACCGGTCATAACTGCAGTTATGGCATCAATGTCACTTCCTCTCATATTTCCTCCAGTTAAGGGCACAAACGGTCATCTTTGGGCGGACGGAGGTATAATGGAAAACTTTCCTATACGAAAGTATGCGTATGACAAAACCTTAGGGTTTACATTCATGTGGAAAATTGATGGAAAACCGGACTCACTCTTTTCATACATTATGAGATTAATTCAATTGCAGCAAATTCCTCAAGAAATTTGCTCGTGGAACCTGTTGCCTGTTGCATTAAAGAGACGAAGTATCGTGATTGATTGCGGTAGCATTAGCATGCTTGGTCCAAACTGGGACTTTGCATTAACTTCTGAAATACGAGAAGCCCTTTTAATGATAGGAAAAAAGGCGGCAGATGACAAAATGAAGACGTGGAATGACGTAACATATAAAGATATTGATATTGATCCTGGATCAAGACTTCCTTCATTATCGATCCGCGTTCTTCCATCTTACCTCCCAGTTCAAGTTGTAGAATAAAATGAATGCGCGCGAGATGGAATTTGGTTTGCACGTTTATAGTAAGAAAAACAAAAGAGAAATAAATATGATTTAGAAGGGATGTCTAGTAATGTGACGTCATCCATTATAAAACTTCAACAAAATGTTTTTCAGCGCGTACAATCTATTGAAGCTCTTCCATCCGCACCAACAGGTTTTGTCCGATTGGGATTAGATTCGATAGGATTTGCGTATAAAGACGAATTTGGTGTAACGACACGTTGGACAAGTGGTGCTCAAGGCACTCAGGGTCCACAGGGACCAGAAGGCAATGGATTGGGGGGAGGTGGTTCTGGAACACAAGGGTATCAAGGAACTCAGGGGACGCAAGGTACTCAGGGCACTCAGGGTACACAAGGTGCTGGAAACCAAGGGCCACAGGGACCCCAAGGACCTGGAGTTGGAGCTCAAGGTCCTCAAGGTCCTACAGGCAATCAAGGAAGTCAAGGTCCAGGGGTAGGCGACCAAGGTCCAGAGGGTCCACAAGGTCCAGCAGGTTCGGACGGTTTGAATGGACTTCCAGGAACAAACGGTATAGATGGACCCATCGGGTTGACTGGTCACCAAGGCACGCAGGGAATGCAAGGTACTCAAGGAACTCAGGGAACTCATGGTACACAGGGTAATCAAGGCACGCAGGGCACGCAGGGAATGCAAGGTACTCAAGGAACTCAGGGAACTCAGGGTACACAGGGTACTCAAGGCACACAAGGAGACCAAGGCACTCAGGGAAC
>Ga0136642_1000285_pt1 | contig 29046 bp, 27 predicted proteins | sample LowCatLa1302831Y_FD_115313 | JGI IMG/M metagenome (GOLD analysis project Ga0136642, IMG submission 115313) | Freshwater microbial communities from Lower Cathedral Lake, Yosemite National Park, California, USA - 13028-31Y | ecosystem: Environmental > Aquatic > Freshwater > Lake ... | reverse complement strand
TAGCCGATGTGGTTTCCACAGGCGGAACTCTCAAACAGGCAGGTCTCAAGGTGTTTGGTGAGCCTATTCTCGACTCAGAAGCAATTCTTATTGAACGAACCGGGACGAATAGAAGTGATGCTGTTGAAACGCTGCGCAGGCGTATCAATGGTGTTGTGATCGCGCGTCAGTATGTCTTGGTTGATTACGATATTGAGCAGCAGAATTTGGCAGCGGCCACAGCTATCACTCCTGGACTTGAATCACCAACGATTTCGCCTCTGCAAAAAGAAGGATGGAGCGCCGTACGTGCGATGGTTAAGAGCCGTGAGGTCAATAAGGTAATGGATGATCTCTATAAGGTTGGCGCTCGAGGTATCTTGGTTACAAATATCCACGCAAGTCGCTTATAAATCTATTGCAAGCTCTCTCGGTCAGCTGCTTCGATTTCTTCGCGGGGGATACCCATCAAGTACAAAATGGCATCGAGATAGGGAGTATTGATTGAACTATCGGCTTGCGCCTTTACAAATGGTTTTGCATTAAAGGCTATGCCAAGTCCGGCTGCTTTCAACATATCCAAATCATTTGCTCCGTCACCAACTGCAATCGTTTGAGATAGTGGAACATTCTCGCCTGCTGCAAACTCTGTGAGAAATCGAGCTTTTGCTGCCCGATCAACGATATCGCCCACAATATGGCCGGTGAGTACCCCATTCTTTATCTCTAGAGTGTTGGCGCGGAAAAAGTCTAAGTTCATCTCCTCGACAATCGGAGCAATTACATTCGTGAAGCCTCCTGAAACAATGCCAACCTTATGTCCAAGTCGGTGAAGAGTACGTACCAAGGTTCGAGCGCCAGGTGTCAGGGTAATGCGTGTGCGAATGTCCGCAACCGCAGATTCTGATAAACCAGAAAGTAGCGCTGTGCGCGCCTTGAGTGATTGCTCAAAATCAAGTTCTCCACGCATGGCAGATTCGGTTATCGCCTTTACTTTGTCGCCGACCCCCGCCTCCTCGGCAAGCAAGTCGATGACCTCCTGTTGTATGAAAGTTGAGTCCATATCGAGCAAAACAATTCGCTTTGATCTTCGAGTAAGACCACCAGCCTCAATAGCTAAATCGATTCCCTCTGTCAGTGCTAAGTCAGCCAAATCGCGTTGTAAATCCCTTGTATTTTGACCTTCTGGAATTGCGACATCGAACTCGATGGCCGTAACCGGATAAGAGGCTGTCCGTCTGAATCTTTCAACGTTACCGTTGTGCGAGTTGATAACAGCAGCAACTCGGGCGATAGATAGTGGTTTAAGCTCTTTAGCAAGAATAACCAGCTGAAGTGCATGCTCATGAGCAACAACCTCGCGGTCGATATCGGTAAAGTCGATGGCCACATCTAGGCCAAGTTTCTTGCCTAATTCAACAAGATCATCTTCTAGCCCATCGGCGTGTGCAGGATCGAGTTCTATGAGGGTCGTCAGGATTAGTCTTCCTCGAATGATGACCTGTTCCATATCTAAAACGGTAATCGAGAAGGGCGAAAGGGTTTCGAATAGTGATTGGGTTACACCAGGAGCATCCGCCCCAGAAAGCAGAATCAGGCCGGTAAAAGTTGGGTGATGTAAAACTTCCTTATTCATAGGAGCATTTTAGGGTCTTTGCCCTTGACTACGGGTATCTTTCACTCTCGTGAGCAAGATTCTTGAATGCAGTGACGTGAGGGTCCTGCGTGGCCAGAAGAAGATTCTCGGACCTCTGTCTCTTACCATCAATGAGGGAGAAAGATGGGTTGTCCTTGGCCCCAATGGCGCTGGGAAGACTACCTTCTTCCAACTGGCCGGAACACAGATGCATCCAACTAGTGGCAGCGTGAGTGTTTTGGGTTCCACATTAGGGAAAGTTGATGTATTTGATTTACGCCCGCGAATTGGTTTTATGACTCATAACACCACTGATCAAATCCCTTTTGATGAAAAGGTCATGGATGTTGTTCTCACCTCAACATATGCAATTTTTGGGCGCTGGCAAGAAGAATACGACTTGTGGGATGAATCTCGGGCTATGGGGCTGCTTACTACCCTAGGCGTACGAGATCTATCAACAAGACTTTTTGGCACACTGAGTGATGGAGAAAAGAAGCGGGCAATGATCGCTCGCGCACTAATGCCAAATCCAGAACTTCTTCTACTAGATGAGCCAGCCGCAGGGCTGGACCTGGGCGGAAGGGAAGATCTGTTGAAGAGACTCACAGCTTTAGCAGGCGATCCACTTGCGCCATCTACCATCATCATCACCCATCACATCGAGGAGATTCCGGTAGGAACTTCTCACGCATTGCTGCTTCGCGAGGGTGAAACGGTTGCCGTGGGAGAGATTGATTCTGTTATCACCAGCACAAATCTGAGCAATGCATACGGGCTCTCAATTTCGATGACAAAGGATGGCGGCCGCTACTTTGCACGAGCTCTTTGATCTAATACCACCATATTGGAAAAGTGAGCTAGGTTCACAAGTTTCAAATCTTCACAGCATTTCACATCACTTACTTGGAACAAACTACATACCTAGACGAGCAGAGATCTTTGCCTGCCTCAAACTGCCTCCCAGCCAAATTCGGGTGGTGATTATTGGTCAAGATCCTTATCCGAACAGAGAACACGCAATGGGGTTGGCCTTCTCCGTTCGGTCTGGGGTTTCACCCCTTCCTGCATCAATGCGAAATATTTTTACTGAGTTATATGAGGATGTCGGAATTGCGAATCAATCGGGGGATTTGAAATCCTGGTGTGATCAAGGAGTGTTACTCATTAACCGAATCCTGACAACGATTCCGGACTCATCCTTATCACACAGCGGAATTGGATGGGAAGAATTCACAGACAAAATAATAGAAATCTGCAGCGCTTCTGATCCTGTTGCGATACTTTGGGGAAAGAAGGCTCAAGAGCTTTCTAATTTCTTTGATTCTAGAAAGACTATTATCTCAGCACATCCCAGTCCACTGAGTGCTTACCGAGGCTTCTTTGGTAGCAAGCCGTTTTCTCGTACTAATGAAATTCTTTTGGCCTCAGGACGCCCGGCTATTGATTGGCGAACTTATTAACGATAGAAAACGAAATGGCAACAGAATTGCCAATAAGCAAAGCAAAAAGGGCAGTCCCTAAACCGGCCCTACCACCGAGGGCAATACCCACTGAAAGGGCAAGGATCTCGACGCCTAGTCGAACACGTCCGACTCTCACTCCCGTTTTTTTATGTAACGCTGTCATTAGACCGTCTCTTGGACCCGGTCCCAATCCACACGTTATATAGAAGGCAGATGCCATTCCTACCATCGCTATTCCTAATAACACCATGAGGATAGAGAGTGAAGGATTTGCATGGACAAGTGGGATAACAGTCACGCCTATCTGCAAGAAAATTGCGATAACAAACATATTTGCTATGGTGCCAAAGCCGGGGCGCTCACCTAGCGGTATCCACAGCAGTAACACCGCTGCGCTAATAACAAAAGTTGAGGCACCGATACTGATTGGAGTGTGGAGTGATATGCCTTGTGAGAAAACAACCCAAGGCGAATTCCCGATATGAGATTGAACGAGGAAGGCTTCTCCTAAACCAAAGAGAGCAAGCCCCAGAATTAGTATGAAAATTCGGTTAAAGGAGAGATCCCAGCGGTGTTTACCTGTCCAAGGAACAGAAGGCACAGTTCGATGTGGGACGAAGATTGCCATGGCTTTGCGAAAGCCACCGGTTACAGAACTCACTGTTAGAGTTTAACCATGTTTCGTGGAGTCGGTACCCTGATAAATATTGCTGCGATTGCTGCAGGAGCAACGATTGGAATGTTTAGCGGCGGAAGATTAAATGAGCGTATAAAGTCCCTGATTACTGATGTCTTGGGATGCGTGACGTTACTTGCAGCGGCAGATGCAATTTCCGCATTATGGAGCCACCAATTCATCCAGGAACTTCCTCGTGGTTGGACTCTTCTTGGAACGCTATTTGCTCTCATCGTTGGAGGAGTAATCGGTTCCTTATTGCGCATTCAAGATAGATTAGAAATGTTCGGTGAATATCTACGTCGCAAATTTGGAAGCACTGATGAGCGCTCTTTTATCTCTGGTTTTATGGCCGCTACCCTTCTTTTTGCGATAGGGCCTCTTGCGATTCTTGGGAGCATTAGCGATGGGATGGGAACCGGAACGACTCAACTTGCCTTGAAGAGCACTTTGGACTTTTTTGCATCGATAGCTTTTGCGTCAACTTTTGGCGCAGGAGTCTTTGCATCAATTATTCCCGTTGGGATATACCAAGCCCTTTGGACAGTTGTAGGACTGTTTCTAGGAAATGTAATGGCAGGTTACCAAGTAGCAGCAATGACTGTTGCTGGGGGAGTACTGCTACTTGGAATTTCTTTACGTCTACTGGACATAAAGCACATGAGGGTAGGAGATCTACTACCGGCGCTATTTATTGCACCAATTATCGCCTTAGTTGCGCATTCCTTTATTTAAGCAATCATCATATTAGAACGTTGCAGCATCGATAACAAAGCGGTATTTCACATCACTTGCGATTGTTCTTTTGTACGCTTCATTTATGTAGTCCGCGTTGATAACTTCAACATCACTTGTAATTCCATGTTCGCCACAAAAGTTCAACATCTCTTGCAACTCAGGGATTCCACCAATCATAGAACCGGAAATAGAACGCCTTGCGGGAAGTAGGACATTTCCCTCTAAAGCATATGGTTTGCCTGGTAATCCGATGAGGACGAGGGTTCCGTCTAGTTTCAGCGAGCGAAGGTACGGATGTAGATCCAAATCGGCAGACACAGTGTTGAGTATGAGATCAAAGGAACTTTTTAAACTGTCGAAGACAGAAGGGTCGGTTGTAAGTACGAAATTGGATGCTCCCATTGCCAGGGCATCAGCCTTCTTCTTTTCCGAATGGGAAAACACCGTCACCTCTGCCCCTAGAGCAGCTGCAAATTTCACACCCATATGTCCTAGCCCGCCAAGACCAATCACACCAATTTTTTTTCCTGGCCCAGCCTTCCAATGACGCAACGGTGAATACAAAGTGATCCCGGCACACATCAGTGGTGCCACACCCGGAAGAGACAGATTGTCGGGTACATGAACGGCATAGGCCTCATCAACAACAAAAGCATTTGAGTAACCGCCCTGGGTCGTAGTGACTCCATCGCGTTCGTATCCGTTGTACGTTCCAGTCATTCCTTCCACACAGTAATTTTGAAGACCCCTTTTGCAGTTTTCGCATTTTCGACACGAGTCAACGAAGACACCGACGCCAACGAGATCACCGACTGCGAATTTAGTGACAGATGTGCCGATTTGGGTTACAACGCCAACAATCTCATGTCCAGGAACTAGCGGAGTAAGAACCGGGCCCCATTCTCCCGCAACAGTATGAATATCTGAATGACAAATCCCAGCATGAGTAACTTTCAACTCAATATCGCGCTCTTGTAGATCGCGTCGGTTAAAGGCGTATTTTTCAAGATCGGACTTCGCCGCCATCGCTGCGTATCCGCGTACTGCTATTCCCATCGATTTACTCCTAAGTTGCTAGATTATTGGAAGGGTAGTGGTTGATTATCTGCAGCCCTGGATGCGCGGGAAGTGACTTTGCGCATGTGATGACGACGGCACAGAACTTCGTATGAGACTTCGTCGGCAGCCTTTGTGTCACCGACGACAACCTGTTCGCCAACGGTCACCATTTCACCATTAATAACACGGGCATTATGGGTAGCACGTTGACCGCACCAACAAAGGGCTTCGACTTGTAAGGTCAATACACGATCAGCAAGTTCAACCAATCTTGCCGAACCAGGGAACAACTTAGTTCTAAAGTCAGTCAAAATTCCAAATGCAAACACATCAATACCTAAACCATCGACAACCTGAGCCAATTGTTCGATATGGTGCATTTCAAAAAATTGGGTTTCATCGCTGATAATGAAATCAATGCGTTCACCTTGAGATAAACGATCCACGACGAGTTTATGAAGATCCATCTCCGGATCAACTTCAATTGCAGCACTCTTGAGACCGAGCCGACTTGTTATGACTCCGCGACCGCCTCGGTCTTTGTTGGTGAATATCAAGCCTGTTCGACCGCGCGTTTGATGATTGTGGGCAGTTTGGAGCGCGAGGGTAGATTTACCCGAATCCATTGTTCCGCAGTAATAAATGAGTTCGGCCATGCCGGTATCTAACCATTACTTGTGTCCGAGAGGGGACTTGAACCCCTAATCCCTTGCGGGAACTAACACCTCAAGCTAGCGCGTCTGCCAATTCCGCCACCCGGACAAGAGAGAGAAAGATACCAATTTTTAGGGCTGTGGTGAAATTGCTCCATTTATCCCCTCTTCGTGGCAGGATGAGTTCATGACTAAGCCTCAACATATGACACCTGAGCAGATGAACGCTATCGAAGAGGATTGCGTGCGCATCCTGCAAGAGATGATAAGAATCCCAAGCGTGAATTTTGGCGAGGGAAAAGGGGATGAAAAAGCTGTAGCGCAATATGTTGCCGACCAATTGGCACAAGTCGGTATTCCAAGTGAATTTATTGTAGTTGGGGAGAATCGCGTCAGTGTTGTTGCTCGGATTGAGGGCAGTGATACAAAGCGTCCGGGGCTCGTTGTTCATGGACACATTGATACGGTTCCAGCAGATGCTGCAGACTGGAGCATCGATCCTTGGTCGGGAGAAATTAAAGATGGCTTCATTTGGGGCCGTGGCGCAGTTGATATGAAAGACGGATGTGCGCAATTCTTGGCGCTAGCCCGCGGATGGAAAAAGTACGGGTACGTGCCTCCTAGAAATATTTTACTGATCTTCTTTGCCGATGAGGAAGCAGGTGGACTCTTCGGCTCTCGTTGGATGATCAAAAATAGGCCCGAGATTTTCGATGGCTATACCGAGGCAATCTCAGAAGTCGGTGGGTTCTCCGTGACTATTACCGGAGGGCATCGTCTGTATTGGGTTCAAACAGCTGAAAAAGGCCTGTCCTGGATGAAGTTAACAGCGAAAGGCACCGCAGGTCATGGTTCCTTTATTAATCGCGATAACCCAGTCACAAAGCTCGCGCGGGCGATCACTCGAATTGGTGAGTATCAATGGCCAATCCGCGAAACAAAGACTGGGGCTAAATTTTGGGGCAAGGTTGCTGAGCTTGTTGGCGAGAAATATGATGCGCAGAATCCAAGACCGCTGCTCAAACACATAGGACCGGCCTCCCGCATGATGGGAGCAACAGTACAGAACACATCAAATCCAACAATGCTTGAAGCAGGATATAAGGCGAATGTAATTCCACAATTGGCTAGTGCAGTTGTTGATGGGCGATTCCTTCCCGGCTATGAAGAAGAGTTGCTGGAAACTGTAAGAGAACTTGTCGGAGAAGACGCACATGTTGAGATGCTGGTACGAGATAAAGCGCTTGAGGTTGATTTTGATGGACCACTAGTACAGGCAATGTGCGATGCCTTGCATGCAGAGGATCCCGAGGGCATTCCCGTTCCCTATGTGATGAGTGGGGGAACCGATAACAAGGCCCTTTCAGATTTAGGGATAGTGGGTTATGGATTTAGCCCACTGAAGCTACCAGCCGACTTAGATTTCTTCGCTCTCTTCCACGGCGTAGATGAACGTGTGCCGGTAGATGGGCTCAAATTCGGCGTTCGCACCTTGTCGCGATTTTTAGAGAACTGTTAATGCAATTCTTGAAATCAAAATAGATTTACTCCGAAGCAAGCGCAGATATATCGTTCAGTGCTTCCCGGACTGGCTCTGGAAGTTCAATTTCTTCAACGGTAAGAACACCTCGCAATTGCGCTCCTGTGCGAGCACCAATAATTGCTGAGCAAACTCCCGGTGCATCTCGTACCCAGGAAAGTGCAACTTCAAGCGGGGAGAATCCAAGTCCTTCTGCCGCCACACATGCTGCATCAACGATTGCCCGCGCCCGATCTGAGAGATAGGGAGCAACAAAAGCTGAAAAATGTGGACTTGCTCCTCGTGAATCTGAGGGAGTGCCTGCGCGATATTTTCCTGTTAAGACCCCGCGGCCCAAAGGTGACCAGGCTAGAAAGCCCATTCCTAGGTTTTCACTCGCCTGCAAAATTTCACGTTCAACGTTTCGATTCAGCAAGGAGTACTCGCTCTGCACAGATGCGATAGGTGTCTTTCCAAATAATGGATTTTGTAATGTGTGGGCACGAGCCACCTGCCAACCCAAGAAATTTGAAATACCAGCGTAGCGAACCTTCCCGCTTTGGACCGCATAGTCCAAGGCCGATAGCGTTTCATCTAAAGGAGTTTCATCGTCCCACGTATGAATTTGCCATAGATCAAGGTACTCGACGCCCAAGCGGGACAAACTTTTATCTAAGTCATCCAACAAAGAAGTACGGGAGTTGCTGACCTTTCGTTCCCCAGTCTTAAAAGAAAGACCAGCTTTTGAAGCCAAGAGAATTTCATCGCGCGAGACGAGAGTCCCTAAGAATCCACCTATTACTCTTTCGCTATCGCCATCTGCATAGACAGCGGCTGTATCTACCAAATTACCACCAGCATCTAAAAACGCTCGAAGTTGTTCGGCAGCTTCGTGTTCGTCGGTGTCGCGTCCCCAGGTCATGGTTCCCAGGGCTAACCGAGATACCTCAAGGCCCGTACGACCGAGTGTGCGCATCTTCATAGTTCGGACACTAGCAACAACCAGGTCCAAGTATCGGTAACCTAGCCATATGACTCTCCGCAGCGGATTGACCAGAGTAATCAGTAAACCTGCCAAGGAACCTGTCAAGGTACCTGTCAAGAAACCGGTCACGATCTATTTATTGCGTCACGCCCATTCACAGGCTAATAACCGAGGCATTCTTGCTGGCCGCAAAAAAGGTATCAAACTTTCAGCACGAGGAAAAAAAGAAGCTGTGGCTTTGGTTAATTCACTCAATGAATTGGGAATTTCCGAAATCCACGCAAGTCCACTTGAACGATGCTTAGAAACTATAGCGCCCTTTTCCGAACAAGCTCAGGGTATTCCGTTGATCCAAGATGAAGCCTTCATTGAAATGCATTATGGAGATTGGTCAGGCGCAAAACTTTCGTCGCTTTCGCGTAAAAAACTTTGGAAAACTATTCAAAGTAATCCATCTCAAGTCAGATTTCCAGCGGGTGAAAGCTTCCACGAAATGTGCTCACGCGCAATTGAAGGAATCGAAAAATTGCGCAACCGCGGCGGAACTCAACTTGTAGTTTCGCATGGGGATGTAATTCGAGTAATCCTCAATCACTATCTTGGCTCGCATCTAGATAATTTTCAAAGGCTGTCCATAGAGCCGGCGTCTCTGAGTCGAATCTCTTTCCACGGAGACCGAATAAGTATTCAATTCATTAATGTGACTTCAAAAATTTCAGGTAACACCGATTCGACTCTTGGCGGGGGATCAGGAAAGAAATGAGTCGAATTATCTACCGCCACCCCAACACCCAACGCTGCGTCGTTGGAACAGTTGGGGAGCCAGGTGAGCGAGCGTTCTTTATACAAGTTCTCTCACCTGCAGGTTTAAATTGCGTTCTCGTTGAAAAATCCCAAGTGCAAGCTCTTGTCGAGCGACTCCAGCTGATGATTCGTGAATTGCGCAGAAATAGATTGGCCTCACTAGATTTGCTGAATTTACCTGCAGTTCGTGACGAGGACCAATTGGAATACCCCATCACGGAAGACTTTCGCGCTGGTGTTATTGCAATTTCATATGAACAAGGTAGCCAGTCAATCGATTTGCAGATTCAAGGCGTGAGCGATGATATTGAAGAGCTCCTCGAAGAAGGAGAGGAAGATCAGGATGTAGAGACTCCCGACTTACTCGTTATATCTCTGACTATCGCTCAAGTTCGTGGATTTTGTGATCGCTCGACGCAGGTGATTTCAGCGGGTCGCGCACCTTGCCCTTTCTGCGGGCTACCGTTAAATCCAGATGGACATGTTTGTCCTCGAGCGAATGGGTATCGACGATGATCAAATTGCGTGACGGAGAAATTACGATAATTGGGCGTATTACCGATGCTTCAAACGCGACCTTATTAGGGGAGATTGGAGGGTCTCGAGTTGTTTACAAACCTATTGCAGGAGAGCGTCCCTTATGGGATTTCTCGGATGGCAATCTGGCTCAACGCGAGTACGCGTCCTTCTTGGTTTCCGAAAAGTTGGGCTTTGATATCGTCCCTAGAACCATTCTGCGCGAGGGTCCTTATGGCGTGGGTATGGTGCAAGAGTGGTGTGAGCCCAATCCGGAAGTTGATGTGGTGGAATTTTCTCAATCTGATTCACCTCTTATCAGACGTATGGCTCTTTTTGATATCTTAATCAATAATGGAGATAGAAAGTTTGGCCACATCCTGCCGATTGATGTCACTCAGGTGCGCGGCTGCGACCATGGAGTTACCTTTAATGTAGAAAATCGACTTCGGACCGTTCTTTGGCAGTGGGCCGGTGAAAAATTTACAGAGATCGAAATTGATTTGATTCAGCAATTCATCAAAGAGATTCGTTCCTCTGACTTCGCAGAACTGTTAACTGAACATGAGATTCTTGCTGCAATTGATAGGGCCGAAGAGTTTCTACGTAGTGAAGTATTCCCTCATCCATCCGATGAATGGCCGGCTATTCCTTGGCCACCGTTCTAGTTGAGATTAGGTAGGCTCACCTATATGCAAATTTCGCCATGGCCAAGTATTTATGTGCCCCCAATGGACATATCGCTACCCCCGCTTCGCCTGGAAACTTCAGCAGGTGAACGGATCTTTGATGCCTCTCAAACCTTGATGTATGTCTGTGGGATCACGCCATACGACTCTACTCACCTTGGTCATGCAGCCACATATCTAACATTCGACCTTATTAATCGTTATATAACGTGTTCTGGCGGGCAGACGATTTTTGTTGAGAACATAACGGATATCGATGAACCCCTTTTGCAACGTGCCTCGCGTGATGACATCGACTGGAAGCAACTTGCACTAGAGCAGGTGCAACTGTTTCAGAGTGATATGTCTGCTTTGCATATATTGCCACCGCAGCATTTTGTCCCAGCCACATCTGCAATGGGGTTGGTGGACGATGCGATTGTCCGCATGAAAGGGAATGGTTATGTATACAAAGTCGATCAGGATCTCTATTTCGACTGTAGCAAATTTCTAGATAAATTACCCATTTCGCAAGAGGAAGCGCTTACTATATTCGCCGAACGCGGTGGGGATCCTGATCGAAGCGGAAAGAAACATCCACTTGACCCAGTTCTCTGGATAGCAAATCGTGACAGTGAGCCTGGATGGGAAAGCTCTCACGGGTTCGGCCGACCAGGATGGCACATTGAGTGTTGCGTAATTAGCCTTCACTACTTACTCGGACCAAATTATTTAGATGCGGCCAATTTATCTACTCTCATCGATCTTCAAGGTGGGGGAAGTGACCTTATATTTCCGCACCATTTCATGAGTGCAGCGCAAGCACAAGCTATGACTGGGATTGAGTTTGCTAGAGCATATGTTCATACAGGCATGGTGGGGCTAGACGGTGAGAAAATGAGCAAATCCAAAGGGAATCTAGTTTTTGTATCAAAGTTGATAGCCGATGGAATTGACCCAATGATTATTCGATATGCCCTCCTTCAAAGCAAATATCGCGAGGATCGAATGTGGGATGAATCAGTGCTTTCCAGCGCTCACAAAGCAGTCGTAAGAATTCGCTTAAACTTAAGTAAAAGTGAAGTGGCTCCCTCCGGGCCGCTACTTGAACATCTGATAACCGCCCTATCGGCAGACCTTGACACTCCTAGCGCGCTGTTGGCAATCAATAAGTGGTGTGAGGCTTCTGAAAAAGAACCTCAAGTTGATGAGGCAGGGATCGTCTCTCGAGCCCTAGATTCTTTACTTGGATTAGCACTGTAAACTCTGCCATCTATGAGCAGAGAATCCCTTCGTCAAGCGCTTCACAATCGGGTAATAGTCGCCGACGGAGCCATGGGGACGATGCTTCAAGCCGCCAGCCCATCTATGAGTGATTTTCAGAATTTAGAGGGTTGTAACGAAATTCTGAATATTTCAAGACCCGATATCGTGAAGAGTGTCCACTCGCAATATTTGGATGTTGGTGTCGATGCGATTGAGACCAATACCTTCGGAGCAAACTGGGCGAATTTAGCTGAATATGGAATTGAAGATCGTATCTATGAGCTAGCTTTTGCTGGCGCAAAAATCGCGCGGCAAGTATGTGATGAATACGAAGTTGATGGACGTTCACGATTTGTCTTAGGTTCGATCGGGCCAGGCACCAAGTTGCCAACGCTCGGGCACACCCAATACTCAACACTTAAAGAGGCTTACTATAAAAATGCCAAGGGATTGCTGGATGGGGGAGCCGATGCGCTACTCGTTGAGACGTCACAAGATCTTCTTCAAGTTAAAGCTGCAATAAATGGATGTCGAATGGCTATCAACGAAATCTCCTCCGACATTGTTCTGATTGCGCAAGTAACTGTTGAGACAACGGGAACAATGCTTTTAGGGTCAGAAATCGGAGCTGCTCTTAATTCCCTTTCATCACTTGGAGTTGATTACATAGGGCTCAATTGCGCAACAGGCCCAGCTGAAATGTCTGAACATCTTCGATACCTGGGTAAAAATGCTCAATCAGGTATTTCGGTAATGCCCAATGCGGGCCTACCTGTTCTTGGTCCAGAGGGTGCTTCCTATCCGTTAACGCCAGATGAACTTGCCGCCAGTTTGAAAGAGTTCGTTGTCAACTATGGTGTTGGCCTTGTTGGCGGATGTTGCGGAACTACCCCAGACCATTTGGCCGCTGTTGTTAAAAGCGTTCATGATTTGCGAATAATTCCACGCAGCACCATAAACGAGTCTGGGGCATCATCGCTCTATCAGTTTGTTCCTTTCCGACAAGATAAAACCTACTTAGCCATTGGCGAACGTACGAACGCAAATGGGTCTCGAGCATTTCGCGATGCACTATTAGCCGATGACTGGCAGACATGTGTAGAGATCGCTCGCGATCAGATTCGCGATGGCGCGCACATGTTGGATTTATCAGTTGATTATGTAGGTCGCGACGGCGTAGCTGACATGAGAGAAATAGCATCCCGACTTGCAACAGCTTCGACTCTTCCAATAATGCTTGATTCCACCGAGCCATCTGTGATTGCATCAGGGCTAGAGCAATTAGGCGGCCGTTGTGTTATCAATTCTGTAAATTTCGAAGACGGCGATGGCCCTCAATCTCGTTATGCAAGAATTATGCCAATCGTCAAGGAGCATGGGGCTGCGGTTGTAGCTCTCACGATTGATGAAGAAGGCCAAGCGCGCACTCAAGAATGGAAAGTTCGTGTTGCCTCGCGCCTTATTGAAGACTTAACGAACACGTGGGGTTTAGCTATTGGGGATATTCTCATCGACTGCCTAACCTTCCCTATCGCTACCGGGCAAGAAGAAACAAGACGAGATGGCATTGAAACACTGGCCGCAATCAAGGAATTGAAGTCTAAATATCCCGCGGTACAAACAACCCTAGGGGTTAGCAATATTAGTTTTGGTATTAATCCGGCGGCGCGCATCGTTTTGAATTCAGTCTTCTTGACCGAGGCTGTAAAAGCTGGTTTGGACTCAGCAATTGTCCATCCTTCGAAGATCACACCGATCTCACGCATTGAGCCGGAAATATTGCAAGTTGCGATGGATTTAATTTATGACCGACGTGAGTATGGAGCTGGTGGAGAATGCTCTTATGATCCTTTACAAAGATTCTTGGAACTATTTGATGGAGTGGAAACAAAGTCCACGAAACTAACTCGCGCCGCAGAACTAGCGGCCTTGCCACTTGAGGAGCGATTGCAGCGACGAATCATCGATGGTGAAAAGGTAGGACTTGCCTCCGATTTACAAATTGCCCTGGATTCTGGGATAAAACCATTACAGATTATTAATGATCATCTTCTTGCTGGAATGAAAGTGGTAGGTGAGCTGTTTGGATCGGGTCAAATGCAGCTGCCTTTCGTTTTACAAAGCGCCGAAGTGATGAAGGAAGCTGTCTCAATTCTGGAGCCGCACATGGAAAAAACCGATTCTGACGGGCGTGGCAAAATCCTGCTAGCCACTGTCAAAGGAGACGTCCATGACATTGGGAAAAACCTTGTTGACATCATTTTGACAAACAATGGTTATACGACGGTTAATATAGGAATCAAACAGACGGTTAATCAAATTATCGATGCTGCGCAAAGTGCGAATGTTGACGTTATTGGCATGTCCGGTCTACTCGTTAAGTCCACCGTGATAATGAAAGAAAATCTTGAAGAGCTAACAGCGCGAAATCTCAATTCGAAATGGCCCATAATTCTTGGTGGTGCTGCACTCACTCGGGCATTCGTCGAAGATGATTTGGCCTCATCTTTTGATGGAACGGTTCGTTATGCAAAAGATGCTTTCGAAGGATTAACTCTTATGGACACTCTGATGGGAATCAAGAAGGGTGATCCAAGCGCCGTTCTGCCACCCCTCAAAAAGAGGGTCACAAATCCAAATAGACCAGCACACACGTCCCAGGTTGATACCCGTAGGTCTGATGTTGCAATTGATAATGCAATAGCAACGGCCCCTTTCTACGGTTCCAAAATTATTAAAGGTATCCCACTCAGCGATTACTCTGGCATGCTCGATGAACGAGCGCTCTTCATGGGTCAGTGGGGGCTTAAAGGCGCTCGAGGTGAGTACGAAAAGATGGTGGAGGAGGAAGGTCGCCCTCGCCTGCGAACGCTTTTGAACGACGCACAATCACAAGGTTGGCTTAATGCGGCAGTTGTCTATGGTTATTTTCCTTGCTACAGCGAGGGTAATGATCTAGTTGTCTTGCATCACGAAGGGTCTAAAAAGGGGAGTGAGCGAGTACGTTTTTCTTTCCCGAGGCAAATAAGAGACAGACGCCTGTGTTTAAGTGATTTTTATCGGCCAAAGGATTCTGGCGACATAGATGTTGTTGCATTTCATGTCGTAACAATGGGCGCCTCAGTGAGTGAAGCAACTGGCGAACTGTTTTCTAAGAATTTGTATCGGGAATATCTTGAACTTCATGGATTGTCTGTCCAACTCACTGAAGCGCTGGCTGAGCATTGGCACGCTCGTATTAGAAGCGAACTAGGTTTCGCTATGGAAGATTCACCGGCCTTGGATAACATCTTGGATCAGGGCTACCGTGGCTCTCGCTACTCCTTTGGATACCCGGCGTGCCCAGATTTATCCCAACAAGTCCAGCTCTGTGAGCTTTTGGAGCCATCTCGAATCGGCGTGGAGCTCTCCGAGGAATTTCAGTTACATCCAGAACAATCAACTTCAGCAATCATCACTCTTCACCCAGAAGCAAAGTATTTCAACGCCACATGACCCAATCATTTAGCGCCGTCTTTTTCGATATGGACGGGACTTTCGTAAATACTGAACCTCAATGGCTCCTTGCTGAGCGCGAGCTGATGGCTAAATTTGGTCATTCTTGGACGGTGGATGATCAACGACACTGCCTCGGGGGACCTCTCACAAAGGTCGGCAAATACATGTGGGAACTGGCTGGCCACAAGGAATCTCCTGAATTTTTTCATCACGAACTTGTCAGGCGCACTATTGCTCATTTCGAATCGGGTATTGAGTTTATGCCTGGTGCCTTCGAACTCCTTTTAGAACTCAAATCTCAGAATGTGTTGGTCGGATTAGTCACAGCCAGCCCAGCACCGCTGTTGAACGCAACTTTGGCATCTCTAGATAAACAATACTTCGATGTCACAATTTCCAGCGCAGATGTTACGAATGTAAAACCTCATCCAGAGGCCTATCTGCTTGCAGCACAACGTATTGGGGTCGATATTCTCGATTCTTTGATTCTTGAAGATTCATTAACAGGAATCAGCGCCGGAGTCGCTAGCGGCGCGGCCGTCCTCGCAATCCCACACATCGTCGAAGTTCAGCAAACCGGTAGGGTGCGGGTCATAAAAACCTTGCATGGAATTACGGTGGCGTCTTTAAACGATCTCTATATTCCTGGAACCTCGATGGAACATAATTCTTTGGAAGCTGGTGCGTAATGGCAATTTTTCAATTTGGAGATCGCGTCCAACTTACTGACGCTAAAGGTAAAGTCCAGACAATTACTCTGAAAGAGGGCGGGGAATACCACACTCATAAGGGCTGGATTGTGCACAATGAAGTTGTCGGAACTCCTGAAGGTTCAGTTGTAGAAACCACTGCAGGGCTTAAATTCCTCGCCTTCAAACCTCTTTTAGGGGACTTTGTATTATCGATGCCTCGCGGAGCCACCATTGTGTATCCAAAAGACGCCGCATTCATCCTTGGATTTGCGGATATCGCGCCAGGTCTACGTGTACTTGAGGCAGGCGTTGGATCAGGAGCGCTCTCCATTTCATTACTGAGGGCTATCGGACCTGCGGGTCAACTCGATTCTTATGAACGCCGCGAGGAATTTGCATCAGTAGCGAGAAAAAATGTCGAGATGTATTTTGGAGAGACTCCAGATAACTGGCGCCTCACACTTGGTTCGGTTCAAGATGCAGTGCATTCAAAATACAATCGTGTTGTATTAGACATGCTTGCTCCCTGGGAGTGTGTTGAAATGTCTGCGGATGTTTTGGAGGCAGGGGGTGTCTTGCTCGCCTACGTAGCGACGACAACTCAACTTTCAGAGATGGCAGAGACAATCAAAAAATCTGAAGCTTTCACCGAACCTGAGAGCATCGAGACTCTATTAAGAGGTTGGCATCATGAAGGATTGGCAGTGCGTCCTCAACACCGAATGATTGGACATACGGGTTTTCTCATCATGGCAAGACGGCTAGCCCCAGGGGTCATTGCCCCGCTGCGCAGACGCAGACCCTCAAAGGGTTCCTATGGATTACCTGAGGATGAAGCTTAGAAAATTTAGGAAACGACCATCTAGCAATCAACTTTTAGGAGATTGCGATTAGATCAACAACGAACACCAACGTCTCATTTGGTCCGATAGGACCCCCGCCGGCTGCTCCGTAACCCAAAGATGGTGGGATAACCAGCACGCGTCGGCCACCAATTTTCATTCCAGGAATTCCTTTTTGCCAGCCTGGGATTACCTGAGCCAGCGAGAAGGTAGCAGGTTGTCCGCTTGTCCATGAAGATTCCACAACTTTTCCAGTAGACCAAGCCATCAATGTGTAGTGCACTGTAAGGGTGGAGGTGGAAACGGCGCTGGCTCCCGTACCAGGGATTACATCATGAGTCAGAAGTGTCGTTGGGGGAGCACCATGAGGCGCAGCAATGATCGGCATCGAATTTGCTGATCCGGTTACCGCGGGGATGCTGGGATTTGAACTGGTGCTCATGGATGTCACTCCGTTATTTTTAGGTTTTGAGGGGCGCCCGCCATCGGTAGTACAACCGGAGAGGGCGAGCGTGCTGCTTGCCAAAAACACTGTCAGTAAAATAGCTCGAATTCTCATATCGCAAGGATAGCAAAGCCTTATCGTTCTCCCGTGTCAGACCCAAAAACCGAACGCTTGTTGAATCTCACAATGGCTTTGCTTGCTACCAAGCGATTGCTCACCAAAGGCGAGATTTTTTCCTCGGTTGCCGGCTACTCCGGAGCAATGGATTCTATGGAAAGGATGTTTGAACGCGACAAAGACGACTTGCGATCACTTGGTATAGAAATCGAAGTTGCCCCTCTTGATTCTCTCTTTGAAGACGAATTGGGTTATCGCATCACGCCGGATTCCTACGCCTTAAAAATTCCAGAAATCTCTCCATCCGAACTTGGCGTGTTAAGCATTGCAGCGAAGTCGTGGAGGACATCTCTTTTTTCCGAAAGCGCACAGAAAGCTCTTGTAAAGGTTGCCAGTCTAGGAATAGAGCCAGATATCGAGTCTTTGCACACTTCCATCATCCCCATAGATGAGAATTGCGCTGATTTTGAATTACTGTGGAAAGCCACTTTTGAGTGTAGAGAATTAACTTTTGAATACTTGGATTCATCCGATACTCGACGGATTCACCCTTACGGGATTTCACTCTTCAAGGGGGAGTGGTTTTTAGTAGGATTTGATATCCTAAAGAAGGAAATCAGGACGTTTAAAGTTAAACGAATACGCGCTCTTGAAATGAGCGGTAAGAAAGATTCATTTGCACGTCCTGCAGATTTCGATATGAGAAGTTCACTGATTCTTACTAAAAGCGAGTCGCGCTTTAAAGTCGTCTTAAAGGTTCGATCCCATAAGGCTCTAGCAATAAGATCTGGCTCAACTATTGTGAAGATTGATGAGGATTGGGACCGAATAGAGAAAATTTATTCCTATAGGGGAGAAGCGTTAACCGAGATTCTTTGGCATTCACCAGACGTTTGCGTCGAAGAACCAAAAGAATTACAAGAGAGAATTATCGCCATTTGGGAATCACGTGCAAAGTCTGGAGCTCCCGGTGGCAAGTAATGCAGTAGATCGAACAGCAAGAGCCTTGGACTTGATTCCTTACATCGTAGATCGCCCAGGGATTTCTGTAGAGGAATTAGCCCAAGCGTTCAGGACTACTGCAGCTGAAATTTCTGAAACGCTCAATATTGTTTTCATGTGTGGGTTACCTGGATATACGCCACTAGAGCTTGTCGATCTCAATACTGATGGTGGTGAAGTTTCTATCATCGATCCCCAGAATTTGGGTAAGCCGCGACGACTATCCCAAATCGAAATAATCAGCATTATTCTCGGTATTGAGAACTTAAAGTCGCAAGGCCTTTCTGGGCCGGTATCAATCATCGCAAATTCTCTGATTTCCAAAATGACCGCATTGCTGGATGACATTAGGGCGTTGCAGATTCTCGAGAGTTCGAAAAATGTTGAGCCATCGGTCTGGCGAGAACCGATCGAGAAGGCGATACGAGAAAAGAATGTACTGGAGATTGATTATGCGGGCATATCGAATGACGAAATGATTGTTCGAAAAATTTCTCCCATTCGTCTGTACGCTCAGAATGGCCAACTTTACGTGGAGGCGATTTCGCAAGATTCTGGAGAGTTTAGAAATTTTCGCTTGGATCGGATAAGCAAACTTGCAGATATTGGGAAAACATCCACTCCAGACATTCGCCTAGACCAAGGTGCTGCTGCCGACATAGAAGTTCAAGTCCTTATTCCCAAAAAAGATGTTTTGTTCCTCGAAAAATATCAGAACATTATTGAGTCAAGTGAAGTCATTGGAGATATGAGAAAAGTTCACTTTCGAGTGTCTCAGACAAATTGGCTGCGCAGAGCCTTGGCATCGATTGATGGCGATGTCGTCGTCCTCCACCCTGATTCGTTTGCTCGTGAATTTAGAACATTGGCGCAAATTAGCCTCAACGCCTATAAAATGAGCTAGTGGTAGGCTTGCCGCGAAGAGAATTTTTATAGAGACCGTAGGAGGAATCATGGGCGAGCTACGACCTTGGCACATAATTGTAGTTGCAATCGTTTTCGTCATTCTTTTTGGGGCTAAGCGCTTACCTGACTCAGCTAAATCAGTGGCTCGATCCCTCAAGATTTTTAAATCAGAGCTCAAAGATGAAAACGAAGGCAAATCAGGAAAAGATTCGCAAGACTAAGCGGGGCTCGTAAAGAGTTTCTCTAAGGCGTCTACTGTGACCGATAAGAATCTTCCTGTTACGCCTGTTGCGCCTGTTGCAAATGGCACCATGTCACTACTCGAGCACTTCCGGGAACTTCGCATGCGCTTATTCAGAGCATCCATCGGAGTTCTTTTTGGCGGAGTATTCGGATGGGTCTTCTATAACAGCATCGTACGGATACTGTCACGGCCAATTTGTCGTCTCAAATTAAGGACCCTTACTTCTGCCCAGTCATGCGGTAGTTTGTATGTCAATGGGGTTTTGGGTCCCCTTAATTTGAAGATCAGTGTTGCGATATTTGTTGGAATTATTCTTTCTGCCCCGATCTGGATTTATCAGTTATGGGCTTTTGTTTCCCCAGCGCTGCAAAAGAGAGAAAAAGGTTATTCTTTGCTCTTCATATTCCTCTCAATGCCATTTTTCGCTGTCGGGGTCTGGTTTGGTTACTGGCTTTTACCTATAGCTGTCCAACAGATAATGGGCCTTACCCCAGCAAATTTAAGTAATTTGATTCGATTTGATGAGTACTTAGTTTTTATTTTGAAACTTTTGCTGGTTTTCGGCATAGCCTTCGAACTGCCGGTTTTTCTTCTGGCGTTGAACTTTATGAACATCCTTTCCGGCAAATCAATGCTGCGTCCTTGGAGATATGTGGTTTTCGCCATCACGCTTTTCGCTGCCATATTTGTTCCAACGGGGGATCCGTTCACGATGCTTTTTCTGGCTATCCCAATGTGGTTTTTCTACTTTTGCGCCGCTTTCATCGGAGTACTCCACGATAGAGGCTGGAAATTGAGAGGGATTAAATCGCGATGAACATCGCGCTGGTTGTAAATCCGATTTCAGGGGGTGGCAAAGGTCGCAAAATGGGAGAATCAATAGCTCGCGAATTGACGATCCGTGGCGCGCACTTCACTTTAATCCGTGAAAGTTCTTCTGTCGATACCTTATTGTCGTTCAAAAGAATCCACGAGAAGGATCCATTCACGACAATAATTAGCGTAGGTGGGGATGGTTTAGCTCACCTCCTCTTTCCAGAAGCAATCGATTCAAACGTCCCAATATTTGTTGCTCCCGCCGGAACCGGAAATGATTTTGCTCGTTCCACGCACACCTTGGGACTCAATACAAAAGAGATGGTTGATGCGATTATGAGTCGTCCACCTATTCGTATCGACATGGGTTTCATTGAGCACGGGGAAAATCGCTCCTGGTTTGGCCAAGTATTAAGTACTGGCTTTGATTCTCTCGTAAATGAGAGAGCAAACTCGTACAAACTAATTCGTGGAAAAATCAAATATGTAATTGCCACTGCGAGAGAACTTCCTTTTTTTGTGCCTCGAACATACAAGATATCGATTGACGATACAGAAATCGAAACCGGCGCGATGTTGGTTGCCATCGCTAATGGAAAGAGCTACGGCGGTGGAATGCAGGTGTGTCCAGACGCAAATTTAAGAGATGGTCTTTTCGATATTCTCGTACTGAGACCAATTCCAGTCCGAGAATTTATTCTCGTTTTTCCAAAAGTTTTTTCGGGAAAACATGTTTCACATCCTGCTGTGGAAATTATTCGTGGGAATAGAGTCTCCTTGAGCTCAAAAACTATTGCGTATGCTGATGGAGAGAGACTTGGAAGCCTGCCTATAACCGTCACAAACAAACCCAACGCCATGTTGACGTGGGTCTTGTGAAAGAGTTATCTCCGTCAGAGCGCCTAGCTGCCGCAAAGGATCGCATGAGACACGTGAAGGTTCGAGCGTTTTCGCAAACTTACTCCTTTCCTTTTGATGAATTCCAAACTCAAGCCTGCCAATTTCTAGAGGAGGGGCACGGAGTTCTTGTTGCCGCACCAACAGGAGCCGGAAAGACAATCGTCGGAGAATTCGCTGCTTACTTAGCTTTGGAAACTGGTCGCAGGTGCTTCTATACCGCTCCGATCAAGGCACTTTCTAATCAGAAATATCAAGATCTCAAGGGAATGTTTGGCGAAGAAAAAGTCGGTTTGCTGACTGGTGACACCAACATAAACTCAGAAGCCGCTGTAGTTGTGATGACAACTGAAGTCCTTCGCAATATGTTGTATGCATCTCCGGGGGCTCTTCATGACTTAGGTTTTGTGGTCATGGATGAAGTGCACTATCTCGCCGACCGCTTCAGAGGTGCTGTTTGGGAAGAGGTATTGATTCACCTTCCAGATAGCGTGCAAGTAGTATCGCTTTCTGCAACCGTTTCCAACGCAGAGGAATTTGGGGATTGGTTACAGGCTGTACGTGGGAGTACCGAGGTTGTGCTTTCAGAAAACCGGCCTGTCCCTCTTTACCAACACGTACTATTTGGAAATCGCCTGCTAGATCTCTTCGGGAGTGATTCAAAAGTTAATCCTGAAATATTGGTACTCGAGAAAGAAGCTGCACGAAAGATTCGGGTGAGCTATCAAGGTAAAGGACACAAATCTGCTCGCGAATGGCGTAAGCCAGAAAGCTTCCAACAAGGGTCTCGACAATTGGGACGAGCTGAAGTGATCGACAAGCTCAATCGAGAGGGCATGCTTCCTGCAATCACTTTCATATTCTCACGTGCAGCATGTGCGGCTGCTGTAAAACAATGCGTTGATGCCGGGCTTGTTTTAACAAACTCTGAGGAGAGAAGTGCAATCCGTGAAGTGGCTTTTGCCAAGACAAATCATATTCCGGAGGAGGATCTGAGTGTTCTTGGATTTCACGAATGGTTAGACGCACTAGAAAAAGGTATCGCCGCTCACCATGCTGGAATGCTTCCTACATTCAAAGAAGTTGTAGAAGAGCTGTTTCAAAGAGGATTCGTCAGAGCAATTTTTGCAACAGAAACACTCGCTCTCGGCATCAATATGCCTGCCAGGACCGTGGTTTTAGAAAAACTCAGCAAATGGAATGGCGAGTCACACGTAACTATTACCCCGGGGGAGTTCACTCAGCTAACAGGTCGTGCTGGCCGTCGCGGAATTGATATTGAGGGAAATGCTGTTGTCTTGTGGAACCGCGACACTGATTCCGCCTCATTAGCAGGATTAGCTTCCACGCGAACATATCCACTTCGAAGTAGTTTTAAGCCAACATATAACATGACAATAAATCTTATTTCACAACTCGGAGCCACGCGCGCACGTACCTCTTTAGAGGCTTCTTTTGCGCAATATCAGGCGGATAAGGCAGTTGTAGGACTATCCAAACAAATTCAGAAAAATACTGAGGCGATAGAACAATTGCGCGAAAGTATCACATGCCATCTAGGTGATTTTTTGGAATATACAAATATAAAAGAGGAACTACGAGACTTAGAGAAATCTCTATCAAAGAATTCCAAGAAGAAGCGGGCAATCGCCGAACTTCGCATTATTGAACTGCGCCGCGAGCTTCGCGCGCACCCAAGCCATGGATGCGCCGACCGGGAGAAACATGCGAGATTGGCCGATCGGGCATCTCGTTTGATACGCGAAAATCGGGGACTACAGGAGCGAGTCAGTAATCGCACGGATGTTATTGCGCGTAGATTTGATTTAGTACAGATCATGCTCAAAGAGCTTGGTTACTTAGAGGCGAACACAATTACGCCCCCCGGACGACTGCTTGCCAAAATTTATGGTGAAACAGATTTGCTCATCAGCGAGTTGGTCCGCAAAGAGATACTCATTGGGCTAAATGCTACTGAATTAGTTTCTGTTCTCTCCTCATTGGTCTATGAAGCAAGACGTGATGAAAGCCCCAAAATCCCGCACGGTAAGGTTCAAGATGTACTTAGCCAAATGGTTGGGGTCTGGCAAGATATACATGAGCGCGAATTGGATCTTGGATTGGAACCCATGCGCGAACCAGACTTTGGTTTTTGTTTCTCTTCCTATCGCTGGGCAAGTGGACACTCACTTTCATCAATCGTGCGTGGAACTGACATGACCGTTGGCGACTTTGTAAGATCTATGAAGCAGATTATTGATTTGTTGCGACAACTCGGAAACGCAACGCGGGAATTGGCTCCAATCGTCGAAGAGGCTCTCAAGCGCGTCGATAGGGGAGTAGTCACATACGCGGGGGTAGTCGGATGACGCTCATGCTTTTGGATAGCGCCTCTCTTTGGTATCGGGCCTACTACGGAATGCCGGACACATTAGTAAGCAAAGATGGAACACCGGTTCATGCAATACGTGGCTTTCTTGATATGTCAGCGCGATTAGTTGCTCAATACAAACCTAAGAGATTTGTTGCTTGCCTGGATGGGGACTGGCGACCTTCATGGCGCGTAGAACTGTTCCCCGAATACAAGGCCAATCGCTTGGAGGAAGAAGGCTTGGAGGAAGAAGAACCTGAAACTCTTACTCCACAGATACCCATTCTTCTTGAATTATTAGACGCAATAGGTATCCCAATCGTAGGTGCTGATGATTATGAAGCAGACGATGTAATTGCCACCTACAGCGTTAAAGAAACCGGACCAATTTTTATCGTCACAGGAGATCGTGATCTTTTCCAACTGGTGGACGACAAGCGCAAGGTTAAAGTTGTGTATCTTGCTAAGGGAATTTCCAATCACGACCTTGTCGATTGTCAATGGATAGAAAACAAATATTCAATCCCAGGGGAGCGGTATGCCTTATATGCGATGATTAGAGGTGACTCTTCTGATGGCCTCCCTGGAATAAAGGGGATTGGGGAGAAGGGAGCAGCTGTTATAGCTAATAACTTCGCCTCGATGCAGGACGTGATGCAAGCAGCCCTCAACGACAATCTAGATTTACCCGCGCCGCTACGGAAAAGATTGATTGCAGATGAAAAATATGCACAAATTGCCGAAAAACTTGTGCACTGCGCTCTAGATGTACCGATTCCACGACTGGATCTACGCATACCAGATAAGCCAGTTGATCTAGACCGTATATATCAATTGAAAGATGAGCATAATTTAGGGGCGAGTGTAGATCGCTTCATTTCAGCGCTCGGTTTGTAGGGCAGGTAATGTCAAGAAAGGTTCTCATTTGTGTGCCAACCTATAACGAATCGGAAAATATCCTTGAGATTTTGTTGCGATTAAACGATGCAATAAATATCATAAATCTAAAGCCCGAAAATTTCGCATTCACAATACTTGTCGTAGACGATAACTCACCGGACGGAACGGCAAATCTTGTTGCAAGTAAAAATATTTCAAACGTTGTAATCATGCGTCGCCCCATGAAGACAGGTCTTGGCCCGGCCTATTTGGCAGCTTTCACATGGGGTATTGAACGAGAATTCGATATTTTCATTGAGTGTGATGCTGATGGAAGCCACCAGCCTGAAGAATTGCCTGCAATGATGGCGGCGCTTTCTGGTAGCGATCTTGTCATCGGCACCCGTTGGATGCCCGGAGGTCGGGTCGTGAATTGGCCCTTGCATCGCAGACTCGTTTCCCGGATCGGAACAAAATACGCCCAAGTGGTTCTTCGTCTTCCTTATAGAGATCTCACGGGTGGTTTCCGAGTCCTCAGTCGACATTGTCTTGAGACGATAAATTTCGCCAGTATTGAATCATTAGGTTATGGCTTTCAAATAGAAATCGCTATGCGCGCACACGACGCCGGTTTAGCCATTGCGCAAGTACCTATTACTTTCATTGAACGGACCCACGGGGCCTCAAAAATGAGTAGGAGAATCGTTCTGGAAGCGCTCATAAAGACGACCAAGTGGGCGCTCGGACGCATTACCAATGCCCGATAATCTACATTATGTAAAGTAAAAGCTTAACGGCTCAAATCAGCCGCTAACTCCTCTATCGGTAGACATGCGCAGACAAGATTCCTATCCCCAAACACACCATCAATTCGCCCCGTCGTAGGCCAGTACTTACCGCTACGACCTATCTCAGTTGGAGTTCCACTTGGGTATCCAGCCGTTGCGCGTGAGTATCTGCGTTCCCATTCACTTCTGAGCAAGTCCGCGTCTGTATGAGGTGCAAAACGCAATGGTGACTCCTCCGCTGTTAGTTCGCCCTTTTCGATATCTGCAATTTCAGCTCTAATCGAAATCATGGCTTGGATAAAGCGGTCAAGCTCTGACATATCTTCAGATTCAGTAGGTTCGACCATAAAAGTGCCAGCTACTGGAAAACTCATTGTTGGTGCATGAAATCCATGATCCATGAGTCTTTTGGCGATGTCATCAACGCTAACACCCGTGTTTTTGGTGATTTCGCGCAAATCCAAAATACATTCGTGAGCAACAAAGCCATTCTCGCCCTTATATAAAACGGGAAAATGAAGATCTAACTTTGATGCGATGTAGTTCGCAGAAAGTATCGCAACCTGAGAGGCACGAGTGAGGCCCTCTCCACCCATCATTCGTATGTACATCCACGAAATTGGAAGAATGCTCGCTGATCCATACGGGGCTGAACTGACTGCACCTGGTCCTGTAACAGGTCCCGCCTCATCATCGAGGGGATGATTTGGCAAAAACGGGGCCAGATGCGACTTGGAAATAACTGGACCTACACCTGGTCCCCCACCGCCATGCGGAATACAAAATGTCTTATGCAAATTAAGGTGTGAAACATCTGCTCCAAATTTTCCGGGTTGAGCTAAACCAACAAGAGCATTCAGATTTGCTCCATCTACATAAACCTGCCCGCCGGCGTCATGCACCAGCCCGCAAATTTCTGTGATTGCAGTTTCAAAGACTCCATGCGTGGAAGGATATGTCACCATCAAACAAGCCAAAGTCTGGTTGTGGGTGGCAATCTTTTCTCTCAAATCATCAAGAGAAACGTTTCCATTTTCATCACAAGCAATAACAACAACTTTCATCCCGGCCATAACCGCTGAAGCTGCATTTGTTCCGTGCGCGCTGGAAGGAATTAAGCAAATATCTCGCTCCTGTTCTCCGCGCGAATCAAGATAATTTCGTATCGCTAGAAGGCCCGCGAATTCTCCTTGCGAACCGGCATTTGGCTGGAGAGAAACCGCGTCATAACCAGTGATGTCGATTAGCCATTTGCTCAATTGCCCAATCATCTCTCTTATCCCAACCGTTTGGCTCTTTGGAGCAAAGGGATGTAGAGATGAAAATTCAGGCCAGGTTACTGGAATCATTTCCGAAGTTGCATTGAGTTTCATGGTGCAAGAACCCAGTGGAATCATCGAGCGATCGAGTGCTAAATCTCTATCTGAGAGTGTGCGGATATAGCGCAACATGCCTGTCTCAGAGTGGTGGTCATTAAATAAAGGATGGGTAAGAAAATCACTCTTTCGCGCCACGTGCGTAGATAGAACCACTTCCCCGCTATTGAATGTTGCTCCGAAAAACTTGGCAAGTTGTTGTAATTCAGAATCAGTAACTGTTTCATCCAGAGAAATACCAATTGCATTTTCGTCAATGTTTCGCAAGTTGAAACCAGGAGTCGCAATCGGTTTAGTTTTGACTACAAAAGTGTCAAAGACCTCCCCTTCTGTCACGGCATATCCGGCGGATGCTATCGCTTTACGCAACATGTGAGTGTTGTTGCGAACGCGAGCAGCGATGCCTACTAATCCGGCAGGGCCGTGCCACATTGCGTAGAAAGCGCTCATGACTGCAAGCAAAACTTGAGCAGTGCAAATATTGGATGTCGCCTTATCACGCCTAATGTGCTGCTCGCGTGTTTGCAGCGCCAGACGGAAGGCAGGGTTTCCGTGAGAGTCAATACTCTGTCCAACAAGACGACCTGGAATGCCGCGTTCTAATCCTGCACGCACAGACATAAATCCTGCATGTGGACCACCAAATCCCATGGGTACACCGAATCTTTGAGCTGATCCAATGGCAATATCCGCGCCAAGTTCTCCCGGTGTTTTGTATAGCGTCAGCGCTAGCAAGTCGCAGGCGATTATCGCCAAGGCTCCTGCATGGTGAGCAAATTCCACCATCTGTTCTAGATTTTGGACTTCACCATATGTCGAAATTGCAGCACCAATAACGCCAAATACTTCCTTATTGATCTTTGCCAACGCTTTAGCGTCTACAGCACTTTCTAGTATTTCAATTTTCAAAGGCTTTGCACGCGTCTGGATAACTGCCTTGATGTGAGGATGCAAATTTTCATCAATAATAAAGATTGCATCATCGCTACCCGACCATTGCCTGCGCGCTAAGGTCATCGCTTCAGCGGCGGCAGTTGCTTCATCAAGCATTGAAGCATTTGATATCGGCAAGTTTGTTAAATCCGATACTGCAGTTTGAAATGCAAAAATTGCTTCAAGTCGACCTTGACTAATTTCAGGTTGATATGGCGTATAGGCGGTATACCAAGCCGGATTCTCAAGAATATTACGCAGAACAACTGGCGGCGTGATAGTCCCGTAATACCCGACTCCCATGAGAGACCGAGTTACCTCATTCTTATTCGCCAATTTGCGCAGCTCTGCTATAGCGTCCACTTCCGAAATAGCGGCAGGAAGAAACTTGGATAAAGTTCCGCCCATTTCAATAGAACGGGGAACTACCTTTGAAATGAAAGCTTCAAGAGACGATTCACCGATTTCCTTAAGCATGGCATCTACCTGCTTTTGATCTGGACCTATATGGCGGTCGACAAAAGCACTTCGAATTGAACGCGATGATTTCAAGACTCCCCCTTAAAAAATATGCTTTTGCCAAGCAGCGAGAGGATTAGATTATTGGGCTTTAAGCCCCTTTACGGCTTCTACGCTCCGATAATTCATCTAAAGTGAGATTTGCAACAAGGCTTCCGTCGAGGGAGCTTTCACCCTGCAGGGTGGCCAGCGAACCTTCAACTTCAGTCCAGACTTTGCTAATAGCTATCCCAAATACCCCTTGGCCGCCTTGGAGCAAGTCAATGATGTCATCGGCGCTCGCACATTCATAGATAGAGGACCCATCACTCATAAGGGTCATACTCTCGAGTTCTGTAATTCCACTTTTGCGGAGGTGTTCCACCGCCGTGCGAATATTCTGGAGGGATACTCCTGTGTCCAGCAAGCGCTTTACGATCTTGAGAACAAGAATGTCGCGGAATCCATATAAGCGTTGAGAACCCGAACCTGTGGCACTTTTAATACTCGGTTCAACCAAGCCAGTTCTCGCCCAATAATCCAACTGGCGATAGGTAATGCCAGCCGCTACACACGCAGTTGCACCGCGATAGCCAACTTGACGCTCACTTGCAGAAAGGGGTGAATCAGTCATGGCGAACTCACTTCTACGGGGAATCTATAAAGTGTAGGTTGAGAGTTAGTTGAGAACAAGGACCGACACGCCAAGGACATAATCTGCAGGAGATGGCGCGGTTGCGCAGCGCTGCCCATCCCCATGCCCATGCCCATGCCCAT
>Ga0136642_1000284_pt1 | contig 29108 bp, 38 predicted proteins | sample LowCatLa1302831Y_FD_115313 | JGI IMG/M metagenome (GOLD analysis project Ga0136642, IMG submission 115313) | Freshwater microbial communities from Lower Cathedral Lake, Yosemite National Park, California, USA - 13028-31Y | ecosystem: Environmental > Aquatic > Freshwater > Lake ... | reverse complement strand
TTATCTTTGCGTCAAGACCCATAGTATAACAGGTCTAAAGTATCTCTGTCAAACAACAAGAGACCCATTCAAATATAATGGTTCTGGTAAGTATTGGAAATCACATCTACAGAAACATGGTAAAACACATCATACTACTATTATAAAAGAATGTACCTCAAAAGAAGAATTAAAATATTGGGGCATACACTATTCTGTTTTGTGGGATGTAGTTAATAGTGATGATTGGGCAAACTTAAAACCAGAAGAAGGTGATGGTGGTGATCCTGGACCTGAAGGGAGAAAGAAACTTTCAACAACTAGTTGCTCTACTCGCAGACCTGAATCAATAGCCAAACGATCAGGGGACAAACACTATTCAAAAAGAGAAGGCTATGTGTGCAAGACTTCTGGAATGAATAACCCAATGCGTGATCCTAAGGTAATAGAAAAACGATCAGGGGATAACAATCACATGAAAAGACTTGAGGTTGCAGTTAAACTAAGAGATCCAACCATATATTGTTTTGAAAACATATCCACCGGACAACAAGTTCACATGACCAGATATGATTTTATTGGACACTTTAGAATCCCAGATGGGAACTTGTCAAGAGTAATTAGCAACAAAAGACAATCAGTATCCGGATGGAAACTAGTCAAATAAAAAGAGGGCTAGCCCTCTTTTTCATGCCCGCATACATGTTGCCTGCGCAAGTGCCTTCCAGTTACCTGAAATTTTCACTAGGTCAGCAATCTTGAGACACATACGCAAAGACATTTCACGCAACTTAGTGTGATTTGCCTCAATGAAACTCATAATCTCGTCAACAGTCTCGGGTTGAAAGTCGTAATCTACAAATAGCCCGCCATCAGCATCACGGTGTACTTGTTTAATTCTGAGGAGTTTGTCACGCTCACTATCAACAGTCAGGTCCAGAAAGTGACAACGACTTTGCAAAGCATCCAAGTGAGGCTGAATCTTGCTAGCTTTTTTGCTATCGAAAGTTTTGTTGGTGATAAAGATAATGGAGCCGTTGAAGTTGAAAGTGTTCGGGACACCTTCGTCACGCAACAGACGACTATCTTTGTTCCAAGAGATACGGCGAGTCTTGCCTGAATCCAATGCACCTTTCAGTACGTTCAATGCATCTTGATCTTCCCAAACGTCACAGTCATCAAACACTAAAACATTTTTAGCGTCAGAATATTTGTACAATGTAGCGAACAAGCCGATGCCAGAAATAGCACCTTTGACAATCTCAAAGCGAGGACGCTTGCCTGAGATTTTATCAAACATAGATGCTTTTTCCATTTGCATAGTCACGCCATGACTTTTGCCGATGCCTGCAGGACCCGTAACAATCATAGCACGAATATTGCCTGCGATACATGCGCTGGACATTTCGTCAAGCACTGCAAAACGTGAAGCAATGCGATCCATTGCTTCTGTTTCAGTTTCTGTGGGTGTTTCGATTTTAGATTCTTTGCCGCTCATGAATTCGATGCATTCTTGATTTTCAAGTTGAACACGCACTTCGCTAGGGCGCCCGGGAAACTGTCCCTCATTTTTTACTGTCACAAAACCACCTTTAGCACCCAATTGATAACCTTTGACAAGTGAGAACACTTCACCTTTTACAGGTTCGTTACGATAAGACCCAGATTTTACTCGAATGATGCTAGACATGTGTTTCCTTTACTTGACTGAATAAGACTCTATTATATACCCGAAACCATTTAATGTCAAATTATGGCTTCATAGTGAACAACATGTAATAGAAGAAAGGACCAAACATCAGCAAGGTGATGAGGATCGCTTGAAGTAGTTCTGTAATTAATTTCATGCTGTAAGTATAACACAACGCCCATTTATTGTCAAATTTAGGCTAAATTCCATTTATTGATAGTTACGTATTCAAAATTATCATGGATTTTTAGATTGAAATTTCCGGATACAACAAGGGTATCGGCTGTTGCAAAGACACGATTCCACAAGTGCTCAAGTGGATTCTTTGCCTCAATCTGAATCATGGCAGCAGTATCAGTTTCACTATCTTTCATCCAGTACTGGACGTTAGCCGTTCGTTTGTTCTTGAATACAATTCTCTTTAATGGCTTAAAAGTTCTGCAATCGCGCAATGCTTTTGCAGGGACTTTAGTTGAGACAACGTTCAATCGAATTTCGTCAAGCTGACTATCGTATTCATAAAATGCCGGCAAGTGATATGCTAATCCCAACATGTTCTCACGGAATTGCTTACCATCACTATGAATGAAAGAGTTCAGGTCTTCGCGGTAGGCAGATAATCTTTCACCCTTGAGTTTCATCATCATCATTTTTTTACTATAGTGGTCACGAATCTCACTAGCACGTTGATGGTCATCACTTGAAAGTTCTTGGTGCAAGTCTTTGTCAAGAAGACTGCCGATTCTACCAGCCGATGTTCCTGCTTCACGCATTCGTTTCCATGCCACGCTTAGTGCTAAAATATCAGACGGAGCTTCGTAGACTTCGTACTTCTTAACAGCAGGATGTAAGTTGAGATTTGTTAAATTAAATAGGTCGATGCTATGCGAGGAATTGAGTGATATGTTGTTACTGAATGATCCGAGCGTCACTGTTGGATGTGTGGTATAAGTAGGCATATGAAATATAGTAGTTGATGAATTATAACAAAACCTCATGCTGTTGTCAACATGAGGTTTACCTTAACTAACGGTAACGTCTTCCATTCCGCTAGTGCGCAAGCGAACAATGTGCCCGAGCATGAAGTTCTTGGAATCCAAACCCTTCATGGTTCCTAACCATTTGTTTCGGATAAGGGCCACTTCATTGATGATAGTTTCGAAGTCGATCACTTCGTCTTCACCGTCGACATATTTTTCAGCATCACGGCTGGTCAACACCCGATTATATGCTTCAAGATACTTCTGAAAGTGTTTGCGGCGAACCTTCCGTAATTGAATATTTAGGTAGTTCAACACAGCTTCAATTTCTTGAAGCTGGTTAAAGCGATGTTCAGTGACGCCAGGTAACGCAGAGATATTCTTCTCTACGTTACCATAAATCCTAACATCACTTTTTGCAGAGACTAGCTCTGCTTCATAGTGTGCTAGGAAATCAGGTATCTTTGATAAGTCTGAACTTACTCTTGTATACCAATTGCTTGACATTTAATCGTAACTTTCGTCTTCGTCTTCGTCGTATTCTTCATATTCTTCTTCTTGGAAATGCTGTTCAGCATAACCTTTCAGAGCCTTAGTGATATCTTTATCCTTGAATGCATCCTTGATATCATCAACTTCGTAGTTGTTGTCCATCAAGAAATTTACTAAAGTATCAGCAGCATCAGGGCGATCATTCATATCGATATGTTCACGTAGCACTTCCCATACATCCGTAATCAAGTCTAACTTCATTCTGCTGCCTCGACTTCTGATTCATCTTCTGTTTCAGCATCTGCTTTTGCAGCGCCGACCACGCTTTTAGTTTTTCCAGTGTACTCTAACATAACTTTGTCCAAGCAACCATCTTTGTTAGCTTCCCAACCCTTACGGAATGATTTGAGAATCTCACCGTGCTCAGTTACATAGACCAAGCTATTACCTTCTTTCTTCAATGCTCCTGATTTCTCAAGCATATCAGTTAAACCACTGTAAGGACTCATGCCTGTTTCATAAGGAATCTTAACTTGAATAGATTCAAAAGGTTTAGCGTAACGAGTTTTCATAATCTTGCAAGCAGCACGAATGCCGTTTACTTCTGCAACCTTGTTACCATCTTCGTCTTCTTTCAACTTCAATTTCTTCATAGCAACTACGATAGAACTTGCGTAAACGAATCCTTGACCACCAGAGATTTTGTCATCTGGATCAAACATATCTTGACTTGCGTATGTGTGATTAGTTGCAACTAGGCCGACGTTGTGGCTACCGAACATGTTAACACAGTTGCGAACAAGACTAGTTAGTGCTTTAGGCTTACGGCCCATGTCACCTTTCATGTTACCATCTTCAAACTGATTAACGTCAGTTGGAGTCAATAGCATACCCAATGAGTCAATGACAAACAAGACTTTCGGCTTGTCAGTTTCAGGCATTACTTTATAAGCCTTCATAAACTCACTGATAGTCTTTGCCACGTCATCAATCATTGCCATGTTAAGTTTGAGTAACTTAGTTTCGCTTGTGTCAACACCCAAATCATGCAACCACTTTTCATCTAATGCATTCTCGCTATCAACTAGAACAACGTAAATGCCTTGTTGCTGCGCATGTCGGACCAAGTTGCCTGAGCAAATGAAAGACTTGCCAGAACCAGATTCTCCAGCGAATACAGTGACTTTACCAAGAGGAACACCTTTGTTAAAATCACCACTAATAAGATAGTTGAGTCCATAATTTCCTGTACTGACCCAGTCAGTCGGGTCGTTATATCCTATACTCAAGCCTTCAATAGACTTAGTAATCTCTTTTCTAAATTTCGAAATGTCAAAGGGCTTTGCCATTATATTCTCTCTTTCATTTTACAGTTGTGTTCCGTGTATTGTAAATACTATACGGTTTTTTGTCAAGCAGGTCAGGACTGTGTTCAGCCATTGCATCTAGTTCGTAATCATTTGGGTAATGACGTAATGCTGCCCTTGCTCGGTCACGAACTACGCTAGGAACCCTGGGTGTTTTACCAGGGTCACATAGTTCTTCCAATAACTTTTTACCTTGCTTGATAGCACGGTATCTTTCGTCAGGTAGTGTCATGTGAATCTCCTTAATAGGGAGAGATTAATCTCTCCCGTTAATATTAAGCAGGCTTGTTTTGACGAGCACGAATCATTGCTAGAATGTCTTGTGCTTTGTCGCTACTAGGAGCTGACTTTGGAATTTCAATCGGAGCAGAAAAAGATGCTTCTGCTTTGTTAACATCTTCATCCCACGGTGCAGACTCTGCAACTGCGGCTGGAGATGAAACAGGTGCAGCTACAGACGGTGCTGCCGATTGAACTGGTGCTCCACCTGATGGTGCTTCTAGACCATACGGACGATAGTAGTTACCCCAACGTGCATTGTCGAATGGTTGACCATCAACTGATGCTTCAAACATTTCTTTCATTACACGTAGTTCAGCTTCGCCCGGCTTCTTAGGCAAGAAGTCAGAGAGGTTGTGCAATCCGAAACTTTCAATTGCGGATGCTTCTAGCTCTGTCAACGCTGATTCTTTACGAGCCCAGGTTGAAGTTGAGTAGTCAGCATAACCACCTTTTGTAGTCTTCTTAACGTTAAAGTCAAGACCACGCATGTAGTCAGTTGGCAATTCTTCCATCTCTGGATCCATCAGGCTAGACTTGATAACAGTGAAGATTTGTGGGGAGATAACGAAACGACGAATTGGATTCGCAGGTTGCTTGTCTTCACCGATTGGGTTTTGACGAACAAAACCTTGAAACAAGTACGAACGCTTCTTCCAATACTTGTTAGCCATTTCTTTCAATGACTCATCCTTGTACCAAGGACGAACTTCTGCCAAGATAGGACAGACTGAACCATCGTTGTACATTTCAACACAAGGAATCTGAACGATAACTTGCTTCATGTTTGGCTCGCCCTTCACACCATTGAATGGCAATTTGATGATTTGTTTTTCAACCCAGAAGAAGGTGTTGCTTGCATTACCATCAGGTAGGATACGTAGAGAGGCTGTTGTGCCTTCATCCATATTCCAGTGGGGGTAAACTGAGTTGTCTGATTGCTGAGTAGAACCAGTATTTGATTTGTTTTCTTGCGCTGCAATACGAGCGCGGATTTCGCTTAGGCTGGCCATAATATATTTTCCTTTAATAAAATTGAGATGGTCTCTAGTTTAATATTCGCCACTCACCACGAGTGACTAACACAGAAGCTATTATAGCGAATAATAACCTCTCCGTCAATATATTTATGCCTATTTAGGTAAAATTATTCTTTTTACGGGCGTTCTCACATGCCTTACTACCTATATGTCTAGGGTAGTTAGTTTTACCTTTACCTTGCTTACCACACTCAGTACATTCCCAATGTTCGGCTTCTAACCGTTTTAGCATATTTTCTCGCTGAGTTATTGAAAACTGCTTTTGAAATTCTTTGTTTTGTGATACATGTTTACCTTGTTCTAGTAATCTTTTATTGTTTTCTGAACCAAGAAAATTATGAGACCCATCGTTCACTCTTATTAAATTATTTTTTGTTTTCCACTCACCGTCTAAGAACTTATGAGTTCCGTTTTCTATTAGTTTTTTTGCTAACTTTCGCTGATGCTCCCCACCTTGCCACGGATGCCTTCCGTTTTTAATTTGTTCTCTGACATTTTTCTTAGCTAGTTCTGATACTTCACCCGGTGTATATTTTAATATAGCAGCTAGTCTATGACACGCCAACCAATCACCCTGTGAATAATGAACATCATAGTGTTCTTGTATGGTTACTGCTTTTAGATTGTCGGGATGATTATTTGAATGGTCCCCATCTATATGATGGATGTGATAAGTTCTACCGTTTTCTTCTACTGGTATACTACCGTGATGATTTTCATAGATTGCTCTATAGTGCGTGGTGCCGCAATAAATACACATGCTGATTGCTCCTTATAAGCGTTAGAGTAGTTGGGATTTCGACCTCCGTGAACTACACTTTTATTTAGTCCATTTATGCCAGATGTGGCAAACCTCACCTTTTAAGTGAGATTTTTTAACCCGTTATCTACGATGATTCATTATCTCTTTGATACGATCTAACGGGTCAACACTTTCGTTTGTGCCAACTAAGCTACCTGGTTTAGCATATGCATCTTTCGGACTGAACTGTCCTGCTGCTTTTTGCTCTGGTCCAATGTCCTCTTCCATATTCTTCATACGCTTCATTTGCGCTTGTACTTCTGGTTTGTTCATTGTCTTCTCGAACTCTTTATTCGGATCGTACCACTTACCAGTCTTACGGTCCTGAACTAACTTTGGAGCATTCGGATCTTTTGGCATTGATTTAGTCTCTGACGAGCCTTGCTCTGCTATTTTACCGGCGCCAATGGCAGTAACTCGGCTACCAATATCTTGCTGAGTTTTAATTCTTGCCATGTTGCTCTTGTCTATGCTTTTGCTTAGAATGCTATGCATACGCTTTGCAACTTCTTTGTTAGCAGGTTTGCTGCTTTTAATAGCAGGTTCTTCTGACATCATTTTATCTTCGATTTCACTACCCATACTTGCACCAGACATAGCTCCGCCCGGAGTCTTAGTTAATGCGGCGCCTGCCACACCACCTAATGCTGCTCCAGCCATACCTTCGTCAGTTGTTTTACCTTTACTGAGAATGGCATGCATACGCTTTGCAACTTCTTTGTCCGATGGTTTAGCTTTTGCCGGAGCTGTCTCAGGACATTCACCAATGATATTGTCTGCCCATTCTTCTAGCGCAACTGTTTCTGCCATATCAGTAGTTTCAGTGATATTCTTGCTCAACTTGCTTAGTATTGTCATTACACCTTCAATGCGAGGATCTAAGCTACTAGACATAAACATTTCACTCAAGTCAACACTTTCTTCGTCTTCCATCAATGAAGGAGTGTAGCTTTCAAAGTACGCATTGTAGCCACGCTTACCGGACATTTTGCCCAAGCACTCACGTAGTTTCTGATAGTGATTAACACCTTCAGCAACTAACTGTTGTGCTGATTCATTGAACTGACCATTGCGAGTAGCACGCACGAATCCTGCCATTTTTTGATATTCTTCGCATAGACCGTTGATATGATTCCAACGGTCATCATTGGCTTTTCCGCCTTCAGCAATGTGTCTTGCATATACACGAGCTAAGCCTGGCTTAGTAGTTGGTGCTAGAAAACGCTCACCTAGTGTATTTTCAATGAAAATCTGTGCGATGTTGCGATAACGCTGTTCACCTTCTTCGATATTACGACTGTGCTTTATAATCATCTTGCATTCAGGAATATTATCATTGTAGCTAGCTTTCTTGCCTTGAGCATGATAGCCTTCATATACTGACTCTTGACGCTTAGTGTGTTCTCTTTTTGCCATATCGTTTTCCAAATTATCTAGGTCGGTTAGTTTGAAACTGAGTTGTTTCATAGTCGCAAATCTCTTTAGAGTTCTAACTAGTTGTTCCCATGATTCACTATCTGCCGAACCATTCTTGGGACTGTTTGATACTTTTTCATCAAAATATACAATAAGCTGGTGCAGACCATCAACTGAGACATAGACTTTACCATAGCTTTCGCCATCTTTAGTAAAGTCGATTTCAAATACTTCTGCTTCTTCCGGTACAGGAACTACCTTACCGTTGCTAGACTTATTGATAACAGGGCGGCCGCCCCTGCTAAGGATTTTGCGTAATTCTGCACTAAGGCTTTCTTGTTTTTGTGACATATAAACTATTTATCAATTCTAGCGTTAACTTAGTACCGCGAAGAACGGTAATGGTGCAATGAATTCTTCGTGGTCTCGCATGTGCATCTCTAAACCACTGTGGTATTCACTTAATTGCTGTATTACGCGCACTGCTAGCAATGAGGACATGACCAAATCGTCAGTTTCTCCAATTTTAGCTGCATAACTGCCACCAGATGCAATGAATGCCTTTAGCTCAGTTATTAAACTGCGACTATTAATAGTCATTTTCTTGCTCTCAACTAGTGTCTTGAACTTTGCGCAAGCAGCTAGCTTAGATTTCTGGCTAGTATTGAAGCCTTTGCGCTTCTTGCCGGGTTCACTGATAAAGATTCCGGGTATATTGCTCTCACCGTATTCGTTCAATGATACTAATGCAGCTTCCCCGATGCTGTTGTTTTCAATTGAATAGTAGATACTGTTTGGTTCATTGGTGCACTCAACTATGTACTTGGTTATCTGTGCTAATAGCTTAATCTGACTTGGAATGTCAGTCTTGTTGTGTTTCCACTCACCTACTTGGGTGGTAGTGTTTGCTTCAAATATCTGAATAGCTGCTGGATCGCCGCCTGTACCTAGACTAGGATCTAACCCGACCGCGTATACATTACCCTTAGATGGACGCTTATACCATCTGATCTGTCCGATGCGGTGAATGGGTTCGATTCCCTCCATATCAATCAGTGTGCTAGGATTGATTAGCGTCTCGTCCGCAATAATAAATTCGCAATTGGAGCATAGTATATCATTGGCGTAAAATCTTTTATCTTTACCGACATTAACTAAATCAAACACTTTCTCTAAGCAATTTTCTGCTACAGAAATCACTTGCTGCGGACCAGAGGCAGTATTGATCATATGTCCGGGAAGTAAAGTTTCGGCCGGTACTTTGTGTAAATCTGCTAAGAATACCATATGATCGGGTGTCAATGTGATTGCAGATTTTTCTAATTGCACTTTAACTGTATGCTTCGTTCCCTTGACCGCAATTCCATCGAATGCCTGCCAACCAGTATCAGTTAGTACTTCTAGCCCTAATTTATTTTTAATTAAAGTCTGCGTCATCTTTTAATATCCTGTAGTTTTTTCTATCTTCAAACAACCAAACTTCATACGTATAACCTTCGGCCAATACTGATTGTCGTTTTTTGAGATTTTTGTCTAACCGATTTTTGTATTTTTCTATACCGTCCCCGTCCCACCACCATCTAGCTTTTATCTCAACGATTTTGTTTTCCCGGGGGATATAAATATCCGGATAGTATTTCAGTTTATGTTTATGATTATCGGAATAAGTAAAAATTGGTAAACTATAGTTAGTCAACGTGTCATCTACTATCAAATCATTCTCGGTGTATTGTTCTAATAACTTAGTTATCGCAACGTCTTCATAAACTCTAACTCTAATGATTTTTCCAGATGGTAGTGCAAACTCTCTTCCGATACTATTAGCAATTGCAGATTTTTTGCGAACATCAGGTAGAAAAAAAGGACTAGCTACTCCGTATCTTTCTAAGCATGATTGTCGTCTTTTGTCGGTGATTGATTCAATGTCAGTTACAGACTTTGCCTGCCAGGATTTACTTGTTAAGGTAGGATTTGAGTAAAATTCGTCACCGTACCGTTCTTTCTTAGTAATCTTAGATTTATCTATCATTTGCGTTGACTGAGTAGTATAATCTACCCCGTACCGTTCGTTATTTGTTTGTTTTCTTACTTCTCTGCTTTTTTCTTTATCTTCTTTGGTTCTTGACGCTGACCATTTTTTCTTATTCTGTGAATCACTTAGCCGTTGTGCATCTGTCCAATTAGCTTTGGTGTCTTTAATTAGTTTGCCTACACAGGCAGGATCGCCGCAGCTATTAGCGTAAGTCTCTGTCGGTTGGTAAAAAGTTAATGGTTTTCCGCAGCTACAGGTCATTAGTTTATCCGTAACATACTTTTCATAATATTCTCGATATGTCAGGTTATTGTTTTGTAAGTGCCTGGTAAATTGTCCATTTGTTTTGCAATAATTTTTATTGTCAATTTTTGAAGTCACATAAACTGATGTGCCCATATATTTCCCTTATAAATTGGTTCTCACTGACCTTATTTATTTTCGGAGAGCATTTTTTGTAATTCTTCCATGGTCAACTCATGTATATTGCCTGCGACATCGCGCACCTTTAATTGGGTGCTTTGCGCAAAGCAACCAATCTCGCGGCGGAATCGATCATCACCTAATTGCGCTTTCATCTCACTAGCCCACTGTTCATCTCTACCCGGCTGCTCGGTCCAGTGTGCTCTATATGCTTTGAATCCATTAACACCTAACTCAGTCTGATTACCATATGAGTCTTCGGTTTTGTTAGCACCCTTCCAAATGAATGCAAATTGATCTTCGTCACTGTTAGGTGTGCTAGTGATAATAGCTTTACCACCAGTACTCAATGTAGGGGTGATAGCAGTCCAGAATTCTTTAGCTATTGATGGGCGCACGAATGCGAACTCATCTAGGTATAGAAGCGTGATAGACATACCACGACCCGTATTTTCAGTAGTTGTAGCTGAAACAATACGCGAGCCGTTCTCAAAGTCTAATGAACCTTTATTGTAAGTAGTGACCCCTGCTTTAATATGGTCAGGACAATTCTCGTATGCATATCTGATACGCTGCATAATCTCTTGCGCGCCGGTGTATTTATGAGCAGCAACTAGAATAGTAGAGTCAGGTACAAACATTGCATACCATAACAGATATCCAGCAGCACTAGTTGACTTACCCGACTGTCGAGGCATTAAACTGATAGAGTATCGAAAATTGTGATAAGTTTCGATTAATCGTTTTTGATAATCCCATGGATGATAGACCATACTGCCCTTAGTAGGGTGCTGAATCATAAAGAAGTTATCCATGAAGTATAGATAACCCAGTACTGGATCACAACATTTGATAAAGTCGTCTAACTCAGTTTGGTCTTTGAATTTTGTCTTGACGTATGGGTTTTTAACTAACGTCGGGGCGTCACTGATTGGTGCGAAGGGTTTTGCCATAATGTATTTATTTGGATCTAACGACCCCGATTACTTTGTCCAGGGTCTACCGATAGCAGGGGCAACTGTACCCGGGCTAGTGTACTTATTATACTGACGATATCCGGTTGTTCCTACTGCTTGCCTTTTAGTTTTAGCTAATGCAAGTTTATCGTTCTTACGTTTTAGTTTAGTAGCTGCTGCATTAGCTCCTACTTCAGTTGATATTCCGTTTGCTGCCATATTATTCTCCGATTGGCTTCTCGCCTGTTAAGTATGGTCGTGAAAACCATAGGCGGAACCATTCATCAGTTCCGGGTTGTATATTATGTTCTCGCATAAGACTAGCTTTTTCATTACCAGTTATGCTTATATTAGACTCTTCTCCGATAACCGGTGAGGTTACCCCGCTGAGTTTCTTTAAGTCTTCTAACGTAGTATCAGTGTTCTCTTGGCGAGAAGGAACGGACTTGAGTTTATCAAATCCGTTCATTACTTGGGCTTGTTTCCATACATCAAACATGATGTATTTATCTTGTTTTACTTGATATCGAGTGGACACCGCTTGTGTGTCATTAATACAAAGAACTTCTCTTTCATAGTAGTCTTTGAATCATCTTTGCCGGTTTTCTCAGGGTCTGATGGTAGTTCAATGTCAAATTCTATAGTGTTTGACAATTCTACTTTGAATCCAGTGCGGGTTAGTAGGGCGTCCCATTGTTGCACACCGAGTACACTATAGTGGTTTAGATTATACTCATGCTTGCGTTCAGTATCCGGAGCAGGCACTTCAACATACATATGACCTTTTAGTTTTAGCAACCTATTGTATTCGGCAAGGGTAATGATAGGGTATGGGCTATGCTCTAGTGAATGTCTGGCCCAGATAAAGTCTACACTTTCATCATAGTAGCCATCTACTTGCGGAATGAAGGACATGTCATAGTTTTTTACAGTATGACCTTTGTCAGTGCAGATTTTAGTATCACCTGGGCTTAGTGTTACGCCCACGCAGTTAGTGTAACCACGTGCTTTCATTTCATCTAAGAAATAACCAGGGCCACAGCCCATATCCATGATTAATGCGTCTTTTGCTAAGTTAAGTGGGTCAATATAAGTAGTGACCATCTGAGCAGTTAGTTGCTGATGGAATGTAGCATCACCCTCATCGTACAGATGAGCAGTATAAAGCCATTCGTTGTAGAACTTAATCTTAAGTAAATCTAGGGTGTTGTTAATATCAATCATAGTTTTACTTATCAGCAAACTATGACAGTTTATTTTTTCTTCTTAGGCTTTTCACCGTATCCACTAAATCCCATGATCGGGCTAGTCTTGTGCGTATCTTCAGGCTCTGAACTTCTACCATGCTTAGCCATTTTATGATACTCGCCTGGTATAGTTTTCATAGCTGACTGAACCATTTTATGTTCTTCGTCAGTATACGGATGAATGCTGTTGAACTTTTCAGTGGGTGATGCGATTTCCATGTCAACCGCGTCAGTTGACTTTCCATCTGCCATTGCCATTGCCATCCATAGTCGGTTCATGTGATAAACGCGGTCATATCCACCGGTATCACGTGCAATCATGCTGCCACCAGTAGCAGTAGCGTCATCATGATTTTTATTAATTGTAGCTCTAGGAGGACCGGCTTGCTCGGTTATAAATTCATGTGCTCTCATACTTGTTTGTCCGATTGGTAAGAAAATAAATGTACTATTTCAATGTTAGGAATTGGAGACACCATTAGTCTGAGATTTCCGTATGCTATATCTACGTTATAACGTGTCACTGCATTTCCAATAAACACTGAACCGAATATAGTGTGCTGGGCTCTGATGCCGTCATTACGTTTGGTCACTGCGATGGTAGCAGTCTGACTATCATTCGTGTCGATTGCTGATGACGTTACTTGGAAGCGAATAGTACTGAAGGTACTCTGTGGAACTTCATATATTACTTGATTGGCGGTGTTGTTGAGGGTATGTATATTCGATGAGTTAATAGAGATACCGCCGTTAAGACCGATACCGCCGTTAACCGTAATTGCACCGGTTGAGGTAACATTTCCTATTGCAATTAAGTCACCGGTTGCGTAGATATTTCCAACCTGCAAGTCTGCTGCTGCGAATCTATTGCTACCTTGGTAGAAACTCAATACATCAAAACTCTCACTTATTGCAACGTTTCCGATGTGAAGTGAGTCATGTTTACCTAACCATAGATTAGCTATACGCTGAGGGTCATTCCCAAGAGTAACCACGTTTGATGTGATTGGAATGAAGTCAACTGCAATGTCAACTTTATTATTTTCTACGTCTAGTACTAAATTGCCGATACCACCGCTTAGGCCCGCATTGTTAAACTGCAATGCACCGTTTGGGCCACCTTGATTTAGTAGCGGAATACTAGCAAAATTGTTGTTAATTTTGTCAAAAGCTACACGAAGCGGATCGCCTGTCCCGTCATTGGGCAGTAGTCCAATATCAATAAGTTCTAAGGTATGCAGGGTTGTTGCCATGTAAATATTCCGATTATACTATATTTATCGTCGGGACGCCCGTTTTAATTTTGTCCGAACAAGAAAAATTAATAAATATATCTACTTTACAGGAGCATTTTATGCACAAAATCTTAGCGATGCTGTTAATTGCAGTATCAACTAGTTCATTTTCATGGACTCAACGCGCACCTAATCCAGTTGCTGCTTGTCAAATACACGCACCATACGGATTTCCCCAAACAACTAGTGTCACCCCTATTTGTCGCCAGGCATACTTAGTGGGCTATGATGCTACTGCAAAACTACCCAAGTTTGTAACATATGAGCTATTGCCGCAAAATGCATTAGGTTGTGTCGCACGTACTAATGCGTTTGCACCCGATCAATCAGTACCAAATGGTGCTAGACCAGATGACTACGCTGGTACAGGATATGACAAAGGACATATGAGTCCAGACGGCGATTTGTCATGGGACGTACAAGTTGAGTTTGAGTCATTCCTAATGACAAACATGAGCCCGCAAGCCGGTTCACTGAATCGCGGTATCTGGAAACTACTTGAAACTAGTGTACGCGGATGGGCTGTTCAGCGCAATCAATCATACACCGTTTACGTCGGCGGAGTGTATGGGCCTGGTGATAAAGTCATCGGTAAGGGTGTTGTCGTCCCGCATGGTTTCTACAAGATTGTAATCAACAATCAGACTAAAGAGATAGCTGGTTGGGCATTCCCGCACGTTGCACCTTACCCTAACTTAGGCAATGACTTAACTAAGTTCCGTTTACCAATTGAACAGATTGAACAAGCAGGTGGTGTTAAGTTTGCTTTCCCTGCAGGTGCTGTTGAATTGCAACCTGGCAAAGAATGGCCAGTTGACTTTGGTGCATTGACTAAAGCCAAGCGGGTAAAGTGTGGTGCAAACGCCGAAGATTAATTACTTCCCGGCGTTCTCAAATATAGTTTTTTGAATGCCGTACCATTCGATCCAGCTGTCTAGCTTAACAGCACATTCGTAATAGGTTGTGTAGTTGACAACTACAGTTTTCGTAAGGCTGCTCAGTGTAGTCGTATCGCCCTCAATTAGTTTTAGTTGGGGGCATTTTTCCGCTAGCTGTGGAGGTACATCGGGGAATTTAGCAGTAATGGGTACCGGTGCAGCACACCCTACCAATGACATAGCAAGCAGTAAGACTAGATGTTTCATTTAGAATCCTTTGTTCGTATGTCGGCTGCTGCATCATTGTGTGCTTTTTTCACTACGTCAGGTATAGGACAAGCTGCATCGTACTTAGTGACTTCACGGTCAATGTATTTCACAATATCGTCGCCGCGAGTCCTGACTAACTCTAGCTTCTTGACGACCTTAGTCACAATTTTCACGTTCTCTTTAGCAGACTGTACTTCTGCCTTTGCTAATTTAGCTTCAACTTCTTGTACTTTAAGTTTCCATACTTGTTCATTTGCAAGTCCACCCTCTAAGTAAACTCCCAAAGACAGTATCAATACACTACAAATTTGAATCGGTAACTTATATGCAGCGATAAATGGAATGAAACCAAACACAAATCCTGCGATTGTGCCCAAGATGCCGGCAACAAGGATTAAGTGTAAAACAAAGTCAGGAAGTATTGATAGTATCCACATATGCTTATTTATGCATTATTGAAATAAGGATCGTCTATTAGCCACTTGTAATAGTGATAAAAACCCTCATCTACGTCTACTTTGGGGTCAAACCCAAAATCTTTTCTGGCTGCATCAATATTCAATGCGCCCCTGGTAGGAAAATCAGCATCTTTTTCGCGCACATTTATTGATCCTTTTCCTACTATTTGCACCGCTAGTTCGGCCGCATCTAGTAATGTACGACTATGACTCTTTGTAATATTGTAGGTCTTGTTTATAGTGTTTTCGCTCAGTGCAGCGGCAACGATGCCGTCTGCGGCATCGTCTACATACGTGAAGTCTAGTGTCTCTCCGGGCCCATTAACGTTGAGAGTGCCGCTTCGCATGGCTGTGAGCATAAACTTTGCGATAACTCGGTCTTCAACGTCAAGCGGTCCATAAACAGCACTAGGCCGAATGATAGTATGATTGAAACAACCACGGCGACTGTAATCTTTAACAAGGTCTTCTCCGGCTAACTTCATAATTCCATATTGACCCTGAGGTTTGCAAATAGCATCCTCGGTCACGTCATCAGTAAAGTCACCATAGACCATACTGGAACTAATGTACAGAAACTTTTGTACATGGTGTCTCTTACTCAATTCACATAGGTTTAGTAATCCCTCTATCATTGTCCTTGCGCCCAATGCAGGATTAGCATTGACCACTTTCTGTCTAGGGAAACTAGCCATGTGAATCACGGTGTCGAACTTATACTGTTCGAATAGATTATTCATTGCATCAGATGCAATATCTATACTGTAGACTATGGATGTAGAAATCTTCTTGCTACGTTCTTCTACTAGGTAATCAATCTCAGTTTGAGGGATGATACCATAATTAGTCATAGTGTCAGTAATCACGACATCATGGCCCATCTTCTCTAACCTATGAACTACGTTATGTCCAATAAGGCCAAGTCCACCGGTTACTAGAATCCTCATACTGCCATTTCTGCTTTGATAGAAGCTAATGATGTATAGCTCTCTAACTTGATATCTTCCATCTTGAAGTCATTGATATCAGTTACATCGGGATTGAGCCATAGAGTAGGTGCTGCTAGTGGTGTCCTAGTCAGTTGCTCTTTGACTTGCGCAACATGGTTTGAATAGATATGGGTGTCACCGGTAGAAATAATCAGTTCACCTACTTTCAAATCGCAGCAATGCGCTATTAGATAAGTGAGTAACGCATAGCTAGCAATGTTAAAAGGTAAACCAAGAAATACATCCACGCTACGCTGATACATATGGCAAGATAATTCACGATTTTTGTTGACATAAAATTGACTCATAACGTGACAAGGTGGCAATGCCATCTGGTCTAACTCGCTCACGTTCCAAGCACTAAGAATGTGCCTGCGCCCATTAGGATCTTCTTTCAATCCTTTAATGAGATTTGCCAATTGATCAACTTCATTTTTATCAACTGCTAAACGTACGCCACCCTTATGTGCAGCACCCATGTCTTTTTCTATAGTATACTTATTCCAATGTCGCCATTGTACACCGTATACTCTACCCAGATCACCGTCAAACTTTGCTTTGGGTTTCCAGTAGGGTGCAAGTGCGTTCGGAGTCCAGATAGTAACCGTACCATCTGATGTACCATGTGTGATTTCTGCTAGTCTTCGTTCATCACTCGAACCTTCGATGAACCATAATAGTTCACCGACACATGCTTTCCATGCTAATTTTTTTGTAGTAACTGCTGGGAAGGCATCACGCAAATCAAATCTGAGGTGTCTGCCAAATACTGACAATGTTCCTACACCGGTGCGGTCGTCTTTAGTTTCACCATTATCTAAAATATCTTGCAGTAGTTCTAAGTATTGTTTCATCTTCTTTTCCAAATTTGATACATGTGATCTGGAAATACTTCCAGATCATTGCATGTATATTCTTGTGATAATTTTAACAGATCAATGTAAGTATCACAAGTGTATTCGGACACCGTAACCGTTAAATGCACTTCGTCAATCAAATGCCAAGATGAGTTAATCAATTGTGCGCCACCTATTAGCCATGCATTTTTATATTCACCGAAGTGGTTTAAGTTGGGAACCTGAATAGCGCCGTTAGGTAACACAAGAGTAGACTTTGATACTACGAAATTCAATCTATCTAGCAACGGTTTCTTAGGAAGACTATCCCAAGTATTGCGGCCCATGACAATAACTTGTCCGGCAGTAAGTTTACTGAATCTTGGCAAATCGCCCTCGATTTTACTCCAGGGCAATTTGTTTTCGTAGCCTATCCCTCCATTAGGGTCACATGCTACAATCAACTTCATAGTTTACCTAATAACTTATCCGTTTCGGGTTGTACTGTCTCTGCGATGTTCTCTACGTTGAGGACGAATTCAAAACTAGTAATGAGGGGGTCGAGTTCATTTAACTTACGTGAAATAACTTCTTCAACTTCCTCAGGGTCTAATCCTTGTTTCATTAATGCTTGGATGTTGATAGTATGTTGTTTTTTTCCCGTCAATTTCACTACGATTTTACGAATGAATTGAACGGGTACTTGAACTTTATCTACATCTTCAAGAATATGTTCCCATTTTTTGATGTACTCAGGAGTCATCTGGTTTTACACAGTAACTTTAGCTTTTGCAGGGCGGCCGCGCTTTTTAGCTACCGGAGCAGCAGGCACATTAGCTGATGCATATTGCGATGCTACACCATCAATCGATGCAGCCTCTGTTTGCAATCTTGCACTTTCGGCTAGTAGACCTCTAGCTTCTGCTTCCATCTTATTAGCTTGCGTGCGCAGTCCACGTGCAATTAGAGAATCAGACAGCAAACCATCTGATGCTTCAGAGACTGCTGGTGCATTTTTCTCTGCTGCTCGGTCACGTGCGCGGCGCGCAACTTGGTCAGCATCTTGAATGCCACGGCTGCTATCGATTTCAGCAAGACGCTTAACCGCAGCTTCACCCTGTTCCATTTCGTCTAGAATCTTATTCAACTCATTGAGTTTGATTCTAGTGTTAGAATTAGGGGTAACTACAACTGATTCTGTTTGCACTTTTTTCAACATTCCCTGGGAATGCAATACTTGCAAAATGTACTTGCCATCTTGTGTATGTGTGCGATTCAATGCATCTGCTAGATTCTGGCTACTTTGCCCGATATCACTTTCAATACATTTCATCATTGGATCGTGAATGTGTCGATTCAATGTATCTGTAAATGTGACCAAGCACATATGCGTTTCATTTGGAACCTCACGGAAAACAATTGCTACTTTCCTATCACCGATTTTACCTACATGTCGTAAAAAACTCATAACTATATCTCCTTAGTTTCAAATATTTAATGCTATTCAGCCGGTACTAAATTTATTTTGTTCCCGACCATCTCAACTCATACAGCATTGCTTCTGCTGGATCCTCAAAGGAAACCCGCTGTGTTGTCGTCACGAAAAGATGGTAATCCGCGCCATCTCCATCACTATCATCTTCAGTATAATATCTACCTATCAATTTAGTCAGTATCCATAACAATGACTTTTCTGTTACCGGGGTAGCGCATTTTATAAAATGCGGCGGTGCTGATGACAATTGCCTAGTAGCATACCACGCTAATGGATTAACGTTCATTTAGTAAGTGCATCCAGTATTTTGTACTTCTCATAAGCATCAACTACTATAGGGTTTGGATTTATCCCGATCGGATTAACTTCAACCCAGCAACCGGTACTTCGAGCTAGCCCGGAGTGGATGAATTGGCTGCCCAAAGTTGTAAAGTTTCTTGGTTGGTGAATCTTTCCGGCTTGATACAGTCTAGATGCCAGTTCCTGTACATCTTCTAGCGGGAACTCAGACATTTCATATTGGGTCGGCCGAGGTGCACCAAAATTGCCTTGACTATGGTACATCTCTACTACTAGCATTAGTTTGTCTAAATTAGGTACCATGGTGCGGGTAATCAACAATAATACCTCATCCTCGGACACTTCGCCCTTCATAATAGATTGAAGGCATCCACCCAAACTGTTTCCAATCAGCATTCTCATGCTATCACCTGTGTTTTCATCATTGCTCGGTCGCTATAAAATTTATGACCGACTTGTCGAATAGTGTCAACTATAAGTTGAGGATCATTAGTGAACGTTTCTTTAATGTCTTCTTCCGTCAACTCTGAATCAAAGGTGTAGATTTCATAGTGGCGTTGACTATTGTATCTGGCCCTGAGAATCATCATATGCAACGGGATATTCGGGGGAGGGATATCTGTAGCATCTTCTTTTAGAATACGCCAGATATTCTCTTTTCCCCATTGCTCGTGTTTTTCTTCTACCGTAGTAACATTGATTAGGCATTCAAGCCCAGTCATGTCCCACATTGCAATGAACCTAGTTAGTTTCTTTTTTGATGAGCGCATAAATCATTTTCACTTTATCTAGTGCATCAGCTAATGGTACACTTGTTTTTGCTGCACGGTGAATGTTTCCCCAAAGCTGAGATTCTTTCATCTGGGTGTAGAGGTCAGAGTGACGTATACTCTCACTATGTAGAGTACGTTCACTCTCGTCTGCTTTGCGAACATAAACAGTTTCCCCTTTATCAGGGGATTCAAATATGTCAGTCATCGTTATTAGTGAATGTCATAATGATTTTTACTACAAAGATAATAGCTAATAAACCTGCAATACCCAACACGATGAATTCTGCCATATATACTCCTTTTATTTCTCGTCGTACAATGCAAACGTGCCGAACGGGGGGTTCGGATTAGGGTCACCGTGAATAATCCAAGTAGTATCGCAGTAGTTAGCATCACCCCAAGAACCGCAGGGATATCCATCAGTAAACACAATCAGTCGTTTTGGTTCGATTGCATTTTCTTTCAAGTAATCAAAGATACAATCAAAGTCAGTTCCACCACCACCCATTGGCTCGTAGTTTTCAATGAGATCCATATTCTCGCTAGAAAAGTCTTGCGGATTGTATGTCTTCGTATCGAAACAAAACAAATGGACCTTATAGCCATCAAACGAATCCATCATGCCGCCTACTTCACCCAAGAATGCTTGTGCTTGTTTATCGCTAATAGAGCCTGACATGTCGAGGGTAACAACAACGTCAATTTCTTGACCCGGTGTCATACCAGGCATGATAGCTTCCATGTGCCAGCTTCTACGTGATGGGCGGGCCCAGCTATAGTCAGTACGAATACAACTAGTCAGATTAGTCTGAATCAATTCGCGCCATGGCATTTGCGGGTTAGTAGTGTCACGAATCAAACGTTCGACACCTTTAGGCAATGTACCTGCTTCTGCTGATTGAGCAGCGCTGATAATTGCTTGCTTGACTTCTTGGCGAACACGGTCTTTTTCTTCTTGTGACATACGAGGGCGCTTGCCTTTGCCCTTGCCCTCTTTGTCACCATCTTCACCGTCACCGTCATCACCATCATCACCATCCATGTGATCATCTAGTAATTGGTCAATCAATTCATCGACACTAATCTTTTGAACGTTTTTCATCAAGTCATCATAGACTTCTTCGGCTGGCAGACCGTCATACTTTTGTTCGTACAAACAAGGGACGGTTGTAATAAACTGTCCAACTTTGTGGCGCTTCAAGTCAGCATTAACGCAATAGTCATCAGCGATGTTCCACATCTGTGGGTCACGATTGCCACGGCGACCGATGTGATCATACACAACGTGTAGAACTTCGTGCCCGACTAAGAATTCAACTTCTTTTGGCTTCAACAACATAATGAAGCGGCTATTGTAATAGAACTTCTGACCATCAGTAGCAGCAGTGCCGCACCATTCATCAGCGTTGACTAGTTTCATTCGGGTTGCGAGATTGCCGAAGAATGAGTGACGCAATAATAGACCGATACGGGCAGTGACCAAACGCTCACGTGCGGCCGCATCGACTTTAGTATCAGTTGGGCCGACTAGATTCTCGTACTTTGCGCTACGGGTTTTTTTACTTTTGTTTGCTGGGGCAATAACACTACTCATATCAGGTCCTTTTCAATGTATGCTACATTATAGCACTAAACGTATTTATTGTCAACTTATTGCAGTTGACGGGGGTCGCGGTCATCAACCAATTTTGCAACGGTTTCGAGGTCCTCGTCAGATAAGTCATCATAGTCAACAAGTGTACCTTGTTCCAACAGTTCGCCGCTATCAAATGCAGCTTGAATTTCTGCCATTAACTCATCTAGTTCTTCCTGAGTTCCATCGAACGAATCAAAGCAACCAGGAGCAAATACTAGTTTAAGGTCATCATTTGGTGTAGTCATAGTCCACGATATCCTGCGTCAAATGCAATTCGGGCATAAGGGGCGGCTGATGCAATCGCGTGAAACAATTCTGCTTGGGTTTTCGACAGACCTCGTGCACGGGCACTTTGACCAATCGCATAAAAATACTGCTTACCTGTCATACTAATCCTTAAATAAAAAAGGGTGAGCATATCGCTACACTCACCCTACAAACTGTTAACTCTTACTTTTAGTTGCCTGCTTCAACAATGTACTTGCCGTACTTCTTGTGAAACTCATCGAAGTTCTTCAACTGAGTCGGCTCGATTGGCAACTCATAAGTCTTCAATGCAATCTTCGCACCCATAACAACCAACTCAGTTTCAAAGTTGTTCATCATGTAATCAAAGAAGTTTTGGCACATAACGTGAAAGTCTTTGCTGCTAGTTTTCTTCTGCACAGCATCTTTCAATTCATAGCACATGCCAATTGTCAGTGCGTACATTGCAGAAATTTCTTTCACTGCAAGGTCCTTCACTTTTCCTGCAAGAATCTCGCTTGGCTCGGGCATACGACCAGCAATCTTGCGGTGAGCCATAAACTTAACAGCAAGGCCTTCACCGACAGAACCCGCAATCAGATTGAATTGCGTATCAATATCAGTGTCATCTTCGTGCAGCAAGTCAGAGACAAAACACCAACTACGCGGGGTAGCAAATGCACGTGAACTAGACTTAGAATCAAAGTCATAGATATCTTGTTTTGCAAACGACAGATAGCCAACAACGTCTTTGTGAATGCCTTTGTTCACAGCCCAATTTTGCCATGAAGTAAAGTCCGGGCGCATTTCCAAGTGAATGAAACGATTAGCAAGGGGCATCGGCATGCGGTAGGTAACACCTTTGTCAGAGTCACGATTACCTGCTGCAACGATAACAACATTGTCGGGCAAACGATACTTGCCCACGCGGCGATTCAAAATCAACTGATAGCCTGCAGCTTGTACAGCTGGGGGAGCAGAGTTCATTTCATCGAGGAACAAAACAACGATTGGGTACTTACTTGCAAATTCTTCGTCAGGCAAGTCGATCGGGGGAGCCCAGTCCATTTTACCATTGTCTTTATTGAAATAAGGGATGCCGCGAATGTCAGTAGGCTCCATTTGTGCCATACGCAAGTCAACGACTGCACCTTTTAGTTCTTCGGCAATTTCAGCGACAACTTCAGATTTACCGATGCCGGGAGGGCCCCAAAGAAAGACAGGGCGTTTTGTTTTGAACGCTTTGAGAATAGATTTACGGGTCTGTACACTAGTGATTGTGTGATTGTCTGAGATTTGAACTGCCATTTTGCTTCCTTTGAAAATATGAACTAACTGAATTAAGAATGTAGTATAACACGAAATCGATTTATTGTCAAATATCAGCATGTTGCGTATAAACAACACTCTACTTCAATTGCTTTTTCGATTCCCAGACTGTAAGTATAGCACGGTATGGATTTATTATCAACCTCTCGATTCTTGCTAAGTAATTACATGAACAATTTGAATATTTTAGTTGTATTACAGACACATAGCAAGGGTGACAGCCAGCATTATTTGGGCTATCACACCACGGAAAGGTTTTGCAAGGCCAGCAAGACCGAGGTCCAAAGACGATGTACTCGCAGTTTGGTCGAGTCGATGAACTATGCGAAAGAGCTTTTACTCGGTAGCACCGTCAAGCTGACGGTGCTAGATGATCACAGTGATGATAATGCCATCACCAATCTCAAAAGCAACTTGAATCTTGCCACTTTTGACACGGAGCTAATACACCTCGAAACCTACGGCATCATGCCCAGCATCATGCAATGCTACGAGTATGGTAAGGAACATGGCAGTGAGATTGTGTATTTTGCACAGGATGACTACCTGTACGATACCAATGCCATCTATGATATGGTCATGACTATGATCCAAACAACAAGTCACTTGGGTAAGTTCACTAGCATCTTCCCATACAATGATCCACATAAGTACACACCGGAGAATGTTGCAGTACAGAGTCACATCGTGCGTAGTCAGAACAGACATTGGCGCACACAGATTATGACTGCTAGTTGCTTTATGACACATCACAGTGTCATAGTAGAGAACTGGGATTTGTTCCATGCAATGGGTAATCATGCAGTGTCTCCTGTTATGGAAGACAAAACCATCAATCAGTTGTTTAGAACTCGCAACTATCATTTGTTTGTACCTATTCCAAGTCTTGCACTTCACATGCAGTACGAATCAGAACTAGACGAGTTAATGAACTGGCGCGAGTGGTGGGATAGATATGATCGTCCAGAGCCACTGACTGCGACAACCGATAGCACAATGTTGAACTTGGGCTTTGGCGGTCATCCTCTTAAAGATTTTTCGCATACTAGTGATTTGCTATCATACCGTGAAATTACACTAGACATTGACAACAAACACAATCCGGATATATTAGCTGATGTTACTAACATCAGTCACATACCTGATAACTTTGTTGACTGCATCTACACTTCACATATGATTGAGCACATTGATTACTTCAAAGTTCCTAGTTTGCTTAATGAGCTATTGCGTATCACTAAGCCAGGTGGATTCATTCGTATTATCACTCCTAACTTACAATCTATCGCTCAAAAGATTGTAGAGGGTGACTTACTTGGAGTAGTGTACAATAGTAACGGCGGACCTATCTCTGCCATCGACATGATCTACGGTCATCGTCATAGTGTACATCGTACTGGAGTTGACTTCATGCGACACCGTACAGGATTTACTCGCAAAGTTTTTGAGTCACTTGCAACAGAGCATGGATTCAATATGAATATACAGGAAGATGGATACGATTTGGTAGTGAACGTTACCGCATCAGTATAGCCATCAGTAGTATCTTTTCTAGGTGGCTGATAGCTTTATTGATATCAGCCATTTTTTCTTGGGTTACGCGGTCAGACTTGGAACGTCTTGCATCTACTTCTACCTTACTCAACTCTACAACCATGTTAGTGATGTTGTTCAGCATCCTGCGTAGGTCTGGATTCCATCCTAGAGTAGACATTTGATTCCTAAGATTGCTGTGAACTTCTTGCCAGTCTAGGGAGTTTTTTATTTCCATGAAGCATTCTAACATAAATGGGCATTAAAGTCAAGCCATAAGGAAAGGCCCCAAAGGGCCCGCTTCTAGTAAGATTCTATTAGAATGCGTACTTGACACTAGCAATCAAACGATTGCCATTAGATGCTTCAACACGTTCTTGACCAGACTGGCGAGTGTAGTCTAGCCCTAGGCTAACTTTACTAGCAACCGGGACGCTGACACCAACACCAACTAGGAGTGCATATCCATCAGCACCTTTTTGATTGTTCAGGTATGCGCCGCCGCCTTTAACAGCAACTGTTGCACTACCCAGTTTAGCAACATCATAGCTGGCCATTACCGAGTAACGATCTTGGTTGTTTGCCCCTTTAGTGGCACGATCAAAACCAGCAGTTATACCTGCTTTACCGAAATATTGACCAATTGTAATGCCATGGGCATCACGGTCACTACCTGCGTAGTCACGCGAGGCATTTACGCCGACTTCAACAGCGGATGCAGAGATTGTGGCTAAAGCCAATAGAGATGCGATTGCGATTTTTTTCATTATGTTTTCCTTATGTTAAAACTCTTGATATATCAAGGTTGATGTTTATATCATCATATGTTATTTTACACGGATGATATGCGGATTGCAATATGTTTGGTTAATCTTTGTCAGTCCACTTACCCGTTTGATCAAATCGTTGTTCTTGAATTGTTTTCTCTCCCCAAAACTTTCGAGGGTTGCCGCACATAACACAATTTGAATCCCCGCAGTTCATTGCATGTCGCTTAACAAACTTATGCGGTTTGTCGACCGGAATTCCGTTCCTCTTAGCAATGTCTACTTGTTTCTTTACTGCGGCTTCATCCTTGAGTAGACGGGCACCTCGTTTAATTTTGTCTTCGTTTTTACTCATACGTTAATCCTTTATAGTCAAGTAGAAAAATAGGGACCGAAGTCCCTATTGCTATTTTCTGTTACGAGGTATAACTACCCTAAGCTGAGTTTAGGCAGCTAAGGCGAACATGGAGTCGTTTGCAATTACTTTTTTTGTGTCTTCGACCGGGTCACCCCAATCCTAAAGGCTTCTACCTTGCCTAGCGCCTATCTTAACTACTATCCTGTCGGTCGATCCCAAGTCACCCCCATCATAAATGCATCTGTCATTATACAGACCGTATGTAATGATGCATTTATGGTGGAGGTGGGGAGAATTGAACTCCCGTGTCGCTAGTGTTTCCTAAGAAGGTTTACGCTGTTCTTATTATTTATACAACAATATCATTCACCATCTGGATGTTTATCGTGCCAAACCATTAAACGGTATATACCGTAAGCTGCTATTAATCCGACAATCATCCACATAGTTGTTATCATAGTCTATTATTTAGCTGTTGTCAACATGATTTGGGTATAGACGTTCGTATAATGTACGTAACCATGCCCAGTCATAACTGAGTCGTAGCTTTTCTAGCTCACCGTTAACGGATTCATAGTAGCGACATGCATCTAATGCTGCCATAGTGCTATACTCACCGTACTCACCGTCACCTAAATTCAACCATGAACTTAGTCTGAACTTAGCTTCTAGGTCGTTGTTGTTCTCAGTGTGTGATTTTAATTTCAGTGTTTCGCGGAAGCTAGTACGCCAAGTATCCCACACGCTAGTGTTGTACATACCTATACCACTGTTCACCGTGACAACTTCGTGCTCCCCATCCATAGTAAAGTCTAATCCTTTAGCCACGGTATTCAGCGTAATATTCTTATTGTTTGCAACAATGGCTTGATGACCATACTCTAAATGATTGACTGGGTTAGTTGCAGTAAAGATATAGTGCTTAGGAATCTGCAACCTGTCTGGTTGCCAATTAAAATCAAATTTACTATTGACCTTAAGTTTAGCATTGACTAAGAAGTACCACGGGGTGTTACTTGCGTTAGCTGCTGCATGTTGACTTGCTACACGACCATTCACTCCATCTACTCTGATAACTCTGTTTGCCAAGTCGCCTGCCATAAACAACAAGTGTTCATAGTTTTCGTCAGCATTAGCTTCTCCGTTGCTAAAGAATATAATGTCTAATGGATTACTATATATAGGGTTAGATACTCTATTGATATAGGGATAATCGTATAGCTCTTTCTTCACATATCTTTTAGCTTCTTTGGGAACAGTGATGTGTGTTCCGCCGGTGCTATGAACAATGATGTTCTTGGTTTCAGGTGACCATAGACTCATTGGTTCATCGTTAGTTACTCTTATTTCTTTGTTGTCTGACGAGACAATCGTAGCATAAGGCCAATTAAAATCAAAATCAGTAATAGAGACATGAGTATCCTTTTCATTTATAAAAACAGGTGCAGCTAATCTCGTAGCCTTTTGGTGTTGGTTGTAGTTGATTTTCACATAGTCTTCTAACACACCCATATCGTCAATCAATGTTCGTAACTTGTTCACATCAATTAAGAACGTATCCCCAAACTTCTGCTTGTCGCTAGGGAATACATGCAATTGATCCTTAGCATATGGATCACACATATAAGTAAAGTCAAACTGAAAGTATTCGCAAATAGTACTGATAACCCAAATATAGTGTTCTTTTTTAGTGGGCAATGATTTTACTATCGTTTTCAGAGTGGCCAGGTAGCTAGTGTCGTACTTGACAATCAATCTACCTTCACATTCAATGTCATTGTAGTCAGTAGCAGACAAGTTGCCATGATCAATGTAAACAATATCGTATAAAACTTCAACTGCTCTGGCACGCTTAGTCTTAACAAAGTTCAGTATGTTCAAATGCTCAATAACCTTCACATACTTTGTAGATTCAACGAATGTCTCTTTGTTCACTAGATATGTATTTCCCCAGTGACTCCACTGTGTGCCGAACACATGAACCATATCCATCTGCCATGGGCTAGGATAGAAGTCAAACATAAATCCACTGTAGTCTAATTCGCTATTCACTACCCAAAATAGTTTAGACTCGCTTTTGTTACAGCAACGTTGGATAGTTTCTACCCAGCTATTAAGATAGCGAGTCTTTTGCAATTGAGGATAGCGTAGCTTCAATATGTCATATCTATCGCCGCTGTTGCCTCTATCGATATAGAACATGCTTAGGTTAGATTCAATCTCCACTGTCTGCTCTAGTACGTAGTTCAATTCAGTATAGCCCCTGACATACATTGGACCGTTGATATAATATGTCTGCGTGTTCTTACTGTACTCATTGCCGAATACGTTAACGTGACGGAAGTTATCACTGTTAGGCTTCCAATTAAAGTCAAATTTGTCATAGTTCAAGTCAGGGTTCAATGCCCAGAACACTTCATCACCATGCTCATTGATTAGTGATTCTAGTGTGGTGTTTATTTTATATTTCTTAACCGTAGAAATTCTATTGTCAACTGTATATTCCATCAACACCACTTCAGTTGCATCTGTAATAACATATCTAGGACCGTTATCTTGCCATTGATATATCTGCGATGGGCTATGTGGATTAGGTCTCCAACTAAAATCAAATGTAGTTAAGTCATCCTTGTTATTAACTATCCAATTGTCAGTTATCATAGGAGTAGCAACCGGATAATCCATGTACTTGCGTTCAGTGGCGCCGGGAGTCATATACTCAAGTGAGGGTTCAGTCTTGCTATCATTCCATTTGTTCCCAAACACATAGATGAACGGTGGCTCGATTGGGTTGGGTCTCCAACTGAAGTCGAACATGGTCTTATCCACACTAATTAATTCAGTCCATCGATCTAGCTGCGGTGATACTACTACGTCGCCCATGTACTTACGTTCGGTTGCACCATCTACGTGATATTCTAGTGTAGGTTCAATTTCTGCTGGTACATATTTATTACCCCAGGTGTATATGTATGGAGGCTCATGTGGGTTGGGGCGCCATGCCATATCTACACTAGTCATATCAACCGGAGATAAGAATTTCCAATTGTTCTTTAATGGGACCGGTACAACATCAGTTCTGTATATCAACGTGGCTACATCTAACTCAGTACATAACCATGTACCACTATCTTTGTCAATTTCACTAGGCCAAACATTGTTAAAGTCGCGGGCCCAAAAATCTTCGTCCGGCAGGAAGTCGAAGTCCCAATTCCAGTCAAAGTTTTTGTAGTCACTGTGCT
>Ga0136642_1000283_pt1 | contig 29319 bp, 56 predicted proteins | sample LowCatLa1302831Y_FD_115313 | JGI IMG/M metagenome (GOLD analysis project Ga0136642, IMG submission 115313) | Freshwater microbial communities from Lower Cathedral Lake, Yosemite National Park, California, USA - 13028-31Y | ecosystem: Environmental > Aquatic > Freshwater > Lake ... | reverse complement strand
CTAACCGTTACCTAATCTGTAGGTATGCGGTGCGTGCCATTGTGTACGCTCTAATTCTGAGCATCTTCCTCGCCCTTGGTTGGGTGAGCATCATGGTGCTCTGGGCAGTAATGACGAGAGGATAGACAACATGACCGAGACCAACATTCCAATGGATTCCGAAGCTCAAGTTGACCGTATGGCTCAGTGGGTGCTCGACCAGCATCTCACCACAAACACTAGCGGTTTGGACTTTTACAGGCTAAGCGACGAGCTGTGGGAGGGCACGCTTCCCGATGGCGTTGTCGTGTGGGAGCCATTCGAGAGCATGACCCCGCAAGAACTAGCAGAGGAACTTGAACTTCAGTTTCACTCCCTTGCCCTCCTCTCGCGTGAGCTAGAGGGTAATTCACCTAGCTTTGAGGGAGTGCTCCTCTCGGTGCCCGACGAGAGTGAGGGTGAAGAGTAATGGACGACTACATCATCTTCGTGACACAGACCAAGAGGTACCAGATTCTGAAAGCTTTTGCGAATGAGCAGGAGGCTAGTGAGTATGCCCGTACCGTTGAGGTCAATGAAGGTGACCTTGAGGACACCGAGGAAGACCGATGGGCGGAGGCACAGTAGTGGGCTGGAATGACCGACTCGACAACCCGAACGACTACGAGAAGTTCATCGACGACCTGCTTGAGCAGGCAGACATTGACCAAGAGGAAGACTGATATGAAACGCATTGCACAGGGAACCCTGACCTACACCTACTACATCGACGAGGATGCCAAGGGCACGGATGCCGAACTGGTCAAGTTGTATACCGACCAGATGGTTCACGACATCATCGACAACGCCTACAGCGACCTTGCTCCTTGCATCGAGATGGTGCTCAGTGACCGAGATTGAAAGCATCATTGCCTTCGAGGAGGGCGAACTGAGCGAGCGTGAGACCATCGAGTTGTTCCAGAGGCTCGTGGACTCAGGCCTCGCGTGGAGCCTACAAGGCTCATACGGTCGCATTGCGACTGCCTTGATTGACCAAGGACTTATTCACAACGGCTAAGGAGCCAATCATGTACGCAGTAATTATTCAGAGTGCCGTAAATTATGGCACTGACATTGAGCCTAGGATTGGCCCTATACGGCAGACAGTCGTTGTGCCCACCAATAACGAAGTCAAGACCTACGCACGAGGCTCTGCTACCAGAGGTAAAGGTGGAGCATGGAAAGAGCAGGAGCCACACTTGTTTTCCGGAGAGAAGGTCGTCGGAACGCCTGTCAGCCTTCCCCTGACCGACAAAGACCTCGTTGATATCGAAGAGGCTTGGCCTTCTCGACTCTTTCAAAAGCTGGCGCGGCGGGTAGAGGGCATCACAACTCTTCGCAACCAGTCTTTTGGTGAAGCGCTATCTCGTATCAAGCAGGAGGCTTACGATGACGCTGGGAGCTTGGCACAGTACATCGCTGGCGTGCCCACCTACGTGGATGTCCCAGTCGTGACGATTCTTCCCCAGCCAGTAAGTTTCAGCCAGCCCGAGCCTGAGCCATTGCCCGTGTTGGAAGCCGAACCTACTGTGACCCCTATTGATATCCCCGATGGGCTGTGGCCTCAACTCAGCATCCCGATGCTATCGGAGATGAAGCACTACTACATGCGAACCTTCCCCGGAGGAAAGACCGAGGCGGATGTGTACGACTTTGCTCGGTCAGAGGGAGTTGCTGTGGGTGTGTACGGTCATGCTGGAACGGGTAAGACATCAAGCGCCAAGAACTATGCGGCGCTTCGTGGCTTGCCATTCGTGCGCTTCGAGTGCAACCCCCAGGTTGACGAAGAGGTGGTGCAAGGGCAGTACATGCCCAGCGGTGTGGGCAACCAGCTTGTCTGGCGCTACTCGGCGCTGGCAAAGGCGTTGTCTGTTCCATCGGTCATCCTGCTGAATGAGAGCAACCGAATGGGAGCCAAAGCAAACTCGCTGTTCCTCGGCATTATGGAAGAGCGTGAGTTGCAAGTATCTCGACACAAGAACGAGGTCATCAAGGTTCACCCTGAGTGCCTCATCATTGCTGACGCAAACCCCGGTTATCGTGGCACGGTACAGTCCGACCAAGCGTTTCTTGACCGTCTTCGTATCAAGCTGGAGTTTGAGTACGATATCGAAATCGAGAAGAACTTCATTCCATCGCCAACGCTACTCACCTTCGCGCAGAGCCTACGGGATGACGCGGAACGTGAAGACCGCTGGTCAACACCAATTTCTACTCGACTGCTTCAGGACTTCGTTTCTAGCGCACATGGTTTGGACTACACCTTCGCGGTGGATTCATTCATCAAAGCGTTCCCCACAGAGGAGCGCGACGCATTGCGGATGCTGTTCGAGGTTCACTCTGAGCTAATCTCTACCGAGTTGGGGGTCACGGCGTAAGCCGTGGCTCTCAGCTACCCTAATCAACTTTCACGGAGCCTGTAGGAGGAGCCATGTCCATCACATACACAGCAGGAGCATCAGCGGCTCGTGCCGCCAAGCAACAGCACGACCGTGCAGTGAGAATGACTCAGGTCGTGGCTAAGTTTGCCTCGGTGCTATGCCAGCGAGAAGTACGTACTCAACTCATAGCTGAGGGTGTAGCTCCAGCATGGAGTACCAGCAACACAATCACGTTCTGCGAAGCTGACCTTGCTGACCTCACAACGGTTCAGGGCGTCATCGGCTCCAAGGGACTCAGCCTTCACGAGGTCAGCCACATCCTGTTCACCCCTCGTTCTGGCTCCGACATTGTGCAGTGGGTCTTAGCTACCCCCGGATTGTCACGAGCTTTCAACGCTCTAGAAGACCAGCGCATTGAAACCCTCATGGTTGGCCGCTTTGGTGAGCCTGTCGTGCCGTGGTTGACAGCAGTCATAGCACAGCACCTCGTTCAGGATAAAGAACACATGGAACAATCCTTCCCACTGATTCGTGGGCGCAAATATCTTCCTGTGGAATTGCGAAAGGCAGTGCGTGAGCTTTACCCTGCACAGGATAAGGTCGCAGAGTTGTCTCAAGTCATTGACGAGTACCGTCTTCTGGTATTCCCAGCCGATACCGAGAAGGCACAGCCGCTCATCCTGCGCTATGCAGAGCTAGTCAAAGACTTTCCTCCCGAGGGCGGATGTACTGGGCGCTCTCCCGATGTTTACGAGAGCATTGGAGACAGCCGACCTCTTCCCAAGAAGGAGCAGGAACGAGCCAAGAACAAGGCTCAAAAGCGGGATGAAGAAGATGAGTCGGAAGAAGCAGACGACGAATCATTCGACTTCGGTAACCCTGCTAATGATTCCACGGAAGAGTCCGACGAAGGTGAGGGCTCCGACTCTGTTATCTCTGATGAAGATGGCGACGAAGCTGGCAGTGAAGAGGGAAACGAGGAGTCTGAAATAAATGCACAGCCTGACGCCGATGGTGAACTTGAAGGTGAGGGCGAGAGCAATGGTGAAGGTAAAAATTATGGCGACAGTGACGGCGCTTCTTATGATGAAGATGGAGAGGGAGAAGAAGATGTAGTCGGTACTGAAGTTGACACTGACTCGAAGTCGGATGTCACTGAACCTAACGTAGATTCCAATAAACCCAAAGAGCTAGCCAATGGAGCAGAAACCGATAACGGTAACTTGGCTGACTTGCTCAACGAAATCTTGGATGAGGTCATCCAAGAGTTGACTGACGACATTGAGCGAGATATTGCTAAGTTCAATGGCGATGCAGAGCTTCGCGGCAATAATTCCCTCACTCCTGAAAAGGCGGAATGGGAAGCTGGAACTGTTGACCCACTCGTAGCTCAGTCTTCCAAATCTTTCGGATTGGAACTGGAACGTTTACGGTCTCAGTTCGACCCCGGATGGGACAGGGCAGTATCTAGCGGTCGTATCAACGTTTCTCGCTATCTTCGTGGAGCCAAGCTCGAAGAGTCTTTCGACCGTTGGTCACTAGGGCGTGACGATGCTGTAGATATTGAAGCAGTCATCCTGCTTGACTCTTCCTCTTCCATGACGGGAGAGAGTGAACAGAGGGCTTCTGGAGCCATGTGGGGATTGAAGCGAGCACTGGATAAAATTGGAGCATCTTGTACTGTGGTTACTTTCCACGGAGGATATGGAACCTCTACTCGTATCCTGTACAAGGCTGAGGAACGTGCAGATTCTACTGTGCGGCGCGTAACTCCCAAAGGCGGTACAAACCCGCAGGATGCGCTGTTATACGCTACACGAGTCCTTGCTCAAAGTGCGCGGTCTGTCAAAATCTTGTTTACAGTCACCGATGGGGCTTGGAGTAACCCAGAGCCATCAGAGAAACTCATTAGAGAGCTTCGTTACGCAGGAGTGCTTACTGCTTTGGCGTATGTTACCGCCTCTAAGTACAGCGAATACTCCTCGCCTATTGACCCTCATGAGAGTGAGGTAGTCGCACGCATTACTAACCCCTCCGACCTGTTCATACTGGGTCGTCAACTAGTCAAAGTTGCTACCCATCGCAACCTCGCACTATACTAAGCACCCACTCAAAGGAGACACTTATGAAATCTGCAGATATTCTCAAAGACCCCACCATTGAGTGGGCAGTAGTCAACCCCAGTCGCTCTGCGCCTCGGTCTGACCGAAAAGCGAATGATGTTCCGCGAGAAAAGACATTACGCGTCAAGTTGTACGACACTCGGTATTACCACAAAGCGTCTTACATCAGGCCAGAGTACGACCCCTTGTATCACAGCTTAGCCCCAAGCACAGAGCGTTCTAAAGGGTTCTTGGTAAAAGACTCTACTTCTGGAAATATGTACATTCTATCGGCGTCCGAGTTCCTCGGAGCATGGGATGTATGCGTTGATGAATGGGACGCGAAAGCTCTAAAAAAAGAGTTAGAAGCGGCAGAGGCTAGCCGTAGAAGCGCAATACGTGCAGAGCAAGATGCCACAATACGAGCCACCATTCCTACCATTGAGGCTAACTTGAAGTCATCGACTGCAAAGATTCTTGGGCCTGACGTGCGCGTTACTGCCTACCTCAGTCATGAGGGAGTCTGGGATACAGATTTCACCAAATACACTCCCAAGATTGTCGGAAATGTGACCCTTACGGTAGCCGACTACCAGCGTCTGCTGGAAAAGCTCTACGAAGCCCGAGAAGCAAACAACTAACTTAGAAGGAGATAAAACAATGGCAAAGCATGCAAACTCAGCGTCACCTAAAATGAACGAAACAGACACACTTCTCTTGCGGATTGCAACCGAAGTCATAAAGCTCAATGACAAACTCGACCTAATTCTTTCAGTAACGAAAGTAGGGGGAAAGCATTTAGAGGGTTACGAAGCTCAGGATTACGATGGGCATGAATACACCACAGGTAAATATGATTGGGGAGTGTCTGTCAATAATAAAGAGCAAGTTGTGGTTACAGCTTACGCTCTAGAGCTTGATAAAAATGGGGATGTCAAGTCAGTTGATACGCAGACTTTTGTCTCTTTCTACACTTTTATGAACGTAGAAAACGTTGAAAAGGTGGGCTACCTTCTTAAGGACGCATCTTGGTGGAATAAAAAATGGGTTGACTATGAGGATTGGGTAGAAGAAGAGTTCTTGACCTCGTTCTATGCTCCGGTAACTGTACAGACTTTTGTCAAGTATATGAACAAGCTTAGTCTTGAGGAATTCAAGAAGCTTTCAAAAGAGCAAAACCAATGAGAGACAAGTCGATGACTTTATACGACCTTGGGGTGCTCGATGAGCGCGACCGTATCCTCAAGATAATCATGGAGGATGAGTGGATTGGAGCGAGCTTAGCAGAAGACCGAGAACACCTTGGTCGCCTAATCATGAAGCCTTATGTGGAGGAGATTTAATGACTGTCTACTGGACTACCCGAGAGGGTGAAAGGCTACAACCAGAGGAGATGACCTACTGGCATCGCTTCAACGTGTTGGCGATGGCTGTGCGCACCGAAACACAGCGCACGATGGCATCTTTGCGGGGAGCCAACCAGTGGCTTTCTACAGGGTCACACCATGAGGAAGCTCTGGGTATGGTGATGGACATGAAAGCCATTCTTAAGGATGTGCGAGCCTACGTCCTGAAGCACTCAGAAGCCCTTGCTCTTATGGCGGAGCTAAACGATAAGGAGCAGGCATGAATCCGGAAATACAAGAAGCTATGAAGAGCTTTACCGAAGTAAGCAAGATTACATTGAAGTGGTATCAGAACGAGATAACTGCACAGCTTGCTATGGAGCAGATAATGTACATCGTTATTGACATCCCTAAAAGAGCCGGGTAATGTTGGACATCCAGACAGAAAGGAATAACATGCGAGTAGAAGCCCTAGTCGCAGAGGTAGACGTAGCTAAAGCTATCAACCTGCTGTGGAAAGTGTTTTCGCTGGAAGGTAACGAGCACGTGTACATGGATGCTCTACGCACTCTATACAATGCCCAAGAAGAATGCCACTTTCTTACGAGTGAAGACTGGCTCGTGAAGTATTCCGGTGAGGTTACCTTTGCCCGAGACATTCTAGAAGCTAGAATACAAGTCCCCAATAAGGAGTCCTAAATGAGCAAGTCGTACTTTAACGAAGATGGAAGCTATGGCTCCACCAGCGGAATGGTTGTTCTTGATACCACAGGATGGCAACCAGAAATGTGGCGTGAGATTGAAGACTCAGGCCCAGACCGAGTAAGCTTGGCTATTCACTTCTCCAGTGGGTATCACCCTTGGCGCGATGCCATGTGTAATGTGTGCGGATTGACTCCCTTTGAGCTTGGAGTACCCGAAGCATGATATGGCTTGTTCGCACTAGGTTTCCTAGTGACATCATCGATTCTTTCTCTACCGAGCAGGAAGCTCAAGCAAGAGCTACAGAGCTAAATGATGAGTTTCAGACCGCCAATTATATTGTAAGAAAGCTCGAAGAATGAAACTTAGAGATAGCCTCACTGACGTAGACGTATCTCTTGCGCTTTGCGCTCAAACTGCACCTGAGTTTTACTTTCCAGAAGGTACCGCTGGCTCCATTACTAGACAATCTTTAAACGCTAAAGCCCTGTGCTTCGAGTGCCCCATCATAAGCTCTTGCTTTGAAAGTGCCATGGAAACTAATTGGTTAGAAGACTGGGGCATCTGGGGGGCGACAACACGCCATGAACGAGCAGACATGCGGCGAAAGCCCTTTCTGCTTAAAGAACACCGAGAGAACATACGGGAGGCATTACGTGCTCAACAAATTGAAGGAGAAGCTGCATGAACGAACTAAGAGAATGGCTAACCACACACGAGTTAGCCGACTACGCAAACATGCCTTACCCAAACCTATGGACTTATCTAAAGCGAGGCATCCTTCCAACTCCGGATATGTACGTAGGAAACAAGCCATTGTGGAAGAGGTCAACTATCGAAGCATTCAGCTTCCCTGAGTTCAAGCGTAAGAAAACAAAAGAAGAGCAAGTATGAGCAATCACCGCGACATCGACAAGTACGACATCGACCACGACACCTACGGGAGTCAAAGTGAGGCAACGTTTTGGGGGAATGAAGAATGAGTGTAAAAGTTGGCGACCGGGTTCGAATCGTCATTGAGGATGAAGTTCACTGGGTGGTTGGGGGAGAGGTAGCCCTGACGAATTTCAATCAGCTGTATCTTGTGGGTGAACGTGGGACCGTCTCGATTGAGGTCATCGAGCCGCTGTTTGTGCTCCCCACGAAACGGTGGGCGCAAGTGTTGGATGCCGGTGGTGTGCTGTGGACTCGGGTGTACCAAGACAACATCCATCTTGAAGAATGGAACGGCTTCTCCGGAGACGTTACTTCTTCCGAATGGCTTAGGGGCCAGTCGGGTCTCCGTGTCATCTCGGAAGGCGTAGACGATGAGTGAGTACACGCCAACCACAGAGCATGTGCGGAGCGCGTGGGAAGAGCACAACATCCCCGAGGACTTTGACCGCTGGTTAGCTTTAGTGAAGGCCGACGCATGGGAGGAGGGGTGGAACGAAGGTTGCGAATATGGGTGGTCTGGAACTGGCGCTCGACTTGAGGGCAACCCCTATCGAGGAGAGAGCGAATGAGTATAGCAGACGATGCTTCCTACACGGGAACACACGAATGGATGGGGCATACACTCACCACAGAAGCCATAGCGCACATGAAAGCGTGTGGTCTCAACCCGTGGCTTACGACTGTATCCGGTCACCCCGTACCAGAGGAGGGCAAGCATGAGCGCCTTTCTTGATAAGCGTGTAAAGCAACAGACTGAACAAGTTCAACAAATGGTTGCCGAGTTCCCAGAAGCCAAATATGCGGTAACTGGGTTGATTGCGTGCGTTCAAGATGCGGAACGCGAACGGATTATTGAGTTAATTAGTTCAAACGATTTTTACTCGGTGATAGCGTTTCACATTTACGGGAATGGGAGCACCGTAGGGTTTCTTGATGACCTGACCAAAATGATTCGAGGAGAACAAGACAATGGCTGAGTGGAGCAAAGGAGATGTTCCTGAAGGTTGGCATGACCTCGTAAGCAAGACAGATGAAAAAATGATGTTCCTAGACCCTGAGTACAAAATTACACAGGTAAAGGAGAAGTTTGGTCAATTGCGGTTTTACTACGCAAGTATGGCAGAAGAGCTTATCAGGGACATCATGTCTGACGTATCTCACGCTGTTGAGATGCGCTCTGCGCACATTTGTGAGACGTGCGGTAAATACGGCGAACTTCGTAATTTAGGATGGATGCGCACACTATGCGATGAACACTACGAAGGAGTATACAAATGAAGATTGTAGTCAACAGTGAGTTTGGGGGGTTCTCTTTGTCAGATGCACAGATGGAACTTCTAGGTGTGCAGAGTGCTTATGCATACGACAAGTTTAGGTCTGACCCTCGGCTCGTAAAGTCAGTAGAAGAAGGAGATACAGGAGGCAACTGGGCTAAACTTCGTGTGGTCGAGTTTCCTCTTGACGCTTTCTTTGAAATCAACGAGTATGACGGTATCGAGACTGTAATCTGGTCACTATCTGAGATTCACTACGCCTAACAAAAGCAATAGCCCCTCTACCGTTTTGGTAGAGGGGCTATTTTTGTTTCTAAGTCAGTTATTTGCGCCGACCATGAACCAGGTAGTACAAGTGCTTGTTATCAGATAACTAGTCTTCAATACTTTGTCGAATAATCATGGTTGTTTGGTCTTCTGACATCATCGGCTGAAGAGGCAAAGATGTCTCTTGCATAGCTTGCACACGGTCACCAAAGATAGCTGAAAGAACGCCACCAGAAGCTCGTCTTTCAACATTAATGTTTATTGATTCTTTACTACTTTCCAAGTCACGGATATTAGCTACCAATTTAAACAACCGGTCAATCTCTTGACTAGTATTTGGGTCAACATATCCTGAGTTTAGTTCCTCTGCATACCGCATAAACGCTACGCGAGAAGCCTGCATCTCCACTACGGAAGTGAGTAGTCCTTTTAATTGTTCTGGGGTCTTTACCTCTACTGGAAGATTAAAAGCACACTCATTATCAGGCTTGAAAGCGGGGCAGTTTGCAGCCACAAAACAGGTATTGCATTGACGTAAAGAAGTACCTGTAGACTGAGTAACTGCAACCTGTCGAAGGACATCTTTACCGTCCTCATCAGTATCAACAATGTTCTTCATCTGATACCCAAATACAGGCAAATTTTGAACGTCATTAGCATCTCGTTTTATTACTTCTGTAGCTTCAACTTTCCGCATCTCCTGACCCTTGTTATCAGAAGCACCCCCTAGGTAATCCATCAAACCGGTGTATAGGGTATCATCACTGTTATCAGATAGGAAAGCATTTTCAGGCGTCTTTCGACCTCCTTTAATGGCGGAAAGCTTTGGTTTATCGTTATCCATGAGTGCTTCTAACTGTAAATAAGACCATATAGCGACTTTTGTAGCCTCTAATGTGTCATCGGAGGTGAACTTATCGAAATCTAAGCCAGCCTTTTCTACAACAGATTTATACCTGATGCGAGCCTGTGCCTTCATCTTTTTGGGGTAACGGACGAGCTTTGTGCCATCCCATACAATAGTCTCTCCACGACGCATTGGAGAAAGCCAGGAGAGCGTACTAGCAGAGCTAAAAGGAATCTGTCGAAGGTTATCCGGCTTAGCCGTAGCAAGGGCGTGAAAGCGGACGTCGTACTTTGTGGCTAATCCTCGGGTAATCCCTGATAGGGATACAACGGATTCGATGGCTTCCGACGGAACCGCGATGTTTTGATATTCGGAAGCCCAACGCTGTAAGACCATTGTTCCGTATGCCTCATGCCAAACCACCCACATTTTTGGGTCGTTTTCAAACGCTGCTCTATTCTGCTGAATCTTAGGAAGTCCAAAACTTTGGCTATCAAACTCTACCCACCCTTCAATACGGTCATAATTTATAGCTACAAACTCTTCATAATCAGCGGCATACTCTTCTAGTTCTCTTTGACTTAAGCTAGCTTTATCGGCTTGTATAGCTCCAGAGTCTACCCACACTTTCATATCTTCTTGAAAGTACTCGCTGATGTAATAAGATTTAGTTTTTGGCATTCCGCGTTTGCGAAGTCCCCAGTAATTCAACATAACATTCTTGACTCCGTTACGCTCTAATAACGTCCTATTACTGGGTATCTCTACTCCACCAAAAATTAGCATAATTAGTCTCCAAAGTTCAATGACTCGGTACGACTAAGCCGAGCATCTTGTGCCCGAGCAGTGTTCTGCTTTTCGATGGCATCCTCGATTTCTAGCCATGAGCGCATACGTTTTGGAGCATCGGGACGAAACTCTGGGCGCAAATAAGACGGAACACCGAACATAACAGAAGGTATGCCGAGGTTAAAAGAGTATACCCACAGCTTGGGATTAGCGGTAATAAAAAGGTCAACGGCTCCTGTTGCACGAGCTACATTAATCTGCCTTTGAGGTAGCTCTTCAGTAACAAGGCTAGCTGTTGCATCAATGATGTCGTCATAGTTGATAATCTTGTGCATATCAAGCCATGCTTCAGTACGCTCACGGCTCAGCGATGAGATGAATGTAATTTGGTTGTACACAATAAGTGTAGAAACCATAAGAACGCCAGTAGCAATGGGCTGGTCGTTTCTATCTCTAAGTACGCCATCTAGTTCAACAAGAATCTTCATGAAGAGAGTCTATTATCCTTGACGGTATAGTGCAGCTCTACGTATCAAAGTATTAGTGTCAGGAAGCTCTACACCATATGTAGCAGCCTCTGAACCGTGTTTTAAGCCCTCAGAATGCTCATGTAGCTGTCGTAGTGCTTGAACGGTTCCCTCGCGCTTACCGGCCTGCCAGCGATAATTGTGGAAGTCTGCATATCCTTCCCCTCCAGGAGCAAACGCCATACTGCGATTCAGATGAATCTCTTCAAACAGGGCGTTACCTTGCTGCATGGAAGCCATGAGCTTAGCTTCAGCATTACGATGGGCTGGACCACCATGAGACTGTTGTACATCTTGCAGTGCTTGTGTGTACCGTGTAGTAATCTGATGTGCTTTTACAGCATCTTGACGTACCACAGTTTCCCATTCAGGGTTACTAGGTGCATGGACTGCTGGATTAGGGGCTACAGTCCATTCATTGAATTTCAAATCATATGCCGCGTAGGGCTTAATCGCACGGATGTCAGTCGCTTCTGGATTAACATAAAAAGTTAGCTCATAGCCATTCCAGTTAGCTGTCTTAGGCTGAAGTTCGTCATGGAATCCGTCATTAATTTCCTGAGCAATTTCAGTATCCGATAACCCCATGTATTCAGGGTTTGCTTTACGGAATTGAATCATGTCTACCCCGACTAGACAATCTAGGTCTCCAGGGTTACGAGAGGCTGACCACTGGTAAGACACGCCGGAGCCTGCGAGCCATGCATGTGCCCACAGGTCGGCGTGCCTGTACTTAGTATTTAAGTGGTCATACAAAAGAGCCAGGATACCTTGACGTGCCCAGCTTTTAATAGAACGTCCATCAAATAACTGGGGGTCAAGGTTCTCCGAAGGTGCACTAAAATACGAAGTAGAGTTAGGCGCACCAAATACAGACATAAGTCTAGTTTAGACTGAATCTCCTACATTATCGGGGGTAATTCCACGGTCCTTAAGGGCAGTCTTTACCTTATCAGGAACGGTAACTTCTGGGGAGGGAAGAAACTCTCCTACTAGCTGCTCTACTGCTCCTTTTACAATTTCAGAAACATTAGACGATACTCGGTCAATGATAAGTTGCTGGTCGATATCGTGAGCTAGCTTTACTGAGGTAGCCACGATGTCTTGCGCAGTAGCTACTCGCGTTGCTTCTTCCAACTCTGACGGAATTTCTGGATGAACCAAGATAGTTCCATCAGTCTTTACTTCCACCATGTATCGGTAGTTTACATCGCTCATTCTTTATACAATCCTCTCATTGCATTTTTCTTTTGGGTAATTACACTATGCATAGGACAAAAATTACATAGGTAAACTTTTGGTCCGGGGGCATTTTCTGGGTCTGGCAACCCGAGGTCTAGGCGTTCTTTAGCGGTTTTTGGTAACAAACGTTTCTGTGGAGACTGGTAATCATCACAATGGTCAGATGGACTAAGGTGACGTTTCCAGCAAGTCATTGCATCTTCTGAGAATGTCATCTTAGAAGAGTAAAAATCTTTCTCTGGGGTCATAGCATCTAGACCTTCAGCACCGGCTCCTTTAAGCTGGTTTATAATCTCTTTACGGTGTTCTACATTTGCCCACGTTTTTACAGGCAACAAGAACATTTTACCTCGATGAGGTTCTCCTGAAGGGAACTGGTGCTTCTCTACAGTAATCTGCAGAAGTACATCCTCGTCAGAAGCGCCATCCCAAGGGGGAAGTTCTTCCATCGTATTACACACAAGACAATACACAAGTCGGATTACGGGTCCACCGTGTTCAAACTCGCGTTTTCCAATTAGTGGCGCGTCTGCCATATTGTGCTCCTTATTAAATCGTTTATAAGTCTAGTATATTAATCGGCAAAAGTATGGTAAACAAACACGTCAGGCTTGGCGTAAATAGTCCCTTCAAATACAATGTCATCATGGTAACAATATTTTGCCATGCTTAGTTTGTTCGCTCTTTTAGTCCAGTCTATCTTTGCTGGAATTCGATAAATATTTTCGCAAATAGAAATTACAGAAGCAACAACAGCACCCAACAAACATGTTCCACAAATTGCGATAAAAAATAGGCTCAAGAAATTCATAGAAGAAAACTTCATTAATGAGTAAACGGCTCCGACTACCCAAGATACCAAGAAATAAAATGCCCAGTGCTCGCCGCTTGCTCCCGGCTTGTCTGGGGGGAGCAAACTTTTTGCAAGGCGAGACTGCTGAGAGGTAGTGTAAACAGAAGTGGAGAATCCCACAGGGCTGGAAGAACTCCAGTCGTACACTCGACCATTAGTTACGGTGGTGTTTGTTTCATTGTTTATTACGTCTTGCACATATGCAACACAGTCTGTACCTTGACAAACTGGGCATTTAAGTTCATTCATTATTCTCCTTTTTTACTAAGTCACCCCAACCTAGTTAAAAAAGAATACCGCACCAGCTACAAAATAGCTAATGCGGTATTTTTTTGAAAAGAATTACTTACCTGGGTTTACCATATTAGGGTATTCGGTAGTAGAAAACCCATAACCGTAAAAAGGATGCAATGTCTGCTTATTGTCAATCGTTTCTTCATGCCCAGAACCAGGGATAACTTCAGTGTTGGGGCGAACCTTACGATACTTACCATCGGTAGAACCCTCGTGGAGTCCTGCATTCATTGACCGAGATGTATTGACTGTCATGATATCTCCTAGAAAGGCTTCTTGTAGTTATGAGTGTCGGGAACTGCAGACTCATTGTTACCCATTGTTGCCCAACCATAGTTACTGGCTTTAGGGTCAATGTTCCGCTTAAGGTCACCCTTATGAAGGGAACTTCCTCGCTGAGTCATGTGGATATCAGCAGTATGCGTGTACGTGGGTTCTACACCAGCTTCATACGCATGAAAAAAGTTAACAGCTTTACGACGGCTATCATGTGCGCGGTTTGGTACTTCTTCCATTATGCTAACCTATTCTTGATTCTATTAGCCATACGGCCTTCTTGACAAGGAGGGCAAAGTCCCTTGCTATACATAAACTCAACAGGGTTCATGATGACCCCACATTGAGGGCAAGGAGCAGACCCTTTATATAGAGTAGCATTTTGGGCAATTTTTGCTGCCTGAAGTTCCATCGTGAAGGAACCGTCACCATCATCCATTACTGGAACCTTCCTACAGAATAGTTTGTACCGCCAGTTTTACGCATGTAGTTGTCACTGACATCAGACGAGTTATTGGCAAGTAGTTGTGACTGCTCTACCTCTGGAGTCAATCCATTGGGAATTCCCAAAGCTTCAGCAGCAATTTTCGAATAAGCGGCTGCACTATGCATGTTTGCCTGAGCGGAAATCATGTTTCCTGCGCTGTGGTCTACCATCGAGGACAATGCAGCATTACGCGCTGTGTCTAAGTGGTTAAATACAGTTGTAGGAGCTTTATCCCCTATAGAAGACGCAACCTTATACTGATTAGCAATATTGCCCAGGATATCGACGTGGTGATGAGCATCTTCTTGGGGGATATTAGCCCCTAGCTCTACCTGCTCTCCTGTGCTTCGGTTATTAAACTTCATTATTATTTACCGTACTTACCTTCTGGGATACCAGCTTTTGCACGAGCGGCATCTACTTGGGCTTTTCTCTTGCTAATGTTTTTATCAGCTTGTTTTGAAGCAATATTGAGACCAGTATCGTAGCTATCTTCTCCAGCGCCCAGACTCTTGCCTTGATTTTTACGGTAAACGTTCTGCTTACCAGTAACATCAGATGACATAAAGACAACGTCGGGCTTTCCGCCCTTCCATCCTTCTGGCTCGTACTCAGTGTTCCATGGTACACGTGCAACCGCTTTAAACTGTGATTTGGAGTACATTGCAGGAAGAACTGGGTCGTAGGCATTTAAGTGTGTTCCACCACCTACGACTGTAGCGTGCTCGGTAATACGTCGTCCTACATCCTTGTACTGAGAATCAGGGTGTTTAAACCCAGATACTACTTCACCTGAAGGACTGACCGCATAACCAGCTTTCGCATCCGGAGTTAGAAACATTCTGTGGTCGGCGTAATGACTCGCAGGATTGACTGTAACAGATGCTCCATGAGGGTGAGCCGCAGAAGCTGCTGACAACGCACTCTGGAAAAGAGCAGGGCTATAAGTCTCATTAAAATGAGGAAAAGTGTCTACAGGCTTACGCTCTGGGGCTTCTGCCCTATTAGGTACGGCTTCCATTAGTCTCCTGACAAACTATTACGGGAACTTCCAGAGTAGCTTCCCACTCCACCGGAATACCAGCTAACTCGTGGCTCCGTATAAACTCGGTCAATGCTTACTACGTCATCAATTTCTGGCTGAGTACGAGGTCCAAACCCAAAACGGTCTGGAAATAGACGAACCTGAGGAAATGGTGGTCGAACCATCTGCCTAATCTGGTTAGCTGTTAAAGAGGCTACAACAAGGGCTTGCTGTGTTAGCCGCTCTTCATTAGAGGCCCATGGTCCAGTGTAAGTCCAGCTAGCTTCAGCAGACGTCGGAGCATAACGGTTACTATCACGCGCACCAGACTCCCCAGGACCAGCCCAAGGCTTAGTCTGGTCGTAATTACCTCCGCTAGTTTTAGGCACTGTTATCGACCTGCTCCAGCATTAAAGTGCTGTAAACGAGTGGTATAGTCTTGCTCTGTCGCAAGAGGTTCTAGTCCATGCGTTGCAGGATTGAGTACTGGGTTATTTTCGGCATGACGTTGACTTAATCGGATGTTACTTCTAGCTGTTCCTTCAACTCGATTAGAGATACTTGCTTTACCCAATTGGTGGTGCAGCCAGTGAGTTGCTTGGTAATCCCCCAAAGACATATCTTTAGGAATTAAACCTTGTTTTAAAGACTGCTGGTGAGCTTTGGCATAAGCACTCTGCACAAAAGAGTATGCCCCCCCTGTCTTCATATGCTCACTACCTTTACCGTAGTCAATATCATACCGGTCAAGGGCCGCATCATATGCGTGAGTATCAATTGGTGGCTGATTTGGATGGCCTGCGATAGTTAACGCAAAATCACCAGTTTTATTAGAGCCAGTTTTATTAAAACTAAAACTTTGTTCAATTGAGTTTCTTCCAGTCCTAATATTATCAGCAGCAAGAACTGCTTGAGTAGTCGGGTGTTTTAGAGGAGTTCCTCCTAAAGTATCTTCTCTAACCTTAGTCAAATCATCTTTAGGTATTTTATTGTGAAAAGCTTCTCGAAGAGGATTTAAGGCACTACTTGGAGTGTTTACTAACTGAAGCCCCATCTGGCGATTAAGTCCCCAAGCTTGCTGTGGGGAAACTTTTGATAGGATTGCTGCTCCTACTTCTTTGTTTCCTTCTCCTACATGAATTGCGTCAGCTGCTGCACTAGGATACCATCGGGAACCTTCCTCAATGGTTTGAGGACTAAATTCTCTAGTTCTTTTAAGAAGATTACGAACTAAAGTATTATGATTTGCTTGATTTAATTCAAATCCGTGGTTTAGTTTTGCCATGATTAACTCCAGACAGGTTTCAGATAATTAAGTTGAGTAGCACGACGGACATTAATTGTTCCGGGCTGGTCAGCCACGGTGTTTGACTTACCATCGTTTACGAGGTGAGGTGTGGGGGTCAGCATGATATCTGGAGCATTTCTAAGCGTTCGATAAACTGTTACACCATTACTGGTATCTATTACAGCTTTCATCTGACGATTAATACCATCTTGAGCACCAAACTCTGGGGACCAAAAATAGGCATTAGGCTCAATGCGCTCACCCTTGTGTACACCGCGCTGATATGCTTTTTGACCAACTCGGTTTTTAATAGAGTCAAGAATCTTGTCATCACGACGACTACGGATAGTACCAAGATAACCATCTGGGTACTCAGCGGAGGGTACTCGGCCCGTACCAATACGAATACCATCGAGGTCAGAACGAGCAACAGGTGTACCAGAACCACCTTGGTTGTTATACCCGTTAAACCCACCAGAACCTAATGACTGCCAGTTCTGCGATGGAGAAAAGTTATTAGTACCACCAGCCATGGGAAATCTACTTTATCTCTACGGGTGGGGTGATATTATCCCCAGCATCAAACTTGAACGTACTTCCACCAGTTTGACTGGATTGAGCCAAAGGTCGGGCACCACTTCGAGGTGTTTTCCAGGCTGTAGTTTGTGCAAAACTACCTGTTGTGTTTGTACTCAGGGAAAGTGGGTGCTCAGATACGGCGTTAAAACCTACTGTGGGAAGAGACGACCCAGCTTCCGAAAGCCCATAAGTATGACCTCCGGAGGGAGAAGTGGGTTCTTGTGAACCGAACTGCTGTCGTTGAAGGTTGCCGTTTGGCATGACCTACCCCGTTAGTAGTTACTCTGAATGCCAGACTCGAAATTAGGGTTTTCACGGCCCTGAATCGAGGGGACAATGCGAGCGTTAGCCATAGTGGGACCAGCAGCAGGGTCATGCTGAGGACCCATCATGGCGTTGACGCGGTAAGTTGCACCAACACGCTCGATATTTGCACGGATTCCCTTACCTTCAGCAGTCGGGTCAGCAGACTGTACATTTTTACGTGGAACAAAAGTACCCGTAACTGCACCTGTAGGAGCAAGCTGGTACGCATCATTGCCCATCGGAGCACGGGCGCTTCCGTTAACCGATGCCGACTCCATTGCTTCATCAGATGTTTCATGTTCGCGGTTCATACCGTCTCCTGCTGCTTCGTGATGATTAGAGGGAGCGCCCATGCGACGGCGCATACCGTGACCGATGCTAGTCCAACTTGCCATGAGAAAACTCCTTAAGTTCTTACTATAAGAGTAAAGGATTTACCCAGTGTATGATTGGCTAAACTTATTGAGCTACTTTTTCTTAACGACTGTCTTTGACTTAGAAATAGCAGAAGGTTTCTTACCGGGTTTACGACCTCGGATATTACCTGTACCCTTTGTTTCAGCGTTGCTATCTGCGGCCTTGGCAGGCTTTCCGAATTTAATAGCCATTATATGGTCCTTTTCTTAGTTGGCAGTAATGGAAAAAACAATTGCGGAGATTTCTCCATCACGCGATTCAATTGTCGCAAATCCTGGCTTACAAGTCAGGTCTAATCCTCTAGGGGCAACATACCCCCGAGCAATGGCAATTGCTTTTACCGCTTGGTTTACTGCGCCAGCACCAACAGCGCGAAGTTTAACAGCTCTGTTTTCATAAATTGCATGGGCAACTGCGGAAGCGACTGACTGTGGGTTGGAGCCTGCTCCTACTCGGAGAAACGGCTCTTCAGATGATGTGGGTAGTTTCTCGTCGTTCACGAGTAGTAGTCCTTAATTGTAGAGGATGCCCACCTCAAAATTAAGGGTACAGGTATTACTGAATGCTGTCCCTGTATTTAGGGTCTTTTACTTGCTCAATTATAGATAGCTCTATAGCATCAATGTTGAATCCTGCAGCCAAACGTGCCAGTGAGTATGCATCTGCAGCATTATCGTCATTGATTTCCACACCCCACCGTTTGTAAATCTGCAGCATCATCTCTTGCTTCTTTGAAGTTCCTTTACCAGAGGCATACTTTTTTAAAGTCATTGGAGGAATTTGTAGAGGGCGAATTTTATCCCAGTCCCACAATGTCAACTTTACTAACCCAGCCAGTTCTCCCAATACTAGAGCAGAATGGGAGGCCAAGACTGTCCCCTCCATGGCGACATCGTAGATACTCCAACTCATACCGGAGCTTTTTATCTTGCCAAGAACCCACATACGAATGTCGTCAAGTCTTTGTACTCCGTTGTAAGGAGACTTATACACCCAAGTGCTGTGTTCAGAGGGGTCCCCAGCCATATCAATAAAAGACAACCCGAAACCTGTTAGTGATTGGTCAATGCCAATGGCGATGTGTTCAGCATTTCTGCTAATCACACCGCCAAAGTGTTTCTCTCGGCCTTTAAGCGCCATTCCAATCCTTACGCATGGCACGCTGGTCGCTACCACGACGGGTAATCTCACGAGAAATAAGGTTAAGGTCTCGCTCATGATTATTAAGCATCATCTCTACAAGTTTACGATATGCGTACTTATCCTCATGAAGTTGTCCAAGCTCAACAATCGTATCATCAATAGACACTTGGGCTTTAACTAGGGTAATTCGTTCACCTCGAACAGCCGTACCCATACGAGCTACAAGCAACTTGTTTTCTGCAAGGTCCAATTTACGAAGAGCAGCACGTTCGTCAATCTGAGAGATTGCAAGCTGAGAAGCGATGTAGTCTGCCCATGCAGTCAATGCAGTAAACTTCTCCGCAAGTTGTTCGCTACTCAGAAGAGTAACGTCATGCGGCATATCTACTTGAGAAATATTTGGCTTGCGAAACTCTAGCCCAAAGTCATCAAACTTCAACATAGTGTTCAAAAGTTCCAACCATTCTTGTTTAAATATTCTTCTGAATCGTTAACCCAACGTAAAAGTTTGTTGTCTGAAGTTTCAACTGCATCTTTTCTTACTGCAGCTATAAACTTTCTACGAAAAGTTTCATCAATGACCAAAACTCCTGAGAGTACTTTCTTTGGCATTACATTTCCTCCTTGTATGATGAGCACTGTTTACACCCTCTGCTTGAGTTATTGCTACAAGGAGGTGCAATGCCCAGATTTACTTGATTTACTACATACTCTGCGCCATCAAAAATGTGCCGTACAAGTTCAAAATCTCTTTTAATAGAAAACTCTTTGTAAGACTGGTCTGCTTTAAGCTCATATAAGAAAACTACTTCTTCTACAGGGTTACCCATACGAGTCATTAATTCTAAGTACATTTGACCCTGCATAATATGAGGACTAAATGGTCGTCGGACGTTACCCCATGCTTTCATGAAATCTCCATCAGCAGCGTACATAAGCTGAGAAGCTTCAGTGCGTAGTGTTCCCGGACCAATTGACTTGATTTCAATCAAGCAGTCATTACCAATACCTTTAATCCATCCGTCAGTGTGCCCCCCAATTCGAAGGTCATTATCAAAGAGAGTTACCTCATCATAGACAAGTCTTCCTTCTTTGTCACATTGCCCACAGATGCTAGGAGAAGTACCAAAGGTAATACCGTCGCAAGCTAGGCACTTGAACTTACCATGTAAGACTCCCATATCTTGAAACCAATGTTGCCACTTAGCATGAATGGCGTGTCCCTCATCAAAAATAGATTGCATACGCAATCCGGGCTTATCAACCTTCTTCGCTACCCCACTAAGTAAAAAGTAAGAAGCACGCTTGCACCAATCTTTTTTAATAATCTCAGAAGGATGTAGGACAGTTGTACTACGGTCTTCTATGGGACGAGCCATCAAATATCGCTCGATATCTCCCAAAAGTCGTGAAGGTCTTGATTTAGCATCAAGAAACTTCTTTAAATCTGTATTTGCAGTTACCATTATTTTCCCTTGTCTAATTGCATAATGTATTCCTGCAATGTCATCTCTGATTTATAAAGCCGTCGCCATTTACGAACAAGTGCATTACGTTCTCGATGGCTCATGCCTCCCCAAATACCATGTACTTCATCTGACTCTACTGCATACCACAGACATTCCAAACGCACGGGGCAAGATGGCCCACCATTGACTCCAAAACAAAAAGTTTTAGCTTCTGCCGCAATATCTTTATATTTGGCTTTATCTCGTGGAGGAAAAAAGACTTCTGTATCGGAATCTGCACAACGTGCTAATTCCCTCCAAGATTCATCACGCATTAGAGTTACCTAACTTATTATGCATTTCCATAAAATCGTGCTCTAAAAGGATGACATAATCTTCACCATCAAGATGAATACCAAATACGGGCATTCGTCCATCCATGATAGCTTCAGTAGTAATCTTTTTTAATTCAGTTGACTGAATAGTTTTGGATTTCTTACCTGTCCACTTGTGCTCAATAAGAAGCTCATCACTTCTTACATCTCCTTTACGAGACCAAAAAGCGCCGGAAGCAGCTGTAGTGCTACCACCGACGACTTTTGCTAGCCTTTTTTCATGAGCTTGAGACTGTTTTTGCCCCTCACTCTTCAAACTTAAGCTTCCCATCTTTGTATCCCTGAATAATGCGGGGAATAAGAAAGCAAAGAATTTCACGAGTAGAACAATCATTACAACCACAGAAAGGTTCTCCTGAGATAGTAATAGGCTCTGGCTCAGTACCGTCTTCTAATAGCTCATCTTCAATCGAGTTGTACAGCGAAGCAGTGTACTCTTCAAAGTCATACTGAAGTAAATCTGCCCAGTATGAGTCAGTATGGTACCACTTAGGCTGTTCATTCATCTTTCATCGCTCCTAGGATGCTGTCTGGTGTGGTCAAAACCAAGTCTCTTAACTCTTCCATGAAGTCTACCTCTTCACGAATAGAAGACACAAGAGCTTCGATACCTTGCCATTTACGGTCACCGTAATAAATCCAACCACCCTTGCGGTCTACGATAGCTTTAACAACTGCCATTGCCGCAATTTCTTTGGCAAAATCGTAATCACCTGCGGAGTAGATGCTGTGGTCTTGAAAGTAAAAGTCGATAAAGGCTACCCGCTGTGGAGGAGCTACCTTGTTTTTAATGGTACGAACTTTAATACGTTGACCTACACGGACTTTATTGGTTCCTGTGCCAGCCTCAATCCACTCGTCACGACGAACTTCGCTACGAGTAAAGAATGCGTAGTTCTTACCTTCACCACCAGGAGTAGTACGGGGGTCTCCGTGCATGACGCCAATCTTCATACGGTACTGATTGATGAGCAGTCCGAGGATAGGGCGCTCATCTTCCACAAGGCTACGTTTCATGGCAGCTCCAGCTTTACGGAAAAACTTATTAGTGAGAAGTGCCCCACGACCCACTGTGAACTCATCCATGTTTTTTTCATTCTCAGGCCCAGGAACTAGTGCAGGAAGTGAGTCAATTACAATAGCGTCGATGGCTTTGGACTCAGCAAAAGCGAGCACAGCATCGTAAGCCTCTTCCATGATGTTTGTCTCTACGACGATTACACGGCTGGTGTCTACTCCACACATCTCTGCATACTCAGGAACCCATTGCTCAGCAGCTACCCACACAGTGGTGTGCTCGGGATTGATTGCCTGATTAGCGGCTATACACTTGAGTGCAATAGCGGTCTTACCATGGCTAGCTTCACCAATAAGCTCATTCCACTGGTTAGCGGGAAATCCGCCACCGAGGATGTAGTCAAAAGTAGTAGAACCTGTCGTAATCTTTGAGATAAGTCCTACACGGATATCCTCACCGATAACAACAACGCCACTGCCCAGCTTTTTATTGATAGCTGCCATAATTCGTTTAGCATCAGCATTAATCATTAATTAATCCTTCCAATAATTCCTTGAGGGTTCCAGTTACTAACGATGTCGTTTCCAGCAGATGCGCGTGCGTTACCCTCTATTTTGGCTCCTGTTAGAGAACCATAACGACTACCTGATTGCTCTAGTGGATAGCCGCAGTCAAAACACCGAGGAGCAGCATTTTGTACTGCCATGTAGTTAGTTGAGCCACAATCAGGACAATTAGCTGTCTGATTGGCGCTCTGTGCCCTCTCTGAGGGCTGTGGCTGAAAAGATGGCATAAGTGGCATTGCTTGCTGAGAAGGCGGCATAGAAGGCATATTAGTCGTCCTTGATGCCTCTACAGGAGCGGGATTAGTTGCGGCAAGCTTTGCTGCCCACCAATCAGCCGTACTCATGAAGTTTCCTTACCTGGGTATAGCGGGTGCGTTAGTCGCCATTCATGCATATCTGCCAAAGTTGGCTTATGCCCATGTTCTTCAAAAAACTGAGCAATCTCTTCAATTGTCATAATTCCTTCTCTTCGTTTATTACTTTAGCCAACTCTATCCACTCCGTATAAGTTTCAGCAAAATCATCGGGCCATCTTTCATCCCAGTTCTGACCCGCAAGGGTAAGCAACTGAATAAGGATAGGAAGTGTTTTATAAAGAAGTTTTGCTTCAGAGAACAAGACCATAGAAGGATGGTGGTTATTCATTTCCTCTAGTTTGGCAATAGCATACTCAATTTGTTCGCCGTCGTTCATGAGTGGTTCTTTACAATTGCACGCGCCAAAGTCATTTCTTTCTTGTAGAGAAGTTCAAAATCATCATCAAAGTCCCAATGCTCGTTATGAAAAGCAGCATAAGCAGACCTTAAAAAAGCTTCAACAGGTGGAATCATATCGTAAGCAAACTTTTCAGTAGGAGATAGCCAAACTCCTTGTTGAAAACGAAGTTTCAAGGGGTAGTGGCGAGTATGTAACAAGTCAATTGCTTGCTCCAGTAATTGTTCTATACTCATTGTAATGACCCAGAGTTTGTAGCAGATTTCATTCGGCTAATTTCTCGTTGAATATACCAAACTGCTTTTTCCAAGTCTTCAACCTCTTTAAGAGGGTCTTTGGCTCCTGCGCGAGCAATGTACTTCACAGCATTGCCCCGACAAAAGTTAAGGTGCTCGGTAAGCTCGATTACTTCAACAGGAAATCTAGTGTAGTGAGCTGGATAAGTTACGGGGTCATTCATTTTTTTCTCCTAGGTACAGTTAACATTCCCATGTCTACAAGCTGGGAAACAGTTCCAAGCAAAGAATTCATTGCAACTTGTGTGAATACTTTCTGCGTGGCATGCCACGCTTGACTAGGAATGCCCTCTTGTTCTTCATCAGTAAGGTGCTCCCTTTGATGAGAAACTAGTCCCTCAGCCATTGCATGAGCATAGGCATACATAATAGGAATTAAGTGGTCCACTTCAGAAACTCGGGCATCACTCTCCTCCTCTTCTTTGTCAACGAGTTCTTCACTGAGCATTGAGCACCCCATTAAAAGGCTAATGTGATGAGCGTCACTTACTTGTGAATCAAGTAGGTACCCCCTAATTCGACTGGTCATATCAGACACAAAAAGATGTGTACGCTTTCTTTTGCGAAAAATCACTTTGCTTCACCCCATTTATCCACAGTGTACAACTCAGCAATAAGGGGTACAGTAATCTCTTTCATCTTGATACCTTCCATAGAGGCTCGGATTGCTTCGGATACTTCTTCTGCACGGTCTTCTGGACAAACAGTAACAAGCTCATCGTGAACTGTCAACAAAACGTTGATAGTTGGTTCATCAACAAAGCAGGAATGTGCACGAACGATTGCAAGCTTCATGATGTCAGCGGCTGACCCCTGAATTACGGTATTAAATGCTTGACGCTCTGCACGAGATAGTAGTCCCTGTTCTCTGCTCAGCAAATCGGGGATGTAACGACGACGACCAAAGAGAGTTTCTACGTAAGGAATATCACCACTTTGTTTTGCCATACGAACAATCTTAGCTTTGTATTTTGCAATAGACGAAAACTGCTCTTCAAAGTCACGCAAAAGTGTCTTAGCTTCCGTAACAGAGCAACCAATACTCGCAGCAATCTTATCTGGGCCTACGCCGTAGGAAATAGCCAGAACAAGTACCTTACCTGCTTTACGGTCTACGCCCATCGTGTCACCAATGGTGGTATAAATATCTCCACCATTCATATAATTATCCAAAAGGATAGGGTCTCGTGATAGTGATGCAATAACCCGAGGCTCAATCTGTGAGTAGTCAGCTACTATGAGCTTGTAACCTGGAGGAGCAATAAACAAGTTACGAATGAGCTTTCCATAGTCACCTGATGATGGGATGTTCTGCAAGTTGGGTTCACTGGATGAAAACCGACCAGTTTCAGCTCCATGAGCTTTAAAGTTAGTATGCACGCGACCATTGATAAGCAGGCTCTTACGCTCTGTAATCTTTTCTTTACCGTTGGTTACTCGCTTAACTTCTCCTCCTTTGTAAGGAGTGACATAGGTAGTCATGAGTTTATTAAGGTCTTGGTACTCTAAAAGAGCGTCTACAAGCTCATTCTTACCTCGGTAGAATTCCAGTGCCTCAGCACTAACGGAAAAATGAGCTGAGGTTAGTTCTCCTCCGGAACGATTGACCTCCTGACCTTTGACAGTCAAAGCGGCTTTAAGACGAACATTAGGCTTAATACGAGCCTTTTTGCCATCTTCTTGAGGTTCAAACAAAAGCTGCTGTTTTGCAGGAACAGAGTTGATAGAAAAAGCTTTTCCTGCAAGACGGTATACGTTTCCTTCTGCAGCAACCTTATCTTTACCAATCTGGTCATTAAGGCGGTCTAGCTGAGCTTCATCAATAGGTGCTCCTGCAAGCTCCATATCACAAAGTGCTCCTAGTACGTCCATCTCTAGACGCCAAACTCGCTTAAGGTTCTCTGTAATCTTTGGAAGCAAAGCTTTGTATAACTGCCATGTAACATCAGCGTCAATACCTGAGTAAGTAGCTACGTCTTCAAAAGAATGCTCAGCTACGTTAGCTCCTACACCTTTTTCTACTTCAATTCCAAGCTCACGCTTTACGCATGCCGCCAAATTCAATTGGTTCTTGTTCATGTTGTTTACAATAAATGCCGCCATCAAAGTATCGAAGTAAGGCTTCTTAGGAACTACGCCTTTAAAATACTTTGCAACAGACTTAAGGTCAAACTTAAGATTATGCCCAATTTTTAAAGCATTGCCAAACATAATCGGTTTAATTGCTGAGAATACCTCTGCAGGTGTTAATTGCTCTGGAGCTTCACCAAAGGTAGGTTCCCAGTTACGCTGATTCTTAGAGTAATTGAGGTCAGTAAGAAGCTTACCTTCTGCAAGCCTACGCTGACCTGAAAGTAGGAGGGGCTTCTTCCAAAACTCAAAGGAGCCATTGGGGTGACCCATGGGAATTACGTCTACGCGACCTTCAGTCGCAAAAGAAATCCAACATACGTCATTGATGATTGGGTATAGGCGGTCTTCGCCAATGGTTTCCACGTCAAATGCAAATGCAGCTACTGAGGAATAAGCCTTTACAAATTCCTGTAGCTGTTCTGTGGTAGTAATAATATTCATGCTTGTCCTCGACACAAGTTGAGAATAGGGAGACCAAGATGAAAAGGAATAAACATCTTGGTCTCCCTATTAGAAGGAGTGGAACCTAGTTAGGAAACGAGCGAGCGAGCAATAGTCAACAGTTCACTTCTGGGGGTCATATAAACTGTTTCAGGACCGTACAAGACGGCCTTTGCAACTGCAGCATCGACGACCTCGGAATCAAGGTCCCACTCATCAGCAAGGTCCCGCTCGCGTACACGTTCGAGGGTGTATCGAGTTTGGGGGCCGGTTCCATGCCGAGACATTGCCCAATAAAACTTCTGAAGAGGTCCACGCAGTGGGTCATCATCTGCAAGCTTCAGGTCTCGTCCAAGACCTGATGGGGCGGTAAGAATCTGTACGGGCATACCCTCTTGAGATACAACCATAAGATTAAAAGCAAACTTTCCGCGTGGCTTGTCCCCAAGAATGTCGCAAAGTGGGCACTCATGTTTGAGACAAGTAAAGGAGCGCTTACCTTCAGAACGGTCAAGCCAGTGCTGCTCATACAAAGCAAAGGGACCATCTTCAAGGAACTTTACAAGCTGCAACGACTCTGTAAATTTAAAGTCATTAGGGTAATCCCCCTTAGGCTTCAAAAGTTCAGCGGCAGCTGCCCAACCCGATTGCACTGATGTGCCGTGCTTAGGAGTTGCTTCAGGACTATCTTCTACGTAATCCTCTTCGAGGTCGTAGTCATCAGTATTGACAGATGGTGCATGTACCATTTTATCTCTTCTTTCGGTAGTGAGGCTTTCGCTCTCTTGGTAATGAGGCATCACTGCTCTCAATGTGAAATAACACTAGCACATCTTTGGACTAATGCTAACCCACAATTTCTTTCCATCTTCGAACCAGAACATGAGTCAGGTCTTCGTGATGTTTCCACTCTACACGAGCAGTACCCAGTAGCCCACGAGCAGCAAACTCTTCAATGGCACTTTCTATAAGAGGACGAGTATAAACCCTATTTCCCCCCACTTTTCCTCCATTAAGAGTTTTTGCGCGTAAACGATATGGAGCAATAGGGATATACCCATGTTTTTCCCATAGTCGTATAGTTACAACTTTTTTTTCTAGAGCTTGAGCAAGTGCCCCAATAGTGAAAGTCTCAGTAGCTGTACCTTGGAGCATTTTGATAACAGGCTCAGCATCCCAGCCATTAGACTCACCCATAGCTTTAGCGTGGCGTTTCTTAGAATTCTCAGTATGGTCACGGCGAGCTTGCTTGGAGCCAGGAACTTTATCTAATCCTTCAAAAGCACGAAGGATATCTTTCTCGCTACGTAACCCCGCCATTACTTTTTCTTTGGAACTAGTGCCCAAATAACTTTAGTAGGAAACATCTGGTCAACTTCATCTTCAGTAAGTTTACCGTCGTACATAGCCGACATTACAGCTTCTTCATCTACAGTCTTGACATAACGGTATAGCTCAGTTTGAAGGTTATGCCGATTAATGATGTCTTCAGCAATATCTTCGTTAAGTTTACGGGTAGCTCTACGCTGTTTTTCCAGACGTACAATTCCTTCAATATCAGAAGTAAGTTCTAGCTGGATGTTTCCCTTGTCATCTTCGTATCCTAAGGTTTCAATAAAATCCATAAGAGCTTCACGAAGTTCTTTAGACCTAGAGTCCAAAGCATCAATAGTTGTTTTAACTTTTGCATATTCACGAACTTTAGCTTCTAGAGAATCTGGGTCAGTAAATCTAGTGGTTGGTTCTTCAGTTATTTGTGCCATTAAGGGTCCTTTAGGTTGTGTGACTAGATAGGAATTCTATAAGGCTACCTACGGTCATGTCAACCCCGCCTTTATCGTTAATTCCTGAACCATCTAGTACCGCACTAGCCACAGACTTCTTTTGTTTCAACATGTCATGTTGGCGTTGTTCAATAGAATTTTTTACAAGAATATCTTGAATAGTAATTGTTGCCCAAGTACTGGAAGTACGGTTAATGCGACCATTGCGCTGTACAGCGAGTCCTGAAGACCAGGGTTGGTCATAGTTCACAAGAAGATTAGCTTGAGGAAGGTCTACACCATAACCTCCGGCATCGGAGCTAACCAATACACGCACATCTTTTTCAGTTTGAAACTTAATCTTGCTAGCCTCTTTCTCTTTAGCGTTCATCTCTCCCGTGTAAGGAACAGCCGTAATGCCTTTGAATTTTAATCTAGAAATGATTTGGTCAACTGAACCTAAATAAGATGAAAATACTACGGCTTTGTACGTATCCAGAATGTCAAGGTGGTCTTGTAAGTAAGAAATAGTTGCATCAAGTTTAGGAGTTTTGCTTAAAGATTCTAATATTCCTTCTTCAGAAAGAGAGCTAATGTAGGCGCTACCTTTACCTGTAAGATTGGCGTAGTTTTCTGCACTATCTAAAAGAAGTTTGGGGTTAGAACACAGCATACGAAGAGCAGTCACTCGTGACATAATTTTTCCGCGAAGTTCATTAGCTGAATCATCTAACCCATATCCCTGGCCATAATGTACAGAGACGCTAAAATTAGCACCAAAAAGTTGACTAACTTCACGTAGAAGCTCTTGTAAATCTTGGACAATGTAGTTATATACTTTTTTAGTTTGCATATCCATAGGGATAAGAAGAGGTTCACGGTATACCGCATCTGGCAAATAAGGCTTGACATCTTCATCATTTTGCGATTTTCTTACAGTATGTTCTAAAAGAGCATCATGGAGGTGAGCTAAGTTTTGGTACCGCTGTACTCCTCCAAAATGATTGCGTACTATAAACGCGGTATCAAATAAATCAAACCTACCTAATACTTCTTTGTTTACAAATTGCATTATAGAAAAAACTTCTTCAGGTTTCCCATTTTCAATAGGAGTACCTGTCAAAGCGTAACGCACAGGAATACGTCTTGCTAACTCTTTTACTTTTTTAGCCCTCTTTGCTCGAAAACCTTTAATAGCAGTTGCTTCGTCACAAATAATGGCGTCAAACTGAATACTTTTAAGTATTTCCCAGTCGCTGAGTACTTGCTCATAGTTCATGACAATGTATTCATGGTCAACAATTTGAGTATATTGAACAGCCCGTTGTTTAGGTGTACCGTCTACTACAAGAGCAGATGAATCACTAAACTTTTCAATTTCAGATTTCCACTGGTATTTAAGACTTGCCAAACATAAAACAAGAACTGTATTACGGATGTCTTTAGT